>JAESGD010000072.1_pt1 | contig 106357 bp, 72 predicted proteins | sample 9269581 | NCBI WGS metagenome assembly JAESGD01 (sample SAMN14515903, study PRJNA621661) | algae metagenome | isolation source: Cyanomargarita calcarea GSE-NOS-MK-12-04C and co-occurring heterotrophs from... | place: USA: Grand Staircase Escalante National Monument, Utah | collected 2007-12-30 | reverse complement strand
ATTTTCAAGGTTCGATTTCCTTTGTGACCTCCGCTTTCGCGTCCCGTCTCTCAGGCACTTATTTATAGTACTGGGCGATTAATTTCCTGTCAATACTTTTTCCAAGATTTCTGGAAATTTATTTTGGCTAGGTTAAAAATTTGTATCCCCCTTTGCTTGGTTATTTAGAAGGAAATGTCTATGAGTCAACGCTTTTGGCGATTTTTGACTCTTATTTTTTCGGTGCCTTCTTCGTTGGTCTAGTCCCACAGGCAATGGGTAAATTCCGACTAACTCAGTAACGCAAGCGCAACAATCGGGTACGAACAGGAAAGGAATGCCATATCTTTCACCATCTATTCACCATCTATATATATAGTGCTTCTCCTGCAAAATCTAATTCGCACCATAAGTGACGTAGGGATTTTCCTTGGAAAGTGAACCCGTGCTGTCGGATATTGGTTGTAGGATGAATTGAATCAGTTAGCAATCAGAACCCTCTTGAGTTCTTTTACTTAGCTTTGCACCCGAAGAAGAAATCCGAGCTGGTACGCGATCGCTATTTTGAAGAATTTAAAGCAATCATTGTACAACCGCAGCCCATAGGTTTATAAATCCCCGCTTTGAGAACTCCTGTGTATTCATATTTATAATCAGCAACGTCACAATTCCCTTGCGATCGCGTACCCGGACTGCACTTGCATGGGGCACGCTCCTTTGAACGCTTATTGCGATCTGCTTATACTCGCTGGGATGACAAATTTCTTGTCAACGTGAGTCTAATGGATAGTGTTGAGGTGACATTGCTGCTGTTTACATTTGACGTCGGACATTGAACCCTACCCCAATAGGATTTTGGATTATAGATTGTGAAACCCTTGTGTATAAAGAGTTTGGTAAATAAAAATCTTGTTTTCCCTTCCCTCCAAATGGTATAGTCCGCTCCTTGCTATGAACATATAGGCAGGTCTATTTTATCGGTATAGACAAAATTTTTGCATAACCTCTGTGTGCGTAGAAATATAGAGGATTAAGCAATCTATAGTACCCTGTTTGGAGAAATTACCAATGGGCCGCTTACAATCCCTTAACCTTGCCTTAGTGCTTTCCCTGATTTGTTCCCCTGCACTAGCAACTAAAGACTCGGTAAATGAGCAAACTTTAGCTCAAGCTGCAAGTAGTCCACCCCGACAAAATCGCAAATCAGAAGCGGATAGGCTTTTAAAACAGGGAATTAAACAGCTTAATATCAAGCAAGTAGATGCGGCATTGCAGTCTTTGCAACAAGCATTGGCTATTTATAAAGAAATTAAAGACCGTCCGGGGCAGGGAGAAACGCTAAAAAACCTAGGCAATGTTTATACTAATAAAAAAGACAATGCGAAAGCAATTGAAGCCTATGAACAGAGTTTGGTAATTGCACGGGAAATTAAAGACAGTGATTTAGAAGGAAGAAATCTGCTGAATTTAGGCATTGTCTACAACAGTATAAAAAATTATGACAAGGCTTTAGAATTCTTGCTGCCAACTTGGGAAATTGCTCAGGGAATGAAGAGTAGTGAGCTGCAGTTTAAAGTTTTGTCGCAGTTAAGTTCAACTTATACTGCTAAAGGTGATATCGCAAAAGCACAGATATATCAAAAGAAATTTAGGACTAAATTTCCGGAAGTATTTAAGCTAGTAGAAACAATCCTTTTATATAGTCAATTAGAAGTTTATAGTCAGAAAAAAGAATCTCAAAAAGCTATTGACGTTGGTCAAGAAGCATTAGAGAAGATTCGCAAAGTAAACCTGAGTGAGGAAGATGTATTCTTACTGACAAGTTCATCAGAAATAGACCGAAAAGCTCTTTCACCAGACACAATCAAAAAAGTTTTTGAATTTAGGATTTTACTAGAACTGCTACAATTATATGACGATATTACTGACTATCCGAAAGTTATAAATGTCGGTGAACAAGCTTTAGGAATTATTCGTAAATTTAGTATCAGTAAAGATGAGTGGAATGCACTCAATATTTTTTTAGAACGAAAGGATAATACTTCATTTGATATATCAAAGAAAACTTCTGAGATGGGTGGTTTACTATTACTAGGTAACGCTTACAATCAATCTGGAAAATATCAAAAAGCAATTCCTCTAACTCAAGAAGCGTTGAAAATTGCTAAAGAAGTTAAAAATACTGATATTCAGGGAGCGGCTTTAATAATTTTAGCCAATACTTACAAATCCATAGCCATTTCTGATGCAGAAGTCCAGAAAACTTTGACATTTGCCCAAGAAGCTTTAACAATCGCACGTCGAACTAAAAATGAGGCTATTGAATCTGAAGCTTTAAATGAAATAGCTGATATTTACTCTAAATTAGAAGAATATCAAAAAGCAATTGAATTTGCAGAGGCTAGTTTAGTAATTGCGAGGAGAAGCAAAGATCCTGTTGCGATAGTAAAACCATTATTCACTTTAGCTAGTGTTTATGTAGACTTAGGAGAATATCAAAAGTTTAATCAATTATCACAAGAAGCATTAGCAACTGTTAGAAAAGTCAAGCAAAATCCGACAGTTGAAGCGGCATCTTTCTTGCTTGCCAGTGTTAATCAGTTTATTCAGGGAGATTATAAAAAGACAATTACTTATGCTCAGGAGAGTTTAGATATTGCATCATCCATCAAAACTCCATATTACAAACAGTGGTTTTTAATGCGGAATTATCGCTTGTTGTCTATAGGGTATGGTGGTTTGAAAGATTACCAAAAAGCTATTGAATTTGCCAAAAAAGATTTGCAAATAGGAAAAGATTTAAATGAACCAATTTCTCAAGGATATGCGCTAAGGCTTTTGGGTGCTTTTTATAGAGGACTCGGACAAAAGCAGGAAGCATTAGCTGCATATCTCCAAGTATTGGATTTAGCTAAACAAAAAGAATATTCCGGAAGTTTGGCCTTAGTATACGCTGGTTTGGCAAGGGTTTATCGGGATCTAAATCAACCAACTGCTGCGATTACTTATTACCAGCAAGCTATCGATGATATAGAAGAGTCCCGTGGCAAAATCCGTGGATTATCACGAGAATTACAAACATCTTTTCTGCAATCTCTTCAAGAATTCGATAGAACTAGTAATGCTGATATCTATCGGGAGTATGCAAATTTACTTCTGTCCCAAGGACGTAATTTAGAAGCAAGTCAAGTATTGGAGTTATTGAAAGTACAAGAATTAAGCGAATTTAAGAATAATCCTAGTATAACAGCTAGTAAAAAACCTGTTGTTCAAACTCGAATTGAAGATAAGATTACCAAGAAATATGGTAGCTTAATAGCCTTTGGACAAAAAGTTGACGAATGCCAAAAAAATAATTGTCCCGAAAAAACTAAACTTGCAGATGAGCGTGATGCTTTAATTTCAGAATTTAGCCAAACAGTTCAAAGATTAGAAAAAGATGTACGCGATCGCCTTTCTAAAGACCGTGGTAATCTGGATACTCAAGATGTCAGAAGTATTGGCAAAAAAATTGTCGAAGCAAAAGAAGGTACGATACTGATTAATATTTTTGTTGTCCAGGATAAAACCTGGTTATTGTGGGTATCCAAAGGAGGTGTTGTTAAAAGTTTAGAGGTTCCCTTAGGTGAGCCAAAGTTGCGAGAAACCGTTAATCAATTCCGGCAATTACTGCAAAACCCTAATTCTGACATAAATCAGATAAAAGCAACTGGCAAACAACTCTATGACTGGTTGATTAGACCTATTGAGCCAGAATTAAAAGCAAATAAGATTCAAAACTTGGTATTTTCCTTAGACCGTGCTGCACGTTATATTCCTATCAGTGCTTTATTTGATGGCAATCAATATTTAGTTGAAAATTATAATATTTCTACAGTCCTATCAGCAGGTTTAACAGATACTGAATCACGCTTACCTGTAGGAACAGCAAATACACAAGTTTTAGCACTGGGTTTATCCAATCCTGTACCGGGTTTTAGTGCATTACCGAATGTCCCAGCAGAATTAAATGCAATTGTTCGTCAAAAACCCAACGATAGAAGAGGAGTTTATCCAGGAGATGAATTTCTTAATCAACAGTTTGACTATCGTACTTTGCGAGATAATCTCAAGGGTCGTAAGATTTTACACATAGCAACTCACGGAGTATTTGTCCCAGGACGGCAAAATGAATCTTATCTATTATTAGGCACTGGTGAAAAATTACCAATTTCCAAAATCGAAAATTTGGAAGATTTGAGTGATGTCCATTTGGTAGTGCTATCTGCTTGCGAAACTGCACTCGGAGAAACAGCAAAAGATGGGATAGAAATCTCCGGTATCAGCTTTTATTTTCTTAATCGTCGAGCTAAAGCGGTAATCGCTTCTTTATGGTTGGTAAATGATGCCAGTACAACTCAATTAATGCAACAATTTTACACCAATCTAGCTACAGATAATCACCCGACAAAACCGGAAGCATTGCGTCAGTCGCAGCTTAGTTTACTGTATGGGAAGAACTCCAAAAAAACAAGCGATCGCGAACGTGGTGCTATTGAACCGAAACCAATTGCAGGAAAAAGCCCTAGAAATCAACACAGCGGAACTGGATATTCACACCCTTATTATTGGGCACCATTTATTTTAATTGGAAATGGGTTGTAAAAAGTTGGAAGTTAGGAGTTAGGAGTTGAGGGGAAAAGAATTTAAAGAATACCTAATCTTAATCAAATCTTCTTCATCTGCGTGTATCTGCGGTTAATTATTTATTTTTTGGCACTTTTACAAGAACTCTATTATAAATTGGGTTGTAGGTTAATTAAGAGCAAGGGTAGCAATATTATAAGGATGCCAGAACTTGTTGGATTTCGTATCACACCGTAAGAGAACTTGCTACAAGGAAATTATCCGAACTTAATATAACAAACAAACGATGACCGATGACTAACTTAAAGTTAAAAATTCAGCGGATTGAACAAGTTTCTTTATTTGAATTATCTTGGGGAAAAGGACAGCAACTTAGTGTCACAGTTTCCTATCCTGAGAATATCACTACACTATATAAAGAATGGCAACGGGCTTATTTAAGTTATTACAAAACAGCAATCCGGGGACGGGTAGTGAATATTGGCACTATTGCACCGGCTACGATTGATTGGCATGCAAAATTGGTGCAATCTGAAGCAAAATTGTTATCTGAATTTCATAAATGGTTACGCAGTGGTGAATTATATGAAATTCGGTCTGTAATTGCTCATAGTTCCCAGTCAACAGTTAATATTTTCCTCACTTGTAACTCGCTAGAATTAGAGCGATTACCTTGGGAAGTATGGGAAATTGGTAGAGAATTCGCTTCTGAAAAGATTCGGATTGTCCGCACACCCAAAAATATTCATAATCCAATAAAAAATCAAAATCATCGCCGGAGCAGTAAAATTAGATTATTAGCAATTTTGGGTGATGATACTGGCTTAAATTTTCAAGTAGAAAAAGAAGCAATATACCAACTTTCTACTATTGCAGATGTGGTATTTATCGGTTGGGAACCGGGAAAAAATATTCCGGAATTAAAAAATGAGATAAAAGATGCCATATCATCAGAAAAAGGTTGGGATATTCTTTTCTTTGCCGGACACAGCAATGAAACTACCTTAACTGGTGGAGAAATAGCGATCGCTCCCAATGTGGCTTTATCAATTAATGAATTACTCCAGCCACTAACTACTGCACTAAAAAGAGGTTTGCAGTTTGCAATTTTCAATTCCTGTAATGGTTTGAGTATTGCCAATACATTAATTGATATGGGTTTAAGTCAAGTTGCGGTGATGCGAGAACCGATTCACAATAGCGTTGCTTCGGAGTTTTTACTCCAGTTTTTACAAACTTTAACTGAATATAAAGATGTCCATGAAGCTTTGCAAACGGCTTCTCAGTATCTGAAACTAGAAAAGAACCTCACATATCCGAGTGCTTACTTAATTCCCTCATTATTTCGGCATCCAGAATCAGAGCTATTTCGTCCAAAACCATTTGGTATTCGACAACGTCTCAAAAAATTAATACCAACTCGCAATGAAGCGATCGTTGTTTCGAGTTTACTTTTAATTAGCCTACAATTGCCTGTGCAGAGCTTTTTATTAGAGCAGCGTTTAGTTACACAGGCTAAGTTTCGTCAGCTTACAGGCCAAATTGCAGTGGTAGAAACTCCACCAGTGCTTTTGGTGCAAATTGATGACAAGTCTATTCAAAAAGCAGACATTAATCCGATACCGATGATGGATCGTGAGTATCTGGCAAGTATTATCGATAAACTTGTAGCGAATCGTGCAAAGGTAATTGGGATTGATTATCTACTAGATAGATATCAAGCCGAAAAAGATAAAATTTTAGCCAAATCAATTCAAAATGGCGTTAATTCAATTAACCCGACTTGGTTTGTATTTGCGACAACTCGCTCTGCTACAGGTGATTGGATAAAAGCACGACCTGAAATTACCAAAAATAATTGGAGTTTGCATGGAGAAATCGAGGTTCTACCTGGTTATATGCAACTATTACCTTTGAATTATGATAATTCTCAGCCGTTATACTTAGCTAATTTATTGGCTTTGTCCCATCAGTTGAATAACCTCAGTTCCCAGAAAAGAGGATTCTCAGTCAAACAGCCGCAATTAAATAGTCAAACAGATTTTTGGCAAGAGCTAAACAAACAAAATTTTAACCAAGAGAGAATATTCACATCACCACGAAACCACTTACAACCACTCACGCAATTGAGCTATCGTTTTCATCAAATGTGGTTGCATCCCATTCTTGACTTTTCTATTCCACCAAATCAGATATATCAGCGACTCCCTGCTTGGAAACTGCTAGACAAAAATAGTAATAATTCGTCTTTATCTCACTTACAACAGCAAATTGTCATTATTGCACCCGGAGGAAATAATGAAGCCGGAATGAATGCTAAAGGTGAAGATAATTTTGAGGTACCACCTGCGGTAAAATACTGGCGACAGCAGGAAAATCCAGATAATCAAAACAAGGTTTTCATTGGTGGTGAATTCCATGCATACATGGTACATCATTTACTGACGAACAGATTGGTTGTACCCATCCCTGATGTGTGGATGATTGTAGTAGCTATTTTCATAGGGAAATATTTATCTGATATAATCCAAAAAAATTCCCATCTTCGGTGGCGAATTTTGGTCGCTTTAGGCACATCTACAACAATTTATGGACTGGTGAGTTTGCAGATTTACCTTTCATCAATTGCATTACTTTTTCCTTGGTTTTTACCGTCGCTAATTGTTTGGTTATATGTAACACCTGCTCTCTTGAGAAAAAAAGCTTATGAGTAAATCTAACTGGACATTACCGACTTTAGTGCTGTCAATAGCTATTCCTGTATTAACGTCCGTATCAAGCCAAGCTTTAAAAGCAGAAACAACATCAGCATTGTCTTGGACAACGATTTTTCTCCCCCTATCGAAACCAGAACCTCCAGTTAAACCACGAAAAGCTGTTGGTCGTCCAACAGATACTATTTGTCTGATTTCTCCAGATGAAAGTAGAACTATTTGGAGCGATCGCCCATTATTTCTCTGGAAAGGCAAGGTAAATACAATCACAGTTCGTCGTCCAAATGGCTATGTTTTGAGAACTCAACCTGTCATCGGAACTGAGAGTACAACTTATACAGGTAAACTGCTAGAACCCGGTAAAAATTATGAGTGGGTTGTCGGTAGTATATTTGTTCGCTTTCAAGTAATGCCAGCACCACAACGGCAGCAAATTACAGACGAATTAAGGAATCTAGAAAATCAATTTCAGACAAAAAGAGAAAATACTGAAGCGATCGCTCTGGCTAAAACTAATTATTTTATCCAAAAAAATCTGTGGTCAGATGCATTGCAGCAAGCTTACTTCCTGGAAAGACCTTCTCCTGAATTGGTAAAAATTCGTCAAGAAATAACCGAACAATTGTGTAAACCAAAGTAGATTGGCGGCTTTTAGGACTATTGCCCAGTTTTGCTGGGAAATAGCGACTCATAAAATTGCATATGCTCTTAAAGCCCAGATATATAAACCTTTAGCAAGCAAAGTAACACCATTGATAAAACTTGGCTTGCTCGATTGTAGACTTCGATATTTGAATTGATTAACTAACCAAGGAATACACAAAAATGAAGAAACTCACATTAACATTAGGCTTGTTGGTAATGGGAACTACACTTGTAAGCCCTTATACTGAAGCGAAAAGTTTACCCAATGCTCAACAATTGCTCCTGGCACAAGCAAAACCAGAATTACCAGCATTTAAGCCAGAGTCATTAGACTTTAAACCGAAACCAGTCCCCGCTAACACCCGTTCGACTACTACCAACGATATCCAGAAATACTTAGATAAAGGTTTTGAACTTTTAGAAGCAGAAGACTATAAAGGGGCAATTGATAGTTTTACCAAAGTCTTGGAAATTAATCCCAAAATTGCCGATGCTTATTTGGGTAGAGGTATCGCTCGTACTTATTTAGAAGACTATCAGGGTTCAATCGTCGATTTTAGCAATGCTCTAGAGATTGACAGCAAATATACATATGCATATTACTTCCGAGGTTTGAGCCGTGGGGTCCTGGAAGACTACAAGGGTGCGATTGCAGATTTCAATAAAACCATCCAACTCGATCGAAAATTTGCTAGCGCTTATTATTACCGAGGTATTGCGTATTATTATGTAGGAGAAAAACAAAAAGCCCTTGCAGATTTGCAGTTAGCAGCTAATCTCTATAAGCAAGAAGGGAAAAACGACTCAGCCCAAGCAGCACTTGATGTAATTGAGAAAATCAATCAGGCTTAAAGTATTTTGGATTTTGCGCTCCTAACAGTGGTATTGGTTTCCACAAAGTACTGTTAGGATGCAAAAATCTTTTTAATCTGCGTCCTACCCTACGGGAAGCCGAAGCGGCTACCATGTCTATCTGCGGTTAATTATTCCGTATTTTGTTTTCTATTTTCACTCTCTAGCAACTAATTAATCGCAAAAATGAAAAACATTTTCCCCGGCCTTTTTCTAACTAGCAGTATTTGGGCACTGACAAGTATTTTCTCACTAAATACAATTGCCTCCGCTCAACCGGCACAGGTAGTAAATAATAACGAATTATTTTACATATATAAAGGACAACGCATCCCCCTGAACCAGCGACAAGATGCGATCGCCGTTTCCTTTAAAAATAATACCCGTAACATTACCCCCCTGTACCTCCAATTGGAAGAAGATTTACAAGGTGGCACCCGTAGCATTGCTTCCCAAGTCGCAGTGAGCCCCTTAAGTGGAAACTATGCTGTAGTTACCCTACCGACCGGGGTAAGAGATGCAGCGATTCAGCAAAAAATTCAACAGCAACCTTACGTTGAAGCTTCCCTACCCGTACTGACTCGCAACCAAACCCAGGAAACAATTGTCTTACCTAACGAGATTATTATCAACTTTCAACCAGGAACTTCCGACAGCGAAAAACAGACAATTCTCCAACAAAATAATTTAGCGATCATCCGCCCCCTACGTTTCAATCGCAACATTTATATAGTCAAATCTACTACTGCCTCTGGCGTTTCCATCCTGAATGTTGCCAACCAGTTAAACCAAGTCAAAGGTGTTAATTCTGCGGCACCGAATTTTATCCAATCTGTTTCTGATCCAATGAGACAACAGGCTATCAAACGACTCAACACTCAAGGAATCAACAAACAGAACAAAGACATAACCCCTACAACAGATTTATTGGGGTGGCAGTGGCATTTAGATAGTACACCAATCAAACAGTGCCTAGAACAAAAATTATCTAGCTTTGACTCACTGCAAAGCTGCTTGAAAACACAAACTGCACAGACAAAATCGAACGTACCCCGCACAGATATGCGAGTTACCGATGCTTGGAAACACAGCAAAGGGGGACAAGGTGTAGTTGTAGCGGTGATTGACAGCTTAATTCAGTGGAATCATCCCGACTTACAAAATAGTTTATACACCGTACAAAACTCGGACAAATGTCCTGGAGAAGTCCACGGATGGGATTTCTCTGAGCCAAGTGACAGCAGCAAACCTTGTGAGATTGGCGACCCTGATACACGGATGAGTCCCTTAGAACTCACCATCTTAAAGAGAAAATTTCAAAATACCTTCAAGCTATCTGACCAACAATTGCTCAGTCAATACTCCAAACAAGCTAACGAAGTAAAGCAAGCTAATCCGAAATTATCCCAAAAAGAACAGGCTGAGATTGTTCGTTACCTGATTCGGTCTCATGAAGTAGGTAGCGAATTTCACGGTACTTGGGTGAGTGGTGTTATCGCTGCAAAACCTCAACAAAATACTCAAGGGGTAATAGGGGTAGCTCCGAACGCAAAAATTTTACCCGTGCGGGTGTTTGGCTTGAATGGTAGTATATTCACCTCAGCTTACATCGAAGCAATTGGTTATGCTGCCGACCGTGGTGCAGACGTAATTAACTTAAGCTTGGGTGCAAGTTTGCCAACAGATGTCGAAGAACAAGCTCTAGCCCAACTTTTGGAAGCAAACCCGAAATTGGTGATAGTTGCTTCATCTGGAAACGAAAACTCAACTAAAATCGCTTATCCTTCCGGTTATGCAGGAGTATTATCAGTTGGTGCAAGTAATTTATTTGGCGATCGCGCACCCTACAGTAATTACGGCAATGGATTAGGTGTAGTTGCTCCCGGTGGAGACTTGGATGCACCAGGATGGTTGGGTGGAATTCCCACTACAGGAGGTACTTGGGTGGACGGATTTTGGCAAGGTTTATCCAACCCTACCTCTCGTTGGTCCCCTGTAATTGATTTGAGAGGGAAATATTGGTGGGTGCAAGGTACCTCCTTTTCTTCTCCTGCTGTGGCTGGGGTAGTAGCCTTAATGAAGGGAGAAGATACAAACAGAAAACTCAGCCGTCAAGAATTAATTAATATTCTCAAATCCACAGCTAGTTATGACGGGTTGAGTATTTCTAAAGAAGAAGAGCAAATGTATCGCTCGCAGATTGACAAAGGTGCAGTACCTTCTTCCGTAACTGATAAACAGTACTTCTTTGGTAGTGGGCTGATTAACGCTGACGCTGCAATTAGCGCAGTGCAAAAATAGTCCAAATCCCCAGTTTTTTCATCTGCGTCCATCAGCGTACTACCCTGCGGTTAATTATCTATTTTTTGTTAATGAAGCAAAAACTCCACCGTTAACCAATCTAAAATCCAAAATTAATTATGTACATCAAACGCCGTCAATTTCTCCAATTTGCTAGTTCAACACTTGCAACAATTGGCTTAAGTCAGTGGGATATTACACAACAAGGTGATAAATATGCAAAAGTTTTGGCACAAAATACACCACGTAAACTAGCGCTATTAGTCGGAATCAATGATTATCCTACATCTTCCCTACGCGGTTGTGTAAATGACGTACAATTACAACAAGAATTATTAATTCACCGTTTTGGTTTTAACCCAAAAGATATCCTGACCGTTACAAATTCCCAAGCCACCCGTAAAGGGATTTTAACTGCTTTTGAAGAACATTTAATTAAACAAGCCAAGCCAGGAGATGTGGTAGTCTTCCACTTTTCTGGACATGGTTCCCAAGTCAGCGATAAACCAAGCTGTGATGAAATTGCTTTAAAACTTAGCAAAGAATGTGCTAATTCTACCCTAGTTCCCATTGATGGTCAAAATCAAGAGGGTGGTGTGAAGCAAATCATGGGACATACGCTGTTTTTATTAATGTCTGCACTCAAGACAGAAAATGTTACCGTTGTATTAGATAGCTGTCATTCTGGAGGGGGAAAACGAGGAAATTTCCTGGTGCGTTCTGTTGGTAATTCAAATTTATATGAGCCGAGTTCGGAAGAATTAGAATATCAACGTCAATGGTTAAAAAAGCTCAACATTTCACCCCAGGAGTTTGTTGATAGACGCAGAAAGTCAATTGCAAAAGGAGTTGTAATCGCATCTGCTAAACGCGAGCAATATGCAGTTGATGCTAATTTTAGCAATTTTCGTGCAGGAGCTTTTAGTTTTCTATTCACTCAATATCTTTGGCAACAAATTGGTGATGAATCTTTAAAACGCGCTATTTTAAATATTGGTCGGAGTACTAAAGTTTATGCAAGGGGTTCAAAACAAATTGACCAAGACCCAGAATTTGAATCAAATTTTAGCCAAAAAAATGCAACTCCACCTATATATTTTACTCCTCTTACTACACAATCGGCAGATGCGGTAGTTACTAAAGTTAACGGTGACAAAGTAGATTTATGGTTGGGTGGAATTGATTCACAAGCGTTGGAAGCCTTTGAGAAAGATGCTATCTTTACAGTCTTGGATACTAAAGGAGGCACACCCGCGCTGGTACAATTAGAATCTCGGGAAGGATTGATGGGTTATGGCAGATTAGTTAATACCACACAGTCGCGGCCGTCGTCACAATTACAACCAGGTATCTTATTACAGGAACGTCTCCGCAGCATTCCTAATGATGTGACTCTCAAAATTGGGCTGGATGATACCTCCCTCGATAATAATGCCTTACAGCAAGCCAAACAAGCTCTACAATCAATCAAGCGGATTGAAGTTTTACCTCTGGGAATTACTGAGGTGCAATATATTTTTGGTCGAATGACGGAAGCGAAGTATCAAGATTTACAAAAAATAAAGTCGCCAAAGCTTCCTGATGTAGGTAGTTTGGGTTTATTTTTACCAATGCTAAACCAGATTATTCCCAATTCTTTTGGAGAGAGAAATGAAGCTGTAAACGGTGCAATAACTCGCTTGCAGCCAAAGTTTAAATCACTTCTAGCAGCTAAAGTTGTGAAACAGATGCTGGGTAATACTAGTACATCACGAGTTGCAGTCACAACATCAATGACTGTTGCGGGAAGTACAAAAATACTTAGTGAAACTTACCCAACTCGTGGTGTTAAGAAAGTTTCCACTGAGACAACTCGACCAGCACCTAAACCTGTAAATTCCTCAGATTCTAATGTGCCTAAATTATCATTAGGAACTAAAATTGCCTTTGAAGTTAGAAATGATGAATCTGTGCCCCTATATGTCAGCATTTTAGTAGTTGACTCCTCTGGAGATATGGCAGTCGTCTTTCCTAATGATTGGTCAGTTTCCAATGATGCAGCATTGTTAGACCCAGGAAAAAGACTGGTGATTCCTCAAACTGATGTTGATGATTTTGTACTTACCGTCAGTGAACCTTTAGGGTTTTCCGAAGCATTAATTGTTGCCAGTACAACACCCCTAAGAGATTCCCTGAAAGCTTTAAAAGACATTGCAAAATCAAGGGGATTGGAGAATACTCGCACCCTAGTTCCAGTCACTGAAGACCAACTATTAAATATTGCCGATACCTTGCTAAATGACCTGGATGCAGGGACTCGTGGTGGAATTACAGCCGAAGGGATAAAACTTCCGACGGGTATTCGTGGTGTTGATACTCAGAAATTAGCAGCAATGGCGATCGCTTTCGAGGTGGTTGGGAAATAATACCTTCTTCACTCAACCCTGTGAAGCTATGCAATAGTCCCTGCACAGAAGCACCTACAGTGTACAAATTGACTTGTTCGTTTCTAGATAAGGCTTTCAGCGGTGGACAAAAACAATCTCTTTCTTTCTTCGTGTCTTCGCGTCTTCGCGGTTAAAAAAAGAATATATTTTATTCTAACCGCGAAGACACGAAGTGCGCAAAGAAAGAAGTTGTATACCCTAGGCTAGCGGGATAAGCTTAGTAAAACTATGGGAAGTACAAGTTATTTATTATCCGAACCTGATATAATTTTTCACAAGAGTGATTTTTCAAAACTTCAAAATTTCTCGGTCATAGTTTTCGCTTTTTGGTTCTACTTCCCAAACTATTCCTTCACCTGGTTCTAGTGCGACTTCTACAAAGAGTTGCTCCACTGCTGTTGTCGCTATATCTTCGTTATTTGGGAATGGTTGTAAATCTTCGGTGAGTAATCTGAGTTTGAAACCACCGGGAATTAATGCCCCCACAGCAGCATTCCGCAATTCAAAGCGCCAAATTGTTGTGTCTTCTCCATTTTGTGGTATAATAAACAATTGATAAAATTGACCAGCGATCGCTAAACGTCGAGATAGCATCACCCCTGCTTGACTTTCTTCGATACTTCTTGCACCAGCAGCACTCAACTGCATATTCAAGCTCTCCCAACCCATATTTTGAGCAACTTGAGAAACTCCACTTTGCAACCACTGTAAAATTGACCATTGTTCGGGGAGTCCCAAACGTTGTTGATATAAACTTTGTCTCCAACCACCATGTTCGATTAATGCACCCCACAGTTGAAATGGTATATGGAGTCGGGATGTAACGATATCCGGGTTTGCGAGGCGAGAAATCAGATTTTCTGCTTGTGCTTGCGGTAAAATTGGAAGCGGTGCAATCGGACTTTTTGTAGCTTCTTCTGGACATATTTGGTACGCTACAACTAAAGCTGTAATGTCCTCTACTATGTCGCTGGCATCTAATGAATAAGTGCGATCGCCTGCATAATAATTTCCCTTAGTTTTAAGTTGTGCATGAGTACAATAACCCCAAATTCGCACGTAATTATCATCTGGTTCGATATACACTGCTAAATAATAATCACCAGATAAACTCTGTATATCTACCCATTCTTGAGGAACTCGCAATTCACTTAAATCCATAGCTTCGCTGGGGATTAATATTAATCGCTTTCCACTGAATGCAATGGCTGTACCATTTACCAGTTCCCAAAAACTTGACAAAGCAGCGTTAGAGGGATAAACAACAGCTTGCGGTGTAAATTCTTCTCGCAACCAAGGCAAGATTGTCAAAAGGCAAAGTTCGTTTATATACCCTTGATATTGGGAAGCAGGGTTAGAAAAAGATTGCATTTTGCGACGTGCTTGATTTTGTACATCGCTTGGTATTTCTAAAATTAGGTCATTCGGGGCCGTGAAGGTGAATATAGTAGTGTTTGTCATAATAGGTTTTGGGGGAGATAGGGAGATGGGGAGGTGGGGGAGTATAAAGCCTCTTGCTTCGTAAAATACAACGGGTTTCTACTAGTGAGGAGTCGATAATACTGGTGCTTAGTTAGGAAAAAATCCGGTTTTTTGGACTAACATTATTCCTAACTCCCTTCAACTCCTAACTTTGCGTGTAATATATTTGCAGCCATTCCTCAATTACGGCAGTCATTTCTTTCAATATGTCTGAGGTGAGGGAAATATGCATTTTTTCCTTACTCCAGCTAGCTACGGTTTTCACCAAAGTTTCTCGAATTTTGGTAAATCGCCGCGATACAGTGTACTGTGGAATCTCTAGATGTTTGGCAATTTGCTGCTGAGTCAACCCCTGACGATACCACAACTCCAACATTTGTTGCGATTGGGTTTCTAACAGAGCGATCGCACTAATCAAAAGCGTGTGAATCTCGGTTTGCTGCGAAAATCTGGTTTCTTCTTCTTGTTGAATAATCAGTTGAGTGAGTACAGATTCCCCACTGAACAGATTATCTAACCATTCAGATGAATCGTCGTCATTTTTAGGATTATTTAGGGAATTTGTGCTTGGATAAAGATGCCTGCGTGTATGTTTGGCACAATCTAGCAACCAAGTTTCTAAAATTTCTGGGGTTGCTTTCTGACTGTTTTGAGAATTGTAAGCTTGAGTTATAGCTTCCCAGATTTCAGCGTCCGGTCTGACTAGCTGACGGGTGCTACCTGGACTTGGTAGATAAAGCGTTTTGAAACAATCCCAAGCTATTATATAAAGATTAATCGTATCCTTTGATAAACCAGCAGCTTCCAAAGACTCAAACAAACGCTTTTGACTGATTTTGCGTAACAGTCCCCAAGGTGTACAGATATCAACCTCATGACGCTGACGCAGAGTTTCTCGGATTGTACAAGCAAAAGTTGCCCGAGCGTAATTTTTTAGGGTAGAGCCTTGACTGGGATTAAACCCTTTGAGTAATTTATCAACTTTTGCGATCGCTATTTGAAAACAGTCAGATAATTTATACTGCGTACTGTTAAACCCCGCAGATGTTTTTTGTGATGCCCAGTAACAAGCTTCTTGTAGGTAAGCTGTTAGATGTTGTTTGCCAAACATCTTGAGTTCCGGCTTTGATATACAGTTATACCAGTACAGCACCCAAAAATTTTCGCTTTGCTCCTGTGGGTTCTTACTAACACAACTTTGGATACTACGACGTAATCTAGCATCCGTCGCCCAATTATGGAAGCGATCGCTTTCAAATTGCACAAATGTCGAGAAGATTTCAATAATGCTTTGCCGAGGGTGCATAAAAAATAGGAATACAACATAGAGAACAAGTGAAGGTGTTAAACGACACCTGCACAAACTTTACTACAACAAATCTAAATCATGTTTCATAAACTTTCTGTAAAATTAGCTCTAAGTAGCTTAGTAGCACTTTCTACAGCTTCTACAGCTTTGGCACAACTACCTCCAGCACCAAGGTTTAGCTGTGCTTCCCACCTTCGCACCTATATTGTCAAACCGCTTGATAATCGTCAAGGACAAGGTATTCGTTGTGTCAAATTTAGCGATGGCAAACCAAGAAGCACTTCCATTCCTACATTATCATGGTACGGCGAAGGCAATTGGGGTGGTGCAACTTATCGTCATGTTGGACAGGCTATTTATAGAAATTCTAACCTCATTGGTTTTGCTTCTGATATTCATGGAAATGGGGAAAATATTAACAACAACTTTGATGGAAATCTCAAAGTAAATATTACCAATCCAGCGAGAATTCGTGTCACTGGTGCATGGAATGAGGAGTGGCAATTAGTTCAATCTACTAATTATAATGCTTTGCCAAGACCGAAAACTTGCGGTGAATATTTCGACGAATACAAAGTTTCTGACTTAGCCGGAAATCGTCAAGGTGAAGGTTTGCGTTGCGTTCTACGTGTCGGCACAAAAAATACGACTTGGTTTGGTAATGGCAATTGGGGTGGTTCTACTTATTCGCATATCGGCACTCGTTCTTCTAATGGTTACGGTGCCGGTGATATTTGTGCGGCTGGTTTGGGTTCTATTTGTAATACCTTTGGCTATGGTTCATTGAAATTGACTCCTGTTTCTGGTGGGTTTGATGTTACAGGTGCTTGGAGTGAAAAATGGCGGAAGTGAAAAATTGGGAGTTAGGAATTATGAGTTATTGTTCATAACTCGAATTTGACTATATATAAAATCAGGGTTTATCTGCATCCATCCGTATTTTACCCTACACAGAAGGTGTACAGCGCCTACTGCGGTTTTAAACTCTTACGTATACCTTATGCAAAGGGGAACCGCTATATCTAATAGTTTACTTTCATATTTCTCATTTCCTACACAATTATTAATGGAGTCAAACTCAAATGCTGAAACGTTCTTTGATTGCTGCTTCTAGTGTTGCTTTAACCGCTGCTTTAATTAGTCCGGTTTTTGCGGCACCTGCTGATTTTGTTGGTACTTGGGTTAACACCAATTCCAACACTCGTGGTATTACTCGTGTGGTTGTGACTTCTGCTGGTTCTAATACCTTAAATGTACAAGTATTTGGCAAATGTTCTCCTACCGATTGCGATTGGGGAAAAACAACTTTGTTAACTTATGGTAATAACGTACAAGACACAAACCATCGCTTTGCAACAGCAAGTTATGATAAAGGCTTTTCTAAAACTCTCGTCACTTTTAGCCTGACTGGAAACAAACAAATTAGCCTGCAAAACTTCACCCAGTTTACAGATAAAAGCGGACGACAAAATTATGCTTCTCAAGAAATATTGAAGCGTTAATTTTAAACGAGAGCGTATTAGTTTTAATATCTAATTAGGATACAAAATCTCTAATTTGTGTCCTTTTTGTATGTAGGGTCTGCCGCTACGCTAGCCCGGTTCTTGGTGGGTGCAACTATCCCAAAAGCCTTCATTTTACGTTCAATTACGAGTGAGGTTAGTATCTCAACTTTTCCCTCCCGATATTTTATTGTCAATAGTCTTGATTTATTGATAATTATTGATAAGCAGCATCTCAATCATGAGAATCGCCTAAATGACAATTCTTCGATTGGCACTCTTATAATCGCACAATTCGAGTTTGACTTGCCCATTGTTAAGGGACTTGCACTTCGAGGGGTAGCCCAGCACTTAAGTCGGGATAGTGGTTTGCCCAATTAACCTTGTCCGCAACTTTTATTGTTGATGGCTCGGCCGCTTTTTTCATAGCAATGATGCGTCGTTGTTCCGATTCTGAAAGCACTTTCCAACTATGAAGTCGAACCTGTTCGTCAATTTTTGAAGTAATTGCAACGATTTCGTTCCATGTTGTGCATTGAACTAACAACGCAGCAATCTTCTCGAACGACATACTTTCGATTGAATTGTGCAATGGCAAATCTTCATTTTTCTCGATACTCGTTTCGATATCTTGTGGTACTTCCATTGGTTCGACTACTTCTACCTGTTCGACAGAATATTCCATACTTTCAACAACTTCCACCACTTCCACTGTTGTTTCGTCAGTTTCGCTTTGGTCAGTATAAGTTTTAACTTCAATATCATCATCGACTGGTGTTGGTGCGCTATATTTCAACTTCTCACCCAATATCGCTTGCAAATGTGGTGGTAATTCACTCACCAATAAGAACGCACCAGATAAATATGCTTCTCGAAATGCAGCTGCTTCCCTTACAAACGATTGTGCTGTCATCCCTTCGTTATCCATCGCTCGCTGTATGGATATTCCCGTGTAATGGTCATCTTCCTTGATTGGGGGGACAACACAGCTTCTCGACCCATCTTTCTCGGCTCGCCATATACTTGGTTTGTCAGGTTTTGCTGTGCGTGGTCTTTTGCAAGCCTCAATTAAATTCTCCACCAGTTGCTGCGTCACATGACCCACACTATTCCTTATCCCTTCCACCACCAGGGCAAACTTTTTGGTCGATGTAATTTTAAACAACGTGCGTGGTTCGATTTTTGCCAACTTGTTTATTTCCACATCCCCAAAGGCTAGAGCTATCTTCATATAGCTTCGAACCAATTCTCTTCCCCACCCAAAAGATTGCACCAACTTGTTAAATTCAGTCTTGGGTAAGTATTGTTTATCGGCTAATAATGCTTTTGCGAACTGGATTATTCCAAGTGTTGATGAATCTAGTGTATCAATTTTATCGAGCGATACTGGTGTATAGGTTGAGTTGGTCATGATAATATAAGTTACTAATTATTTTTGCAGTTGGTTACATATGTGTAGCCAACTACATTCCTTTATACTATATATGCTGAACCTGCACATCAAAAAAATATGTAATAAATCTTAACAATTTTGTATGTTGAATCAAGACGCTGTTAGGATAAATAGTGTTTTAAAATGAAAGCATTCATTATTGCGCTGATTGAGATTGCAATGAATACTGAAGAAAAGTCGTTGGGCGCGGTGCGTTGGAATTTAAAAAGATTGATGGATGAGCGTGATATAGGCACGACTGAATTTGCGCGTGTCTTGAAAATCGATAATAGTGCCGTTACTAGGTGGCGACAAGCGAAGTATTTGCCCCAAATCAATGAAATTCGCTGGTTGCAAATAGTAAGTGCTATTAATGAAATATGCAAGCTACGTGGATATCGTGATATGTTTATTGAACTCAAGGATTTGGTTGAATTTCGCCAAGACGAGCAACGGGATTTTGATATATTTGATTATCAGTACCCACCTCGCTCGGAATACAAGAAATCGAAATTGAATGGCGAAAAGAAAAAGGATGGCGATAAAAAAGTAGTCGCTGCGTGATGATGACCAATTTTTGTGTTTTTGTATATCAATATTTACTGTAAAAATAGATTTTGATTAAATTTAATGCTTCAATTTTGTAATTAAATTTAAGGTATGACCTTTTTTGAAAGTTTTGCGAGCTTTTATAAACCATTCTTGAGGGTCATCATTTGTGCTAAAAGCAGCGTCGGCAAAGTCTTGTAAATGTCATGCGGCATGATAAAAATCTAATAATTGATAAGTTTTAGATGGGCAATATTACAATTGTTGACCTAATGCCGATTGAATAGGGATGGTCAAAAGCCTAGGAAATAGAAGTGTTAATACTTAATGATATCAACGTTTTTTTGTAATATTTGTTGAAACATTAAAATATGACATTTTGATTTATGCTTTGCTGCGAGCCGATAAAAGTAAGTGCAGCATCCATATAATATGTATTCCATAACACTAAAGCATTTACGACCAACCCCAAAGCCGAAAGTTGGTCTTCTTGGCATTGATAGCTTCGCTAAGGTTAACAAAGAAGTTTTCCTTCTGTTCCTCTAAGCGATGCCCGTAAGTAAGTCGGCTAAAGCACTTATTATAATGAAATTTGGTGCTTTTAACCTAAATTGCGACTGCATAGATGTTGTTAATCGTGTTGAGTTCGCTTTGGTAGTTACCGGAATTTGTGACAAAGAGTAAATATTGACTTCCAGTCTTATCTTAATACTGCGAAGGTTTTGACAAATAAATTGATATTTCAAACAATAAGAGACTAAGCAGTGCCTGGTCTATACATACCCAAAATTAGGATTTGATGGGGTGTTAAATTTGGTTTCAAAAAAGCTGGAATTATTTCTCCTATTGGTAACATCAATATAGAAAAGCTAAATTTACCTAACACAGTCCCGTCTCTTACTTGCACGGTGTGAAAGCAAAAAATGTCTCCTATCGGTGTTGGTACTAGTCGTTCAAGTCAAAGCAAACAAACAAATATCCCCAAGCTGTGGTTATTGCTTGTCGGAGTAAATGAATATCAGGATGAGCAAATACCCTCATTACGTTATTCAGCAGTAGATTGTCAGGGATTAGCGGAAGCTTTGATAGATGCTTCTGTGGGGCAATTCTCCCAAAAAGAGGTGAAAATCTATCACGATTTTGCTCCCCAATTACCACTTTTAAAACCGGTGAGTGCCAGTTTAAGGGAAATCACCGCTGCTGCGAAACAAAACGACACAATTCTATTTTATTTTTCTGGACACGGTATCTTGCAACCAAACAGTCAACAAGCATTTTTGTGTTTGGCAGATACTCAAAAATCAAATTTAGAAAATACAGGTTTCGCTTTACAGGATTTATTACAATCTTTAAGTCATTGTGCAGCCCAAAATCAGTTAGTATGGCTAGATGCTTGCCATAGTGGAGGAATGACCTTGAGGGGAACAACCGTAGAACCCTTTTTGAGTCCGACACCACAGTTAGTGCAAGTTCTACAGCAACGTGCTGCGATAAGTAAAGGTTTTTATGCATTGCTTTCTTGCGACACCAATCAGCAATCTTGGGAATTCCCCGAATTGGGACATGGTGTATTTACATATTATTTGATGCGAGGACTGCGGGGTGATGCGATTGATGTTAATAGCGTGATTTCTGCTGATAGTCTTTATCGATATGTTTATCATCAAACCCTGCAATATATCGATAAAACTAATCAGCAATTGCGTCTCATCAATCAGCAGAAACACAACAAAGGGGAAACTCAACTTAACCGAGAATATTCCCTACAAACTCCCAAGCGAATTGTTGAAGGAGTGGGAGAATTAATCTTAGGCAGAAAATTAGATAAAACTGCTGCTTCGATGGATCGTCGAGTCGGGTTGGTAATCGAGGGTTTATCAGCGAGTAAGACAACATTAGATATTAGCAAGTTTCTGGGTAGTGTGGGGGGTTTTGAATTAGAATATCTACCCGCAATCAAAGCAACCGCATCAGAGGTACGAACAGCGATCGCTCGTCACCTAAATTTTTCAGATTCAGAAACTATCTTGCTTTATCTGCGGGGAAGAATCGAAGATACCGAAGCTTGGGAAGGGTTGGTATTAGGAGACGATATCCGCATTAAACGTTCCTGGTTGAAACAACAGCTACGTCTGTGCAACACTAAGCAGATTCTTATTTTAGATTGTTCCGTTGAGAAATATGGGGAAAGAAACTCTTCCTTACCTGGTTTACAAGATTGGGTAGAGGATTTACAAATTGATTCTCAGCAAGGACAATGTATAATATCGTGTGTTTCCAGCAATTCACAGCCAGAAAGATTTGCCCAAACTTTCCTCGATATTTTAACCTCAGCTTCTCAACCCGATGGACTATCAGCAGCTTACGCGATCGCACAACTCCAATTGTCTCTAGCAGGTAGTAATATCCCCTTTCAAGTCTCGCTTTCAGGTTCTCAAGGTATCATCGAAATTCTACCACCACTTGCTGATTTACAGGGTTTAGAACAAAACCAAGGGTTAGATTTACACGTATGTCCCTATATGGGATTGAATGCTTTTTCCGAAGAAGATGCTCAGTACTATTACGGCCGAGATAGCTTAACCCAAGAGTTAATTAGCTCATTGCATAGCCCATTTTTAGCTGTTATCGGTGCTTCCGGAAGTGGTAAATCTTCAGTTGTCCAAGCTGGTGTAATACCGCAATTACGTTTAGGCAAACAAATTCCCAATAGCGAACAATGGTTAGTTAAAACTATCCGTCCCAGTGCTAATCCGTTGTTCGCTTTAGCGCAAAAATTAGGAGTCGGGGGAGGAGGAAGGGGAAAGGGGGGGGAAGGGGGAAGGGAGAAATGGGAAAAGGGGAAGGGGGAAGAGGGAAGGGAAGAAGAAAATAATTTTTCTCTCTTCTCTTCCCTAACTCCTAACTCCTCACTCCTAACTCCTAACTCCCCCTCTCTCCCCCTCCCTCTCTCTCCCCCTCTCTTGCTAGAGGGAATATTACATCAAGGTGTGGAAGGCTTTGTCTACTGGTTGCGGAGTCAACCACATCCGATGATTGTGTTGGTGGTGGATCAATTTGAGGAATTATTCACCCTTGCAGAAGATATTGACCGAGAAAAATTTTTAGAATTGCTGTTGGGAGCAATAAAATACGCAAGCGATCGCTTTAAGTTAATTATCACTTTACGAGCGGATTTTATTGCTCCTTGTTTGGAAATACCCGCACTCGCTCAAGCTTTACAGGAATCGAGTGTAATGGTTTCACCCAAACTCAGTTTAGATGATTATCGCCAAGTCATTACGAAACCCGCTCAACAAGTCGGATTAAAAGTCGAACCGGAATTAGTTGAAGTTTTATTGCGAGAACTTGACAATTCGGTAGGTAATTTACCTTTACTGGAGTTTGTTTTAGAACAACTTTGGCAGCATCGAGTTGGTGGTGAGTTAACTTTACAAGCATATCAGCAACAACTTGGTGGAATTCAAGGTGCTTTGGAACGTTCTTCCCAAGCTTTATATGAAAGTTTAGAACCAAAGCTGCAAGATTGTGCGAAATGGATTTTTCTTGCTTTGACTCAGTTGGGAGAAGGTACAGAAGACACTCGACGACGTGTATTTAAGTCTGAGTTGATAGTTAAAAAGTATCCAAAAGAATTGGTTGACAGAACTTTACAAGCTTTGACTAATGCCAAGTTGATTGTGGTTAATCTTGAAGAAGCTGAAATACCGAACGAAGCAACCAGTAGAGGAATTTACTTAAATCAACAAAATAACGAGTTATGGAATAATGAACCGCAAAGGACGCAAAGGAATAAGAGGAAGGAATTAATCCCCTTGTCTTCTCATTCCGTCACAGTGGAAGTTGCTCACGAAATTCTCATCCGTCACTGGTCTACATTGCGATGGTGGTTGGAGGAAAATCGAGAACGTTTGCGAAAACAACGACAAATTGAACAAGCTACTCAAAATTGGTTGCAAAGTAACGAACAACCAGATTTTCTCTTGCAAGGTGTAAGACTTGCGGAAGCGGAAGATATCTATATTAAATATACGGATGAACTTTCAAAAGATGTGCAAAAATATTTAGAAGCTTGTTTCGCACAACGGGAACGTCTGCAATTTCAAGAAAAGAAACGCTTGCGTCAAGCACAACGTGCTGTAGTTGGGTTAAGCGTCTTGGGTATTGCAGCTTGTACCTTTGGTGGGTTAGCCTATTGGCAAGGACGTGAAGCAAATTTAAGGGAAATCGAAGCGTTAAATTCTTCATCCAAAGCAAATTTATTATCAAATCAACAGCTTGAAGCCTTAATTGTTGCGGTCAAAGCTGGGAAACAACTCCAAAGTACCCTTGCTACACCTGCTGATATTCGTGAGAAGACTATCAATACAATCTCGCAAGCACTTAGCAATACCCAAGAACTTAACCGCTTGGAAGGACATAATGCGATCGCCAGTAGTGTCAGTTTCAGTCTTGATGGTAAAATGATCGCTTCAGGTAGCGATGATAATACCGTGAAAGTATGGCGCAGTGATGGTTCTTTGCTATGGAATCTCCAAGGACATACCGCTTCAGTCAAAAGTGTTCGGTTCAGTCGGGATGGTAAAATCATTGCTTCTGCTAGTTTCGACCAAACGGTAAAGCTCTGGAATAGTCAGGACGGAAAACTCCTGAAAACTTTGAGCGGACATCAAGCAGAAGTACTTAGTGTCGCATTTAGCTTTGATGGCAAAATCTTAGCTTCAACAAGTGCCGATGGAACAATCAATTTGTGGCAACTCAGCGATTATTCTTTGAAGAAAACATTTAAAGCCTATCCAAACAACGTGACAACCGTTACCTTCACACCCGATAATCAAACCTTGATATCTGGAAGTAGCGATGGCAGGATTAAATTTTGGCAAGTGAGTGATGGTAAACTGTTGCGAGATATTCCGGCTCATGCTTCGATAGTATATCGTGTGGCAGTTAGTCCGGATGGAAAAATTCTAGCTTCAGCTTCAGGCGATCGCACGGTGAAGTCATGGCGGATTAGTGATGCTACTCTAATTAAATCAATTAATGCGCATAGTGCCGAAGTTCGCAGCGTTAATTTCAGTCCCGACGGACAAAGTTTTGCTTCAACAAGTACCGATAGTACCATCAAAATCTGGAGTGTTAATGATGGAGACTTGTTAGAAACTCTACAAGGTCACAGTATTGGGGTATATGATGTCAGCTTTAGTCCTGATAGTCAAACCTTAGTCTCAGCAAGCGAAGATAAAACGATTCGGATTTGGCAGCGTAATAATAGTCTGTGGAAAACACTGCTAGGACACCAAGGAGAAGTATATACAATTGCCTTTAACCCTAAGGGTGATTTGCTTGCTTCCGGTGGTAAAGATAAAAAAATTAGACTCTGGAATATTCCCGATGGCAGCTTGCGGCAAACTTATGCAGAATATAGTAGTAAATATCTGCTTGGACATCGAAATAGCGTCCTTAATTTAGCTTTTAGTCCAGATGGTGAAACCTTAGTGTCTTCCGGACAAGATACTTGGGTGAAATTGTGGCGAGTCCGCGATGGCTATATGATGAAGACATTATTGGGAAGCGATCGCGAAGTTAATAATGTCAACTTTAGCCCAGATGGTGAAACTTTAGTTTCCGCAGATGCTGATGGCAAAATCAGATTATGGAACTTGAAAAATCGAACTTTACTCAAAATTCTAGCAACCCAACCAGAAGAAATTCTCGCAGTCAAATTTAGCCCAGACGGTAAAATTATAGCCTCTGCCGGTCGAGACAACAGCATCAAACTTTGGCAAGTTAGCACAGGGAAACTTCTTCATACCCTCAGAGGACATACTAACGCTGTCAATAGTATTGCATTCACACCCAACAGCCAAATGATTGGTTCCGCAAGTTCAGACAAAACCATCAAACTCTGGCAACTAAATAACGGTCAATTAATCAACACCTTTGAAGGACATACAGATGCCGTCTGGGGTCTAAACTTCAACAATGACGGAACCTTAATCGCTTCCGGCAGCAGCGATAAAACCGTGAAAATATGGAGCATTCAAGGTAAACAAATTAACACATTACGCGGACATGACGACGCCATCCTGAATGTTAGCTTTGCACCCGATAGAAAACTTCTTGCCTCCGCCAGTTTCGATAGTACCATCAAAGTTTGGCGATTAGACAATATAAAGCTGCGAACATTCGACCTAAATAGTTTACTTGTCCGCAGTTGCGATCGCTTACATAATTATCTCCAAACTAATCCTAACGTCCCTGCACAGGAGCAACATTTATGTTCTGATTGATTTGAGCAGATTGGGATAATGTACCTAGATTTTGGAGTCGCAATCCATCAACTTCACGTCTGGGTGGTCTTGGTCCTTTTGGTCCTTTGACTGAATTACCTCCAGGACCTGGTGCGTTTACACTTTCACCTGGGTTAATTAAACCTTGTTGAACAATAGGAACTTTTGGTTTCACTGTTTGAACAATAGGTGTACCAGCGAAAGCAGGAAGACTACTAGCAAACACAATACTCCCAAGAGGAGCCGCTAAAGCTAACGTTAAACTCAGAATTTGCTTCTTCATATTATATATCCTTAAGGACACCTAATTAACTAATCGTCTGATTCCTGAGTTTTATGCAATATTCCTGACTACTTTGACAAAAATTTACATTTTCCTATGAACTGGACTCATCACTCAACCCCAGAAGCGTGGGGAGGGGTTCTTGGCGATTTATAATTAATTAGGCAATATCATGCAAAAACTCTTTTAAACTTTCCTAACCTTGGCGTACTTGGCGTCTTGGCGGTTATTTTTTTAATTCTTTTACAAAACTCGTAATGATGAAGCATTTAGGAATTAACCGCCAAGACACCAAGTACGCCAAGAAAGAAAGGTTTCAGAGAGTTTTTGCGTTAAGCTTTCATCACATACCCTAATTTTAACAAAAAATTAGATTGACACCTGTAAAAGTATTCTCCAACAAACCTGACTTCGAGCGCAAGCCAGTAAGGAAATTTCTGCTACTGTGGTAAACGCACTTAGTGGACTTTGACGATGACACAGCTTGGTTTACTGGTGCGTTCCCTTCAGAATAACTTGGGTGTAGGAAAAGTCTTAAACTTATCTGACACCGAAGTGAAAGTTGAGTATTTTTGCTCAGTTGGGCAACGCATCGAACAATCCTTACCCTTAAATTCTGTTGGTAAGGTAAAACTCCCGCGCCAAACTCGATGCTACATTTGGAATAAAAGCCAAGAAACATGGATTATCGGCAGGGTTTACGAGTGGGACGAAGAACATTCTCTATATCAAATCGACTTACCAGATAGTAAGACGATTTTGGTGGGTGAGCCAGATGTTTACGTTCGTTGCAATATACCCATTGCTGACCCAATTGAAATTCTGACAATGAAGGGTCACGAAACACCTTACTTCCATGACAAACGCTTAAATTTCGTCAAATCTTGCCAAACACAACGTGCTATTAGTGACGGCATGACGGGTTTGATTTCAGCAAATATCAAGCTCTATCCCCACCAAGTAGAAGTTGTCCGTCGTGTGCTGTCTGACCCGATTCAACGCTATTTGTTAGCAGACGAGGTGGGATTGGGGAAGACTATCGAAGCGGGTGCAATTTTACGTCAATACCTGTTAGATGAACCTTCTGGTCCTGCGGTGGTGCTAGTTCCGCAATATTTACTGGAACAATGGCAGACAGAATTAGAGAATAAGTTTTACATCTCCCACTTTGGCGATCGCGTTAAAATATATTCGATTGAGGATGCAAATCAGGTCAGCCGTCATGCTGGTTTAGGTTTGCTGATTATCGATGAAGCGCACCATATTGCGGCAATGGCAACATCTTCCGAATCTGTACAGCGGAGGTATTTTGACACTTGCAAGCAACTCGCACATAAAAGCGATCGCCTACTTTTACTTTCTGCGACTCCTGTTCTCAACAACGAACAGGGTTTTCTGACGATGCTGCATCTGTTAGATCCTGATACCTATCGTCTGGATGATTTAGAGGGTTTCCGTGACCGGGTGCAAAAACGGGCCTCAATCGGTAAAGTTTTGCTTTCTTTTAGAGAAGGTGCAGAACCCTCTATCTTGAAAACCAACCTCAATCAACTGCGGAATCTGTTTGCGGAAGATAAATATGTCCTGGAAAAAGCCGAAGAACTAGAAAATTCTCTCACAGGACAACCAGAAACCAAAGATAAAATTATTCAGACGATTCGCACCCACATCACCGATACCTACCGACTCCACCGTCGGATGCTCCGCAATTATCGCGCTACAGTTGAAGATGTTATCTATGACCGCAATGTCACGCCAAAAGTTGAGTACGATTTAGATGAACGCTCCTTTGACATCCACGAAGTCCTGGATAATTGGCGGACATCGGCCCCTAAGGATGCAGAATTTACACAGATATTTCTGCTATTCTTCCGTGCTGCTGGAACTTGGCTGGGGGTTCTCAAAGGAGTCATCACAGCACGTTTGAGCGGGAAATCGACTCCAGCACTTACGCAAGAATTTGGTGCTGAAGCTGTCAATCTTTTGACCAGAACTGAACTATTTCCCCAAGAAGCAGAAATTCTCCAAAAGCTGCTAAAAATTATTGAACAACCATCAGAAGATGGCGATCGCATTGAGTTACTCAGAATAGTACTGCTATATCACTTCGCCGAACGCTTTGGACTACAATCTTATCGCAGCAACCCCAGCAAATTACTTGAGAGGGTACAACAGCGGCTCACAAGACCGATTCCTGGCGATAATCTCCCCAAAATTCTGATTTTCACCAGTTTTGGGCAAAGTTGCGCCGAAATCCTCAAAGAATTGCAGAAAAGCTTTGGAGAAAAGGCTATAGCTGCCCATCAATTAGGCAAAACACGGGCACAAGTAGAAAAAAGTCTCCAACAGTTCAAAACTGACCCCAACTGCTTTATCCTAGTCTGTGACCCATCTGGTGAAGAAGGTCGCAACCTGCAATTTGCTGACTGGATGATTCATTTCGATTTACCTTGGTCGCCAAACCGTCTCGAACAAAGAATCGGGAGGTGCGATCGCATCGGACGGCCGCTTTCAATGGAATTTACCGTTTTTGCGGGTGTGGAATTAGATGATAGTTTCCACGATGCTTGGTATCAATTGTTAAAGGATGGATTTCGGATATTTAAGCAATCAATATCCAGCTTGCAGTTTTACGCAGAAGAAAAACTGCCAGAATTAGCCGCAACTTTGTTTGAACTTGGGGCAAAAGGACTCTTAGAAACCATCCCAGTGATTCAGGGTGAAATTACTACTGAACAGGTAAAAATTAGCGAACAGAATGCCCTTGATGAAATTGATGCCCAAGATGAAAGTGCCACCAAATATTTTCAAGCCCTTGATGAGTGTGATGCTAAACATCAAGATATTCAACGAGGAATAGAAGGTTGGATTTGCCAAGCACTGCATTTGCAACAGCGTCAAGACATTAACTTACAAGGTGTCCTCCGTTATGAACCAACAGGACGCACCCTGGTTCCCGCAGACCACTTAAAGAATCAGTTTGTCCCCTATCTCAAACAATCCGGTACTTATAACCGCTCTGTCGCCAACCAAAATCCTGGTGTACGTCTATACCGGATTGGCGAAGGTCTAGTAGAATCACTGACATCATACATTCGTTGGGATGACCGGGGTCAAGCCTTTGCAATGTGGCGCACGGATGAATCTTGGGATGCGTCAGAAGGTATGGAGTGGTTTGGATTCCGCTTCAATTATATAGTTGAGAGCAACTTGGAATTCGCCAAACAAGTGTTTGCAGAATATGGACTGGACAACAGCCAATACAAAATTCTCCGTCGTCGCACCGATGCCTTGTTTCCCTCAATCATCAAGACTGTATTTATTGATGCTCGCTCCCCGACAATGAGTATCGTTGATTCGGAACCACTGCTGAACATATTGCAACGTTCTTACAATGGGAAAAAAAGTAGAAATAATAACCGAGATTATAACTTAGCAAAAAATCGATTGGTAATTCTGGATCAATTTATTGATGGAAGTCAATGGCAAGAGACTTGTCGAAAAGCGCGGAGTACATCAGAAACATTATTGCGCGATCGCCCAGACTTCATCGAAATGTGTCAACAATCGAAAACAACTGCCGCAAATAAACTAGAAAACCGGATCAATCAACTGCGTCTGCGTCTGGGAAAACTGGAAGATCCTGTATTAGCGAAGGAACTCAACATTGAAACTGCTTTATCTCAAGCCATTTTAGAAGGAATTCGCTGTCCGAATATCAGGCTTGATTCTGTCGGCTTCATTGTCGTTTCCGGACAACCTCCAGCCCAAATCGGGGAAGATGGGGAGGATTGAGGTCGGGTAAAGGAATAAATTTCATCTTTCCCTACTTTTGAGTTCATCGTTGCAATCGCTCCCTTTGGTGCTGTGAAGAATACTTAATTTAATGAACCGCGAAGACGCAAAGGACGCAAAGTAAGAAATAAAGAAGATTAACCTTGGCGTACTTGGTGTCTTGGCGGTTAATTCATGCGTAGTAAGTTTGCAATAAATATAACTAACTATATTTACTGTTCCACGAATAGCTCGTCCAAAAGAGGTAATTTTTGTCAATAGAAAAGCCACAAAGATAGGTAGTTAAAGGGCTTTGGAAATACCTCAATTGTCCGTAATCTCAACTTGACTCAAATATCGTGACAAATCTTCATACTGAGTCTATTTTTTAACTAGCCGAAACTCACGAACAATATGAAATGCGGTTTATAACTCCGCATCCCGAAAAATTTACTATACATTTATAATACTTATAATTTGAAAATATTGATATCAATAAATACATATCTATTCAGTAGTTTACCGAAATTTTGCACGAGGGAAAAGTTGTTGTAAACCTTGGCATTTAGGGATGACATTTCTACCGAGAGGGAAATACTATACAGATATCGAAACCGAAGAAACACGCACATAAGGTTTCAGCACTGTAACTAAAAAACAAAATTTAAATATGTCTAAACTATCTAAACTCGCATCATTTTTCGTAGCATCGACTCTCGGTTTAAGTGTTCTTGCTAGTATGCCAGCGGCAAAAGCAGGTGTAAGTATTGTTCCAAGTACAGAAGGTGAAATTAAACTTCTAAATAACGGTGACTGTCTATCCCTCGCACCTTGTATTGATACAACATCACTCGGATATACAGTTACCAGCTTGGATTACGATCCAAACTATAATCCCAGCCTGTTATTTGCCGATAACAGTTCGACTGCAAATAATTATGGTATTGGTATTCAGTTTGATTTACCCGATGTTGGTACCAATCCACTTGCTGGTATTAACATTTTCCGTCCTATAGCGATGAAAAAGGTTGGTCTAGATGAAAAAGGTCAGTTAGAAGTTGGTCGTTTCTTGTTTGATTTCATGGGTAAAACGATTAGCGAAGTGACATTGGATTTTCATGATGTGGAACTCTCTAGTTCTAGCGGTATTTTGAAAGTAAATGGAAATCCTTTAAGCCAGCTACTTACAAAAGGACTTAACAACAACATCCAAACCTTAGTATTGAAAGATGTGAAATCCTTTGAAGTCCAACTTGGTACAATTGGTAGTCCTTTCCCCACTGGTGATGGTGTTGATTTGAATGTTAAGGTTCCCGAACCTGCAATGACTGCCAGCTTGGGTTTATTCGCTATGGTAGGTGTCTTTGGTTTGCGTAAACGTCAGAATGTTACCAAGATTTCTTAACACGGTTTCACGGTTATCAGGGGCATTCAATGCGTGAAAATTTACAGCGATTCATGGGGATGTTGCGATCGCTAATCCTTGAGCCAACGTCCTCGGTAGTCGCTGTTAGGTGATTTAATTGGCACCCGACAATAGAAAGATGAGTTAAAACAATGTTAAAGGTGTGCATCAACCGATACCAGCAATAATGGTCAGACGAATAAAACATTAACCCGATTTATTGAATAGACTGGGTTGACTACGACACTGATTTTATTAAAAAAAAACTACAATGCCATGACCGTATGTCTATCATCTTCGTATCTCTCCGAGAAAGCAAAATATACAGTTAAATTTAGAAATAGAAATTAGAACGGTCAGTTTATCGCTAAAAAATAGAAAAGCAGAGACACCAACTTAGCGATGTCTCCGCTGAATATCCTATGCTCTCTTAACCATCCTCAACCAGTGTTTTTTACACTGGTTTAAGCTTGTGTAGGCTTGTTTCCAGCCCTGAGACTATCAAAGTAGTCATCTGTAAAATTGCGGCTCTATCACCCGTCTTACACCGCTCAAATAACAACTGAACATCCACCAATCCAGCGTTGAGTGCTGATGTTGAGATAGCGCGATCGCTGGCTGATTGGTTGTTATTTGCACAAGCGCTGTAAAGCATCAGCCCTGCCATTGTGTACAAATCTAACATCGGCTCATCACTACCGTCTAGATTGACAACTTTTGGAAACTCTGATAGCGGGTGAATAAATTGGTCAAAGGTTAATTGGGTCATGCTTTTGGTCGGGTCGATACATTAAACTAGTTCAAACCCCAGGTAAAGCCTGCGTTACCAAAACAAGGTAAACTGACCGTTCCAGGGTGCAATACTGCCGATTGTTGCTTTATGCAAGTGCAGTCAACTCTAATCCCAGTTAGGATTGAGCCAATTTTCTTTAAATTTGGAACAGATGTCGAATCCGTTACTGAATTTAAGTTGTATTCTGTTGCGAAATGCGTGCAAGCATATATACTGAATATAAGAGGGAGGAAAAACCCTTGGATTCCTTACTTGAAGTTAAAAGCTAGCGATAAAAGTGAGGAGCTAGCTTTTAGGGTGTTCTGCCTTTTCTTGCTCTTCAGCAGTCGCTTACTGCTTCACATCTTTATACTAATCTTGTCATTTATTTTTGTCAATATGTCATTTAAAAAAACCTGACAAGATTGTCCTGCTTTTGGGATGTCATGAGAGAAAATACAAATAGGCGTAATATTGAGCAGTCAAAAATATGAGCGACAGAAGACGTTCTGATGATTACAAGCAGGTTAGTGGTTATATTCCAATAGACTTGGCACGGGAGTTTAAGAGCATCTGCGCTCGTGAAGGAGTATCCCAAAGCGACGCATTAGAAGAGATGACTCGTGAGTGGACAGCCAAAAGATGCGATTCTAGCTCCTCAAAAGAGAAAGTGGCCCCCCCAAGAACGATCGCCGATTTGGTTCGAGCTAACATGACAAAACTTAAGCGCTGTGGGGTAAAAAATTTACAAGCGCTTGCGAGAGGAGAAGTGCTGCCGACACAAGGAGACTTCGCTATCATCACATCCGCTCTATGTATTCCTGAGGAAGAACGTAAAATGATTTGGGAAAAAACTTTTAAAATTTCCGTGTTTTCCGATTCTCCGAGTGTAAATATATATAAAGGAACTGAATGTATAAAAGAAGATGAGCGTGAGCATTCTCAAAACTCTGAACCTACCGGGCTGGAACTATAAAATGTCCCACGAGGGAGTTTCTATCCTTGCCCCGACAAAGCGAGATGCGACACATCTTGCGCAAAGCTACGGAGATGCTCTCAGTGAAACTGCGGCAAAAATTAATGGGAAGGTGCGAATTAAATGGAGGGGCTGCAAGAGTCCCATTGAATTTTATGGATGGATGGCATCTACCAAAGCGCCTACACTCTCCGAAACCGCCGAACGCATTTTGCATTCTGGTGGTTCTGTTTTTTGCAGCCAATTGCACGTACCAATAGAGTTGCTGTACCGAATGGTTGCAGCCGCTGAAAATGAGCGTCCGATTAGCATTGTCAGACAAGATACTCGCAAGCAAATCATTGTGAATCAGCCAATGGCTGATATGTTACAGACTCCTCCTGAGATTGCTACTCAAAGGGTAATGACCCAATTTTGGCTACCTGAGGATTTGGCAGAGCTGGAACAAAGGTTACATAACGATCGCCAATTCACTTGGACTTATTCTGCTGGGCTAAACGAGCAAGCTTGGGCAATTCTGACAACCCAATTTGAGGCTTTTGAGGTTGAGGGTATCTGGTACAGACAAGGAACGAGCTTGTCAACCCCTCAGCTTGTGCCGATTCCGTCAAGGGCTTTTGCTCCTCCAGCATAAGTGGACAATTTAAGCACTTTTAGAAGCGAAAAATCACGGCTGTGCATAAGTCATTTCGGGGTGCGTTTCTTACTGGATAAGAGCTAGGAGTGCAATATACTCAAAAATAAGAAGGATTCTCCAACACTCAATACACCTCCTAAAATCAAGTAAATAGCCGCTGAGGACTCAGTAGTTCTACGTATGGCGGAATTGATATCTTGCCGCTTGCGTATAAACCAGAAATTTCTAATTTTTGAAGTTACGAAAAATACGATAATAACAAATCTCATTTTTAGTCATTTAAATGGACTTATGCTCTTAGACACGGATTTATACTCCCTGGCGGGTAGGGACAAATGTGATTTATTTTACTTGACAGTTAATTGTTGAAGTAGTATCTATAAAAGTGTATTTTTATACATACAATTAAGCAATTCCAGGAGGTCTGAAATGGATGATGTGAAAATTACTTTCTTTATGATTGTCACTGACCGTGACATGGTAATTGCTGATTACGCAGTAAAAAGCTATGCCAAAATTAAGAGTACCCCATTTAAGCTACGTGTGTATTCTAATTGGATTAGTTCTGCACTCAAACAAAAATATTTTCCCGTTTGGCGTCAATTTGAATTTGTAGAAATAGTAGAAAATCAGTGGCAGACCGACGATAAAAAACCTTTAGATCATACCTTGGAAGGTCCATTTGAGTTGGGGGCAACTATTTGGGATAGAGAATTAAAGAAGATTCAAACTCCTTATCATGCAACTGTAGACGCAGATTTTGAGATTATAGATGCAAAATTTATCCCAGTAATGTTAGATAAGCTTGATACCAATCCCAATTTGGTAGCAATTTCAACTGACTATTCTGCAACTCAACCAGAATCCTACGATTCTTATTCAGATGAGGTAATCTGCCTTAATGAACGTTGGCACACTTGGTTTTGTATTTACAAACGTGAGGCACTTCAGTGCAATGTGTCTCATGTTTATTATGAAGAAATATTATCTGATCCGGTTCGACGCAATGTCTGGGATGATGCAGGTTATTTGCAAAAAGCATTAAAGGAAAGTTATGGATTTGAAGTAGCAGTTTTGGATAGTAAGTATCAGCCTTGCTTTATCCATTACGGGCAGTTTGCTAAAAATGTTGATATTAATGAAAGTAATGTTGATTTATATCGTAGATTGCAAATTATACGTAAAAGAGGATTGTTTGGAAGTAGTGATATTTTTACCAAAAAATTAGCAAGTTTGTTGCATAAAATTCTCTTTGCCAAATCAGACAAGAACAGATCCAAGTATGTGGATGGCTGGGCTAAGGCAACATCCTCATAAAAACTCCGGAACCTAAGTGTCATTAATTACATTCTTTCCGTCGAGACTGAAAGGAGTGTGTTTGGCAACTATGCCCACTACGAAAGCAGCAATTCCAAATTCATTTATCGTTTTCTGTTAACTCCGAACACAACTAAGTAGGTATGAATGTAAATAATTATCGCTGGGATAATGCAGGGGGCGGGGGCAAAAAGGGTTTAAGCCTTGTTTACTTTTCTTTACACAGTTTGGTTTTATTGTGCTGACTTACTTAGACAAGCTTCAAGGTTGATTGCTTTCTCGTTTTCCAGTCATCAACATCCGTACGCCGCCCGCAGGAGCAAGGGTAAACCCACGACGTTGTACTTTAATGGGTTTATCCTCTGAATTTGCAAGTTGATACTTGGATAAAACCGTTGCTAAGACTAATTTCATTTCTAACTGAGCTAAGGCAGATCCCAAACACCGCCGACTTCCACCACCAAAAGGTAAGTATTCTCCAGCAGAATACTGCCGCTCCAGAAAACGTTCTGGTTTAAACTGTTCAGCATTGGGATACAAATCTTCCCGGTAATGCACGAGGTAGATACTCGGCATGAGGGTAGTTTCTGCATCAAACTCATATCCGGCAATCTTCATGGATGATTTGGTGATGCGTGAGAACAGCCCTGGAATAACTGGATACATTCGTAGCGTTTCTTGACAAACTGCTGTTAAGTAGGGAAGTTGAGCAATTTCCATTGGGTTGTGATTGTCCCCCAAGCTGTCTAGTTCCTGCTGCAACTTTTCTAGAATATCTGGATGTTGGTGAATTTGATAGAAAGCCCAGGCAAGTGTTGTTGCAGTAGTTTCATGCCCAGCAAATAAAATTGTGAGCAGTTCATCTCTTAATTCCTCGTCGCTCATCGCTTGCCCATTTTCATCTCGTGCTGCCATCATCAGACTCAACACATCACCGCCGTAATCATCTTGTTTTGTTCTTTTCTCTGCAATTTCTGCTTGGAGCAAATCATGAATCTGGCGTTGTCTTTGTTTCATCCGTCCCCAAGGAGTCCACATTCCCCAATCTTTTTGTAAGAAATGCAAAAATAACATACTGGAGCGTAGGGGAGAATCGATCATATCAAGCCAAGTCGTAAGTAGGGGTTTAAGTTGTTGATAGCGTTCTCCTTCACTTAAACCAAAGACGATTTGTAAAATCACTTCTAGACTAACTTTCTGCATGGCAGACCGAACTACAAATGGTTGACCGACTTGCCATTGGCTTGCAATCTGCTCGGTAATTAAGCAGATTTGTTTGGCATAAGCTTGTAGTCTTTCTCCATGAAAAGGAGGCATTAATAATTTTCGTTCTCGTCGATGGCGATCGCCGTCCATTAACAGCAAAGAATTTTGTCCGAGGAGAGGCTTTGCAAGTTCGTTCCCGCGACCGATATCAAATTTAGAATCTTGGTTGAAAATTTCTTGAATGGCTTGCGGATTGCCAATGATTACGTAAGATCCGATTCCACTCAGATGCATGGAAAAAATATCTCCATACTTTTGGCTATATCTGTGCTGAAATCCGATCGGATCGGCAATCCAATTTATAAGTTGCCACCAAGAAGGGCTGGTGATACTATTGGGTAACTTACTCAACATAATATTTCCCCTTTGAGTTATCCCTATAACTCAAGTCTACATGAGGGAAATCGGTTGATGATATCTCATGTTGCGGTAGATGTGGTTCTTTCGTACATATCGTGCTAAATCTTTAATTAAAGTCGATAAAATTGCTTTAAAATCAAGGCTTACAGGCGCTTATAGTCAAAATTTTAGTAATCTGACCTAAAATGCCGGAAATAATGCCTGCTATGATAGCCCAGCAAGGGTTGCAAGCTTATTTTTCAACAAATTTAGCACGCTAAGTACGCAAGAGCCAGAATTTTACGCATAAACAAACGCAGGAACTCGCTTGAATGCAGGTGTGCCTGATCGCGTCTCAATCCTGGCTTTAAAAATCACATTCACTTCTGGATAAAACATTACCGCAGCTCCCGGTCGAACTGCACCATATATAATCTCAACATTCTCCAATTTGCCTGCATTGCCCTGTACCGTCACGCGCTGATGTGCTTGCAAACCTACGCTTTCGGCATCTAATCGATTCATCAAAATGCAGTTACGGTGAGGCATTCCCCGATACTTGTCGTTAATTTTATACACTACAGTATTATGCTGAGAATAGCTGCGTCCCGTCATTAACGCCACCATCACACCACGGGTTTGTTGAGGGATTTCAAAGTCTTCTGGGTTAGGAAGGGTTAATTTGGGCAGAGGAGTGACAAACATTGAGGCTTTACCGGAGGGTGTTTGAAATTTCGGTTCGGTAACAATACGTCCACTAATCGTAAACTCTTCCTTTGTCTGGTCAATCGTCGCCATCTTCTCAAATCCGGGAACGGTTTGGGCGATTAATTGCCGGATGTATCTTGTATCCTGGAGTTTACGCCAATCGACGGGATAGTTTCCATGCACTCGATGCGCTAACTCAGTCAGAAACTCCACTTCTGGAATTAAATCCCCGTCTTTGAGATGGGTTTCGCCTTCATCACTCAGCCGCACAAAGTTATTACCTGATTCTGTGGTAGTTTTATAAGGGTTTTCAAATCGATTCAATACTGGAATGACGATTGTATTTTCCTTAGCCAACCCATGAAAATGCCCCAAGTTCGGCTTAGTTGCTAGGTAGATAATAGTTTCAATATTGCCAAGTGCCCGAAGCGCCTGAGTGGAGTCAGGATTGGCAGCATACAAATTTCCGCCCAGACAAATCAAAGTGTCTACCTTTTTCTCATCTGCGGCTTCAATTAACGCCCGAGTATCATACCCTTTAACGCGACTGAGGGAACGTCCTAATAATTTCTCTAAAGCTTCTTGCAGTTCTTTTTTCAATTCTTGTGCAGTCACCCCCATTGAGCCAAACCCTTGGACATTCGAGTGTCCTCGCACGGGCATTACTCCTGCACCTTCTTTTCCCACATTGCCGCTTATAAGGGCCGTATTGGCGATACTATATACGTTGTCTACACCATTTTCGTGCTGGGTGATACCCATTGCCCAACCAAATACAACCCCTTTTGCATTGCCAATAATAGTTGCGGCTGTCTCAATTTCTACCTGAGAAACCCCACAAGTTTCTGTAATCGTCTCCCAAGTTGTTCCTCTTGCAGTCTCTAGAACCGCTTCCCATCCTTCCGTGTGGGCTGCCAGAAACTCTGTTTTGACAAATCCCTGCTCAATTAAGGATTTCTGAATTCCGACAAATAACGCTACATCACTACCTGGAATTGGTTGCAGATATAGGGAAGCAATATCAGAACCAGGGATTAAAGATTTAATCGGGAAAGCCGGGGAACCAAACTTAACTAAGCCAATAGACATCTCCGGATTGATAACAATTACCTTACCCCCACGTTCATCCCGCAGTTTAATCAATTCGTTCATCAAACGCGGATGATTATAACCAGAATTTGCACCAGCGAGAATAACACAATCTGCTTGTTTCAAACTTTCCAAGCTAACGATGGAGGTTTTAGTGCCAAACATTTGTTTCAACCCAAAAGTCGAGGGAGCGTGGCACAAATCCGAACAGTCGGCAAGATTATTAGAACCGAGCGATCGCATCATCAGTTGGAGCAAAAAAGCGGCTTCGTTAGAAGAGCGACCGGAACTGTAAGAAGCGACTCGTTCCGGGGATTTACGGAAGCCTGTTTCGACAATAGTATAAATTTCTGACCAAGAAATGCGTTCATAGTGGGATTTACCCGCTCTGAGAATCATGGGAAAACTCAACCGTCCCAATCGGTCTGCTTCCATCGACGTGAATTTTTGTAGCTCAGTGATGCTGTGTTCCTCAAAAAATTGAACCTTTACCCCTGGTTTAATTTCCGACGATATTGCCTCAACGCTCTTCATACAGCGCTGAAGTTTTTCTCCATCCTCGTTGGTGAAACCACCTTTTTGCCCACCAGTCCCCCAAGAACAGGATAAGCAAGCGCTTTTATGGAATAAGGTCTTCCAGAGCTTGGGGCCTTCCGGTGACAGCGTATGCTCTGCCCAAAACTGAATGACGGGCAAGCCACCCCCAATATCTGGTGTTTCCTCATTTTTTTCGTCGAAAGGGGGTTTGGGTTGAATATTTTGCTTGCTGCTGTCCATGAGAAAAGGCCTCTGCTTCGGTTTGAAAAGATAGATTGTTCAACCAACCTATCACTGGTCACATTCTTTACCTGAGATTATCTTAAATTTAGATTGGTAATATGTGCCATTCGAGAGATTTCTTTTGTGACAAAGGTGGAAATGGGAACGGATGCTCTTGCTGGATAAATCAATCCGACAGATGAATTGTCGAAATAATTACATAGGCTGACATTTTACACCCGTTAGAACGTCAAATACAAAATGAACTAAGTATTCACAAATTTATCGACTGTGTTCTCGTCCGCCAGAGACTCAAAGTCTCTGTCTCATAGCCAAAGTCCTCTAAAGAGGACTATTACAAAGCCTTATTTTTTAATGTAAAATATATTACGTAATAATCTAACCAATAGAATTTTATACGTAAATTTAACCTCTCATCTTTGTGAGGGAAGCAAAAGTTGAGTGTATTATAGGACTTACGTAACTGTCAGATCAATAACCGTAGGGTGTGTGACGCTTAGATAAATACTGCAAGGTAAATTAAGGTTTGTAGCGTCACGCACTGACGATGGTTTGTGACAATATCGTAAGTCCTATATTAAATACTATCTGGATCGATATTTAACTCTCGCAATTTTGCAGCCAAGCGTTCTGCTCTTTGAGTTTCGTGTTCTGCCGTTTCTTCTGGTGTTGGAACTAAATGTCCTTGTGGTGTAAAAAATCGCACTACTCCATTGTGAACTCCCAGATATAAACCTAGCTGTTGACTCCACAGATGCCCTTGCTCGTTCGCTTCGAGAGGTTGATACTCGCCATCAACTAAGTGAAATCCCGCAAATTCTAATGTCACTGGGTCGAACCAAAAGTAATCAGGGGTGCGAAAGGTATCTTGATAAATTTGTTTCTTTAAACCTTTGTCAGTATCAGCAGTTTTTGGTGACAGAATTTCGACAATTACATTGGGATATTTGCCATCTTCTTCCCAAACTACCCAACTTTTACGAGTTTTCCTCTCAGTTCCTAATACTACAAAAAAGTCTGGGCCTCGGAAGTCTTCTGATTTACGTTGGTGGGGACTGTAGTAGATGGTAAGATTGCCAGCAGTGTAGAAATCGTTTCTGTCTCGCCACAACCATTCCAGACATTTGAAAAGTAGGATTATTTGCCGTAGATGCAGTTCGGTTTCCAAGGGTGGCTCGTCGCTGTATAGATCGCTAAGGGGAAAGATAACATTGGATGAGATGTCTTGAGGATCTAATTCTTTGGCAAGGGACATGGCTGACTGTACATCAGGTGTTTATGGGTTTATTTTAGCGCTGACACTGTTGGGGAGTAATGCGATCGCTCAACTTATGGAGGCGTATAATTTCTTATAACCGCTCTGGTTTTGCCGATAGTTTATGAAGACAAATGCTGTTCGCATTCTAGATAAACTTGGAATCACCTATGAGTTGCGCGACTATGAAGTTGATCCAAATGATTTAGCGGCTGAATCGGTTGCCGAAAAGATTGGATTACCCCCAGAACAAGTTTTCAAAACATTGGTAGCACGGGGTGATAAACAGGGTGTTTGTCTTGCCGTAATTCCTGGAAACACTCAGTTACAGCAAATTTCAACTTTGTGAGGTACAGAAATACCCCTCCCCAACCCTCCCCTTGCCAAGGGGAGGGGGTGTACTTCATTTACTTGCAAAGTGCTGTAAATCTCAAAACACTGGCTCAAGTTTCGGGAAATCGCAAAATTGAAACGGTTCCGCTCAAGGAAGTTCAGTCGCTTACAGGCTATGTTCGCGGTGGTGTGACGGCTTTAGCATGTAAGAAAGACTATCCCGTTTATATTGATGAACTCATAGAATTGTATGATGTTATTTCCATTTCTGCTGGAGTCCGTGGAACGCAAATTCTATTGGCACCCAGCGATTACATTCGAGCGGTAAAAGGCACAGTTAGTTGGACTAATTGCTCAGGATAAAACGGCTGTCGGATGATTCTGAATTTTCACTGCCACCTCAAAAGGATTGGATGGTGGTAACGTCAATCTTTCTGCGCCTTAACCCGTCAGCGATGGCATTGTTGACATTCTCATCCATATGAAACCGAATTGTCTGGGGCATCTTACTGCGTCAACTTTTGCCGAACCAAGGACGGTGTTTTTTCTTGCATATCACGGGCAAATTCTTCATCCTCACGAATCTGTTGCCTGATTTCCTCAGAATGGTCATGATAATAGGCTAAAGCAGCATAGACATCCGCCAGGGTAATGGTCGGGTATTGTGAAACAATTTCATCCGGCGACAATCCCATTCTTTCGTGCCAAATGACAATATCCTCAACTCGAATGCGATGATCGGCAATGCGGGGCTTGCCACCACAGACCCCCGGTGTAATTTCAATATGCTGTGATCTTACACTACTCATGTTGTCTCCCGTTTATACACTGGTTTTACAATCATAAGCTGTTCCACATTTACTTTACACATTCGGGCAGTTCGGGATGCCCAACGCCAGGTGCTACAACGGGACGGCAGCTTATGTTCCTCCGCTTCCCCCCAAAACGTGCCTTGGGAAAATAAGCAACGCACTGGCTCCCCCACAAGAAGAGCGAGAAATTAAGATTATGCAGTTTAAATGTGTTTTAGTTATATAACAATCAAGCGCGTTTACGAGCGATCGCAACAGTGGCTAGAATCAGAAAAACTTTCAATCTTTAAGATGCTCGTAAAATAAGGGTTTCAAGATTGTAAAGAAAGATGTGACTAATGCATACCGTCGTAGGGGAGAGGTTTTCCAGATCCCTTGAAAAGTCAGGATGATTATGTCAAAACAGAAACGCAATATTGGAAACGAAAGTTATACTATTGTTTCTACATACAACTAAAGCTGATACCAAGCCGTTAAAGCCAAAGCCAAACCATCAGCAGCATCATCAGGCTTCGGTATATCCTCTAAATCCAACTCCCGCGCTACCGCCTCTTGCACCTCTTTTTTATCAGCATTACCATATCCTGTTAAAGCCAGTTTAACTTGAGCAGGGGTAAACTCAACAATCGGGACGCGACACTGTGCCAACACCAACATGATGACACCCCGCGCCTGAGCAATTAAGATAGTGTTTCCCATTCGGTAAAAAAATAATTTCTCAATCGATACCAAGTCGGGTTGCAATTCCTCAATCACGGTGTGCAAATCATCGTATATGGTACATAAACGTTGCCCCATCTCCGTCTTCGATGAAGTCGTTATCACACCATAGTCCAGCATATTCACTGAGTTTTCTAGTGGCTTATCTTGATTTTGGGTGCAGCTAATTAACCCAAAACCTAAAATTGCCAGTCCGGGATCTAATCCTAAAATTCGTTTTTCCATGAACTAAGCCTTACATAGTTGTTTCACTGGGCAGATTGGCAACTTTAGCTACAGGCTTTTGTCAGAATAGAATTGATAAATGTAATAATTCCACACTCAGCCTTTAAGGCAAGTAGTGTACATTTTCTGTTAATCATTGTTTGTACCACTGCTCCTTTTTTTTGGGTATGTCAATCGGTTTTCTCAGGCAAGCCTTAAACGCCCTGCAACCGCAGTCGCGTCGCACTTCCCATCGGGTTAACCAATGGTTCAAGTGGTTGTCCCCTGGGCTATCAGTGAAACGCTGGTTGCTAATCAGTGTTGGGGGTGTACTGCTGGCGAGTCTGGGATTAGCTATTTGGATTAAGTTAACACCGATTTTTTGGCTGATTCAGTTACTTAAACGTCTTCTGAGAGTCATCGCCAGTATTTTACCCAACTATATCAGTGGACCTTTGGTGATGCTTACCGGCTTGTTGTTGCTTCTTTGGGGGCAAAGTCGCACTGTCGGCTCAATTACTAAAGTCCTCCGCCCAGGTGGTAGCGAAGAAGAACTAATTGATGTCTTGCTGGCACATCGTCGATTGTACCGGGGACCGAAAATTGTGGTGATTGGTGGTGGCACTGGACTTTCCACATTACTCAGGGGACTCAAAACCTACAGCGCCAATATTACCGCGATTGTCACCGTCGCCGATGATGGTGGCTCATCTGGACGGCTGCGTCAGGAATTTGGAGTTTTACCACCAGGAGATATTCGCAATTGTTTGGCAGCACTGGCAGATGAAGAAAAGTTATTAACAGAACTTTTTCAGTACCGCTTCCAGGCTGGAGATGGATTGATGGGCCACAGTTTTGGTAATTTGTTTCTGACAGCAATGAGTGAAATTACTGGGGATTTGGAACAAGCGGTCGCCGCCAGTTCCAAAGTCTTAGCAGTGCGGGGACAAGTGCTGCCAGCAACCCTAAGTGATGTTCGTCTCTGGGCCGAATTATCCGATGGGCGGCTGATTGAGGGTGAATCCAGCATCACGGGAGCTGGGGGTACTATTGTCAAAATCGGCTGCATTCCGGCCAATCCACCAGCCCTGCCAGCCGCAATTAAGGCAATTCAAGAGGCAGATTATATTATCATGGGTCCGGGCAGTTTATATACCAGCGTAATTCCGAATTTGTTGGTACCAGAAATTGCCGATGCGATCGCCTCTACAGATGCCCCCCGGATTTATGTTTGTAACATCATGACTCAACCGGGAGAAACCCAAGGTTACAGCGTTGCCGATCACATCAAAGCAATTGATGCTGCTTGCGGCAGACCCCTATTTAATGCTGTACTGGTACAAAAAAAATCGGTATCTCCTCGTGCAATGGTTCGCTATGCAATCGGGAATTCTCATCCGGTATCTTTAGATCGAGAAGATATTACCAAACTAGGGCGACGAATTGTCTTAGCAAATGTGATGCATGAAGATGAATTTGGCTGCGTGCGTCACGATTCACAAAGACTAGCGCGAGTGCTGTTCCGTTGGTACAGTGGAACTGCAAAAAATAAATAGTGTTTAACCAACGGAGTTAGGAGTTATGAGTTATGATTTTTTAACTCCAAACTCCAAACTCCAAACTCCTAATTCCTAATTCCTAACTCCTAATTCCTAATTCCAAACTCCGCTTCTTTTGGACCTATGATAAAAATTTCTCTTGCAGATGCTTTCGCGACCCGAACACTAGGTATAAATCTAGGTAAATCCCTAAATGCAGGCAGTGTAATTTTATTAGAAGGTGACTTAGGAACTGGTAAAACTACCCTCGTTCAAGGTATTGGGGAAGGTTTGGGAATCGCAGAACCAATTGTTAGCCCCACTTTTACTCTAATTAACGAATATGCAGAAGGACGCATCCCCCTTTATCACCTTGATTTATATCGCCTAGAACCACCAGAAGTCGCAGCATTGAACCTAGAAACCTATTGGGAAGGGATCGAAGTTTTGCCAGGAATTGTGGCGATTGAGTGGGCAAAGCGGATGCCTTACAAACCACATAGCTATCTAGCTGTAAGTCTAAGCTATGGTTTGGACGGCGAACGCCAAGTCGAAATAACTCCATTCAATTGCACTGTTAGTAAGGAAATTTTGCTTTGACATTTACGGAAATCGTTCCTGTAAATCTACAATTGGCTCAAAATCCTTATCCAAACTCAATAAATGGGCAGAAACCTAATCCGGTTTATCTGCCGCTACCCCGTTCGCTACAAAAATTCAGTAACATTGTAATCTCTATTACTCAAATATTGTTTGACAATTTCGCTCTAGTTAGTATATTCAGCATTACCATCTGGTGGTATTATTACGGATAGATGTTAGAATTTACGTAATGTTCCAGACGATATTGCAGAAAAATTGAAATATTTTATATTTCAGGATCGTCTTTGTTCGATAAGTAGATTTTCATAATGTCGGTTGAGTTTATTAATTGTTTTTGTTCTTTTGGAAAATATTGCTAACGGAATATAAAAGAGGATTTTCTGGCATTACAAAATGAGAGTGCCTCAATTAAGAAGGACTCTTGCATCTAAGTTATTGCGACTCGATATTGCTGAAATAAAAGACTCAATGTCGCATTGACTTCAGATGAGAAAAAACTCTCAGGTGTAGCAAGTGATAAAGAACTAGACTTTAAAGGTGTATGAGTAAAGTGTATTTAAAGGGTTTGTGAATTGAAATCAGAGTTTTTACAGAACTTTGCCACGTTGATGAATATTGGTTTCTTTTTACTCTTGTTAAAAAACAAATCCGGATTGTTTAGCACAAAAAAATCGCCCAGAAAATCAAAACGACAATCAATCTGTAGATAAGTCGTTTCAATGCTTCTGAGCATTTTTTTATTAGGGAGTGGGGAGATACATTCTTCGACTAATACAAGAAACTCTGAGCCATTAACTAAAACTTAAAGCTTGTCCCCGTACTTCAGTATTTACCTTACCTTCATGATAAGCAAGCTGACCACCGACGATAGTAGTATGTGCCCAACCTGTGAGGTTCCAACCTTCAAATGGACTCCAACCGCATTTAGTTAATAGTTGTTCGCGCAATACGGGACGATAAGTATTTAAATCTACCAGCACTAAATCAGCGTCATAACCAGGAGCGATCGCCCCTTTATTCGGGATACCATAAGAAGAAGCTACAGCCGTTGACATCCAATTAGCAACTTGAGCAACGGTACATTTTCCCGACATTGCCGCAGTTAACATCAAAGCGAGGGAAGTTTCCACCCCCGGCATTCCCGAAGGTGTATTTGGATATTCTTGGGCTTTTTCTTCTAAAGTATGTGGTGCGTGGTCTGTAGCAATAAAATCAATCACACCATCGCGCAAAGCTTGCCAAAGTACTTCATTATCGTGGGGCGATCGCAAAGGTGGATTCATCTGCGCCAAGGTGCCAATCTCTTCATAAGCATTGATATTTAACAACAAATGCTGCGGTGTGACCTCTGCTGTCACCCAACTGGGTTTATACTCACGCAGCAAGTCTGCTTCTTCTGCGGTTGACATATGTAAAATATGCAAACGACGCTGATATTTTTGCGAAAGTTTTAACGCTAATTTCGTCGCTAACAAGGCAGCTTGATTGTCTTGAATTTGGGAGTGAATAGCCGGATCGTGAATTCCCGCAAATTGTTTTCGTCGTTGGCTGATTCTCGAAGCGTCTTCTGCGTGGACAGCAATTAAGCGTTTTCCTTCTTTAAATATAGCCTCTAGTCCCGCTTCTTGGTCAATCAACAATGGTCCGTGCATCGACCCCATGAAAATTTTAATTCCCGGTGTGGGGTTTGCCTCCAGTAGATCGGGTAAATTCTCAGCCGTTGCCCCAATAAAAAAGCCATAATTAACAAGGCACTTAGTGGAGGCGCGTTCTAGCTTGTCGTTTAAAGCTGCTTGGGTAGTTGTCAGGGGGCGCGTATTGGGCATTTCTAAAAACGATGTTACACCGCCTTTCGCACAGGCACAACTGGCGGTGAATAAATCTTCCTTATATTCCAGCCCTGGTTCGCGGAAATGTACCTGCGGGTCTATAACTCCTGGCAACAAAGTTAACCCAAATGCGTCAATTTCTCTGGTTGACGTAGCATTCGGGGAAATTTCTGGTGCGACTTCGACAATTTGGCGATCGCGGATCAGCACATCCCCAATGGTAAATTCACTAGTGGGTAGGTAGATACGGGCGCGACGAATTAGTAAACTTGTAGGAGATGACATGGAGTTGACAGCTTTATTTTGGGAACCAGGAGGAGACTGAGAAGTATCTTTTTAGGTTAAACTTGGTTGCCCCGTATTGCGCAAACTTTTACTGTTCTCGACAAAAAAGTTTATTTTTTAATTAGGAACAACCTTGTCAAGATGGCAACATAACCTGGAAATTTAACTTCTAACGTTAAGATTAGCTAATATAGTCTTCCTGACCGGGCGGCTGAATGACCTGCATTTTTCTTTTATTTAAGTAATTTAATACAGAATAAAGTGTCTGATAACAACTCCAGTCAACAACCTGATAATTCTTGGATCGCAGAACTAGGTAGAACAGTTGTATTAAGCATTGTTCTTGCCTTAGGAATTCGCACCTTTGTTGCCGAAGCCCGTTGGATTCCCTCCGGTTCAATGGAACCGACTCTACATGGTACTCCAAACCAGTGGGAAGCAGACAAAATTATAGTCGATAAGTTGAGTTATAAATTTTCTAGCCCAAGCCGAGGCGATGTTGTGGTATTTTCACCTACAGAAGAACTACAAAAAGAACAATATAACGACGCTTTTATTAAACGTGTAATTGGTTTACCCGGAGAAAAAGTAGAACTGAAGGATGGCAAGGTTTATATCAACAACAAAGCCTTACCGGAAAGTAATTACTTAAGTGACAAGCAGACCACAGTCATTGATGTTTGCACATCAGGACAAAATCCACCTTTTTTATCTAAAACCCAAACCATCCCTTCTGACCATTATTTGGTATTAGGGGATAACCGCACGCAAAGTTATGACGGTCGGTGCTGGGGTCTTGTCCCCAAAGGAAACATCATCGGTCGTGCTGTAGTTCGCTTTTGGCCTCTAAATCAGGTTGGCGGAATTGATAAAACTCCAGTGTATCCATAGTTAAAGATTATTATTCAGGGAGTAATCCTAAGTTGACCAATTGATGGACAAAACTGGACAATAAACCACAACCTTGTATAGTAACGAAAAAATCAACTCCTCCCTTTTGGACTACCATATACGCACAAGTCTAGAAATTGCATCTATGACTTAGTTTGGTTGCCCTAATTCTGAGATTATAGGCAAAAGTGAAGTCTTGTAAATTTATTTCAAGATGGAATTAGATAATATTCAATGCCCTATATGTTAAATATGGGGTTATTTTTGTGTATTTTTATAATGCCTTACGTAAGCAATATTCGACTTTACCCAATTAAATCACTTGATGCCGTTGAAGTTGAAAAAGCAACAATTCTCCCTAGTGGCGCATTAAAGCATGACCGCGAGTATGCTATCTGCGACGACCAAGATAGGTTTGTGAATGGGAAACGCAATGCCAAGATACATTTAGTGCGATCGCATTTTACCCTAAAAGATAGAACCGTCTCACTGAAAATCCCAGGAAATAACTCATTGCAAACCTTTCATCTAGACGATGAGAAACAGGCACCAGAGGCAGCTTTGAGCGAATACTTTGGTTTTGCAGTGAAATTACAAAAAAACTCTGTGATGGGCTTTCCTGATGATACCGACTCTCCAGGTTCCACGGTAATTAGCACAGCAACCTTAACAGAAGTTACTTCTTGGTTCCCCGATATAAGTTTAGATGAAATGCGCCGCCGCCTCCGTGCTAATATTGAAATTGGGGGTGACATACCACCATTTTGGGAAGATAAATTATTTGCTGAAGCGGAGAATCACATCTTTTTTCGCGTGGGAAAAGTTCGATTCTTGGGAATTAATCCTTGTGCGCGGTGTGTAGTACCAACAAGGGATTCTGTGACTGGAGAACGTTACGCAAATTTCCAGAAAATATTTGTCAATAAACGAAAAGAAACGTTACCAGAATGGGTTGCATCATCCCGCTTTAATCATTTTTATCGGTTGAGTGTGAATACACGCTTACCTGCATCAGAAGCTGGGAAAATTTTGCAAATCGGCGACGAAGTTGAAATATTTTCTGAGTTAATTTAATATTTCGCCAATTTATCGCTTCAACTTCGTTGTCTAGCTCAACAGCACACTCATAATACAAACACTCCTCATAAGCTGACTCTAATAAACCCTTGGCGTTGCCGAAGGCTAGGGCGGTGTAGGTAGTTGACGTTTGTATTTTCATACGTTGCATTTATAAGTACGAAGCTGCAAGATCCCCGACTTCTTTATAGCGGTTCTCAGTTGAGTGGGATACAAAGCAAAATAATGAAACTCTTGTGGGGGAGCCAGTGCGTTGCTTATTTTCCCAAGGCACGTTTTGGGGGGAAGCGGAGGAACATAAGCTGCCGCCCCGTTGTAGCACCTTAGGTTGGGCTTCGGTGCCCGCCATAGTGTATTTTATCCAAACGAAAATCGCTATAAGAAGTCGGGGATCTGACTCTCACAGCATGGGGTGGACATCCTGCCGACCCAATCGATAATTTTAAGAGTGCGTAAGCCGTGAAGGTCTTATGACAAATTTTAAAATTCAACATTGCAAAAGCTAAATAATAAAATATGTCAAAATAGTGTATTTTCATACAATAGATAGGCTTGTTATAATGGCTATGTTTGATTTTACACAAAAGTAAACCTTATATAAATCTAGCTAATTGCAATTTTAATCTCGGAAGTTTAGCGCTGGGGAGAAAATTAAACAAAATGTTATCAAACCTTCAGCCGATCAAATCTCTCAATCGCTTAATAAGTAAAGTTTATGTTAGCCTTCCCCTGAAAATTGTTGTAATAGTGCCGTTTGTATTGCAAATATGCGGTGCAGTGGGACTTGTGGGGTATCTTTCCTTTAAAAATGGTCAAAAAGCTGTAATAGAGCTTGCCAAAGAGTTAGAAAATGAAGTGAGCGATCGCGTTCAGCAACATCTTCATAACTACCTGACAATCCCGAAGCAAATTAATCAAATCAATGTGGATGCGGTTGATCTAGGGTTGGTAAATCTTTCTGACTTTGAAACAACCGGACATTACTTTTGGAAACAAATGCAGGTGTTTAATGTTGGATATATTAGCTTTGGCAACCCTAAAGGCGAATTCATCGGAGTTGAACGGCTGAATGATGGAAGCCTTTTAATTAACGAAGTTTCCCAAAAGAATCCGAATAGACTTTATCTTTATAGTACAAACAATAAAGGAAAACGCACCAAAACGATCGAAATAAAAGACTACGATCCCCGTTTAGAAGCTTGGTATTCGGATGCTGTCAAAATAGCCAAGCCTATCTGGAGCCAAGTTTATCAATGGGAAGATAAGCATGAAGTATTATCTATATCTGCCAGTTATCCTTTCTACGATAAAACTAAGAAGCTTGTTGGAGTGATGAGTGTTGATTTAATTCTTTCACAGATTAACACTTTCTTAGGCAAACTAAAAGTTGGTAAGTCGGGGAAAATTTTTATCTTAGAGCGTTCTGGTTTGATAGTAGCTTCTTCAACTCAGCAGCCCTCGTACACAATCATTAACGGTAAAGCAAAACGTTTAGCAGCAACAGATAGTCAAGATTCTTTAATAAGATTGACAACCCAATATTTGAAAAAACGTTTTGGTAGCCTCGAATTTATCCGTACCAAACAACAACTAATGTTGACAACTCCGGCAGAACGCTATTTTGTCCAAGTAGAAACTTGGCAAGATAAGTTTGGTTTGGATTGGATAGTTGTAGTCGTGATTCCCGAAACCGACTTTATGGAGCAAATAGACGCTAATACTCTCACCAGCATCTTGTTGTGTGTTGCGGCATTATTAATGGCAACAGAAATTGGGATTCTAACTGCTCGTTGGATAATCAGACCAATTCGACAATTAAACAGGTCTGCGAAGAAAATTGCTGAAGGTAAATGGGAGCAAATCACAGAAATTGAACCCTTTGATGAACTGGGAGAATTAGGCAAGTCATTTAACAGTATGGCAAAGCAACTTCAAGAATCTTTTGCAACTTTAGAAGCCAGAAATACGGAGTTGAAAGTTTTAAATGATGCTCTATCTGAAAGTAAGAGTCGATTGACGCAATTTTTAGAAGCGATGCCAGTGGGTGTATTTATCACTGATGCTGATGGTAAACCTTATTATACAAATCAAGTTGGCGAGCAAATTCTCGGTCAAGGAATAGTGCCCAGAGCCAGAGTGGAAGAATTGGCAGAACTCTATCAAACTTATTTAGCTGGTACTGATGAACTGTATCCGAGCGATCGCCACATTATATTGAGAGCATTAAAAGGGGAAAGCTTTACGCTCGAAGATATGGAAATCCGGCATCCCGATAAAATTATTCCGATTGAAGCGTCAGTAAAGCCAATTTATGATGAATCGGGTAAAATTGCCTTTGCGATCGTTGTCTTTACTGACATCACTCAACGCAAAGAAGCAGAAAAATTGTTAGCTCAGTACAGCCGCATCTTAGAAACCCAAGTAAAAAAACGTACCCTAGATTTATTAAAACTCATCGATCAACTGAGAACTGCCCAACAAGAACTGATTGAATCCCAAAGAATTGCAGCACAAGGACAACTAGCTGCCGAACGAGCAAACCGTGCTAAAAGTGAATTTCTCGCTAATATGAGTCATGAATTGCGAACTCCACTTAACGCCATTTTGGGCTTCACCCAAGTCATGAATCGTGACTCCACATTATCTCTTGAACACCAACAAAACCTCGCAATCATCAATCGTGCAGGGGAACATTTATTGTGCTTAATCAACGACATTTTAGAAATGTCCAAAATTGAAGCAGGGAGAACGACACTCAACGTCAATAGTTTCGATTTAATTCGTCTGCTTGCAAGCCTTGAAGAAATGTTACGCTTGCGTGCAATCAATACAGATTTACAGCTAATTTTCGACATTGCTCCAGATATTCCCCAATACATCCAAACCGACTCCGGCAAACTCCGTCAAGTTCTGCTTAACCTCTTGGGAAATGCCATCAAATTTACTAATACCGGAAGTGTGACATTAAGGGTGCAAATGGGCAAACACGAGAAACAAGGAGAAAACTTCACCGCATCTCCCCCTCTTCACTCCCTAAATTTTGAAGTAATTGATACAGGACAAGGTATTTCACAAGAAGAAATTAAGCTGCTATTTGAAGCATTTAGGCAAACTGAAAGTGGCAGGAAATCTCAGCAAGGAACAGGACTGGGTTTAGCAATTAGCCGCAAATACATACAGCTAATGGGTGGAGATATTAGCGTCTCATCAACTGTTTCTGTCGGTAGTACATTCGCTTTTAATTTAAAAATAAATATTGCCGACCAAGGCAAGATTGAAATCTGGAATCAACACAAAATTATTGGTTTAGCACCAAATGAACCGCACTATCGCATTTTAGTAGTTGACGATCGCGTTGAAAGCCGTTTGTTGCTAGTCAAACTACTCACATCCATTGGCTTTTTCGTCCAAGAAGCCGTAAATGGTTCTGAGGCGGTTGATATGTGGTCAGATTGGCAACCACACCTAATTTTAATGGATATGCGGATGCCGGTGATGGATGGTTATCAAGCCACTCGGGAGATTAAAGCGAGAGAGAGGGGACAAGGAGGACAAGGGGGAAATGTAGCTTTTTCTCTCCCCACTCCTCAAACAATAATTATCGCTCTTACAGCCAGCGTCTTTGAGGAAGAACGGCAGAAAATTCTGTCAGCCGGCTGCGATGATTTTATTCCCAAGCCTTTCAATGCCCAAATACTATTGCAAAAAGTCGGCGACCATCTGGGGGTAAAATATATTAATCAAGTCGAAACTGCAAATACAGAAGTAGTTTGTCAGGGAACGCAGATAATTGCAACTTCAGATGATATTAGCGGACTATTATCCCAAATGTCTGATGAGTGGGTAATGCAGGTACATTGTGCAGCAGCAAGCTGTAGCGATGACACTATTTTAGAGTTGATGGAGCAAATTCCTCAAGAATTTACTCAGCTTTTTCTCGTTTTCAGGGATTTAGCCAATAACTATCAGTTTGAGAAAATAATGCAATTGACCAGAGATTGCAAGTAATATCAATTGGCATTGCCCACTGTGTGTCTATGATAGCGATCGCTCTCATGTCTAAAAACAAGACAACAGTTAGCTCAACTTAGAAGTTTCAACTGTGATTTTGCTTCTTGTTACCTGTTTTCGGAACCTTTATAAGAACGAATGCTTCTAAACTTGATTAGATATTCGCCTCACTGGTAATTATCAACACTTGTACAAAGTCAGAACATATGAGCAAATCGGCTCCATTTGAAAAAGATAACATTCTCATAGTTGATGACAAGCTTGATAATCTTCGCGTGTTGTCTACTATACTAGCAGAAGAGGGTTATCAGGTTCGCAAAGCTCTCAACGGACAAATGGCTTTGATTGCGTGTCAAACAAAACAGCCAAACTTAATTTTGCTGGATATCAATATGCCAGACATGAACGGCTATGAAGTATGTGAACGTTTGAAAGCTAACCCAGAAACTTCCAATATTCCCGTAATTTTTATTAGCGTCTTAGATGAAGATACGGACAAAATTAAAGGAATTAATATGGGGGCTGTTGATTATATCACGAAGCCATTTCAATTTCAAGAAGTAATGGCACGGGTACAAAATCAATTAACCATCCAACGTTTACAAATTGAACTTTCCTCTACAAAGCAAAAATTTGTTCAGCAAAATGCTTTATTGCTATCAGAAATCGAACGACGTACCAAAGCCGAAATAGCCTTACAAGAAGCTAATCAAAAATTACATGAGTTGGTTTGGTCGGATAGTTTAACACAAATTGCCAATCGTCGTTACTTAGATGATTATTTACAACGAGAGTGGCAGCGAGCGGCACGAGAAAAAATATCGCTGTCGTTGCTTTTATGCGATATTGACTATTTTAAATCTTATAACGATACCTACGGACATCTTGCTGGAGATGCTTGTTTAAAGCAGGTAGCACAAGCTATTAATACTACCGTCAGACGTCCAGCAGATTTAGTCGCTCGTTATGGTGGAGAAGAGTTTGCAGTCGTTTTGCCCAACACAAGCTTTGAAGGAGCAGTCCGGGTAGCTGAAAATATTCAGTCAGACCTGCAAAAACTCAAAATATATCATCCCGCATCTGCTGTGAGTAAACACCTGACATTAAGCATTGGTATTGCTGCGAGCATACCCAGCCATCATTTTTCTTTTTTAACCTTACTTGCTGATAGCGATCGGGCACTGTATGCAGCCAAATTACGGGGACGGAATGAGTACTGCGGCTATATATCTGCTTCTGATTACTTATGTAGTGGAGATAAACCTGTTGCAGGAGATATTAAATCTTGGAAAAAGCAGGAGCGGCAATGCTAACAATTAATCAACTAGTACAGCTTGGCGCAAAAGTAAAAAGTAAAAAGGTAAAAGAAAGAAATATGATTTTGTGGGCTTTTCAGGAATTTTAGATGGTAGCTTTATTTACGCCCCTGTATACTAGCAAGGGATGAAAGAAACATATTTTTGTCGATTTTCCTTCTTCCTTGCTATATAAGGTGTTTGAAATCTGTATCGAAGAATTTAGGAAAAAATTAAAATAATATTTTGCAGAAATGAATTTTGATAAAACTAACGAATATAAAGCAAATATTTTGGTGGTTGATGATACCCCAGATAACTTGCGTCTTTTAGCGGCAATGTTAAATACAGAAGGCTATAAAGTGCGTAAAGCCTTAAACGGTAAAATGGCACTGACTGCATGTCAAATGGTTTTACCTGATGTAATTTTACTTGATATTAATATGCCGGTAATGGACGGGTATGAAGTCTGCAAACACTTAAAAGCAGACGAGAAAACTAGCCAAATTCCAGTAATTTTTATTAGCGCTCTTGATGATGTATTGGATAAAGTTAAAGCCTTCGATGTTGGTGGCGCAGATTATATTACAAAACCTTTTCATGCAGCAGAAGTAGTATTGCGGATTGAAAATCAAATTAAATTACGTTTGCTACAACTAAAACTCGAAGAAAAAAATTTGTTGCTACAACAGGCTCTCGACAACTTGAAAGCATCTCAAGTTCAACAGATTCAGAAGGAAAAAATGGTAGCCTTGGGGCAATTGGTCGCTGGAATTGCCCATGAAGTTAACAACCCAATTAGTTTTATTTATGGGAATCTCCAGTATGTCAGTCAATATATGCAGGATTTAGTAAATGTAATTGAAGTTTACAAAGAAGAATATTCAAAACCTACACCAAAAATTCAGCAAATAGTTAAGGATACAGACCTAAATTTTTTGACACTCGACTTGCAAGACTTGATGGGAGCCATGCATAGAGGAGCCGAGCGCATCCGTTCGATTGTATTGGCACTACAGAACTTTTCTCGACATGACGAAGCAAAAATGAAAAAGGTGAATATTCATGAAGGCATAGAGAGCAGTCTGGTAATGTTACAGCATCGACTTAAGGAAACAGCAGACCGTCCCGCTATTGCTATAGTCAAAGAGTATGATTGCTTGCCACTGGTGGCTTGTTATCCCGGTGAACTCAACCAAGTGTTTATGCATCTTTTAAACAATGCGATTGATGCATTAGACAAGGGAGTTGGGAGTGGGGAGCCGGGAATGCTGAAAAATCAGTATCCTACTCCTGAAGTTAGGATTTGCACCAAATCTGAAAATCATACTGTTAAGATTTGCATCGCTGACAACGGTTCAGGTATTCCAGAATCAGTGCGATCGCGTGCCTTTGACCCATTTTTCACCACAAAGTCTGTAGGTAAAGGTAGTGGGCTGGGATTATCTATTAGTCATCAAATTATAGTGCAAAAACATCAAGGACAACTTTCTTTACGTTCATCACTAGCCCAAGGAGCAGAGTTTCTCATCGAAATTCCTGTAGAACAACCAGAATATTAAGAAAAATAGCGTTGCTCATGAGGTGGAGTTAGTCAATTCGAGACAACTCATTACGATTTTCAGTCATAATAGAAAATGTGACCGATCTGTTAGACCCATTACGTTCCCTAAAAAATGGATACTGGTTCAAACTTATTTGCGGAGCCAGTTTCCAACATTTGCCTGCGGTCAGAAATCTAACATTGGCCTACACATTGGCTGGTGCTGACTGTATAGATGTCGCTTGCGATCCATCTGTGATTGCAGTAGCTCAAGAAGCGCTTCAAGTAGCTTTTGCTCTAGCACCAGAAGCTAAAGCGCTCGGCTTTGGTGAACCGGGAAAATCGCCATTTTTGATGGTTAGCCTCAACGATGGTGAAGACCCCCATTTTCGCAAAGCAGAATTTAATTCCACTGAATGCCCCCATGAGTGTAGCAGACCATGCGAAAAAATTTGTCCAGCACAAGCGATTGTTTTTAATAGTATAAAAGATAACTTTTCTGGAGTTTTTTCGGAAAAATGTTACGGCTGCGGTCGTTGCATCCCCATCTGTCCTTATGATATAATTTATACAAGAACGTATGTATCAACGCCGGGAGCGATCGCACCATTAGTACTGTCAACGGGGGTGGATGCAGTAGAGATTCATACACATGTTGGGCGTTTAACGGAATTTAAACGATTGTGGCAGGCTATAGAGCCCCATGTAGATCGTTTGAAGGTAGTGGCTATCAGTTGTCCTGATGGCGAAGATTTAATTGACTATCTTCGCGCCCTTTACGAATTGATTGCCCCGAGTCAGAAAACCATAATTTGGCAAACGGATGGTCGCCCAATGAGTGGTGATATAGGAGATGGCACCACCTTAGCCGCCGTGAAATTGGGGCAAAAAGTTTTGGCAGCTAAATTACCCGGATATGTCCAGCTAGCAGGAGGCACAAACAGCTACACCGTTGCTAAGTTAAAGGCAATGGGAATGCTCAAGAGTCCTGAGTCTAATTCAACTACTCAAGGCTCAGGGCACTCCCAGATCGCTGGTGTGGCATACGGTAGCTACGCTCGGGTACTGCTGTCATCAATTTTCGATTCTTTAGAAGCAAAGGAGGTGATGAACGTCAATGAAAAGGCGACGACTGTCCCTGTCCGCCTGGAAGAAGAACCCGAATTGTTATGGCAGGCTGTAGAGCTTGCGCATTCACTCGTTTCCCAGATTAAGTCACAGCAGGAGCGAATTTCACCAATTCGCTATCTCTAAAAACGTCACCACAAAAAGCATGACGATTACAGACGATCTCCAAAAGTTGTTAGACATTTTGCCCCAAGACCTGCGGCTGTTGTTAGAGAATCATCCCCAACGAGATAGTTTAGTTGAAGTGGTCTTGGATCTGGGTCGCCGCCCAGAAGCTCGCTTTCCCTTGGCAGCTGAGTATCTGTGTGAAGCACCAATTACTCAAGAACAGATAGATGATTGCATTGGGCGAGTCGGAATATTTGGCGGCGATAACCGGGCAGGAATTGAGCAAACTCTGCATAGGATTAGCGCCATCCGTAACCGTACAGGCAAGATTATTGGTTTAACTTGTCGGGTCGGTCGAGCGGTACACGGCACTGTTGGCATAATCCGCGATTTGGTAGAAACTGGTAAATCGATTCTCATGCTTGGCCGCCCTGGCGTGGGTAAAACCACTGCCTTACGAGAAATCGCCCGTGTTTTAGCAGATGAACTGAATAAACGAGTGGTGATTATTGACAGCTCCAACGAAATAGCTGGAGATGGTGATGTTCCCCACCCCGCCATTGGTCGGGCCAGGAGGATGCAAGTAACTCGTCCTGAACTCCAGCATCAGGTGATGATTGAGGCAGTGGAAAACCATATGCCAGAAGTGATCGTTATCGATGAAATTGGTACAGAACTCGAAGCTTTGGCAGCACGGACCATTGCCGAACGAGGCGTTCAATTGGTAGGTACGGCACACGGTAACCAGATTGAAAACCTCCTCAAAAACCCCACCCTCTCCGATTTAGTTGGTGGTATTCAGGCTGTGACTCTGGGAGACGACGAAGCAAGACGGCGGGGCACTCAAAAGTCGGTTTTGGAACGCAAAGCACCTCCTACCTTTGAAATTGCCGTAGAAATGCAGGAACGGCAGCGTTGGGTAGTGCATGAAAATGTTGCTGACACGGTAGATAGTCTCCTGCGGGGTCGTCAGCCGAGTCCGCAGGTGAGAACTGCCGACGACAGCGGCAAAGTGGCAATTGTCCGCCAGTTAGCTGTAGTCAATGGTCGTGGTGCAGCACATCCTCATCCTATAGGTGTAGAAGAATCTTTCACACAGGCACGTCAGTCAAATGGCTGGCGTGAGTCTGGAAGAATGGTAGCCCTGCCGGCATTGTCGCCAGAAAATCGCGTCCAAAGCGAGTTTGACCGCTTGCTTGATGAGTCCTTTAATTTCTCCGACAGTGTTGATTTCGTTAAGACTAGCAAACACTCGGGACCAAACGGCGAGGATTTACCCCTACACGTTTACCCCTATGGTGTGAGCCGTCACCAACTGGAACAGGTAGTTAGCGTGCTCAATTTGCCAGTGGTTATGACAAAGGATATTGATAGTGCTGATGCAATTTTGGCACTGCGATCGCACGTCAAAAACCACGCCAAACTCCGGCAAATGGCAAAAGCCCGTCAAGTGCCAATTCACATGATTAAGTCCAGCACCATCCCCCAAATTACTCGTGGTTTGCGCCGGTTGCTGAATATGGACGACCCGGAAATGGGGGATGACCCGGATTTGCAATTGTTTCTTCACAATGGCAGCGATGATGAGATGGATGCCTTGGAAGAAGCCAGACTGGCGGTAGAGCAGATTGTGATTCCCAAGGGTCAACCCGTAGAATTACTGCCCCGTTCTGCTCAGGTACGTAAAATGCAACACGAACTTGTGGAGCATTACCGACTGAAATCCCACAGTTTTGGTGATGAGCCAAATCGCCGATTGAGGATTTATCCGGCTTAACTCCCCCATTCCCCCTCTTCTTACAGGCTACGGTGTACACACAAATCCTATCGCCCTCACCCTTCCAGGGTGAGGGGCTTTCAGGGACAAATTAAGGTTTTTTCAAATTGTGTGTACACGGTAGCTTCTTATAGGAGAGGGGCAGTTGAGTTTTTGTCAAAATAATTGTATGCTCAACCCAATTAAGTGTTGAGCATTTATTGAGTATAAAACGCGCCCTATGGGATTAAAAAAGTAGCACGGACGAAATTTCGTATATCCTTAACAGGACTGCGATTCGCCTACATCACACCCCTTGCGGTTGATGTAGCAGTATGTCACGATGGCTGTAGTTGGGTTCACAAGCTACGTTTCGTTGCTAACCCAACGCACAAAATATTGTTAATTTTCCAAAACTTCGATTTGCACTGACGCAACACCACTGCTAATCATTCCCAGTCGCTTTGCAGCACCCAAAGAAACGTCAATTACTCGACCCCGAATAAATGGACCCCGGTCATTAATTCGCACTACTACAGAACGACCATTCCCAGTGTTAGTTACACGAACTTTTGTACCAAAAGGTAAAGTGCGATGTGCTGCGGTGAGTCCTTCAGGATTAAACCTTTCACCAGTAGAAGTACGGCTACTATCTCCATAGCCGTAAAAAGAAGCCATACCCTTACCAGAGCTTCGTACTTTCTTAGCAGTATTTTGTTCTGACTTTTTAGTTGCTTGCTCCGGCTTTTTAACAGTTTGTTGTGGCTTTTTAACAGTTTGTTCTGCTGGCTTTACAGTTTGTTGTACTTGCTTCGGTACTTCCTGCTGTCCGGGGATATTAACGACCTCACTTAAGGGTCTAGTGCCGCTGATTAGCCTCCGCAGACGATTGGTAGCTTGGAGTGCATCTTGTGAAAGGTTATTAGTTGTGTCTGGTAGACGTGTGTTGCCATCAATTTCTACCAATTCTTCGCCATTGACTCGAATGACGTAACGTCCGACTTTCTGACTGACTGTAATTTGACTGCCGTCAACTTTGTCTGAGATTAACTGATTAATTTTAGCCGCGATCGCATTAGCTTTCTCAGTTCCCTGTTCGCTCACAAAGGTGAGAAAGGGAATATTGCGGACATACAGGGTTGTTGCCTGACGACCTGCTAAGTTATGAGTATGAACTTGAGTAACTTCAACAGTACGAGAGCCAAGTTTTGCCGTGGTTGATGGAGACTTTTCTACATTCACCGCATCACCATTCGGCGTGGGTGGTTGAGTGGGAGAATTTCCGTCGGTCGTTGCAGCACGACCAACTGACGGTATTCCCACAACAGTTGTTGACAGAGCGACAACAGACCACAATTTTTTTTGATTCATGTTCGATTTTTTAGCAACTGAAGAACTGCCGATTGTGTTTTCTTGGGTTAAGTGAAATCACCCAACAACTCGAACTTCACTTTTTCTTAGGGACTGAAACACAGAAAAACAAGCCTTGAGCTTTAAAATCAAGGCTTTTGGGTTCAACTTAGTTAATTTACCAAAATCGAATCACAATTTCCAAGATAAAACCGTTACATTAAGTGGTTATTTTGTCATAAGTATTTTTTATTTTTCAATTAAAAAAACTTCTATCGTACTAATCAAGGGCAAATAACTCTGTGCTTTTTACATTGCTCAAAAAATATAGTCCATCAGAATCTTGAGTTTCGCTAATATTAGAATCGAATCCCGATATAACTCGTAGGGAAACCAAAAGTGAAAATCACCAAACGGAATGTCGAGTTGAGAGTAGATGACAGTTTGATGCGTGTTTATGTCGCAGCCCCCTCTTCCCCCGGACTTTATCCTGGTATTCTCTTTTACAGTGATATTTATCAGTTAGGTGGGGCAATGATTCGTTTAGCTAACTATTTAGCAGGATATGGCTATGTAGTAGCAGCCCCAGAAATTTTTCATCGGACTGAGCCTGTTGGTTTAGTTATTGAGCCAGACGACCTCGGTCGAATGCGCGGAAATGACAATGCCCGTCGAACCTCAGTAGCTGATTACGATCGCGATTGCCAAGCTCTAATTGAATGGATGAAAGCAGAGAGTTCGGTTTCTCCAGGTCAAATAGGCAGCCTCGGCTTTTGTATTGGTGGGCACTTAGCTTTCCGGGCAGCCTTTGAAAGCGAAATTAAGGCAACAGTTTGCTGTTACCCTACTGGCATTCCCAGTGGCAAGCTGGGTAAGGGTGTCGCTGATACAATCCAACGAGTGAGTGAAATCAAAAGTGAAGTGCTATTTGTGTTCGGTACTCTTGACCCTCATATACCGGAAAGCGATCGCGAAACTTTAATTAGAGCGATTGTAAATGCTGGCATACCTCACAAGGTTTTCTTGTATGAAGCAGAACATACCTTCATGCGTGATGACGGTTATCGTTATGATTCGGCTGCTACTACCTCTGCTTGGTCGGAAATAGTAGCAATGTTCAGCGCAGCTTTCACCAAAGACAATAAGGCTCCGTAGCCCTGTTAAGCAACTTCCTAGATTTGTTGGAATGCCAGGAATATAACAGCAATGGAATATCATAGTGGAGAACTCGCAGTTTAAGCGCTTGTGGGTGTTCAATAAGCGATTCTAGTCAACTACCTACACAGCATCGGGTCGCAGTTTCTTGGCTGTATTTTAAAACGTTGGACTATGTTCTTTATCCCAGCATTTAGCATCTTCCCAAGTTCTTCCACGATATTCACAGTCTGATTTATCTTGTATCCAAGGAAGTGATGTTGGATAAAAGTTATCTTGGTCTTTAGTTGTAGACCAAGATGATGATAAAGCAAAAGAAGAGAACATTCCTACGCTGGAAGCAACTAGAACAAGTAAAGAACTACTTATGAAAAAAGTATTTACTGGAGTCAAGAAAGTTATACCTGTCCTATATACCACTTTTTTTTGTTCAGATTCTTTAGATATGTTTGCGAAGCTGAATAAACTTTATTTTTGTTAGTAACTTTCATTGATATGGTAATTGAAGCAAAATTTCAAATAGTTGCTAAAGTTTAGTCTTAATGAGGAATTGCAAAACTGACGGGAGCAGTTCCTCATAGGTAAAAGATAAACAATTGACCATTATTGCTGGTATCGGTTGATGCATCCTTTTAACCGAATTCAATCACCTAACAATCTTCAGCGAGGATGTTGGCTCAAGGATTACTAATTGCAACACAAGCGCAACATCCCGATGAATTGATGTAATTTTTCACGCATTGAATGCCACTGATAACTGATAAAGCCTGTTAAGAAATCTTGGTAACATTCTTTTGTTTGCGCAAACCAAACATCCCTGTCATAGCCAATAAACCCAAGCTGGCAGTGGTTGTGGGTTCGGGAACCTTCTCAACATTCAAATCAACACCATCACCAGTGGGGAAAGGACTGCCAACTTTACCAAGTTGAACTTCAAAGGATTTTACATCTTTCAATACCAAGGTTTGGACGCTGTTGTTAGGACCTTCTCCAAGTAGCTGGCTGAAAGGATTTCCATTTACTTTCAAAATACCGCTAAAACCAGAGACTTCCACATCATGGAAATCCAATGTCACTTCGTTAATCGTTTTACCCATAAAATCAAACAAGAAATGACCAACTTCTAACTGACCATTTTCATCTGGTTTACCGTTCTTGATCATTACAGGACGGAAAGTGTTAATACCAGTGAGTGGATTCGTACCAGCGTCAGGTAAATCAAACTTAATACCAAAGCCCCAAGTATTTTCAGTCGAAATGTCATCAGAAAATAACAGGCTAGGACTATAGGTTTTGTTATTTTGATTGTAAGACAAGCTGGTAACTGTATATCCGAGTGATGTTGTATCAATACAAGGTGCGAGGGATAGACAGTCACCGTTATTTAGAAGTTTAATTTCACCTTCTGTAGTTGGAACGATACTTACACCTGCTTTTGCCGCTGGCATACTAGCAAGAACACTTAAACCGAGAGTCGATGCTACGAGTACTTTTACGAGTTGAGATAGTTTTGACATATTTAATTTTTGTTTTTTTAGTTACAGTGCTGAAACCTTATGTGCGTGTTTCTTCGGTTTCGATATTTGTATAGTATTTCTCTCTCGGTAGAAATGTCATCCCTAAATGCCAAGGTTTACAGCAACTTTTCCCTCGTGCAAAATTTCGGTAAACTACTGAATAGATATGTATTTATTGATATCAATATTTTCAAATTACAAGTATTATAAATGTATAGTAAATTTTTGCTGATGCGGAGTTATAAACCGCATTTCATATTGTTCGTGAGTTTTGGCTAGTTAAAAAACATACTCAATATGAAGATTTGTTATAGTATTTGAGTCAAGTTGAAATTGCTGACAATTTAGATATTTCCAAAGCCTTTTAAACACATACCTTTGTGACTTTTGAATGACCAAAAATTAACTCTTACGGGTAAGACATTGGTGAACTAGTAACAATACTTGGTATTTTTTAATGCCAATAAACTGCGTAAGATGATGCAGGACGAGGCATCACTACGTGCCAATCTATGGCTCAAGATCCCCGACAACTTTTACGGATGCCATTAGCGAATAAGGGGTAATACCCCCTAACGCGACGAAAAATAAGGATTTGAGGAATGCGTTAGCGCAGCTTACCGTAAGGTATCGCTATCCTATCGACACCCTTAAACCCTATTAAATCCTTGGGTGAGGGGTTAGACCTACCATTCGCCAACGGTATCCTTTAAGAAGTCGGGGATCTGACCCTCACGACTTGTCAAAATTAATGACATGGACTACTAGTTTTTACTTTTTACTTTTGCCTTGTTGCACTAGTCCACCACATCCTGCAACTTCGCGACCATTTCCGCTCGTGCCGAAACTTCCAACTTCCGAAACATCCGCTTCAAAGCTTGCTTCACCGAATTTTGGCTAATCCAAAGTTTTTCACCAATTTCGCCATTAGTTAACCCCTGCCCCACCAACTCGGCGATTTCTAACTCACGGGGTGTCAAGCGACTGGCAAAGGGTGAGTCGCTAGTTTTTGGTTTCGCTCGCAAATTAGCCAGTTTTGCTGATAAGTGCAAGCACAAAGCACTCAAATCAGCCAAATCGTTGGCATCAAAGGCATCTGCACCTTGAGCGCGGGTAAAATTTACCGTTCCGATTATTTTACCACCTTCTACAATTGGTCCAGTCATCACGTGTTCGTGGTCGCTGCGGGAGCAAAACTGCTTCCAACCACCGGATGGTAAGACTAATTCCTCATGTACTGGTGCATGACGTTCCAATAAATAATGCCAAACGGGGTTGCGTTCTATGCAAACATCAGGAATGGATTGATTATCGTTTTCTCCTTCTGGGCATTGTTCATCGAATATATGGATAGCACAATGTTGCACGCCAAAATGAAGCCCAACTGTATCGGTCACAGCTAGTCGTAGTTCTTGCTCGTTGTTGGCGTTAGCGATCGCATCAAATAGAGCTTGAAGGGAATTAGCCATTAAAGTGTACCCAGTTGGGGTCTATGCGGGGCTTGATAATTACCTCTATGCTAGCTAATACCAGCGAAAGTAAAAACCTAATACAGCGTTTAGATTATAGGAGAAGCCGATGACAGTTACACAGATTTCCGCCCAAGAACTTTTTCGGGCTGCTTACGAAAACCGCTACACCTGGGATAAAAATTTTCCCGGTTACACGGCTGATATCACCTACAAGTATGATGAAAAGGTATTTACAGGCAAAATTAGCATCGACGCTAAAATGAAGTGGGAAGTGTTTGATGTTGCAGACGAAGAAGCTAAAACAGCGATTGGCGGTCAGGTATGGGAAATAGCCGTTCACCGCGTCCGTCGGAGCTTTGAAGACACCCACGGTGCAAATACCTTTAGATATGGTGCTACTGACGAAACGGGCGCTATCGAACTTTTAATGGGTGGTAAATCTGAAGGCGATCGCTATAAACTTCGCAATAATGAAGTCTGCCACGTTCACCGCCATATTCACGGCGTTGTTGTGACAATCGATACCTTCAGCAGTCACGAAACAGGCGAAGGCTACTTGTCCCATCGTTATGATTCGGTATATCATGACCCGAAAACAGGCGAACAAAAGGGTGGAACGAGCGTATTTGAAGATGAGTATGAAAAAGTAGGCAACTATTTTATTCTCAATCGTCGGGTGATTACCACGCAAACAGAAGGACAAACATCTGTTAGTGAATTTATTTTTTCTAACATTCAATTGTTAGAAGCATAAACGGTTCCCGTTTGGATTAGGTAGGGGTAAGAGTTTAAAAACCGCAGATATGGACGTGGTAGGCGCTGTAAGCCTTCTATCGGTACGGCTTCTTCGAGGGTACGCGGATAAATTTGTACGCAGACCCAGCTTATATAATAAACTGGGTTTATCCTCGCTGTTCTTTTTAAGACCCCGACCGTTCTTATGGTCGCCCGTTTTTAGTTGAGTTCTGAACTCCCATCTAAAAACCTCCTTCTTCCTTCTTCCTTCTTCCTTCTTCCTTCTTCCTTCTTCCTTCTTCCTTCATTCATTCCAATTCATTCTTCCCGCAACTTGTGAATATTCTGTTCCCAATTAGCCCCATCAAAAGGCACAATTTCAAAATTTGAGATTGCATCACCATCTAGACAGCGGACGTTAACATCAATGCAGTCGGGATGACTTCTGGGAATATAAAAAGAATGAATTCCGCAATTACTGCAAAATTTATGTTGAGCAACTCCAGTATTAAAGCTATAGGTTTTCAACACATCTTCGCCTTGAAGTAAAGTAAATTTATCTTGCGTAACAATTAAATGTAAAAAGCCCTTCTTACTGCAAATAGAACAATTACAATCATCAACTTTGTGCTTCTCAACTTCTACCCGAAAACGCACTGCACCACAGTGACATCCACCTTCATAACTTACGGGTTGATTTATATTTGTTGTCATATTATTTTTTCTTGAGATATCCTTATTCAACGTGACTCTAATTTAGAAACTCGCTTATCTATTTGGTTAACTTGTTGCTTCAATTCAACTAACAAAGTCGCCAATCTATCAAACATTTGCTCCCGCTGTTGAGATGATAAATTGCGTCTCGAACGGCTTGGCTGTGGCAGGGTAACGGTTGTTCTAGAAGACGGTGAACGGTTTTGATTTAGCTGAGACTGTATTTGATTTAATTGTAACTCCAAGCGATTAAAGTGCGCTTCCAAATTATTGAGACGAGAGTCTATTTGCTGTGATGATGCAGTATTTGAAAATAACCCACCCCAAATAATGATAACTAAAAGCAGAGCTAACCCCAGCAGCCTAATTTTTTTCATGGCTTTGTTATGCTAAAGAATTATAATTTTGAAATTTTTAAGTTAAGTAGACATCATTAAACGAAAAATATATATCCTCAACCTCCGAACCCAGTGGGGGAGGGGAGTAAATCTAATATTGAATTCCCTCTCCCTCTGGGAGAGGGCTAGGGTGAGGGCAACTGGATAACAGATTTGTCACAATCAAGGCTGGAAAACAAACTCTGCCAATCGATAGAATTAGTGTTATTTTCTGCCTGTTTTACCTCTAAAGTCACATTACAAGCATTTGATTGTTTTAGCGCTTCTACACAAAGTTCCGCTACATCCTCACGGCTGATTTTGCCCCTGATATTGTCACCTTGCTCGAATATTAACTCTTTCCCTCCAGCTTCCTCTGTTAATGCACAAGGTCGAATAATTGTATAAAGAATTCCACTTGCTCTTAAACTATCTTCTCCCTTCAACTTCCACGTTAAAATCCCGCCCAATTGGTCATTTAATCTTACTGCCGGCGGTTCTTCATCTAAATTAATTCCAGGACGTCCGGGACGAGTCACACCGGCTGAACTAACGAGAACAAATTGTGGTAATGGTGTTGAATTAGCTCCATAAGCTTTAATTGATTCCACTTGGAGAGCAAAACCACCTGGTGAAAACTTAGGATTCAATGCACCGTCATATTCAAATTTGCTCAACATCAATTGAAATGAGCGAATTTTGCTAGCGTCAATTGGAGGACAATCTTTGACACTTTTGGCACGAAATACGGGAACTAAATCGGCGAAAGGAATGCGGACATTAATCCAAGTATTTGCTTCCGTGTCAAAAGAGTAACTATAACCAATACCATCCCATACCGCTTCTGTCCGCAGGAATAATTTATAACGCTTGCCGTCGCCTTTAACACGCAATTTTATACCTTCAAAACCAGATAAATTGATTGGCATCTCGAAATTTCTAGTTCTAACTGAAGCAAACCCCCCGGAATTTGCGATAGAAACATTCCCAGCAAATAAAGCTGTTTCTGGAATAAATTGCATATTACTTGCACTTACGCCACCCATGACGACATCATCTAATGCACCCCAGATATTTTTTAAGTCGTCTGATGGATTTATGAAATCAAATATGACTTTTTCATCTGATTTTTGCAAATATTTTGTTGCCGCTTCTACCAAATTTTTTACACCCTGGTATTCGACATTTTCCGGGGTGTCGCCAACAATTTCCGGCATATAAAACTTGATACCTTGATTGTATTTGGCGCGGTCTAGAGTATCTCCCTCAACTGGCTGAACGCGCACTGTAGTGCAACAAATTACTGCTTGGATATTCGCCATCACCAAGGGAGTCAAAGTTTCTGGTTTCGTGATATCCGCAGCAACTAAGTCAACATCATTACCAAGAATTGACCTGGCTCTGTCAATATCTCGGACTAGCGATCGCACTTTATAACCCCGTTCGATCAGCCGTCGCACTACTCGTTTACCGACACCACCAGTCGCACCCGCTACCAGTATTACGCCCACTTGTTTTGCTCCATCAGGTATATTATTTTCTTTGGGACGACCTTGAAATAACTCTTGCACCCAATTCAGGAATGGGAACACTTCAAAGTAAGTTAGGGTTTGGATAAACCGACCAAAGTCCCATTGAGAGCGATTTTTATCATTCATCTAAAACCTCCAACAGACGGACACTATATCGATACTCCCTGCCTTCTTGACGTGAAAGCGCCAAATAACAAATAGGATCGCCACTATATCAAATCTACCGTATGATTACGTCTTGCCCTCATACTTGGGGCATAATGAAACTTCCAAAGAAATATGCTAACAACATATATGTCTCCTATTTAAAATTAACAATTAATCGAAAAATCTATAGAAAACGGCTCTAATCCTCTTGCCTATTTGCTCATTTTCTGTTGGGGTCATTTTTGGTTATTAACAGTTTAAGAATCAGAGCGATGCATACCAAAGTAAAATTGACTTACAATTACTTCTAAAATCAACAAAAAAATTTATTCATGAGGGTAGCAAACGATGCTTCAGTTTCAACCTCCAGGTTTTGGGCATAAAGTTATTCAAACCTCCCTAGGAGTAATGGTTTACTACACCCAAACTCATGCACCTTGGTTGATGACTGAAATTGATAATTTACCACCGCTAATTTTTCTGCATAATTTTGGCGGTGGTGCGTCTGCTTATGAATGGTCGAAAATTTATCCAGCATTTGCCACTACTCACCGCATATTAGCTCCAGATTTAATCGGCTGGGGAGAGTCTGCTCATCCGGTGCGGGATTACCAAATTAGCGATTATTTGACGACTATAGCTGAGTTTATCAGACAGACCTGTCGTCCGCCTGTAAGAATCGTCGCATCTTCCCTAACAGCAGCTTTGACTATCCGTCTTGCGATTCAATATCCTTTTTTATTCCAATCGCTACTCCTCGTATCTCCATCAGGGTTTGATGACTTTGGACAAGGTGCGGGACGCAGAATTCCACTTCCAATTATTAATACGCCATTGTTAGATAGTTTAATTTATGCTTTGGGTGCAGAAAATGGAGTGGCAGTACGCAACTTTTTGCAAAGTTTTCTGTTTGCCAAATCTCAACGAGTATCAAAAGAAATGGTGGAGGCTTATTTATTTTCTGCACAACAGCCCAACGCCAAATTTGCAGCATTGTCATTTTTGCGCGGTGACCTTTATTTTGACTTAAGTCTATACATTCAACAACTGACGATTCCAACGGTGATATTTTGGGGTGAAAAAGCACAATTTACTAGCGTCAAATTAGGACAGCGTTTAGCTAAGTTGAACGAGAGGGCAATTCGAGATTTTCATGTGATTCCAGACACCGGAATTTTGCCCCATCTAGAAATGCCAGAGATAGCGATCGCCTTATTGCAGCGCCACATCCGAATGAATCAGTAATTATACCTGTTCAGACATTGAAAACACGGGGAATACTAAATATGACTAAACTGATGCACTAAACCACCAGTTTCTATCTAGCTTGGCTTTTGACCCAAAATCGGCTATGAGCGATCGCATTCCCCCAGAACAAAACCACTGCCCTCCAAGCTCGGCATTTTTGAGCGAGTATCGAAATCCATCTCTGATGCACTTTTCTGTTTCCTTTCTGCTACAAATGATTAATAGCCTAGCTGACCCAATTGTTGTCAAGAACCGGCAGCACCATTGGATATTTTTCAATGATGCCTTCTGTAATTTTATGGGGCATAGGCGAGAAGAATTAATCGGTAAGTCAGATTACGATTTTTTCCCGAAATCGGAAGCTGATGTTTTTTGGGGAAAAGATGAGCTAGTTTTCACTACAGGCATTACCGATAATAACAAGGAAAGCTTTACGGACGGCAGTGGGACGACCCGGATTATCTATACCACAAAATCTTTGTTCTCAGATGAGATGGGCAATCAGTTTTTAGTGGGTACGATTCGAGATATTACAGATAACATAGCCGAATATCAACAAGTCCAAGCAGAACTGCACTCCTCAAAACAGTTGTTCCAGATCGTGATGGACAACATCCCCCAGCAGATTCTCTGGAAAGACCGCAATTCCGTTTATTTGGGCTGCAATAAGAATCGAGCCAAGGTAATGGGGTTGGCCTCGCCCGAAGATATTATTGGTAAGACAGATTATGATTTCGCATGGACAAAAGAACAGGCACTCAGATATCAGGAAAGCGATCGCCTGACGATCGAGTCTGGAATTGCACAGCTGCACATCATCGATACGCAACCGCAGGGTAATGGTTCTCAAGCTTGGTTCGATACTAATAAAATTCCCCTGCAAGATGCTGAAGGTAATGCGATTGGGGTGCTGGTCACGATTGAGGATATTACTGAACGCGAAATAGCACAAAAACACCTCAATTTTCAATTTGCAGTCAATTCAGTGCTGGCAGAGTTTACAAATTTAGAAGAAGACATCCCAAAATTGATCCAGGCAATCTGCGAGCATTTGGATTGGGACTTAGGCGAACTCTGGACCCTAGATAAGCAATCAAATTTACTGAGCTACATTACCAGCTGGCATTCACCAGAAATAGACATTAGGGCTTTTGAGGCGGCCACCAAAAAATATACCTTTGGCAGTAGCGTTGGTTTGCCCGGTAAAACCCTATTTAGCAATCAGCCAGTCTGGATAGATGATATCAACTGCGATAAAAACTTTTTGCGCAGCACGTTTGCCGGAAAAATCGGATTGCACAGCGCGTTTGCTTTCCCGATCAAGAGCGATGACCAAATAGTTGGTGTTGTCACCTTATTTAGCAAACAAGTGCGGCAAAAAGATAAAAAGCTGATGGCTATGATGGGAGCGCTGGGCAGCCAACTAGGTCAATTCCTCAACCGCAGACAGGTAGAAATAGCTTTGTGTCAAAGTGAGGCAAAACTTCAAAAGCTATCAGCAAATGTACCGGGGATGTTGTATCAATTAAAGTTGCATCCTGATGGTTCTCAATCTTTCCCTTATATCAGTTTCGGTTGCTATCAAATGTATGGATTGACTCCAGAGGAAATTCAAGCCGATCCCAACTTGATGGTTTCAATGATTCATCCTCTTGACAGGGAAAATTATCAGCAGTCCACTGCCATTTCTGCCGAAACTTTACAACCTTGGGAATATCAAGGAAGAATTATTTTAGCGTCGGGAAAAGTGAAATGGCTGCAAGCCTCATCCCGTCCAGAATTGCAAGCCGATGGTTCGATTATTTGGGATGGCTTGGTGATGGATATCAGCCGTCTCAAACAGGCAGAGAAAGACATCCAGATGGCTTATGCCGAAATGGAAACTCTAGTTTTGGAGCGGACTAAAGAATTAGCAAAAATTAACGAAGCATTGCAAGCGGAAATTCGACAACACGAGCGAACAGAAGCCGCATTGCGCCAAAGCGAGGCAAGACTCAACAAGCTAGCAGCGAACGTGCCGGGAATGCTGTACCAGTTTATCTTACAGTCCGATGGTTCTATGAAATTTCAGTACATTAGTTCCGGTTGTTATGAGCTGTGCGAACTCCAATCTACTGAGTTACTCCAAGATATCAACTTGGGTATTTCAATGATACATCCTGATGACCGTGTAAGTTTTGAGCAGTCAATTGCCATTTCAGCCCAAACTTTGCAACCGTGGCACTGGGAAGGGCAATTTATTCTCCCCTCATCTAAAGTTAAATGGCTTAAAGGGATGTCTCGTCCGGAAATGCAAGAAAATGGGACGATTATTTGGCATGGCTTGTTTTTAGACGTTACAGATCGCAAACGAGCGGAAATAGCGGTAAAAGAAAGTGAAAGCCAGTATCGCCATTTGGTAGAAACTTCTCAAAGCGTGATTTGGTCAGGAGACACTACTAGTCATATTACTTTTGCCAATAGCGCAGTTAAACATATTTACGGATATGAGCCAGAAGAAATAATTGGTCGCTCCTTTAGAGATTTGATCGCACCAGAGCGGATTGAGAAAGACGCGAAAATTTTTCAACCTCTTTTGGCTGGTGAGTCAGTTCTTTATTACGAAACTGTCCACATTACGAAGGATGGTAGACGAATAAATGTACTCGCAAATGCGATCGCCCGTCGAGACGAAGCCGGAAATATTATCGGAACTACTGGTACAACTACTGATATTACCGAGCGCAAACAATCGGAACAAATCCTACGACGGAATAATGCTGTACTCAAAGCTCAACAAGAAGCTGCTATTGACGGCATTTTAATTGTTGATGAAAATCGCAATTTTGTATCACACAATCGGCGCTTTAGCGAAATTTGGCAAATCCAAGAGACAACAGTCCAAATTGCTAATAAAAGTTCCGAACTTTTGCCAGTTGTGTTAGAGAAGGTGGAGAATCCAGAGGAATTTTTGACCAAGGTGGACTATTTATATCAAAATATCGATGAAATAAGCCGTGATGAAATTTCCCTTAAGGATGGACGGACACTCGACCGCTATTCTGCACCCGTGCATTCGCCAACGCGAGATTATTATGGCAGAATCTGGTACTTCAGGGATATCACAGAACGCAAGCGAGCAGAAAAAGAACAAGCAAAACTAGTTGCAATTCTGGAATCAAGCACAGATTATGTGGCAATTTCTAACGCTGATGGATACTTTCTCTACATGAATGGTTCTGGACGGAGGATGTTAGGATTCGGTGCAGAGGAAGATATTCGCAACCTTCACTTTACTCAGATACATCCTCGCCATGTAGTTGAGAGATTTGCAGAAGAAATGCCCAAGCTGTTGCAAGATGGGACATGGACTGGTGAAAGCTTTCTGATTCATCGTAATGGCACTGAGATTCCCGTTTCTCAATTAGTTATGGTTCACAGATCGGAAAGTGGTGAAGTTGAATTTTTATCAGCAGTGTCTCGCAATATCACGGAAATAAAACGAGCCGAAACAGAACTCAAAGCTTCCCAGCAAAGATTGGCACTACTGATAAAACAAACACCCATAGGGGTTATTGAATGGAATCGTGAGTGTGAGATTCAACAGTGGAATCCTGCGGCTGAAAGAATATTTGGATATACAAAAGATGAAGTTATCGGTTGTCATTTTCAATTAATAGTTCCTGAAAATGTTAAAAAGCATGTGGAGCAACTTTTAGATGAACTCTTAACCCAAACAGGTGGCAATTTCAGTGTAAATGAAAACATCACTAAAGACGGCAGGACAATTATTTGTGAGTGGTATAACAGTCCTTTAGTAGCTGACAATGGCGAAGTTATTGGGGTAGCATCAATGGTGCTAGACATTACAGAACGCAAACAGGCAGAGACCGAACTACAAAAATTTGCAGCCTTGATTAAAAATAGCAGCGATTTTATCAGCGTTGCTTCATTAACTGGTGAAATAGAGTATGTTAATCCCGCAGGATTGCAATTAATGGGGCTTTGGAGTTTGGAAGAAGCTAGGACTAAGAATATAACTGAATTTCAACCACCAGAAGAGTTTGAAATATTCGAGCAACAAATCTTACCTGTAATGATTCAACAAGGTTTCTGGAGGGGTGAATTTAACTACAAAAATTTTCAAACTGGCAGGATAATTCCTATTGATTGCAACTTTTCTCTGGTTAAAAACCCGGAAACAGAGGAGCCTATTTGTAGTGTAGCCGTTCTCCGTGATATTACTGAGCGCAAACGAGCAGAAGCCTTGTTACGCCAACAAACACAAGAACTGCTACAAGCCCTAGACGAACTGCAACGCACCCAAATCCAACTCGTGCAGAGCGAAAAAATGTCTAGTTTGGGACAACTAGTAGCTGGAGTTGCTCACGAAATCAACAATCCTGTTAGCTTCATCTACGGTAACCTAGCCCACGCTGACGGATATACTCAAGACCTGCTGCAACTGTTGCAACTATATCAGCAACACTATCCCAATCCTGGACTCGAAATCCAAGATTTTACCAAGAAAATCGAACTGGATTTCCTCAAGTCAGACTTACCAGAACTGCTAAACTCAATGAAATTTGGGGCAGAACGCATTCGAGAGATAGTGCTTTCTCTACGGACTTTTTCCCGCTTAGATGAAGCCGAAATGAAAGCGGTTGATATCCATGAGGGTATCGACAGTACTCTGATGATTTTACAAAGTCACCTGAAAGCAAATGGCTCGCACCGGGGAATTGAAGTTATCAAAGAATACACCAACTTGCCTTTAGTTGAATGTTATGCAGGACAACTCAACCAAGTATTTATGAATATTTTGACCAATGCGATTCATGGTTTGGAAGAATCATTAGTCAATGGGAAAATAATTAACAATCCTCAGATTCGCATTCGTACAGAAGTCGTTGCTCAGAATCAGGTAATAATTCGCATCGCTGACAACGGGATCGGAATACCAGAAGAAATTAAACAGCGACTTTTTGACCCATTCTTTACCACTAAACCTGTCGGTAAAGGTACGGGGATGGGTCTTTCTATTTGCTACCAAATTATCACAGAAAAACATGGCGGATGTTTGGAATGTATTTCGCAACCTGGATCTGGGGCTGAGTTTGCGATCGCTATTCCTTTGAAGCAAAACTGAATATTGCTCTAACAACATTATGAATTTCTCCTTAACATGGTTCTTTAACGTGCAAACCCAGAAAATGGAGTTACCAACTTTAGTGTACCATCTGCATCTAAAATCCATCCGGTTAACAGCCGTTTATCTCGAACCTCAATGACTATGGGAAACCTCTGTCCATATTGATCTTCCTCTCCAATAACATAATCCTTTTGACTAAATTTTGCTTGAGCTTGACTAATATAAGTTGATAAAAGCTCTTGCGTATCCTCATTATTATTAGGACGAAAACCTAAAGTACCGATAAATATTTTGTCCTTGCCAGTTTTATGATTAGGTACTAAAACATAGTTTAAAAATTTTCTGTAATCGCCAATGATTTGTCTGGCTTCCCATTGCGTAACTTGCTCTTTATTCTCGATTTATTCTTCCGGATTGCTCATGCCCTTTGAAGGTTAATCTAAGCCTAACAATGATAGTGATTATTTCTACTTTTATTATTGCATCCGTTTTCATCAGTTGCCAGCGCTTAATTGAGAACAACGCGATCGCGTCCTCTTCTTTTAGCTTGATACAGTGCTTTCTCTGCTGCTTCAACTAAAATCGTCGGTTCGAGATCGGGTTCTGGAATCATGCTACCAACACCTAAACTCACAGTTAAAACTGTTGCAGGCAGACCTCCAATGCCGGGATATTCACAAGGTATAGCCAAATTTTTGACTTCATAGCGGATGTTTTCGGCGATATCCACAGCAGTTGCGGCATCTGTTGGGAGGAGAATCGCAAAATATAAGCTACCATAACGAGCTACTAACCCTAAATTATAGGATGATTTGACGCAGTTACAAATAGTGTTAGCTATTTGCCGCAAACAATCATCTCCTGCTGTATTTCCATATGTTTTGTTATAAATTTTAAAATAATCGATATCACATAAAATGAGTGATATTACTGCTGAACGTTGCCACTCGATTTGCAAGTAGATGTTAAAAGAGCGACGATTTACTAATTGGGTTAATTCATCTAAGCTGGCACGGAAGCGCAACTGTTCATTTTCTTTCTCTAACTCAGACACACGGGCATTCTGTAACTGGCTGCTGCTGTTGAGTTGCGATCTATAATACAACCGATACAATTCACAAGCTGGGTAAGCGCGATCGCCTAACATAGTTACTAGCCCCATACTCTGTAATTTATACCCCACCCGAGGCTCTAATTTCACTGGACTGGTAGCGGTAATTACCTCATAAAAAGCAGATTTTAATTCTGGCTGTTCTTGCAGTGCTAATAAATATTGTCTTAAAAAATCGTGATAAATCCCAGTTTCTTTTGGTGCTTGTTCTAACAATCGTCCTAGATCGCGCTCTAACCCACCCTTCCCTACAAGATGATACAAAGCCAATCTGACTAAATAAGGATGCCCCCCCACCATTGCCATCAATCTCTGGACATGAGAACCATCTGTCCAATCTAGACCATGACGCTGTGCTAAATCTAGCACCTGTACATTAGTAAAGAAAGGCAACTTAATCGGCAAACCGATATCAAAGGGCACCAAAATTTCTGTGGAGGAAACTAGTACCAGTCGAAGTTTTTGCCAAATTTCTAATCTTGTCGCTTGTTCGTGCCAAGAGCGCAATAGTGGCAAAAAGTCTGCGGCAATTTCTGGATACTCAAACACCCAATCGACTTCATTTAATACAAGGACAAGGGGAGCAGACGCTAAGACAAGCAAGTACTTTTGGAAATATATAGTGCAGCTGACTTTGCTGCCCATATCATTATCCCAATAATCGTTAATTCTGGATTCTAACTGTAGCTCCCGACTAACGTTGGCGCAAAACCAGCGCAAAAATCTATCGAGGTTTGCAAATACTGCTTTGTCCGCTTGCTGAAAATCCAAACTCACGGTGCGAAATCCAAGCGCAGTTGCCCTCGCCAAAACCCGTATAATCAGGGAACTTTTTCCCATTTTTTTCGCTGCTTTGATACATATGACACTCCCAGGTTTGGCGATTTCGGCATCAGCCTGCTCCTCAATTGGCGAGCGAGGAATGTAAAATCTGGACTCCAATGATACCGGACTGCTGGGAAATTCTAAGGAAATAGCAGTGGCCGCACGGTTGAATTCGTTAATTGTTTGTTGATTTGCTCTGCTGAGTCTGCGGCTCTCCAATAAGGCACGAAAGCTAGATTTATTAATCGGTTCTTTCCAAAAATCGCTTAGTAATTGCCATAAACTAGATGCAACTCTTCTAACTCGCTCTTCTCCGTAATGTGCTTCTAGGGATATACTTGTATAAGTTTTCCCTTCCCATGAAGAACGCAATATCAATTCTTGGAGTGGGGTCACATTGGGAAGGCTTGCTTTTAGTAGCAGTACGACTTCATCTATAGTCATCAGTCATTCCGAAACTTTTATGTGATATTTCCCAAAACTATTTTTCTTTGCAAAAGTTTAATCTGGTGCCCAACAATATTAATGTAGTCTCCCTTATATAGTTAAGAGTTATTATTTTGGAAAAAAACTACAAAACGTACTTGACATTTATTTAAAAATCTGAGCTTACTGCCAAAACTAAGTTATAAGTCTATTCTCCCAAAAATTTCCCGAGTCATTTAAGACTTTTTTGTAGTTCAATATACTTTAGCACCAGGCAAGTTGAGATGCTAGCAAGATGGAATGTAGCTAGTTTTTAGTTCATTGCTAAAAGTGCAAGCGATACAGGTTACATTCTTGCGTTTACGTTTCTCCGACTTTAATTCAAATTAGAGATAGTGGTAATCTATCCGACTTAATTACAACGAAGTTAACAAGTTGGTGAATCGGTGACCAGTGAACAGTTATCAGCGATCGGGCGTTAACTTCAAAATTCAAACTTGCCATTAACGCTCCTTGTGATAGCTAGGTAGTTTCCATATTTTTTCGATCGTCAGGGTGCTAAGACAGCGTAGGAGCTACAGGACATCTTCCTCATCGTACCTTTCTCTATGCATATCGAAGAACCAGCGACCCACCAGCTTGAAGCGAAATCAGTACAGTATACCCAAGCTTTGGCAGTGAAAGAGCAACTGCAAAAAGCCCAGACTGACTTGGAAATTTGCCAGAACTCACAAACGGCTTTGCTAACAGCGTTTTCTTGTAGCGGTTTGATGTTGTGGCATTGGAACCTAATCAGTGACAAAATCTATTGTGACTCACAGTGGAAGAAAATTCTCGGATATGAAGCAGAAGAAATCGAGAATCTTCACAAATCCTTTCTTGGACTTGTCCATCCTGCCGATTTGTCCCAGCTTTGCTCTTCTTTGGATGACTACCTCCAAGGTCGTACGTCAATTTACGAAGTTGAATTTAGGATGTTGACCAAATCTGGAAAGTCTTGTTGGATTCAATCTCAAGGCAAAATATTTCAGTGGGATGAAGCTGGAAAACCAGTGCAAATGGCAGGGACGCACAAAGATATTACTAAAGAAAAATCATCTCAAGAAGCTATAAAGTTGTTAAGCAATGTGCGTTCCTGTATTCAATCTTGTTATCGTTTTGAGACAATACTGCAAACCGCAGTAGAGGAAGTACAGCGAGTGCTGCAAACTGACCGGACAATTATTTGCCGTCAAAATCTAGATGGTTGCAGTGAAGTGGTTGTTGAGTCGGTGGCAGGAGGTATCATTCCCCTAACCGAGCAAAATTTTAATCTCGATTGGGATAAGCATATCTCTGATGTAACTCAGCTTCCCTGCCAGATTGATATCAAAGCTAATTTGATTGTTCCGATTTTTGTTACAGAACCAGAACGAGAGGAATCTCAATCAAATCTCTTATGGGGACTACTAATTGTCCATCATTGTCATAGCAATCATCTGTGGCAGGAATGGGAAATTGAGTTTTTAAAAGAACTCAGCGTGCAATTAGCCATAGCGCAACAACACTACCAACTTCAACAACTTCAAACAGAAATTGCCGAACAAGCAAAACAAACATCTTCGGAACTTAAAGATGTTCAAAGACAATTATTGCAGAACGAGAGAATGGCTAATCTTGGTCAACTCGTTGCGGATATGACTAACGAAATTAATAAGCCCGTCCATTTTATTCACAACACTCTAGCTACCCTCAGTCAATATGCTGAAGACTTAATCAAAGTTTTGGAAAATTATCCCACCCCAGAACCAGTAATTGTCCAAAACCGGCAACATTTCGACATCGATTTCGTGAAAACAGATTTCCTGAAATTGCTGTGGTCAATGCGAGCCGGATCTGAGCGGATTAAAGAAATTGTCCTCGCTTTACAAAATTTCTCCACGGATGATGGACAAATGAAAAAAGCTAACCTGCATGAGGGATTGGACAGTGTTCTGAGAATTTTGCAACATCGTCTCAAAGAACAGCCTGATAAAGCGGGAATTCACATTATTAGGGAATTCGGGAGATTGCCAATGGTGGATTGTTACCCTGGTGAGCTAAATCAGGTATTTATGAATATATTGACTAATGCTATTGATGCCTTGGAAGAAAAAATGAGGCAGGATTACTCATTTATTCCCCAAATTTTGATTCGCACGAAACTTGTCAGCAGCCATTTATCACTCGTCAGCAGTAACGATCAAACAATTGACAAATGGTTCTCGAAAAGACATAAAATCCTAATTTCTATTTCAGATAATGGCAAAGGCATTCTCCCCCACATTCAAAGACGGATCTTTGAACCATTTTTTACTACAAAGCCAGTAGGTAAAGGTAAGGGACTAGGGCTATCAATTAGCGAACAAATTATTGTGGAAAAACATCAAGGTAAACTTAAATGTAACTCTCGTCTAGGTGAAGGGACTGAGATGATAATTGAGATGAATACGACAGCAAAAAGCTATACTGACATCAGAAAACGTGCTAGCTTTTAGGTTCTAGTTTAGATTACCAGCTTGGAAGTAACAGAATCTCTATTGTTTATTTTGTAACTCAAACTGCATAAGTGCTACGAACATCTACGTATAAAAATCAAATATAAAGTTAAGCAGTTCTTCTAGCTTGACGAGCAACGGTTAGGAAAAGTTAATTCTAACCGATAAATCCAGTATTATTACGAATGAATACGTATAATTAATTAATACTGACTCAAGTAATTTTCTGGCATCTGGCATTCAAACACATTGCTCTGTATAACTACGACACTAATTTTATGATGTATCAATTAATAAAAATTCAAACAATATAGAATCCTAAAATTAATTGAAATCTTTATTAATTCGATAAAAAATTTATGAATTTTTCATGAAAATTTTAATAATTACGAAATACTGATGCAATACGTATATAAACTTGAAATTTAGAAAAGAGAGTGTTCCCTATGGACTGAAAAATTTCCATTTGTAATATAGAGCTATCAAAGGCAATGAATAACAAACAAATTGAAGAGATAGTTAAAGCGATTCTTGCCAGAAAGTATTCTTGGGCTTGTGTTTTAATGCTGCGTTTTAATGGGTATGACCCCCTACAATATATCCCCTATCGCACCTACATTCGCTTGATCAAAGAAAACTACCAATCTGACAGACAAAAATCGATTCAAGCGCAAGATGGTAATTTAGCTTTTTTTGACGTCAAATCTACGAGAATTCCCATTGTAGAACACGAAAAAGTCAATAACGGCAAACACCACTCAAAGCCAATTCCCGTAGGTCAATGCCAGGGGATAACTTAGCATACTTTAGAAGCAATCCAAAACCCATTAATAGATCACACAAAGTCCTAGACAGGATTTATCGCGGGTGTTCAGCACCCGCTTTTTTCGGCTTTCTCGTAGGTTCAATATTAAACGTCTACAAAAAGCTAGGCTAAACAATACTAAATGTTCTAGCAGAAATAATTTTTTATAAGCTTTTATCTTAACAAAACGTTGTAATACTGTTAACGTTTAAATTTTATTCACGAATGATAGCACAATTGCGAATTTAAGCCAAGTCCATATAGGAAAATAGTACTATTTGATGTGTTCTGAGGGTCAGATGCCCGACAACTTCTGTGAAATTAATGTGGTGGACTACTAGGAACGTAAAAACATAATTCGCGCGGGTGAATTATAATTCTGCTTTTATAACAGCAAAATTGTAGGATGAGATTGCTAGGCGTACCCCTAACCGGGAAAGAGACTATAGCACAGCCTCACTACATAGATAAACTGCAAATTTTATTAGTCAAATTTATGACTTCCATACTTACCCCCAAAACTCGGAAATTACCAGATCAAGCTATAGCTGCTAAAATTTTTCACTGGATTAATATCATCAGCTTGTTTATCATGCTCACCAGTGGACTGCAAATTTACAATGCTAACCCGGTTTTTGGTGGGCGGTCAGGTCTACATCTTCCGCCCATATTTACGCTGGGAGGTTGGCTAGCAGGGGGTAGACACTGGCATTTTGCCGCGATGTGGTTCTTTTCGCTAAATCTATTGTGGTATGGAATGTATGTTTTAATCACCCGACGTTGGCGACATCGGTTTGTTGGTGTAAATGACATCAAAGCATTACAAAAAGCTCAAAATTCCAAGCGTTTAATTTATGCTTGGCATCGCATTGTCTATACAGCCATTATTCCTATTTTATTACTGGCATTATTTACAGGAATCGGAATGTATAAACCCGCCCAATTTCCCTGGATTGTGGATACGTTTGGCAGTTGGGAAGCGCTGCGAATTGTTCACTTTTCTTCCGTACCTATGGTTATTTTATTTGCAGTTGTTCACTCATTATTGGGGCGTAAGGCTGGTGGCACAGAGTTGACTGAATCTATGTTTTGGTAAACGGAGGTCAGTAATTGATAAATGAGAAAGAACGAAGAAGAAAAAAATGAAATTAAATCGCCGTATTTTTTTACAATTATCTGGATTCTCTGGTGCTAGTCTTCTCCTTGGTGGTTGTGGCACCCCCGCATTAGAAGATTTAGTGGGTACACTTTCAGAACCGCTCAATCAGAAGTTTGAGGCTTTATTATTAAACCCACAGAAGCCAGTACCTGAATTTCCCAAGAGTGAAATAAAACCAGAAGAATTAATAGTTAATACATTTCGGAGTACTCCTATTATTGACCCAAACAAGTATCATTTAATTGTGGATGGTGAGGTCAATAATCCCCTTAGTCTTAGTTTGGCAGATATTCGGGCTTTACCATTGACAGAGATGATTATTCGCCATGTATGTGTAGAAGGTTGGGCGGCGATTGTGCAATGGGGAGGCGTACGCTTGCAAGAAATTATTGCTCTTGCCCAACCAAAAGAAAATGTCAAATATGCTTACTTTAAATCTGCGGATGGCTACTATGAAAGTTGGGATATTGCTTCAACTTTGCACCCCCAAACTTTGTTAGCTTATCAAAAAAACGGTGAAGCTTTACCTGTTGACAATGGTGCGCCATTGCGTTTAGCTTCACCAATTAAGCTTGGTTACAAACAGAGTAAATGGGTAATTCAGATTTCCCTTGTGAGTTCTTTGTCACTTTTTAAAGGATATTGGGAAGACCAAGGTTATGAATGGTTTGCGGGGCTTTAGAAAATTAATAATTAGTTATTGGTTATTGGTTAGTGGTTAGTAGTAAACAACCAACAACCAACAACCAACAACCAACAAACAATCAACAATCAACAACCAACAACCAACATCATATGAATTTTTTCGATAAATTGAACGGTGCAATTTTGCAAAATCAAAGCTTACTATTTGTCGGACTTGATCCAAATCCAGAAATGATGCCAAATCGCTACAAATCTGATGATATCATCTCTGACTTGTGGGACTGGTTGGAATTCCTTATTTCTGAAACCGCTCATAAAGTCTGTGCCTATAAACCAACACTTGGCTTTTACGAAGCTCTGGGTATTCCAGGCCTAGAACTTTTGCAACGGACTATTGCAGCTATCCCCCCCCATATTCCGATTATTTTAGATGTCAAACATAGCGACTTAAACACTAGTAGTATCTTCGCCCGCACAGTATTTACCCAATGGAATGTAGATGCAATTACTCTGAGTTCCTATGCAGGTCAAGACCATGTAGCGCCCTTTCTAGTTTACCCCGATCGCGCAGTTTTTATTTTATGTTGTACTTCTAATCCAGCCGCAGCAGCTTTGCAGCAATATCCCACAGTTGAATCACCTTTTTATTTGCAAGTAGTAAAGGAATCCAGAAACTGGGGAACACCAGAACAATTAGGTTTGGAAGTGGGAACTACAAAGCCAAATATTTTAGCAAGTATTCGTGCCGTTGCACCTGAAAGAATTATCATGGCACGTAGTATCTGGGCTGAGTCGGGCAACCTGAACGAAATTTTAGCCGCAGGTTTGAATGCATCTGGTGATGGTTTATTAATTCCTGTTCCTCAAGATATGTTGGCAAGTGAAAATCTATCTGGAGAAATCTACTCTTTGCGAGAGGAAATTAATCAAGCGCGAACTAAAATTATTTCTGAAGGTTCTACCTGTTCTGTATGGTTTCCTGATGTTTGTTTGTTAAATCAACATCCCCAGCAGGATTTGATTTTACAGCTTTATGATATTGAATGCATTATGTTTGGCGATTTTGTCCAAGCATCAGGTGCGACATTTTCTTATTACATCGATTTACGCAAAATCATTTCTAATCCCCAAGTTTTTAGCCAAGTCTTGACTGCTTATGAGGAAATTCTCAAAAATCTTAACTTTGATAGAATCGCAGGTATTCCCTACGGTTCTTTGCCAACTGCTACAGGTTTATCTTTGCGGATGAATTTTCCGATGATTTTTCCTCGCAAAGAAGTTAAGGCACATGGAACTAGGAGGTTAATTGAAGGCAATTTCCATCCTGGTGAAATTGTGGTGGTAGTTGATGATATCCTCATCACTGGTAAAAGCGTAATGGAAGGGGCAGAAAAGTTAAAATCTGCGGAATTAATCGTTAATGATATCGTGGTATTTATCGACCACGAACAAGGTGTGAAAGATCGGTTGCAAGAAAATGGTTACCAAGCTCATGCGGTTTTAACTCTTTCGGAAATTACAGAAATATTGTATCAAGCAGGACGAATAAATGAAGAACAATTTTTAGGATTTAAGATGTAGGGTGTATTAGATGCATTAGATAAGCTGTTATACATATAGGAATGCACATTCGGGCAAAAATATCCACCTCACAAGAATTAGAAAAATTCAGATTATGCAGTTTAAATGTGTTTTAGCTTAATATACTTTTTTACCGATAAATTAGCTTTATGCACTATAACGTACTGCCATTATCGAGAGGCTACAAGATCCCCGACTTCTTAAAGAAGTCGGGGATCTGACCCGTAATTTTGCGAAAACTAAGAAAATACTAATATTAGCGCTTACACACCCTATGGAAATTATTCACTTTATTCTCAGCACTAAAATATGATTTCACTCAATAAACTGCTGCAATGGTTAATTTTAACGCTGCTATTTCCATTAGTATTTCTCAATGGTTGGTTAGTAATTCGTATTTTTGAATATTTCCAACCTTTAGTTACAACTATTGTTTTAGCAACTTTGCTGGCATTTATTTTAAACTATCCTGTTTCTATTCTCCAGCAACGGGGAGTTAAACGCAATTTGGCTGTGACATTAGTTTTTTTATTAACATTGGTCATTTTAGTAGCTTTGGGTATTACTTTAACTCCCATTGTTTTGCAACAATTTAATGAAATAGCAACAGTACTACCTCAATGGATTGATTCTAGTGAAGAAAAATTTAAGATTCTTAATGATTGGTCCGTTAGCCATCATTTAAAAGTGAATTTTACTCAAATAATCAATCAACTTACAGACCGTTTGCCTAATGAATTGGAATTTGTGACTGATAAACTTTTTAGTATTTTTCGAGATACTATCGATAGCGTTTCTGAAGCTTTAATTACAGTCGTCCTGACTTTTTATCTTTTAGCAGATGGGGAAAAACTTTGGCTGGGAATATTTAAGAAGTTACCTGCAAATTTTGAACCAGCAAAAGAATCTATTCAGCGAAACTTTCAAAATTTCTTAATTGGTCAAGTCGCTTTGGCTTTGCTGATGGGAGTTTCACTGACAACCATGTTTTTAATTCTTAAAGTCCAGTTTGGTTTACTCTTTGGTTTGGGAATTGGCATTTTGAGCTTAATACCCTTTGGAGATGTAGTCAGTTTAGCCGCGATCGCCTTAATTATTGCATCCCATGACTTTTGGCTAGCAGTCAAGGTTCTAGCGATCGCTGTCGTAATTGACCAAATAATTGACCAAGCGATCGCACCTCGTTTATTAGGTAAATTTACAGGGCTTAGACCTATATGGGTGTTAATTTCTTTACTAATTGGTACTTACGTTGGCGGTTTGTTGGGATTGCTAATTGCTGTACCTTTGGCTGGTTTTATTAAGGATGCGTTTGATGGTTGGGGTGTGGTGCCTGGTGATGCTTTGGAGGGTGATGAGGGGAAAGAGATGTTAGCTAAGGAGTCAGGGATGTAATCATATTTAGATTATAACTGATTAACCGCACATGATATGAGTTGCCATTAAGCTCGAACTACCGTCACTGTCCGTCCATTATTTGTGATTGCCAATTGTGTTGCCAGCCGTTCCTCAATCGGTAAAGCCGAATGCCGACAATCAAAGATCACTAGCCAGCCCGAATCTAGTCCTAGTCGAGCCAAATAAGCATCCAATTGCTCTAATCCAGCGGCGACCGGATCGCCTTTTTTGTCGCGCCAGACCTTTAATTCAATGCCCAAAGTTGTCTTACCATAGTGTAAACACAGATCCATCCGGTCGCGCCCAATCGCATACTCCCGTTCGAGCGTGCCCCCGCCATTGACCACCCGATGAAGAAATGCCATCAGCACCAAATGAGGTGCAATTTCGTGATAAGACGTACTGCCCAATAATGGTTCACCATGCTGTAGCCAGAAAGTGAGAAAGGCCTGCAATAATTCCTCTGTATTGAGTTCTCCCTGTTCTGTTAACCATGTGGGGGCAATTTGGGGCAAAGATGCCATCGGTGTGACTGTTAACACCCTCGGCAACACCTCGCGATAAATGGGATTTGCGATCGCCAGTCCCCCTAGTGGGTCTATCCTGCACAATCCGATATCTAAGACAAATTGAATATCATCGTTTGGGATATCTCCCAATTCTTGCCCTGCCAGCATCGGTTCGATAATCGCTTTCACCCTGGATTCTCGAAGCCGTTCCGCAAGACTATCGAGATGGGTATCTTGGCGACGAATCAAGATTTCCTTCGCCTCTTGAATATGCTTTTCTGTAATGGCGATCGCAGTATTCGTGATCAACTCTTCGACAACTTCCTTAGCCAGTGCATTGACCAACCAGGGTTGTCCCTGAGTTAAATCAAAAGCAGTCTGCACCGCCTCGTCAGTAAACTCCTGCCCCGTTTCCTGAGTATGTTGGTGATACAATTCGGCAACTTCTAATGCATTGAAATCTCTCAAGGTTAAAGAGCGCACCTTAATATTAAAGGGGCTAGCCGTATTCAGCCTTTCACTGCCCCCCGCTGCCACCTTATAGTCACGCACATCGCGCAAACCAATTAGCCCCACCGACTGGGGAAACGACTTTGGTCTGGTGGGAAAGCCATTGCGTAACTGTCGCAGCACCGAGATCAGTGCCTCATCTTGAAGGGCATCAATTTCATCAATAAAAATTACTAGCGGACGCGGTGATGCTTCTGCCCAAACTCTAAGACTGGCTTGAATTTGTTGTCCTGCTGCTGACTCGACCCAGGGTGGCGGTTGCAGGTCTGTTGGTAGATAAAATTGTGCCGATTCCCGCCAAGTGCCCAGAATCGCCAGTTCGGCTTTTCCTGGATCGTGCCGAAAGGCTGCCCCGACTTCTACAGATACTTTGATATGAGGGGTACGTAGTACCTGCACAGTTTGACCGCTCCATTTAGTAGAGCGTATTTGCCGTAGCTTGCCATGCAAAAGACGGTTAGTCTTTACCTTTTTGTCCCCAAGATGATAAAATTCGTTTCGAGCTATGCCGGAACAAATATTTATCTTCTTGCTCACCTTAGCCCACGCCCCCGACTTCAGTCGATCCTCTGGTCTCTTAAAGTAACGAGCATGACCCAACGGAAGCTTTTCAGTACGTCCTTGGCCACGCCGTGCTATTACCAAAGCTGCGGCACAACCAGAATTTAGCCCATAAAGAGCCATGTACTTTGTTACACCAATAACTGAAGTATAGGCTGGGTCAACTCGATTAAGTTCGACACCTTGCCGACTACAGCGTGTTTCAATCAATTGGGTAAATTTGGAATAGGCAAAATTAGACAGCATCCTTGCATATTTTGTAGAGCGTTCTTTAAGGGCTGCCTTTTTTTGCCTAAAGTCTAAATCTTCGATGGATATTGGTACTTGATATTTTTGAGCAATTCTCACAATGGATGCAATTGCTTTCCCTAAAATATCTGAAGTTTGATTAGATGACTTGTCTTGAATATTAATTTTAATCGAACCGTGGCGTTTGAGATTTCCATGAGCATCGACAATCGTCCAATCAATACTTGAAGGATTAAAATCTATTCCCAAAACGCCTTTTTGGGGAGGGTTCTCCGTGGACAAAGTTGGACAGCCGCTGCACCCTTCTAAAAAATGCGCGGTGCCTTGTTTGGAAGATCCTAAAATTTGGACGACATTGTTGGTGGAAGGCACCGCGCATTTTTCTAAGAAAACCCTCCCGTGTTTTGAAATTTTTCGTTTGTTGTCGTGGATCTTGGTTGACGGCGCTTTTCCTACTTTGTCAAGGTTTGGTGCAGCGGCAGAGGTAGTAATAGTACCAACTGCATCCGTAATAATTGCATTGACATACCATCTACCATCACGATTTACCAATTCGTAAGTTACGGGTTCTAAGGTTCCTGTCCGATATTTCTGCTTACCGTCATCAGGCTTACCATCTGGGTATTTTGTGGGTGTTAGTGCCTTGGATAACCAATCTTGACCATAATTAAAGCTTACGCCATATAAAGTCACTGTTTTACCATATTTATTCACCAAACATGGTGGAACGGTTAGTGTTAATGTTTTCTCGGTAGGATTAAACTTACAAAGTTGATTCCCAGCGATAAATAGCTTTGCACCTTCATAATAAATCCGATTATTTCTTACTCCTCGCCAATCTTCTAACCATTCTTGATGGTTTTTGTAACCATTGGCTCCAAGTCTGTGATGTTTGTCAAATAATCTACTACTCCCAAAGGTGACGCTAAACCGACCGCTGTCTCGTTGCTCCTTTAATTTGACAATTTTTGCTTGTAATGACTGTATTTTATTGGTTTTGTAGTGGAATTTTTTCTTAATCTGCTTAATTTTCAACTCATCCCACTGTTTTTCAGCCTTGACCAATTGTTTCTCTAACTTTTTAATCGACTTCTTGACAGCCTTAATTGATTCGTAGCGTTCATCAATATATAAGTTAACTAATTCAACTTGAGAAGCATAAATGGCTTCAGCTTTGCTATAAGCGTTACGAGCATCTGTTGAAGATAAGCCGTATTTCAACTCTAACTGTTTTGAAATATCACTTTCTAATTGACGCTTAGTTTTATTTGTATCTGCCCCTAATTTATTACGAATCGAGAAGCCTGTACGAATGGCAGAACCAAAAATAACTGCATACTCTTCTAAAAAACAAAGAGCTGCAACATTGTCTTGATTTCTAAAAATCGAAGTTTGTATTGTTACTTTTGACAACTACAACCACCTCCTCTAATTTCTCGATTTCTTACATTATACCTAATTAAAACTCATCAAATCAACTAATATTTTCTGAAGATATCAACTTTTTAATCAATCAAAAAATAATAAATAAATGTTTGCTTGCTTACTGAGGGCTTTAACCACCGAGCGGTATGATTTGGTTCAACCAAAATGAATACTGATAAGTTTTGTATTAATTATTGATAGAGAGAAACAGATAAGGGAATTGACAATCATTTTTCCTGTACCCATACCTTGGACAAAATATACGCAATAATTCATTAGTATATTGACACAGCCAGTTTTTACGCGGCTTGTGGGCAACTTTAGTAGATAATGGTAAGGTTTGAACAAGAAAACTGTTATCTAGTGTCACCCGATCGTCCTCCACCATCACTGTATCTCCATCAAACACACCTGGAACATCGATAAAATCGATCCCGTGTTTGCAAAGATTGGCAAGACGCTTTGCTTCGTCCCATTCAAACTCCATCACTAAGCCGCAGCTACGCTGAGATAATTATAACGACAAATTGTCGTTACAGTCTGTTTTGAGTGAGAAATGAGATGACTGGATGAAAGTGGTATTTCCTGATATAGCTGGACAGCCAACAATGTGGAGAGAAGATTTCCCAGAGAATGAGAGGAAAACCGTATATTTCTTAATGCTTGAAAAACTAAAATAATAACTAAAACAGATTTAGACTCAATTGCCCCGACTCTTGCTTATACTCCACTATTTCTCGGTCAAGACAGAATAAATCTTTGTATATAGCCCGTGCTATAGCCAAGCTAAAATTAACAGGAACAGCATTCCCAATCATTTTATATCCTGCCGCCAAATTATTGTAGTGAAAAATGAAATCATCAGGAAATGTTTGAATTCTGGCACACTCTCTAACTGATAATCTCCTATATATTTCTGGTGAATTTGGGTCAAAAATGCACTCATCTTTTCCCACATGAATCATTTTATTCGCTTGCGGATGTATTGGTGCATGACGACCCCCAGCCTGAATTGTAAAAGATGGCTCATTCCAAGTACGAACTCGGTTGCGTGACATATACATAGTAGAAAAGCCACCAATCATATATTCATGATTTGGAAAATGACAAGAGTCACCATTTGTCTTGTTAGTTCCAATTGCAGGAATTGCCGACTCACGCAAATCCCAAATTGTTTCTCGCAATGTAGAAATGTGAGAAGATTGCTTCAATAAAGCAAAATTGAAGCGTTTTTTTAAATCAATACGATAACCAATAAAAATTACGCGCTTTCTATCCTGAGGAACGTTATAATGCATCGCATTTAACAATTTAAATGAGATAGCATAACCAGCCTCGTCAAATGCAGCAATAATATTATTTAATGCTCCTTGATGCTTTTTATGCAGCATCCCAGAGACATTTTCTGCTAAGAAAAATAACGGTTGTTTATCTTTCAGAATTCGCACATACTCTAAAAACAATTTTCCCCGGTCATCATTAATTCCTCGCTGACTACCAGCTTCACTCCAACTCTGACACGGAGGCCCGCCAATAATCCCGATACAATCTGGTATTTCTCTTGAAGAAATATCCCGAATGTTTCGCTTGTCGAGAATCGTATCTATATGATTATTCTCGTAAGTCTCCCAAATTTCTTTGTCGTATTCGTTTGCCCATACAACATTGAAATCGGCTCTGCGAAACCCTAAATCTAAACCTCCACAACCTGAAAATAGAGCAACTATTTCTTGCTTCATTAACACCCTGTTCTGCTGAATAAATAAATTTAAAATCTCATAAAAATATTATCACTTTGTTTTCTGTAGGGCATTTTAAATAATCGCTCTCGCTCATGACTCAGTTCCTTCATTACGCAATGCCGAAGATTGCCTGCATACATTGCACATCCAAATTTAACTTTTGGTTAAGAAGATTTACTGTCATGACTGCTTATTAATTCCCCTAGCTTCTCAATTTGATTAGCACTGTATATTTTCTGATTCGGCTTGGCGTTTAGCTTATCCATTAATACATAAAATGCTTCAGTGTCCCTCTGATTGTGCTTTAAATACGCTTTTAGTTGTTCAATGGTCATGTGCTGAAAATCACTCATTGTTCAAACCTCCAATTCCCATCTTTAAATACGCTTATTCCTAAATTCTCACCAGCAAGAATAAAAATATTGTTTGTACGTTCATCCAACCTAATTAAGTGTATTGGTAACTGATACAAGCAAGTAATATTTTGCGCTAGCCCTACGCAAATCTTGGCTTGTTCGTTTGTGTAGTGATGATTGCCACTTGGATTAAACACTCATTCACCCTCATCCAGTGGTAGCCAAGGTAAAGATTTTAAATCAATTGCACTGAGATTAATCACCTTCATTTGTACAAAATACATATTAGTGTAAGTTGTCGCGGATCTGATCGATCTAGCCCCAACATAAAAAATCCCCCAGTAACAATACCAGGGGAAATCCTTAATTACTAAGTACAAATACTAACCAACGGGTAACAACTCACGTTCTTCCGACTGACGTACAATCACCTTACCGTCATCATCAACATCAATGATTGCGGTGTCGCCTTCTCCAATCTGACCCGAGAGCATCGCTTCTGCTAGAGAATCTTCTAACAGGCTAGTAATTGCACGACGCAGGGGTCTAGCACCGTAGCTAGGGTCGTAACCTCGTTCAACTACAAGCTCTTTAAAGCGTTCGGTAACTTCTAGGACGATTCCCTTCTCAGTTAGGCGGCTACCGACATCCTTGAGCATGATTTCAGCAATTTGCTTGACTTCAACTTTGCTCAGTTGGGTGAAGACGATAATATCATCAAGGCGGTTGAGGAACTCTGGACGGAAGAAGTTCTTTAATTCTTCGTTCACCAGGGTTTTGATGCGGTTGTAGCTAGCTTCGGCTTGATTGTCCAACTGGAAGCCCAAACCACCACCACCTTTCTCAATTACCTTAGAACCGATGTTGGAAGTCAAGATGATTAGGGTGTTCTTGAAGTCCACTTTCCGACCTTTAGCGTCAGTCAGATGTCCGTCATCCAACATTTGCAACAGCATATTGAATACATCAGGGTGTGCTTTTTCGATTTCGTCGAATAGCAGCACTGTATATGGTTTGCGACGCACGGCTTCGGTTAGTTGTCCGCCTTCGTCGAATCCTACGTAACCAGGGGGCGAACCAATTAACTTAGAAACGGTGTGCCGTTCCATGTACTCGGACATATCCAAACGAATCATCGATTCTTCGGAACCAAAGAAGTAAGCAGCCAAGGACTTAGCCAACTCTGTTTTCCCGACACCAGTAGGTCCAGAGAAAATAAAACTAGCAATTGGTCGGTTAGGATTCTTCAACCCAACACGAGCGCGACGGATGGCACGAGAGACAGCGACCACTGCTTGCTCTTGACCGATAAGACGTTGATGTAAGGTGTCTTCTAGGTGCATGAGCATTTCTGACTCTGATTCGGTCAGCTTGTTCACTGGCACGCCAGTCCAAGAAGCAACGATTTGGGCGATATCTTCCTCGCCAACAATGGGAATGTTGACAGGTGTACCATCTTCTACATCTGCTTGCAATTTCGCTTCCAGTTCTAGTTCTTGGTCGCGCAAACTACCAGCTTTGTCAAAATCTTGAACTCTGACTGCTTCGTTTTTGGCTCTGCTGACGGCGATAAGTTCGCGCTTAATGTCACGATTCGCGGAACCTTGGGAAATCCGCAGACGCACGCGAGAACCAGCTTCGTCAATCAAGTCAATGGCTTTGTCTGGTAAAAAGCGATCACTAATATATCGATCGGACAATTCAGCCGCAGCAACCAGTGCTTCATCAGAAATTGTGACTCGATGGTGCTGCTCGTAAACCGAGCGCAATCCTTGGAGAATCTGAATCGCTTCCGGTACAGAAGGTTCACCCACCAAAATCGGTTGGAAACGACGCTCTAGTGCTGCATCGCGTTCGATGTGCTGGCGGTACTCATTCAGAGTTGTCGCCCCCAAACACTGGAGTTCGCCCCGTGCCAATGCTGGCTTGAGGATATTGGCGGCATCCATACCACCTTCTGTGCCACCGGCACCGACTAAGGTATGGATTTCATCTATCACAAGGATGATATTGCCAGCATCGCGAATTTCTTGCATGACTTTCTTGAGGCGTTCCTCAAAATCTCCCCGGAAGCGAGTTCCAGCGACTAGCGAACCCATATCTAAGCTGATAACTTGCTTATCCAGCAGAGTTTCTGGTACATCTTGGTTGATAATCCGTTGAGCTAGACCTTCAGCGATCGCGGTTTTACCAACACCTGGTTCGCCAATCAAAACTGGGTTATTCTTAGTGCGGCGACCAAGAATTTGTACAGTCCGCTCAATTTCCTTCTCGCGACCAACAACGGGGTCAATTTTGCCTTCTGCAGCTAATTTAGTAAGATTTCTGCCAAACTCTTCGATAGTGAGCGTTTGGGTGCGCTGGTTTCTGGAGCCACCAGCAGCAGTCCCTACAGATGCAACTTCACCCAGACGGCGAATTACGGCTGTACGGATTTGGCTGAGGTCAACGCCCAAATTTTGTAGTACTTTGGCGGCAACACCCTCACCAGCTTCAGTTAATCCTAAGAGTAAGTGTTCAGTGCTAATGTAATTGTGTCCAAAGCTGCGAGCTTCTTTGAATGATTGCTCGAACAAGCTCTTTACCTTAGGGGTAAAAGGAATTTCTGGTGGTAAATAGCCAGAACCCCGACCAATAATTCTTTCAACTTCGCGACGAGCATCTTTGAGAGTTACGCCCAAATCGCTCAACACTTTGGCAGCAACCCCGGTTCCTTCTCCCAGTAAGCCTAAGAGAATTTGCTCTGTTCCAACAAAGTTGTGTCCCAGGCGACGAGCCTCCTCCTGGGCCAGCATAATTACCTTAATAGCTTCGGAAGTGAAGTGTTCAAACATAATCGGGTTTTGCTCCCTTGCTGCACGGTTGGGATGAAATAAATTCACCCTTTCCTTTAGTTTTATCTACTTTTCTTAAGGACAATGTATCTTTATTTAAGGGCTAGTGGCAGTAGGGAGAGCCGTATGAGTTAAGGTGTGGTTGCCACCTACGCAAGAAACGCGGATGGCAAACTGGGCGAAAATCTTCAAGGTGAAAGGAAAGATATATTAGTTCTTCTACCTAAACCCCTGAACCCTGACCTTTTTCCCTTGCTCCTTTACAACTAACCACTAACAAATGAGTAAAGACCAACAGCATCCACTCTACAATCGCGATCGCCCGCTCGTTAACAATTTACTCAACGGCGAGCCTACTGACCTTAATCTAGCAGAATTAGCTCGACTGCGAATCCGCTATCAAGGGTTTCCGGGTGCTAGAGACATTCAACAAGACTTGGAGAAGGTTTTGATTGCTTGGGGTTTAACGGAAGCGGAACTTTTGGAAAAAACTCGGGCTATTCACAATCTGGGAGGAATTTATAAAAGTAAGGGTAAAAAGGAAGAACAGGATTGGAATTAGTTTTATTCACCTGGTGACGATTTCCATAACTTCCTCCCGTTGATCCAATCCCATTGTATCGACTGCCGCTTACCCTGCTTGTTCTTCTGCGTAAGCTTTTAGTTTACTAAGTAACCTTTTTAACCCATTTTGATGGGTTTAATCTTTAGGGCTGGATTTTGGGCTTCTTGACATTATCCACGGGGAAAGCGGGATTGAAATTTTCGCGTTTCTGCTAAAACTGGGTTGACATCAAACCAAGTTCCCAATAAGTCAGAGTATTCAAATACAAACATACTTTGCACTAGAGTTTGATATTCTATTTCATCTCTAACGGTTTGCTCTTCCAACACTTGAAAAATTAATTCCCACTCCTGATCGTCAATTGCTTTAACGCGAAAATCACGTTGTTGGCGAATCACAGTTTCTAAACATTCCAAAGAGAAGGGTGGGTCTTGTTCTCTGAGACAATCAAACAGCATTCCTAGTAAATTCCGTACATGACCACCACTTACAAGGCACAGCCTATCTAAAGTTTCTAAACTATCAAATATCTGCGTAATTATACTTCCATCTAACCGTTGTTGAGGTTCGATTTCTGGGAAGGCTCTAACTAATATCATTTGCCGCATCAAATTTAAAGCCTCAAAATTAATCTCACCACTACGTAGGCGTATCGGTATCATCGGGATTAATTTAGGAGCAACCCCGTTTCCCAAACGCTGCTGTAATTCAGCCCTATCGGCGGCAGAGAAAGTTAGAGACAAGGGAATAGTATAAATAATATGACAATTCAGGTTGCGTAAGCGATCGCCCTGGTCGATGAATATATGCTTTGGTTGCGTTCGCCCTGATGATAAAGGTCTAATCCCTACCCGATCCAAGTTATCAACAATTACTACAAGCCCCTTTTTACCTAAAGCTTTTAATTTCAAGTTAGCAGGCTCAAGCAGTTCTTTATTAATTAACTGCAAAATTTTCTCAATACGTGGTTGTAGGTAGTCTCTTAATCGACGCCGCAAACGTGGACTTTCTTTGGTCTTAGTGATAATTTTGGCAATACCAATAGACAGATTTGCTTGAGCTTCCAGGGAGATCGGTGTTTCTAGAAAATCCACAATCTCTCTATACAGGTTGACAAAACTGCTGGATTTAAGCCTGATTTCTATCGCTTCCAGACTTTCGCTCACCTGATAGGCTAGAGCGAGTAGAATATCACTCACATCCACGTCCGCCATGTCCAAGACACGGGAGGACTCCAAATAAACAACATGAAAATTTTGTTGCTCTAACTCAAATTTTAACCGCCACAGTTCTGTAGATTTTCCACAGCCAATTTGTCCTGTAAATAGCTGACAGGTTGGTTCATCGGGTGATAACCGGGTGATAGTGCGTTGCAACTGTTCAATAATTTTGCCACCCCGTACTGGGTTAAAATCGATATAGTACTGACGGTTTGTAGTATCCCCAGTGAATAGAGGTCTGCTTGGATTGCAAGCGTTATAAAATTTCTCTAAATCTAATTTGGGAATATTTAGTCGAGAAGAATCAGATTCGACAAATATCTGTTGCGGAATCACCAAGCTGAAGTCCGCAACTTGTATCTGGTTTCCCCTTCTCTCTACTTCACCAAGTTGAGCCGCAGCCCCTTTTAAATCACCACGAGCAAAGCTTTCCATTCCGCGACTATAAACCATTAACGGCTCAAACCCCGCTTCTCTTAGTGGTTCTGCAAGGGTTTCCACCAATGAGGTCAGCCGAAGCATCTCACCCATATCTTCCTGTGTTACCCCAGCATTCAACGCTTGTGCTAACTCAAAAGCAGCCTCACCAGGCTTTGTATAAGCGAGTGCCGTCCATTCTTGGGCTTCTCGCAAATCCTGACTATATGTATCGTCTCCACCGAGGCGCTGCGCTACATAATCTAGAAGGAAATCACTTAGGTCATTAAATTTTCCTTGTCCAAATTCCTGCTTCAGTTCCCGCAACAACAAATTGCGATCGCATAAATCCATCTCATACATTTCAAACCCCACTTCGCGACACAACCGCGACAGCAACAATCGAGCAACTGCTGTCCAGGGGGCTTCGGGAACAAAATTTGCCCAAATCTGATAGAGTAAATCTGGGGTAAGAATCAAGGGAAATGCAGCGTGACGAGCTAATTTGAGGTGTGTGTTCCCAAATTCCTTGGTAAATCCGGCAATGCGTTGCTCTGCAATTCGCATGGCGCGATTTTGGTTAATCGTAGCAGTTAAACTAGCCATGAATACATTGTCTCCCACGCTACATAACGACCGCGCAACACAGTAATAGCTGCATTCATTCCCTGACGATTCATCTCAAACATCGGCAACATCCCGGCAATTTCCCCAGCCGTAGTATTTTTCCAGCTTTCACTAGGCATCGGATTTAACCAAGCGCAATAAGTTACTGACTGCTGCAACTGCTCAATCCATTTTCGGGTAAAGTAAATTCGTTCGGCATCAAAATTTCCTCTTGCTGCACCCCCATCACTGACAATCAGTACTGCCGCTTTTTTGCCAATTTCCTCCAACACCTCAGTTAAAGGTTGTGCCTCTACCCAAGTCGGCTGACGATATAGATACTCATCAGCATAATCGTGAAAATAATATACATTGGTTTGCTTCAGCCTGCCACCTCGTTCTGCTGTTTCCACCAACTGCCGTGACAACTCGTGAAAGGGAACCATTGAGCCTTCTTGGTCAATAATTAGCACTAAATCTGTTTGATTGATCCGTGGCGGCATCAATACGGGTTCAAGTAAAATCGCCTCATGTCCCATTTTTTCCACCGTCGCTTCAATATCCAATTCTATCGGTACACCTTGACGCACCGGACGGCGCAAATAACGCCAAATTTGCTTCATTTCCCGCTTGGTAACCGGGAAATACTCAGTCAACAGGCTGTAGCGCTGGCGTTGTAGAGGGGTTTCATACCTAGTTTCTACACGTCGTTGTAGCACTGCTTGGACTGTTTGCACTGGTTCTGGGCTGAGAGTGGGATTTTTCTCTAGATTGGGTAATGATTGATTACTGGCACCGGCTTCAGGGATTGGAGTTTCTGTGGAGGTAATCTGAAGATTTTCTGGGATGGATAAAGTCGAGTTTGCCTCTGGGCTGTTTTCGTTTTCTTCCTTAACTTCAGAACGCTTCCACATTTGCTGAAACAACCGTTCAATTAGACGATTTTCTTCTTCCGATTTTGCCCATACCAGGCAGCATAACTGTTCTAATTCTTGAGTGTTTTCTATCCCAAATCCTGCTTGCAGGCTATGCAATACTACCAGATATTCGTCAATTCCTAATGGTAAACCATGACGTTGACGCAGGCTGTCGAAGATATCGAGTAGTGGGAGTTGGTTAAGGTTCATTTGAATTTGTTGGGCCTCTTTTTCTGTGTAAAGAATATTTATATAATTAACCGCGAAGACGCGAAGGACGCGAAGTAAGAAATATAGAACTTACGCAAAAACTCTCTTCAACTCTTATTCCTTAGCGTACTTCGCGCCTTCGCGGTTAACCAAATCAAACTTTCTGCCAATTTCTACGTAATTCCTAACATAAAAGAATGCAGTCTATTTACGCGAAAATTGCTGTAAATCTTATACATCCTTTAAATAACGCAGATGATCCTCCCATTTTTTCAACAACACTTCTGGAAAAGGTATTTCTCCCTGAAGCTGCTCTAACACCTCGTCTTGAGGAAATTGTCGCAGCACTGCAAACCAATCGAGCAATTCACTAGTACTCACCTTTTTCGCCGATTTGCCTTTCTCCATTTTCTGACGCAGTTCGGTAAAACGCTTCGCTGCGGCCTCCACTAAATCGGGAGATGATTCTGGAAAATGACTATTGACAATATTCGTTAACTGTGTATATGGAAATTGGATATAATGAAACAAACAGCGTCTCAAAAAGGCATCAGGTAAATCTTTTTCATCGTTACTGGTGATGAACAAAATCGGAGGAGCCGCAGCTTTGACTACTTCTCCAGTTTCATCGATGCTGAATTGTTGTTCATCTAACTCTCGCAATAAATCATTGGGAAAGTCAATATCCGCTTTATCAATTTCATCAATCAGCACCACCGTCCGCTGTTCATTTTTAAACGCACGTCCTAAGGGTCCCAGTTTGATGTAATTGTTTAAATTTTCGACTTTGGAGCTACTTGTTTCGCCAATGCGGACTAATTGGGCATCGTGCAGACGTTTGACGGCATCGTAGGTGTAGAGTCCATCTCTTGCCTTAGTTGTAGATTTAATATACCAAGACTCATAGGGTAAACCCAGTTCTTGGGCAACCGCCTGCGCTAAACAGGTTTTACCACATCCCGGCTCTCCTTTTAGTAATAAGGGACGTTTTTCTAAGAAAATGGTGAGGTTGACGGCGTTGATCAGTTCCGGTGATGGTAAGTAAGGACGTTGGTTATCTTGTGGCGATCGCTTACCACTGTAAAACTGTTTCCCATAGGCCGTGAGTACACTTGCTAAATCAGCCATTTTGCCAATCCTCCTTCCCAACTATGCCCGCAGTGGCTGCAAATTTCTTCATAAACTAATTGCGGAATACCGTTTTCAGACTTCTCTAACAATGTTTGGGAGGTTAACCCCGCAGGTATCTGGACATCGGACAATACTTGAATGTTGTCAATCCAATCATCTAAAATATCTGACGGAAATGGAATCACTGGTGGTAAGTTCAGGGGTATCCGGGGATAATCTGGTTCGCTAAATTGCTGTGCCAAGAGGATATTGGATTCACACACACTGCCACTATTGTCTACCAGAAACATTAACAGGTGTTTATCTTTTTGATTTGGAACTGATGTGATTAAAGGTTCCCAAAAAGCTTGCAGCCATCCTGATAGTACCTTCGGTGGCATATAGTCTACGGTATAAAAAATAAAAATTACGTCTTGAGTCAACAGGCGATCGCATACTTTTTCTATAATTTCATTTGGTTCGGCATCTTTGTCTAAACCAAGCCAAGATGTGAGTTGTCTCCAAAGGTGAGAGATACTCCTACCAACCCCATTGTGGCTGACATCTATTTTGATTGGTGATATCTTCTTCCACTTTGGCTGCAGTCGGAGTAAGCGAGTTACCAAAAGTTGCTGTCCGCAGTATGGTTCCCCATGAACTAAAAAAGCGGCTGTGTGGTGTAACTCAATCACTGTTTTCACTAACCGCACCTGTTGCTTAAAGTCCATTTGCAGCAGTAAATCAAACAGTAAATGTGCCGGTGTTTGACTTGCGGGGGAATTCTGTTGTGTGGATGCAATTAATTCATCAAATAGCAGCTGGATGTCTACACCCACACCTTCACGAACTACTTTCAATAAAGCACAGAGCGCAGATGTACCGGGGGTAATTTCGCCAAATGAGTCCAAATTGAGCAACATTTCAGTAATAAACGCATCAGTAGGTATACTCCAACGCATATTGTTTAATACGCTAGCCTCTGTCCCTAGCGCCTGTATCAGATAAGCTCGACGCTCGGACTCAGCGAACATAAGGGGTCTGAGTAGGGGCAATGACTTCTGTATGAACTCGCTACTTATTGCCATTACAAAAAATCATTCTCACAAATGTATAGATTGTATCGTTTATCAAATTAAACAGATACACCCCAGACTTTTATAAGAAAAAAATCTCTGGGCTGATTCAACAGGTTGGTTGTGGTGGAACAAGAAATATGACAACCGTCACGCTGTAGTATTGCGATGCCCGTATGTCTACCATACCTGCAGGTTCCCCGAAGGGATACGAAGATGGTATCGCATAATAATATATTTAGATAAACCTGATTGGCGGTCTTAAACCCCCAGCAAGGATAAATTAATAAATTGGAAAATAACTCTAAAAATAAAATATAGCGATTCTCGACTTTTGTGAGGTACGCAGAACCCCACCCCCAACCCCCTCCCCGCAAGCAGGGAGGGGGCTATGACATACCTCATGCGATCAGGAAATGCTATATAACAAAAAATTATTAGTACTAATAATAGTGCAATTCCAAGACATATAAATTGTCATTACTCATCTGTCGTTGCATTTGATTCTTCACGGATACCAGCTAGTTTCTCCATAAAATCCTCGAATGTTGGGTCGTTAGCAAATATTCCTGCATACTTCATATGAGTTGTTTCTTGATGAGGAATTTCTTGTGGATTAACTTCAATAGTTACAAACTTACCTGTCGCTAATTTTGCTTGTAGCAGAGATTTCACTTTTGAAATTGCTTCTTCTTCAGTATTCCCCTCTACCATTACATTTTGCATCCCAACCACTGACGCGATAAAGTTATCTTTTTGACTTTGTATAAAAATTTGGTACTGCATAATTACGTCTATTTTTGTAAATATAATTATCCACACTTATATTGTAACCACTAGACGGGCTGCATTCAAAAATAAAATTATTTGTAAAAGCATTGCTGTGTAATAATTTTAGCCATTATAATTGCGGATTGTGACAATTTTGCTAGCCGATTGCCAACTTAGATGGAATTGGGATAGCGCTATCTTATCGGTATTCTGTATCAACTTTATCACTGCAACTCTTTATCTTTGACTGGTGAACCTTCCACTATTTCCCAAAGTGCATCAACTGCACATTTAATATCTTCTTTATCCTGATTTTCTTCTATCCATTGAGCCAAAGTAGGAGCAACTTTATCAGATGTTTTACTTAACTGAACTAAGGCTTTAAATACTTGAGAGTTAAAATATAAGGCTTCTTCATAAGGATTACCAGGAAAGATGTATGGTTCAGATGAGTCAAACAGGCTAACATCTTTTAAAGATTTGAGTAGCTCACTCTTGACAACATCATGACAAATATTTAACTGGCTTAAGGCTTTAGCCGCATTCGCACGTACAAATATATTTTCATCATTATGAAGGAACGAAATTAAAATAGTTATTACATTATCAGAAGGTTTTCTTAAATAGCCTAAAGCTGAAACCACATGAACATACTCATCAGATGATTTTCCTTTAAATTCTTCCAGAAGTTTAATTTCAATCGCTGGGTAAACATCACTGATTTTACCTAATTCTTCTGCTACATATTCATTCACACTGTAATCTTCACACCACAACCAATTTATTAATTCATTTATTGCCGCTTCATAATTAGAATTATTTTTTAATTTGCTTAATAATACTGTTATCTCAGAATAAATAGACTGTATTTCTTGTTTTACAAACTCCTCATAAGCCATGTCCTCATAGTATTTATCGTGGTAATAATCATTGAGGGTATCGTCTACATAATCATCACGATAGCCAAGCATATTCAAGGCTTCAGCTATTCCTACTTCTCCATGAAAATTTAAACTAAGATTTTGAATTAAAAACTTGGAAATATTACTATATTTAACAGCCTTTTTTATAAATTCAATTGTTTCCTTGTATGAATGTTTACTTTTTAGGAACTGTAAAACATCATTAACAGCTTCTTCGTGTCCTCCCAGTGCTAATCGATATACTAAATTAACTTTTTGATTATTTTTTGAAGCATATTGATTTAGTATTAGTAATAATTTATCCCCAAATATAGTTCCACTTAAATTCAATAAAATATCAGAAATATATTTTCTAATTTGACTAGGAATTGGCAAGGAATTTGTAATTTTACAATTTGATTTAAAATATTTTTAACTAGGTCTATATTTTCCACTCCTTGTTCCCACTGTTTCAGATTCTCAGTTAAACAACGTCCAGCAAATAACAAATCTCTATGTAACCATCGCTCATACTCGCTATTATGTTCGACTATTGCCTGAATTGCCCGTATAGCATCTTTCAGTTTCAATTTTGCTACCAGTAGAAAAATGACTTCATTCCAGTGTGGTTCATGTAAATGTAATTTTATCGCACTCAATACAGGCTCTAAAGTACGCTGTTCTTTAGCTCTATTATAAATATCTTCTGCTGTTAAATATTCCTGAAAAGTTTTATGTACGAAACCATATAAATTATCACTTTGATTGCTGATTAAACCAGCGCGATCGCCTACTATTTTATCTAAAAATCGCTTTGCCTCTGCTTCTGCTCGATGGAATTTTATTCCTGTTATCTCTTGAATATATTCACATAATTTTTCCAGTAGTGTATCTCGTTCAATTAATATTCCTCCTTCTTGTTCATCTAATCCACCTTGAGTATGTATCCAGTACGCTAAACGTGCCATCAGCCAGCGTAAATCATCTACTAGCAAATATTGCAAAACTTCATGATTTCTTATTTCTTTATGTTTATCCCAGGAATCCAACAGCGTATTAATCGCACAATCATAAAGCTCATTACGTCTTTTCGGTAACTGCTTTTGTTCACGATGTATTAACAATATTATTGTTAATAGCAAAGGGTTACTAGCAAGTTGCTTAAGCCGAGTATTATCAAATAAAGCTTGTGTGAGATTACTTTGATGAACTATTGCTTGTGATTTCTCAGAGGAAATACTTTCATACCAACGACGAATAAAAAGAATTATTTGATTTTTATGGAAAGGTTGAATGTGGTAATGAGGAAACTCCTTAGTAGAAAAATAACGACCTGGATTGCCTATAGGACGAGAAGTGATAATAGCTCGATTTTGAGGATAAGTTCCTAAAAATAATTTGATTTGCTCGACAATTCTTGCTTGTTTCTCTGTCCCTACTTCATCTAACCCATCAAAAAAAATTACCCCTCTTCCTTCCCTGAGCCAATTTTCAAAAAACTCATTTGAATTAGGTAAATCAGCACAATACCTATATCGAGCAAAATCAAGAATACTCATATTTGGATGAAGAGTTAATTCTCGAATGCGGATTACAATTGGTAACCAATCTATTTCATTAGAAAGTCCAATATTGATAGGTTTAAGTTTTTCATAATTCCAATTTATACTTTCCGGAAATTCATCGGATTTATTAGATAATTCGGTTTGTTCCTCTATTTTTTTAATATCAGCTACTTCATTGAATTTTTTTCCGCATAAAGAAAGTAAAAAATAACTGATTAAAGCAGTTTTCCCTGACCCTGGTGTACCTAGTATTAACGCTCTCTTTACTTGTTGATCTTTAAATAATTTTGTTGCTGTAATTGTCCTTTGCGTTATTTCTTCCTGTTGATTTTGATTGTTTTCATTTTTGTTTGATTTCTGATAAAAATAATCTAAATTTTCTTCTTCTAAGTTTGGAACTACAAAAATATTTGCGAGTTTTCGAGATTGATGCATATTCTCACCTCCCACATCAATACCAGCAAAATTTACATGATTGAAAATGTGTCTTAGTTTATTTAAATAGTTTTTCTTTGCTTCTGCCAAAGAAAGGTTATTTTTATTTTTATAAACTTCTTCCCATACGGAATAATATTTTTTCAGTAAATCAGAGTTACTAGGAGCTGCTAACTCATTACAGATGTCTTCCCAAAAAACTATACCAATAAGGAATTTGTTTTCTAATTTACGTTCATTGTTAACTTCTCGAAGATAGTCTTGAAGCTTTCTATCTCTTGATTCTGTTGTTGCAATAATATATTCTTTAATTTCAGATGTAAACAACTGAGTTTTTTTGACTTCTTCCTCTATATTTTTATCGCTAAGTTTACCGTTTCTATAGCGCTTGCATTGAATTGCTATATAAGAATTAGAATCTTTTGGTTTACCATAAATATCAATACCATGTTGCTCTTGACCACTTCTACCATATCTTTGAGCATGTGAATCTTGCCATTTCCTTGTGTAAATTTCCCACACAATATCCTCAAATTCATTCCAATCTTTGGGCTTAGGTAATTCGCTTGTAGCTGGAATAGGCATAATTAATTACACAATAATCAATCTTGACTGACATTATTACTGTAAATATTTATATCTCACAAACAAAAATCAAATCTATATTGATATTTTACTAATATAATCCACCCGCATCTCCACAAACGTGAGTAAAAAGTGAATGACAGCCGACCCACTTTTTTATAAAATTTTCAAAGATATACCAGAATTATTCTTTGAACTCATTGGAGAACCACATTACGACAAGAGTATATATCAATACAGCGCTCCAGAAATAAAGCAACAAGGTTTTCGTTTAGATGGTTTACTCTCAACCCGCTCTGGATATAACTTTAAGCCAATTTATTTCATTGAAGCACAAGCTTACAAAGATAACAACTTCTACAAAAGCTTTTTTGGTAAAATAATACTTTATTTGACTCAGTACGAACCAACCAACGAAGAATGGTACGCTGTTGTTATCTACGATAAACGTAGCAGCGAAGGAAAATTTCCACCATATTTAAAGATATTCTTACCAGTTTTACGTCGTTTTTATCTAGACGAACTCGCTAAAACTCCCAATCATTCCCTTAGTGTGGGAATCATGCGTTTAGTCGTCGAGAAAAAGAGGCAAAAGCAAACTGGAGAATTGGCTCGACAGTTAATAAATCAGACAAAATCAGAAGTAACCAATGCCGCTTTACAAGAAAAAGTCTTAGAATTTATTCAAACGGTAGTGATTGATAAGTTTCCTAATCTGACTTTGGAGGAACTGGAAGTTATGCTTGATTTAGAGTCGCTGAAAAAGAGTAAGGTTTACCAAGAGGGTATTTCCGAGGGTGTACTCAAACAGAAACTGGAGACAATTCCTATTCTCATTGAGTTAGGGTTAACTACCGACCAGATAGCAGAACGCTTGAAGCTGGATGTGGAAACTGTTCGAGAGAATGTCAAAAAGTAGATTATATACTACTTGGTTCGTTAGGACGGCTTGGCTATATCTGAGGTTAAACCAAGAAAATAGCTGGGTATTCAAAACTTAAGACTCTCAAGCCTATTATACATAGGTTTGAGAAATTGATACTTGATTATACATAACTTCATTTTAGGTAACTCTAAATCAAGCATTTCCAACTCTTATTTCCGTTGTCGTTTTTATCTCGGTTCGACCTTGCATAGACTCACCCACGTGCAGGTATAGGTACAAAAGAAAAATATTAAACATTAATTAATTCATGCTTTCGTGCAATATCTTCCAATATTTTCGTAACTAATTGTTGAGTATTCAAATCAGCAGGCCTCAATATATCTTGATATAAAAAGCGAGTTGGCTTATCATTAAATATTCGGTAATGTATAATCTCCGTCCATTCGGGAGCAGAAACAACTAGCTCCTGAACAACATTAAGAAGCGCTTGAAGCTGCTCTCTAGCATCAAAAGACTCTAAAAAGTGGACAAGACCCCACATTACTTCTTCATGTTGGCACTTATCATCTAAAATTAGATGAAGTTCTTCTAAATCCACATCAGCCGTATTTTTAGCCAACTCAGTTAAAGCATTATCAAAAGCCAAAACTTCTTTTTTTGAACGCATCAGCTTATTTGCTTTTAAAGTAGATATTAAATTATTGTCGCTCATATTTCAAACCTCTACTGATTAAATCTAATTCCCCATAAAGCTTTATTTCACTCGATAACAAGCCCCTTTGAGGTACACCAGACAACCCGCAATAGTTAAAGTAACCGTCTCATTTAGACAAACGAGCGTAAATCTCAGGTGCGTTATTTTTCAAATCATTCAAAAGAGCGATCGCACTAGTACCAGCATTGCGTAAATAATATTGCTGGGTTCCCGGTTCTTGCAAGATTCCACCGCTGTGGTGAATGCCGATCGCCTGAAAATTATCGTCAAAAATGGGGGAACCTGATGAGCCTGGTTCAGTACTAGTCGTATATTGTAATATTTTGTTATCGGCGTAGGCAACAAAGTTATTCTGCATTGAGATTTTTTTGAGGTGTCCACCTGGATGCTGAATAATAGCCACGCGATCGTCTTTTCGCATTTGGTTGCTTTTAAGGATTAAAGGCTTACCAAAATCAGGTGCATCTTTGAGGGTGACAACAGTGTAGTCTAATTCTCGGTTTGTGTAGAATGCACCTCCTGGTAATGCCTTTATTGTTTGTGTAGGGCATTCTTTACCATTGCTATCTAGTTGATAATTGAAAGTAAATTCAGCTTGTTCGGCTTCCTCTGGGGTGGAAATGACGTGATTGTTGGTCATTAATAAATCCGGTGCGATCGCGAAACCAGTACCCGCACCATTGGGAAGACTCAAACGAACCACAGCTTTTGCAGATTCGATCGCAAGGTTTAAAATGTATATGTGCCGGAGCGTATTTTCACCGATAATTTTTTCCTTTACATCAGCCAGACTGCTGGTTCCACGCCAATTATCAATACCCCGACTGGGAGTAGCGGGAACATCAAGAGGATACCGTTGAAAGAGTTCGACGATAAAATCTGTATCTTCATCCCCAGTATAAGGCTGAATGCAGTTCAGAAAAACCGCGATCGCTTCTTTGTCGTAAGCTACCCTACCAAACTGTGCCAAGAAACGCACCACTTCTGTTGATACACCCATCGGTGAACCATCCAAATCGAGACGGGCCAGGATGATATCGGCTTGAGGTACACCTTGCAAAGCATTAATAATTAAACGACGGCGATCGCGGACGTTGGCAAAATCTGGTAAGTTTTGGACAATGCGTGTCAGTCGTTGAAAGTCGCTTTGAGATAGCTGAACAGTCACGGTTAATCCTCCTACACAGTCAAACGTTAAATAGATACAAGATAAATTTAGGAATTCCCGTACTCATATCAAATCTGTTTGTACTGTCATATCTGGCATTGTTACGTATAAATCACTAACTTAAAATTTTAGAGCGACTAATTTGACACTTGAAAAAATACGATCTAATAGTCCTCTTAAGAGGACTTTGGCTATGAGACAGGGATTTATAATCCAATACGGTTCAGTTAAGCCTATGCAGTGCTTGCAACAACAAACACAGGAGGATTGGTTATTGTTCCAGTACCTCTGTGTTTAACCTTTTTCGAGCGAAATTTTGATACAGGCTTTTTAACAACCCT
>JAESGD010000071.1_pt1 | contig 108094 bp, 95 predicted proteins | sample 9269581 | NCBI WGS metagenome assembly JAESGD01 (sample SAMN14515903, study PRJNA621661) | algae metagenome | isolation source: Cyanomargarita calcarea GSE-NOS-MK-12-04C and co-occurring heterotrophs from... | place: USA: Grand Staircase Escalante National Monument, Utah | collected 2007-12-30 | reverse complement strand
CAAATCATCAACAATTACCTACCACCCGAATACTGCCTGTATTTCTATGTATATACATGGCTGGACAGCTAATTTCAAACGATATTTTTCTTATCCCGGTTTTCTGTTCCATTGATACTCACACCCCGTAACTGGCAATGTCAAACCCACCAAAACTTCACCTTCAAAGGAGCCAAAAGCAGCAGAAAGCCTCAAGAAAGTTGAAAAAGAAAAAAGAGATGTCAAAACTACCAAAAACGCTGACGGTTCGACTACCGAAATTACGACTATCACCAACAAAACCATTGAGCGGGGAACAATCACCACCAAGGTAGAAACTCAAACCAAGGTGACAAAAGGGACTGTTGTTACCACAACTAACAAAGTTGTTACAACAACTGAAACTACCAAGGGAACAACAGTCGAAACTGAAAGTACCGCAACTAACGGTGTTGTAAGTAAAATCAGTAGTGCTAGCAGCAAGGTTTCCAAGGAAGCTTTGGACTCCTTGAAATTAACGGACGAATACTTCAATCCCCCTTCTGTAGCACAAAGCGCCAATTCCGGAACACCCACAGACGCTTCCGGACTTCCCAGACAACCAATTGGAGCCATTGACTTGGCTGATGGACGAGCCGAAGGAATAGCGGTCGCCGACGAAGCCAAGCGAATCAAGGGGTATGAGTCCAACGCCTCCGTCATTACTACCCCGCAAATTTTAACCCTTGCACCGGGAAGCATTATTGGCATTTCTGGGAATCTCGTACCCCCACCATTTGACAGGGAGTGGCGTGTATCGAGTGTACGTCACAAATTCCCTGGGGGAGTAACAGAAATTCAGTTTTACACCCCCCAAGCAGCACCACCCCAGGCTACTGTAACTGTTGCAAACACGGCAACTACCGACTCTAGTCCAGTACAACCAGGTTCTCAAATGCCAGGTGGCTGGATCATGCCGTGTGCGGGCAGAACCGGTGATGGTTACGGCTCAAGACCTGGGAGAAGCCCAGGTTATATGCATCGTATCTTAGATATTGCTAACAACCTCAACACCCCTATCGTGGCAATGAATGACGGAGTAGTTGAAGATGTTGTTGGTCATTGCCGCGTGGGTGATAAACGCTGTGGTGGAGGGTGGGGCAATCACACTGCAACCCAGCCCCTGCGATGGATGCGCCCATTCCCACAGTTGGCAGCACCATATATTTCCAATTTCTTGATGGTGACCCCCACGATGGAGTGTGGCTTGGTGTGACACACAACGACACGAACCCCCCTGACCCAACGCAATCAGACCCAGTGAATGATTGTGCAGTAGAAGTTCCAGGCAATGACCGCCGGACTGTAGTGGGTGATTCGATACACCAAACCACGGGCGATCGCATTGACGAAATTGACAAAAGTCACGCAGTAAAAGTGGAGGACAATTTCACCCTAAACACTCAAATTGGAGAAATCACACTGACTGCAGAGGGTTCGCAGGTAACTATCAAAGGTCAAACCCAGGTGCGACTAGAAGACGGGAGCGGTGGATATGTAGTGATGAGTGGTGGTGCATTACGCTTCGGGAACGCTGCAGGGCAAGAATGGGTGATGGGGGGAAGTTCGGGGAGTGAGTGGACTTGGAACGCTGGCGGGGCTGCAATCGCGATCGTAGGTGCTAGTGATGTGACAATCAATGGCAAAAGCATCATCGTTGTGGGAAGCAAAGACTCAGACAACGACACCAATAACCAACGGGGATATTAATCTTTAGGTAAAGCAAGTGATTAACTCTCAAAGGAAAACGATTCTTAGAGGATTAGCATATCCTCTACAAATTTCTAATGGATCTCTGAAATTATCTGAGGATCTTGATTGCATAAGAGACGCGATCTTCACTGTACTCGAAGTTCGTCCAGGCGAATTGGTAATGCGCCAACAATTCGGTTGCCCTGACTTTGTATTCGATGCAGTGCAGCATCCCCAAGCGGTACTGAGCCGTATCAAAGTAGCGTTGGAGGAACAAATTCCAGATGTCGAGTTTGAAGTGACCGGCAATGTCGAGGAAAGTGGAGTTTTCAACGTACGGATTGAGTGGTCAATTGATGAAATACCGCAACCACCAATAAGCTTAAACTTAAGAAATTAAAGCAACTGCATAAATTGCTTACATGCTTCAAAATTTAGACATTCGCCAGCTACAAATGCCCCTGTCATGGACTGGCAATGAAAATTAACAGGACAATCTCCAGATAACATTTTTTGTCTTTTTTCTTCTTGACGAGAGTGAAAGCATTTACTTCCTCTTGGTTTCTCAACTTTTGCTCTCTCTCTAAACGTTCATACTCTAATTCTTTTTCTCTCTTCTGAAAAAAAAGCTTCCCAAATTCGCCGTCTCCAAGGCTGTGGCAAGTCGTCAGGGTTATAATCAAAAAGAACAATCTGCTCTAAAAAATTAATCTTTTCTTCCCAATCAGGTAATAATTGCCAGCCCCAATCTTTATTTTTACGACTACCTTGATAACAGTAAAAAGCGGAGGGATGAGGCCCAAACCTGCAGATTTGAATCATATATTTTGACCATAATTCTTCTCGGCGAAACTTCCTTTCTGGCTGTAATAAGATGTATCGGCGAGTTATTAGAGCATGTGAATAAATAAACTTATATTTTATTTGATTAAAAAATTCACAAATATCACGCCATTGCCTTAAATCTTCGTAAAGCATTTTTTGTATGAGAAGAGAAATGGGAACTATAAAAATATTATGCCAAATCCGACCCAATTTACCCCCCTAGAAGCGGAACCGCTTTACCCGGCAGACCCCAAACTACTGCTACAGGCAATGCTCGACCGCTGCTACATTGCAAGCGATCGCACTCTTAACGACTTCTCTGCTGCTTCGCCCATCTCAGCATTGTACGAAGGGCATTTATTTGCCGTACTAGAACATCTTTACTACACAAACAAGTTACCTGCCGCGATGGCATTGGAATTTCTGAAAATAGCGGGAATACAAAGGCGATTAGGTAAAGCCGCGCAAGTTAATTTAACGTTTACTTTATCCGCACCTTTGGGAAATCCCTTTTACTTAAGCGCAGGCTATTTGGTAAGCGACAGCAGTAATTCTTACAATTTCTTCACTGACGAGGACTTGGTTATTCCTAGTGGGGCAATATCTGGGATTGTCAGTGCCACAGCCGAAAATTTAGGCAGAACTTACAATTTACCCAGCTACACAATTAAGAATCTTTCAGAATCTAGGGCATTTCTTCAGTCAGTGGTTAATACTGAGCCGTCCACCGGGGGCATTGATGAAGAGACAGTGGACGAGGCTAGGGCACGGGGGTTTATCACGCTGCGGCGGCGAGGGTTAACTAGTGCCGATGATTACGAACAGGAGGCAAAACTGCAACTGGGTGAGGGAAGTGTGGCAAGAGCAGTAGGGTTGCTAGCAGCTGATAAAATCACTTTTGAAAAAGGTGCGGTGCATATTTTCGGGCTAAACCCTGATGGCACGCAGTTAAATCAAGCTCAAATTAATAATTTGCGTTTCTCACTTTCAAGTGGGGGAAAAGCACCAATAGGAGTGAGGGTATATGCTTCCAGCATTGAATTAGTACCACTAGAAGTTTATGCGATTGCATCATTGCTACCTGGCTCCAACCCAGAAGCGATCGCCTTAAGTATCTATCAAAAACTGCAAGATTATTTACAACCGGGCAATCTTCCTTTAGGGCAAACAATAATTCTCAAAGAGTTGGAATTTCAGGTGAAGTTGGCAGGCGTAAACTACGTACAATCTGTGTCAACACACACAGCCCTGAATGTAAGTTATGCTGATATTCCATTGCCCAACGCCTATAGCGCAGCACATCTTTTTGACCTGACGCTCGATCTGGTACTTGATGGGCAAACTTTCACTTTTAGCTACGGTGAAGGGGGCGACCTTGACTAGCGCGTGGGAGCAAGGGCGGCCAATTTACTTCATGCTGCCAATTGCTGAAGAAAAGTACCAGATAAGTAGCGATGACCGAGAATTGGAACCAGTTGCAGATTGGTTAACAGCACCCATTGACGAATTACTGATTTCAATTCTTCAGGCGACTCAAAACTTTTACAGAGACTATCTTGACCCAGTTACAGCGGCACCTGACAATCTAGACTGGTTAGCGCAACTGTGTGGCTTTACCGGTGAACATTGGGAAACTTCATGGACTGAGGCCCAAAAACGGGCGCTCATCGCCAATGCCTTTATCTTTATTTGGGAATCAAAAGGCACTAGGGCTGTACTAGAATTCTTGCTGGAGACTTTTGACATCCAAGGCAAAATTTATCTTTTGGGTGAATTTTTAGCCGGACGGAATAAAGCAGGTGAAGCGCTGGGCGGGGAAGCGCTGGAATACTTCTTACTGCTGCCACTTGCATATTTGCGAACTTCGTATCAGTGGCGATTAGCAAGTAAATTTAATCGCCTGTATGGACCAGTATACGTAAAATCGACAGTGTGTTATTCTCAATTCTATTGTGGATTTTCTTGCGCTGGAGACCCCTGTTTTGATATTGGTGTAGAAAATTAGAGCCTTGTGGGGAATTGTAGCCCCATGACCCAAATCGTAGGCAAAATTGTAGATTCCGGTGGGGTGCCAATTACTGGGGAATTGATTGTCACCCTTGACGCTCCAATGATTGACACGTCCACAACTCCCGACCAACTTTATTTATCGGCTGCTCAAACAGCACAATTTAAAGTTCGAGTCTCCAGCGATGGCACTATTTCTAATGACAATTCTGGAAGCAATACTTATTTCACTCGCTGCTCTGGCAAAAGATTATTTTGGTAATTATTAATGACAAAAACAACCTTTGTAAATGGCACACCGGTAAATCCAGATTTCCTTAATTCCATCAACAATCCAGTATTCGATGGACTAGATTTTGATGGACATTTTGCAAAAATTACTAACAGCGACTTGAGTGATACGGCAGGACAAATTAAGCCGGAGTGGACGACTTTTAGAGACACGCTCAAAGTGCAAGCAGCTACAGGATTAACTGTTGGTTATCAAGGTGGCAGCGTCATCCTAGCGGATAGCGCGATCGCTACCATATCACCCGCCAATTTATCAGTTACCAACAACGCCACTAACTATGTGTATGTCAGCGAAGTAGGCACAGTGGCAGTAGGTAGCTTGTTGCCGGTACGGTGTACGCCACTAGCCAAGGTAATAACAAGCGCTGGCAGTATTAGCTCTGTTGTGGATTTGCGCCCACGCTTTCAAATTCAGCCCAGAGCTAATACAGTAGCTAGCTTTGGCTCAGGCGGCTATGAAGGCGACTTGACAATTAGCTCCAACCAGAGCCTAAGCGGCACAAAATATGTGCGAAACTTTACACTTAACACTGGTGTAAACCTTACTGTTTCGGGCTTTTTGCACATAATCGCTTCCGGCACAGTAACTATTGACGGCAGCATCAATGTCGCACCCATAGTTCCGGGAGGTAGAGGCTTTGCCGGTAGCCCGCCAGCAACTTCTTTAATCCTGGCAGATTCCGGATTAGGCCCTGGAGGTGGTGGCGGACACAATTCGTCTCCTGCACCTGTTTATTCCTACAGTTTCTCAGGTGCAGCCAATACAGGCTCAGGTGGAGCTGCGGGCTTGGGGATTATTACTAATTCTTTAGGCAGTTCCCAGTTCATTACCTCCAAAGGAGGCGCAGGCGGTGGTGTATTTATTGTTGACGCAGCTCTTGGCATTGCAGTGACAGGAGCAATCAATTGCAACAGCGGAAATGCAGTTATCGGTTCGGTTCTTGTCGCGGAGTCGGAAGCGTCTATCGTATTGCCTGGGGCAGGTGGAGGTAGTGGAGGATTGATTTGGCTTAAATCTTTGGTATCGATTACAGTCACTGCCGCTGCTGTGCTTTCCGCCAAAGGTGGCAATGGAGCCAATGGAGTGAGGCAAAATTTTTCCAGCGGTAGCGGAGGCGGAGCGGGTGGAGGCGGTGGCTATGTGGTGCTGCAATCACCAAATACAAACACTACCGGAGCAACTATTAACCTCACAGGAGGAACGGGTGGGACAGCAAGCGGGACACCACCGGGCGTATCCGCATCACTGGGCGGAACATTTGGGGGGCAATCCGGAACTGCGACAGATAGCAATGGTGGCAACGGCGGCAGCGGCCAGTTAATACTACAGTCTTTTTTACCAATATGATTTTTTTTATTTGCAATGATGAGATTGCGGGTATTACAGATTCCTGCTTGGAAGCGGGCCTTCCAAGCGGATACAAATGCATTGAGGGACCAAATTTACTTGTACATGAAGTTTACTGGGATGGAGAAAACGTACTCCCTAGACCAGAACAGCCATCAAACGAACATTATTGGGATAGCACGACTAATGCTTGGGAGGCTACCAAACCAGCCGTCGTTCCTCTAATTAATCTGGAGGAGAATTGGGATAAACTTATCTCTTTATTGCAAAGCTCTCCAGAGTGGGCACATGCCTACACTGCGGCCGAACGCACTTTAAAGGCAAATACTGCCTTCACAACGTTGTTATCTTCGCTTACGACTTTACGAAAAGTGGAAACGCTGCAGTTCGCTCTAGCCAAACTTCGAGAAGCAATGAGCAGTATCTCCGGGCTGGGTGATTTTAGTGCCGAGGAAATTGCCAGTATCAATCAAAAGCTGACTGATTCTGGATTTGATTTTCAGTTAACAGGCTCCACATTGCCCACTCCCACGCTTTCCCCACAACGTACAGAACAGCCCTTGCACTCGTAGAAAGACCAACCGTTGGAGTTAGTCAATTTGTACCATTTCGGCTTTTTGTCTTGAGGGCAGTAAGTTGAATTAATACGAGTTTCAACATTTTTTTTCAAATATGGTTTGTTCAGGTCTTTTGTATCGTCCACCTCAATACCTTTGACCTCCTGGTATTGTGGCTCAAACTCAAGGCTGGTTGGGACATCAACGGTTAACTTTAAGGCCTGCCGCAACCCCAATTTTCGCCGTGACTGCTCAAAGAATAATCGTCGTTCCAAGGGGATTTGAGAATAAATCAAATCTGAAATGCGCTGTTTTTCAGTGAAGATTGCATTTCGGGCTACCGCAATTCCTTCTTTCTTTATTACCTTGTCCTCCGAACAATCGTGGTAAGCAATCATCCTGCGCTGCCGCAAAAAGAATGAGGAGAATTCTTTGAAGTGGAATCTATGATAAGAAGCGATCGTAATGACTCCTTCGATGTGATTAATACGATCGCATCGATGTGATTTGCATTTTTACGCTCTGATAATTTTCCAAATCTGAAGAAGGTATAATTTTCTGGTAATTCCACCCAATTTGAAGCCGGCATTACTATGCAATTTGATATCTCTACTAGGCGGTAGTGAATTATTTCAAATTCACCGTAACAAAATTCGATACATCCATTCTTCAGTAGGCGAGTTAATTCGTTAAACAGATTATCGTAGTCACATTTACAAGCGACTCTCAGATGTTCAGCTGTTTTGATGCCAGATGTGAGTTCAAAAAGAATTTTGTTATTAATCATGTTTGTAAGGACGAAAGGTCAAATTAATTCGCTCACCGCACCACCCCTTCGTTACTTTGGGCACGCGGTGAACATGAGTTTCCTGCATTCCTGGCTGCATTAGTAAGAGGCTGCCGTGTTCGAGCCAGATTGACTCGGGTTTGCCTTCACTGCCAACTTTTTTGATTTGGAATAAGCGCATTTGCCCAAGTGAAATGCTGGCGATCGCTGGATGTCTACGCATTGAAGAATCGTTGTCAGCGTGCCAGCCGATAGAATCGTCACCGCTGCGGTACAAGTTGCCAATTACATACTGGAAGCTGTGTCCAACGTGTTCGGTGATGCGGGATGCGAGGTCATATAATTCGCTTGTCCATTTTTCGGCATATAAGGTCACGCTCCCGTATTGATAGTTGATATTAGGGCTGCCGTATAAGCACAAAGAGCGTGGATTTGGTGTAGAAAAACCAAAGCGATTGGTTGAATGTTGCTGCCAATTTAAGCCATTCCGGCAGTGCAGTAAAAGTCTACCTGCTTCTGGCTAACGTGTATTCAAGCCAAACAAAAAGCCCAACTAAACCAAGAAAAACGTTCGATTCTCAAACAACCCATCACTTGCTGGCAGTAGCCAGTCCCAGAGTAAACATAGGTGTTAATTAATCAGGAGTGCTGATGACCCCAAAAACAAGGCAGAAGCTGCTAGAAGCCTACGACCAATTGCAGGCAACAGCAGCATTTTTGTACGAGGCAATGCAGGAAGCCGCAGAATCTGAAGACCATTTGGGTGCTAGTTTGCTAGAAGCAATGGCAGACAAAATCTTTGAAGAAGCGGAGAATATAAATACATTAGTTTCCGAATGGAGGGACAATGACAGACCTGAAAGTTAGAGCCAAAGAGCTATCAAAACAAGCCGCCGATTATAGTCGCCAAGGGGTCGATTTAATTAGGGCTGGTGACAGAGAAAAGGGACATAACTTAATGAAACAAGCCAACGAAGCCGGGAAGCGCTGCCGAGTTCTTTTAAAAGAAATAATTCGTCAACAATCCTAGTACGCGAGTAAATAAAAGCATCCGTGGTCATTGAAAAATTTTTCAATGACCACGTTTGTTTGAGGTGTGTAAAATATCTATTCTCACCGCTACACTCGTAGGCTTCACGGCTCCCTCTGGGGCTTAACGATATCGGCTGCTTGTCCCGACGGCTGGTAGGTTGTGGTGGGAATCAATTCGGGTAATGTTCGGAGTCTGGTTTTCCAAGTCCGAACATTGGGCGATCGCGTTGGGCAAGCAAAACGATGGGATAACAAATCTTCCTTGTTATCCCATACATTAACACGTTATTATCACGATGAATACATAAAAATCAACCCGCCCTGTCGTGAGACTGGGGCGGGCCTTCCTTTAGTGCTTTGAGAATTAAATCATGTTGTTGCCTGAGAGTTTCATTTTCTGCTCTCAGGCTGCGGTTTCCCCCATGCTTCCGCGTACCTCCTTTTCAAGCCTTTCAAGTCTTTGTTTTAATTCTACAATTTCCCCACTTGGTAAGGGATTTACCCCTAAGTACTGGTCAATCAGATTGCTTATTACTTCTGTGATGGTCTTGCCCTCCTGCTTGACTTTTGCTTGAAGCGCATCTTTTTTGTCAGGCGAAATTCTGATGTTCAACCTTGTCTCTTCCATATTGCCTCCTATGACTATCTCCAAAATATCGGTAAAACCCAGTGATAACAAGTGTACACCCATTCTTAATATCTTGTTATCCCAAATGGGTTGACAAATGGGATGGTGGTGGGATACATTAGATTCAAGCCAAACAAAAAGCCCGGTCGGCAGTCCAGACGACCTAAAACGATTCGGATGCCACTCCCCATATGCAACAAAAATCGCGGGGTTCTTTCGGAGATAGCGGTTAGTGAAAACCTAGCCAAGCCGAACGTAGAAGTTACGCTTTACAACACAGGAAAAGCGAGAATGTCCGGTAGCGGTTCATGGGGTGCGATTCCCCAAGCATTCATTGGGTTACTAAACCCAAACAAAAACCCATCACTTGCTGGCAGTAGCTAGTCCCAGAGTAAACATAGGTGTTAATTAATCAGGAGTGCCGATGAATCAAACTACGAAAAACGCATTACTCGAAGCGTATGTAAATCTTCAGAAAATAGTCGAAGATTTGTACCTTGCATCTGATAAAGCGATAGAAAATGGAGAAGATGCCGACGCTGGTTTACTTGAAGCGCAAGCCGAAAAAGTATTCGAGCGAGCGGAAGCGATAAGTTCTGTAATTTCGGAGCAGGAAAATGGATAGAACTGAGATAAAAACATTGTCACGGCAAGCTAGGGATTTAAGTAAGCAAGCCAATGAGCTTATTGGTCAAGGTAAGTACAGAGAGGGACACAATTTTATGCGCCAAGCTGTCGAAGCCGGTCGTAAATGCAGGCTGCTTATTAGCCAACCCAAGATAGACAAAGGGCTGGAAATTTTGGAAAAAATGCACCAAAGTTAACACACTTTGTTTTTCAGTTTCCGAGTAAATAAAAGCATCCGTGGTCATTGAAAAATTTTTCAATGACCACGTTTGTTTGAGGTGTGTAAAATATCTATTCTCACCGCTACACTCGTAGGCTTCACGGCTCCCTCTAGGGCTTAACGATATCGGCTGCTTGTCCCGACGGCTGGTAGGTTGTGGTGGGAATCAATTCGGGTAATGTTCGGAGTCTGGTTTTCCAAGTCCGAACATTGGGCTGCTTCAAAGCGTGCTCCTAGGAGTCAGTTCGCTTTTGGGTGTAAAACCATTCGGACAGATGCCGACTTCCCATGCGCCAACATCTGTCCGAATGGTTTTTGGCTAACTTTCGTTTCGCCTTAAATGATATTGTAATACAAAGCGTCGCAATTGCAACGCTTAACCCTAATAAAAATCAACCCGCCCTGTCTTGTGACGAGGGCGGGTCTTCTTTGAGCATTTTTAGAATGCGATCGCGTTGTAGCCTGAGAGATTCGTTTTCGGCTCTCAGGCTAGTTATTTTTTTGCTAGCGACGCTATTTGCTGCTCATGCGCTTCTAGCTTCTTGGCCTGTAAATTAACGATTTCATAAAGGCTATTGAGGTCGATTGTGTTTGAGTCTTTAGTTTCCATGCTGTCCAAGAAAAACTCTACTATCTCGTTCAACATCTGCGAGGGTTTAAGCCCTCGTAGCTGTGCAAGCTCTACTATTTTATTTTTAGTTTCCGACGATGTGCGGAAGTTTATCTGAGCGTCAAGTCCCATTTCTCTCCTGTAATGCGTTGCATTATTTTACCTAAATTATAGTCTTTCCCCAATATGCAAGGGATGCAGGAGAGAAAATGCGACGCAATATCTTGACAATGCGACGCAATTGAAATACATTAGATTCAAGCCAAACAAAAAGCCCACCTGAACCAAGAAAACTGAATAACAACCAGACGGTTGCACAGAGGATAAAAACGGTTTGACCAGAAAGCTGGCTCGACAAGCTAGAGAATGTACGCTACGGCGGACAGGTGAGCAGCGTGGTAGCTGTAGGCTAGACGGCAATTTCGCGTTTTTATCCTCTCTACAGCCCTCGTGGTTGTGATAATAAAATTACCAAGGTAAAACCATTATGACAAACAGTCAACCCGACCGATTAGACCGGATTGAAGCAACTTTAGAGCGCGTGTCACAGCAACTTGATAACCAGGTTGTTGTCAACGCGGAATTGCGACAAACAACAGCCCAATTAACGGATGCTGCTAACGTGCTGATGACTTCTGTCACTTCCATCGCGGGAATCGTTGCCCAGCATCAACAAAACTTTGAAGCTGTCATACAAGAGATTAGAGAAATACGAGCCGACACGCGGGAAATGCAGTCCGAGATTCGCGGACTGCAAACCGAAAATCGTCGCATCCTCGACCATCTCGAACGCGGTGAACGCGAGTAAATAAAAGCATCAGTGGTCATTGAAAAATTTTTCAATGACCACGTTTGTTTGAGGTGTGTAAAATATCTATTCTCACCGCTACACTCGTAGGCTTCACGGCTCCCTCTAGGGCTTAACGATATCGGCTACTTGTCCCGACGGCTACGTTTGTTGTGGTGGAGGCGATACTTTATGTCGCCAAGGGCATCGCAGTTTGTGTTGTGACCAAAATGCGATTCGCTAGTTATTAGCCTACACAAAGGAAATCACAAAGTCAATTATTAGCCTATAATTTTTATAGGCTAGTCCAGCACACTAGCCTATGACCATGCAACCCCTTCGCCACACAAAAGTACCAATAACTGCAAAACCCCTGAGCTATTGCTTAGGGGTCTTTTTTGGGGGCTTTAAGGATTGGCGAATAATTTCTTGCGACTGCCTGAGTTGTTGGCTAGCGCTTCTCAGGCGGCTAATTCCCCCAGTATTTTTTCAGTACGTTCTCTAAAGTCTTCTAGTTCAGCCACTTTTTTTCTGATGTTTTCAATATCATCATCTTTTTTGAGCGAAATCCCTAGATAGCTATCGATAAATTCCAGCAGTAGACGACTGGCAGATGTGCCATTCTCCTTCGCTTTTTTTATGAATGCATCTTTTTTGTCTTCTGGGACTCGAAAATTCATTTGGGTTTCCCCTTCCCCCATATTTCTTGGCATATTTACCTCACTTTTCAGGATTTTTCTTAGCCTATACCTAATTCTAGTTCCTTAACTAGGCTTTGCCTATAAGTGAAGCGGCTTACATAAAATATGCCTGTATTTTACCTGTACAAAAACTTGACACATCATATCCCTTTGCCTATACTGGGGATATCAAAACAAAAGACGATCGCCCTCGTTCAAAGTTCGCGATCGCCTTTTAAAATCCCATACGAAGGAATCCTAAGAACCATGATTACACAATATACAGCAGAACAACTACAATCTTTCAACCGCACCCAACTGTGGGCAATCTGCAAGCAGCACGGACTAAAGTGCTATCCAAAATCAGCAGATTGCGTGGAAGCAATACTTAACAATCAGCCTCAAAAAATCCAAACGGAAGAAATTGAGTCACAACCTCTAACTCACAATTCTCAACCCTCAGAGACAGAAATTAACTTCATTGACATTGACGGTTTTTACAACTTTGAGGCAACGGTAAACGGTAAGGTGGTTGCTGAAATTTCTCACGATGCTTTTAACGAAGTTCAATCTTGGTTTGTTTCAGTTTCAGGGATGGAAGTTTATCGGTCCACTCTTTATTCCGAAGTGACTGATTGGGTGAAAGCACAGTACGCAGATGGAACCCTACCCAATCCGGAAAGTTACGACGTGCTGGTAATGGCTGTAACTCTTGCCCAGAGAGCTTCTTCGATTGACGTACTTGAGCAACACGGCTCGGAGTTTGTAGTTCACAACTGCGAAAATGACCACTATTATGTGGTGCGTCCTAAACTCAGTGACCCCCATGAGCGCTGCGAGTGTCCAGATTGTCACTACCGAGGGGTCAAATGCAAACACCAAATTGCAGTGGAGAATTTTATTCAGCGGCAAAACTTGGAAGCTTCCATTACAGCAACCATTGATGTTCATGTTGTTCCTGAGAATCCGAGTTGTGGCAACATCAGCGACTTGCTTGATAAACCATTTGATGAACTTACAAAGTCTGAGTGGGATATGTTGATGATCCAATTGCCGCATGAATTGGTGGCATTGCCTCCAGGAACACCCGCTCGTGTTCTGCACTCTTAATCCATCTATTGTAAGTATCCCAGTGTACGCTTGGCTTGTGGCCCATCCACGCCGCCATTGCCACTACTGGGATTTTGTATTGGATACTGCCCCTAATTGCGTAGGCGTGGCGTAAATCGTAAGGGGTGAAGGGTAGTTTGTGTCGGTGGAAGTGCTGTCCTACCCGCTGCCCGTAATCTCGGTAGGTTTTCCCTGTACAGGCAGGTTTTTCACTTGTCCAAAGCTTCCATTCTGTAGCCCAGTGCGGGTGTAGTGGGTAGCAAATCCGCCCACCTGTTTTCCCCTCAATAATTCGACAAGTGTGTGGAGGAATAGGGGAAACTTCACAGAAAAATACTTCGTGATCCCGGAGTCCGTAGCAGGCCATCACCCCAAACACCCACTGCCATGCGGGGTTGAAAGCGAGTTGCTTGAGCGTTATCTCAATTTCTGTATCAGAGGGGATATTTCGCGTCTTTAGGCTGAATAAGCCATAATTACCCTTATATGGCGCGAGGTCAACTTCAACGCCCGCAAACTTAGCCAATGCCTGCAACTTCTCGACATTTCGCTTCCGCGTGCGGGTATTGGCAACTGTTGAAGTAGCAGCAGCAATCAGCGCTTCAGATGTACATTCGCCATCGCCGTCTAGGCGCTTAAAAGCTGATTCGTAATCATTCTTCCAGGTGAGTTGTGTTTGTGGAGTGTCACCCCTTTGAGAGAAATACTCGGCTTTGAATTTCTCCACAAGTTCTGCACAATTGGGAAATTTCTTCCTCGCACCGGGGGAAGTTTCCTCGTCCAAGTATTTGCCCCAATCAAATCGACCGCACGCTAACAACCCTCCTACCACTTTCGCTTCAGCTTCAGCCTGCCTTAGTCCCGCTGGATTGGCATATATTTTGAGGGATAAATACTGCTGGTGTGGCTTGGTTTTCGCACTTCCCGGTTTCGGCGGTAGCGTAGCCCGTAGCGTTAGCCTGTCGCCACGTTGCTCAACTTTTACGCCAACCTTTGCTGTTTTGAGACGCTCGTTAATGGCGTTGATTGTCAGTTTCAATGCGCTAAATCTGAGCTAAACTTATTCAGTAATTATCAGTGATTTTCAGTGATTATCAAAGGTTTTATTTTGGGTTCCAAATATAAAACCCGCCAAACTTATAGTTTGGGCGGGTTCTGTGTATGGAGGTTAGCGGACTCGAACCGCTGACATCCTGCTTGCAAAGCAGGCGCTCTACCAACTGAGCTAAACCCCCGAAACAACAAAATTTATTTGCTTTCGCTATATTAACCTATATTTTAAAATTGCGAAAGGGGTAAAGGAAAAAAATACCTAGGTCGAAAATTGGTCTTGTTGGATTAGGGTATGATTTTACTTCACGCAGAGCCGCAAAGGCATACAGGGCAAGAGTTTTTATTATGCCTTACGTAAAAATTCTCTCAAACAATCTTTCCTTTGCGTACTTGGCGGTTATATAAATCAAAGTTTTTATAGGACTTACGCACAAGATACGGAATAATGAACCGCGAAGACGCGAAGTACGCGAAGGAAATAAGAGTTTAAGAGAGTTTTTGCGTAAGTTCTATTATAATCAGTAACGCCAAAAAGCCCGTTTATCAAAATCCAAAATCGAATGTCCCTAGTTGTTGCAGCATTCTATAAATTTGTCAGCCTGCCAGACTTTGCCGAGAAACAACAACCTCTCCTCGATTACTGTCAAGCACAAGGTGTCAAGGGGACAATTCTGCTGGCAAAAGAAGGCATCAATGGTACGATCGCTGGTGGGAGTGAGAAGATTGACTCAGTATTATCTTTTCTACGTTCTGATTCTCGCTTTGCCGATTTGGAACATAAGGAGTCTTCTGCTGAGGAAGCACCCTTTGAGCGGATGAAGGTGCGTCTCAAGAAAGAGATTGTTACACTCGGATTGCCGGAAATTGACCCGAGTCAGAGGGTTGGTAATTATGTGAATGCTAAGGATTGGAATGATTTGATATCCGATCCAGAAGTTATCGTCATTGACACCCGCAATGATTATGAAGTCAAGATTGGTACTTTTAAAGGTGCGGATAATCCGGAGACAGAATCATTCCGCGAATTTCCTGAGTATGTTCAAAGGCATTTAGATCCCAGGAAACATAAAAAAGTGGCAATGTTTTGTACTGGGGGTATTCGCTGTGAAAAAGCCTCATCGTTGATGATTTCTCAAGGATTTACAGAGGTATATCACCTGAAAGGAGGCATTCTCAAGTATCTCGAAGAAGTGCCGACGGAAGAAAGTTTGTGGGAAGGTGAGTGTTTTGTTTTTGATGAACGGATTGCGGTTCGTCATTCTTTAGAACCTGGAAGTTATGAAATGTGTCGCAGTTGCGGACATCCTATATCTGAGGATGATAAACTTTCCCCTTATTATGAAGAAGGGATATCCTGTGGTTACTGTTTTGATAGTTTGACTGAGGAAAAAAAGGCCCGTCAGGAAGAAAAACAGCGGCAGTTGGATTTGGCAAAGAAGAGGGGTTAGGGTGGGGTTCTGCGGATCTACTAATCATGATAATTACCCCCCTTAATCCCCCCTTGTAAAGGGGGGAAATTAGAAACCTTTTTCCCTCCCCTTAGCAAGGGGAGGGTTAGGGTGGGGTTGAGTGGCTGGGGGTATTACAACTAATTTCCGAACTTGACATAATAACTGAAACCCATTGAAAGTCACATTTTGTACTAATGTCAGAAAACCCTGAAATAAATTTCGGGCTTAAAGCTAAAACCCATTAAAATGGGTTAAAAGGTTTATACAGTTAGCTTTAACTTACTTAAGCTATTAGCCCGAAATTTATTTCTGGGCGGGATTTTAGGCTAATTGAGACTGGTGTAAAATGTCACTTACTACAGGTTTTTGCGTTCATCCTGGCTCAATATCTTTATTAGCTGCTCTACCTCCACAGCTTTTTCTTCTAAATCTAAATCTCGATAAATTTGCAAACTATCACCTAAAAACTGGTTGGCAATTGTTTCCATACCTGGCTGATTTTGCTGGGTACGTTTGAGGTAAATTTGGCCCAACAACTTGCATGCCGATGCTTCCAGTTTTCGACGGTTGTACTCTCGAAAAACTTGTAGACATTCTTGGGCAATTTCTTCGCTACGGTTAAGATTTTCGAGAGGTTCTATTTCTAGGTAAGCACGAGCTATATCAAGAGCTTCGTCAGCTTTATTTACTGTTTGCCCTAGTTCATCAAGATAGGTGAAACCTTTGTGATAATATTCTTCAAATAAGGCAATATTCTCTCGAATTGATGTGTCTTCGTTAGGTAATAGGTGTAGATTTTCTGAGTAGAGCAAGGCGATAGTGGTGTAGTCGTAGGCAAGGTTTTCTTTATATTCACCTGTGGTATTTATTTCTATAGCTTGGCGGATATTTTCCTCAGCTTGTGCAAGTAAATTAGAGATTTCTGTTGAATTTGGGGTATTTTTTGCTAATAAGCATTGACAATAAGCAAGTTGTCGATAACGTTTAGCTATGCTTTTATCCTGACCTAGCTGTTGGTGGAAAGTAAGGCTTTCTTGGTAAGCATTGATAGCTAACTGATAACTTTTGCTATCTTGATAGATACATCCTATCCAGAAATAAGCATCGGCTATTTCTGGTTGATTATTAAGAATTTTGCGTATCCTCAAACATTCTTGCTGACACTCCATTGCCTGATCATATTTTTCCCACTTAAGATAACAATAGGCTAACCTGTCCCATATATTGGCTACATTATTATCTTTGCCTAATTGCTGATAAAGTTCGCGGCTTTGTTGATGGTAATTAACAGCCTGTCCGTATTTACCCCAACTTTGATAAATCCATCCTAATTGAAAGTAAGCATCAGCAATATTAACTTGGTCATCTAACTGCTGACGAATCGCTAAATTTTGATTTGCACACTCACTAGCTTGCCCGTATTTACCCCATTCTCGATAACAATCACCCAACCAGGACCACTGATTAGCTACATCTTTATCTTTGCCTAATTGTTGATAAAGTTCGCGACTTTGTTGATAGTAATTAACAGCCTGTTCGTATTTAGCCCAACTTTGATAAATCCATCCTAATTGAAAGTAAGCATCAGCAATATTAACTTGGTCATCTAACTGCTGACGAATCGCTAAATTTTGATTTGCACACTCACTAGCTTGCCCGTATTTACCCCATTCTCGATAACAATCACCCAGGACCACTGATTAGCTACATTCTTATCTTTACCTAATTGTTGATAAAGTTCGCGACTTTGTTGATAGTAATTAACAGCCTGTTCGTATTTACCCCAATCTTGATAAATCCTTCCTAATTGAAAGTAGGCATCAGCAATATTAACTTGAGCACCTAACTGCTGACGAATAGCTAAGTCTTGATTCTCACACTCAATAGCTTGCCCGTATTTACCCCATTTTCTATAGCAATCACCCAGCCAATACCACAGGTCAACTACATCCTTATCTTTACCTAATTGTTTGTAAAGTTTGTGACTTTGTTGGTAATAATTAACAGCCTGTTCGTATTCACCCCAATTTTGATAAATTATTCCTAATCGCCAGTATGCTAATGCAATATTAACTTGATCATTTAACTGCTGACGAATGCCTAAATCTTGATTCTCACACTCAATAGCTTGCTCGTATTTACCCCATTCTCGATAACAATCACTCAACCAGGACCACTGATTAGCTACATTCTTATCTTTACCTAATTGTTGATAAAGTTCGCGACTTTGTTGATAGTAATTAACAGCCTGTTCGTATTTACCCCAATCTTGATAAACTCTAGCAATGTGATAAAAAATATTAGCTTTATACTCATTGTTTTTTAGTTCTTTTGCAGCATCCAATGCTTTTTGGTAATAGTGTAGTGACTGTTCATACTTTTTATTTAATCTTTGACACCAGCCCCAATGACTCCAGAAAATTAATAGAGAATTCTGTTGATGAAAATCAGCTAATTGTGACTGACTATAGTAGTTATTAGACTTTTCGTAATCTTCCTTCTCCTCATAGCATTTGGCTAATGCCCAACAAATAAATGGTTTGAGATTACTATCAGATTCCTCATTTATCTGTTTAAAAATTTCAATAGCTTTATCATATTTATCTTTCCGCAAATAAGACATTGCCGTGAAAAAAGTTAATGCTCTTTGACAACCTTCATCAGTGCTATAATGCTGACGGCTGTTTTCAAGAGCAGGTGTCATTTCATCACCTAATTCACTAAACAAATCCCCAATATTGGAAAATAATAAAGGCTCTAATTCGTTGATAATTTCTGTGACACAATCAACCAATCCTGTCGATTCACTACAAGCAACATAAAGAATAGCAGTTTTAGCCTTAACCCGAATTTCTTCAGAAAGCGTTGAGTCATTAGCTGCTTGTTTCAATAAATCTATGACTTCACCTTTTTGATAAAAGAGTTCAATTTTACGTAGCAGTCTTAGTAATTGCTTAGTTATATTATCTTCAAATCCGATATCTATCCCAAGATAGGTAACAATTAACTTTTGGATTGGTTTTTTCCGAATAACAATGCTATTAATTTCCATTTCAGCAATCACCTGTCCAGCAAACAGCAAATCTCTCAGATTGAATTCCACTTTTTTCAAATTGCTTGCTGATTCATCCTGCTTCAAATAGAGAATAATTATATCATCAGATGCAGGACTTTTAATTTTTATCTCCCCATGTTGCAGCATGGGTTGATAATCTTCTAAATTAACAAACAATTTCTCCGCTAGTTTCTTAAATTGTCCCGAAAAATGACTCCCGTAATACCCCAAAGCTAGTAAAAGCGGTTCATTCCAACGTGGCTCGTAAAGATGTTTTTGAATTAGTCCCAGAATCTCACTTTGGTCATTATCTGCAATATAACGTGCGGCAAAATACTCTTCAAATGTCAGGTGCATAAAGCCATAAAACCCAGGCATTCGTTCCACAAACAGACCTGTGGTTTCCCGCACCTTTCGCAAAAACTCCCCTACAGCTTGACGCACGGAGTCTGATTCTGGTTCGGTATCATTTAATTCCGCCAGCTTTTCTGCTAATTTATCTTCCACTTCCCTTTGAGTTACTAAACCGAAAGGCTTCTCCTCATGCATCCAGTATGCCAGAGGTGCTAAAAGTTCTACAACCTCAGTTTCCTTTAACACCACCCCTGGTGCATCGGGTAATTTCTTACTGAGTTGCCAATCTTCCGTCAAAGTTTGCACCGCTAACTCGTACAGCTTCACCCGACGATTAGGTAGGCGATCGCCATTGCGGTGAATTAGTGCGAGAATAGTTAATAGCAAGGGGTTAGCCGTCAATCGTTGCACACCGGAATTGTCTTTAACAGCTAGTAAAATATCCTGTGCTTGCTCCGTACCCCTTTTTAACCACTGATCCTCGCTAGCATCTGGCTGTTGGGCTTTTTCTACTGTTCGACACCAGCGATACAAGAAACGCTCTACCTGTTCGGTGTCCATATCTTCAACGGTAAACTCTGCAAACCGACTGCTGAGTTGCACATCTCGGTAGCCAGCAATGCGACTAGTAATGACAAATTTGTTGCGAGGAAACTCATCAACAAGCTGATTAATACGCTCGACAATCAGTTTGCGGCTTTCTTGGTCGAATACCTCATCCAACCCATCCAGCAGCATCAAACACTGTCCTTGACGCATTGCATCCAATAGCAACGCGACCACTTCGGTTCCTATTTCTGGCTCTGCTTGAAAATGAGCTTCCCATTGGCGGTAAAACTGACGCAGATATTCAAGTAAAGTTAATTCGGGTTGTTGTTTTAATTTCTCTGCATAATCAGCAATGCGGAAGAAAATAGGTAACAGAGTTTTACCTAACTCTTTCTGCTTCTTCTCCCCATCTATATAATTATCAGCACCATCGTCATTAACAATAACTGTTTCCAGATTGTCTCTTTTCGCAGTCGCAAAATGCAATGCTAAATAACGCAGCAGGGTCGTTTTACCAGCACCAGGAGCGCCTAAAATCACGCTACAAGAGTTGTCCCGCACTGCCTCGGATAAATCTACTTTTTGCGTAACCGTTTTAGTGCTGGAAATTGATACTGATATTGGTTCTTCGCGCAGTGGTTCATAATAGCAGGGCTCATCCCAATCATCAAGGCTAGAACCAATCTCCTTAAACTTACTACTGCCCCTAGCTTGCCCTACAATCGCGACCTCAAGGTCGTGTTGGCTGCGTTCGTTCTTATCTGAAACTTGTTGTCGCCATTGTGCTTGTAGGGAAATATAAATTTGGTCAAGGAAAATATCAACTTGGCGATTTACCTGCATTACCCCACTCATTTTTAGATAGGAGTTTTCAGCAATTAGCCAATCTAAATAGGGGTAAATTAAATGATTTCTAGTCTCAAATTGCACCATCTTCTCTCGCCAATCCCAAAAATCTGGCGCACGCTGGCGAAACTCGTCTACAAAATCTACTTTATTCAGCCATAAAAGCATTACTAAATTTCTTCCAAATAGCTCTTCCCTTCCCAAATTTAATTGTTTCATTTCTTTTACTAAGCGGGGTGTTGGTAATTGGTCAATCCCAAATGCCATTACCAATTTGCGCCCAGTTTCAGAATTTACCTGTTTACTATCATCTAAACTATACAGAAAATTATGGAAAGAGTTTTCACTATAAAAAAAGGTATTAAATTCAAACTTTTCATCGCTGGTTGCTAAAGATTCTTTTAGTTGCCTCACAACTGGATGCTGGGGACTACTCTCCGGTGCAATGGCAAAGATAATTGTCGTACCGCTAGAAATCTCCAATACGCTGACTAATTTCTTTAATTCTGCTTCGTCAGTTTCGCTCAAAGAGTAGGTGGAGTCGTGAGAAAGCATATGCAATACCAGCGTGTAATTGGTAATTGTTGATGGAAATCATAATTTTATATGGCGTTGCTGAATCCGGGTATGAATTGTTAAATTTACCCTCACCCTAGCCCTCTCCCCAAGGGAGAGGGGATAAGAATCTTGGCTCCCCTCTCCCCAAGGGAGAGGGGCTGGGGGTGAGGGTAATTCATACCTCATTCAGCAACGCCTTTTACAGAGTATTATTCGCAGCTTGCCAGCGTTCTAAATCCTCTATCAAAATAGGATTAATATCAAACCAAGACTCTTGCCTTGTATTGTAGTAACCTAAGACTAATTTATTTTGTAAAAGTTCATCACAAATAATAAACTCACCCTTACCAGGTAAACTATGTGCCTTCGTCGTTAGTTTACCAGTCCGGTGGATTAAATCAAGTTCAAGATAGTGGTAATCGCTTAAATTATATTCCCTGCGGACTTCTCGTACTGCCTCCTGTGCAGTTTCTAAATCTATTAAATTAAACTTATTCCGTAACCCAATTTCACAGGCAGTACGTGCTAATCTCACTAAATCTCGCATTACACCGCCACTTTTCTCACAAATTAATTCCAGTGCATCATGATTAAATAAACCCTTGTAGCTATCACCTAAACTCACAAGACGTTTGTGAATGACATTAATCAGAATCTCTCGACCAATTCGATTGGGAATACTTGTTGGACATAAATTATCATTAGATTCAAAAACAGGAGGATTATTTAAATCCAGACATTTTTGAAAACTTTCCATCGGCTGACGGAAACTTGGAGAATATCGCAAGGAAATAGGAATAGAATAGATAATATGACAATTTAGTTCTATCAACAGTGGACTAGCAAACATCTCTAAAGCTGTTACTTGGTCATGCCTATCCAACCCATCAACAATAATCAATAACCTTTGTTTTTGTTCTTTTTCCGCAGCTTCGATAATATTATTAACCCTAGTAATAATTTCACTCAATAAAGGACGGACATTGACGGTTTTTGTGACTTCTCTAGTTAAACCACGTTTGAGAATTACCCCGGCCTTCTCAATAAATTCCGGCATTCCCAAACCTTCAGTCTCACTCCCTTTATCTTGATATACTACCGTTTGTAAACTATCTTGTAGAGCATTTAATAATTTATCTTTGTTAAATAACCAATTAGATTGAATAGCCTGACGTGCGATTTGTAAACCAATTAAAACCACCACTTCCGCATAGCCAATATTATATCTATCTAAAGCGGTTTGGGTATCAATCCAAATAACAGTGTATGTATTGGCTAATTTTTGTTCCAGTCGTCGCAGTTCGGTGGTTTTTCCCCCACCCCGATGACCTGAGAGTAAAAATTTTGCTGGGTCATCCTCCATTTCCAGCAAACTGACCAGCCGATCGACAGGACTATTATCTCTCTGGACGTAAAATTTTTTTAGGTCTTCAGGGGATGCTAGGGGTTCCTCTGGTTTAAATAGTTGGTAAGCAGTTCGCCAAAAATTGGTATAAGGCTATGTTCAAATTAACACTCATCACTGTTAGTATACATAATGGATAGATATACTGTGAGTAAGTAATTAAATATAAGATAGTCGGGCACTGAGAGAGCTTCTTCCCACAAAGGTTAGATGAAATTTAAATATGCAAGCTAGATGGGTGACTGCTTATAACCATAAAAAATTCTCCCGCCAGTACGACCTAATATCATGTCCGGTTAATCAGTTATAATTCCCTTAGTCACTCAACCACACCCCTGTATACGCTGTGCTTTACATCCCCTCCCCGCATGCGGGGAGGGGGAGGGGTAGAGGTGGGGTTCTTGGGGATTTATAAGTAATTAGACGGACATGATATAAAACGCCTAGGGGAGGATTTTTATTGCTTCATTACAGCATTATCATCACACAAAAATTCCGCTTATGTTGCTGCTGAAGGTATTAGCTGTCTGGTTAGCTACCACTGCTAGCAAGTCATTACCAGCAGAAATACGCACACCGTTAGCACTGTCAGCAAAGCTTAAGTCATTCCGCAGGTTACCCACCATAAACTGAGTTGACCCTAGCTGGAAGTTGTTAATAGTGTCGAAGCCTTGGTCACGGGAGAGTACCACCTTAGCTTCTCCACCACCCAACCAAATGGTGTTGAAGCCATTACCACCGTTAATAAAGTCACCACCGCCATTGGCATAGATGGTGTCATTGCCAGCACCACCAAAGATGGTGTCTGCTTCGGAACCGCCATAAATCAGGTCGTCGCCATTATTACCATTGATCGTATCCTTGCCACCATTGCCATAAATAATGTCGTTGCCCTGGCCCCCCAGGATGATATTTGCATCGGAAGCACCGTAAATCAGGTCGTTGCCTGCACCGCCGATGAGAGTATCTTTGCCACCGTTGCCATAAAGGGTATCATTATCATTGCCCCCATCTATGAATTCACTGTTGGCAGATCCGAAGACAGAATCGTTGCCATCTCCACCAAAGATAACGTCATTACCACCACTACCAAAGATAATGTCGTTACCACCCAAAGCATTAATCCGGTTATTGGCATCATTACCTGTAATGGTATCTGCATTAGCAGTTCCCAAGACATTGACAAAATTCTGAACTTCAAAAGTCACAGAACCAAGTGTGGGAATATTGTTAACTGTAAGTCTGTTTGCTCCCAAGTCAATATTGAAAGATGTTCCTCCTGTACCACTAGAACCATCAATTGTGTTGGCTTGACCTTTAGCACCGATGATTTTTTCAATATTAAATATCTGGTCAGTACCAAAATTACCTTTACTGATTACACCTTGAGGTAGAAGGGTAACAGCCTGTCCGAAGTTGCTGTAATCAACAGTATCAAAACCAGTACCGCCATCAAAACGGTCATTTCCTCTAGAACCAATTATCAGGTCGTTACCACCTAAACCATCAATCCGGTTATTGGCATTATTACCCGTAATGGTATCTGCATTAGTAGTTCCCAACACATTAACAAAATTCTGAACTTCAAAGGTTCTTGAACCAAGTGTGGGAATATTATTAACTATGAGTTTGTTTGCTCCTAAGTCAATATTCAAGGATGTGCCACCTGTAGCACTAGAAGCATCGATAATATTGGCTTGACCTGTAGCACCAATAATTCTTTCAACATTCAATATTTGGTCAGTACCCAAACTGCCTTTTGTAACTACACCTTGAGGTAAGAGTGTAACAGCTTGTCCCAAGTTGTTGTAATTAACAGTATCAGAGCCACTACCACCATCTAAAAGGTCATTCCCTCTGCTGCCAGTTAGGACATCATTACCTTCTAAACCAAAGATTTCGTCGTTCAGTTGTGTACCAAACAAGTTATCAGATCCATTTGTACCAAAAACTGTCGTCATGGCTTCTCCTTATAAAGTATTGACTTAGAACATGAAGATTTGGACAGTCCCCCTACACAAAATTTGGAGGACTGCCGTACTAACGATCTAGCCGCAGATATCTATTGCTGCTAATGCTTGCATTGCAACGGTTTTATGTCGCTATAAGTGCGAACCGAAACTCAGTAAATACAGGTGTCAAGCGATCGCAATCAGCGCACCTTATGCTTTATTGGTTGCAGACATACAGATATAGCCGCTTCTGTTTTTCAATTGCCCACTCATATCTCAAATCAGAAAATATGTGTGAACATCTGTCTTCAAGAAACGATTATTTTTGTAAAGCACCTTCACTAATTTGATTGTTGAATCTCAACAACTAATCCCTATTTACTTATCAGAAGGACGAGACGTTTTTATGAAAAAAACAAGCATTTGTTTTGTCAAAGTTTTCACTTGCACCCTCAGCTTTGACAGTATTTTTGCGGTTCTACGCCCTAATTACCGCAAACACGAGCAAAGCAACTACCGAGACAAGATTAGACGCACAAATTATCGATTGTCTCTGATTACTTCCAAGTTAACTCAGCAATCTTGCCTTTTTAGTATATAATATCACCTTCACATTCTCTTTATCCTCGGAAAACTTTCGGAAGCCCTCGGAAAAAAAATGTTCATAATCTCTTTAATCAGATAAAAGCCTAACTAGTACAGATCCCCGACTTCTTTAAGAAGTCGGGGATCTAAAAGGCTATGCTTGAACCATTTTCAAAAATGTACTAGGGTGAAAATATTTCGTAACCGTACTCCCTATTTCCGATTTTCAACATTAATTTTTCAGCGCTAGTGTTAACCCATCAGCTATTGGCACCAAACTAAGGGTAATTCGGGTATCTTGATGTAGCTTTTGATTAAATGCTCGAATTGTATTGGTTCTATTATCCTGGACTTCGGGATCTGCGACTCTACCCGACCACAGGACATTATCAATCGCAATCAACCCACCAGGACGGACTAATTGTAATGTTTGTTCATAATAACTGTCGTAGCTGCTTTTATCGGCATCAATGAAGGCAAAATCAAAATCTGTCTCTCCATCTGCTAACAACCTATCCAGAGTTTCCAATGCTGGAGCGATGTGAAGGTTGATTTTATTGGCTACACCTGCTGCTTGCCAATAACGACGAGCGATCGCTGTATATTCTTCACTAACATCACAGGCTACAATTTTTCCATCTGCGGGTAACGCTAACGCGACTACTAACGAACTGTAACCTGTAAACACTCCTATTTCGAGAGTTTTTTTCGCACCCATCAACCGTACTAACAAAGCCATAAACTGTCCTTGTTCGGGTGAAATCTGCATGATAGCCATTGGATGCTGGGCTGTTTCTTCCCGCAGTTTGGCTAAAATTTCTGGTTCCCGCAAAGATATTGACTGGAAGTAGTCATAAAGCTGTTTTTCGAGTCCGATGGTCTGCTTTGTGGTCATCTGCGGTTACCTGCGATGAAAGTCTATTGTTTGCACCAGCTATAGTTTACAACTTAATTTCCACAGGTAGGCTATGGCAGAATTCCTGAGATAGAAGTATAAATAATCGAGGCAGATGACATCATTTTGCTTGCAGGATGAAATTTTAAATTGATGAAAGTCTTGATAGGTAAGGGGGAAGTTATGTTTTAGTAGCCAATCTTGATACACGCCACTTTACCTTCGCAACCCTTACGATACGTGTACGCAACTAATGCGGCTTCTTGCAGGGTAATCTAAAATCCAAAATGGTCAGACACGGCATAAGCTCTGTATCAGTGATTCTATAAAGAATCAAACATAATTCTCGATTGAGCCTTGCATCGGAAAGCGAAAATTATATAAATCAGCGAGTTGTTCATGAATAACCCAAAATCAGTAGCAGAGATTGATTTGAAACCGATTCCCGGCAAAAAATATTGGAACTGCGATCGCGAATGGCGAGAAGAGTTCATATATTTCTTGATGGTGGATCGCTTTCACGATGACAAAAACCGCACACCAGTTAAAACACCAAATCGCAGTATGGGTAGAGGGAACCAAGCTCAACTCAAACAATTCTGCGGTGGTACTATCAAAGGTATTCAAAATAATTTGGACTACATTCAAAGCTTGGGCTGTACCGCTTTATGGTTAAGTCCAATCTTTGAGAACAATGGAGAACAAGATAAATACCACGGTTACTCAATTCAAAATTACTTAGATATTGACCCTCGTTTCGGTACAAAACAAGACCTTATTGAGTTAGTAAAAACAGCCCACGATAGGGAAATGCGAGTATTTTTGGATGTTGTTGTCAATCATTCAGGAGATAATTGGTACTACCCAGATAAAAATCCATACTATTACAGCAATGACCAACAATTTCCTTTTAGTCGATGGAGAAAAGAAGATAGACCAATTCCTACAGAATTACGAAACCCAAATTATTATCACCGTCGGGGAGAAATTAAAAATTGGGATAGTTATCCAGAAACTCAGCGGGGTGATTTTTTCTCGCTGAAGGGTTTCAATAATGAAGAAGATGAAGATGGTTTGAAACTTCAAGATGTTCTTATTAAAGCCCATTGTTACTGGATGCGAGAAGCTGATATTGATGGCTTCAGATTGGATGCAGTGAAACACATGGGAGAGTTAGCAGTTTCTCGCTTTTGTTCCGAAATTCGCGAATATGCTTACCGATTAGGAAAACGCTGGTTTTTCTTATTTGGTGAATTAGTTGGTGGTGATGATGCTATTAACCGCTATACAGGCGCAAATACTCCAACTGAAGTTAATAACAAAACAGTCTATTTTGGGCTGAATTCAGTATTAGATTTTCCTCTTTATTGGAGTTTACCTGGTGCGATTAAAGGGATGAATTCCCCAGGAAATTTAATTGACCGCTACGAAGCGCTAAGAGGTCGGGCTTTAAGTCGTGGGGAATTGGGACGTTATCTAGTTACATTTGTTGACAACCACGACCAAATCGGGCAAGATTATAAGCGGAGATTTGCCGCAGATACTCCTGATGAACAAGCAATCGCCGGTATTGGATATTTACTTTGTGCCATCGGAACTCCGTGTATTTATTACGGGACAGAACAAGGGTTTTCTGGTAAAGGTAATGGAGATGAATTCATCCGAGAGGCAATGTTTTCCCTTGAAGATCCAAATGAAAATCTTCTCAATCAAAACTGCAAGATTTACCAAGAAATAGGTAAAATTGCCGAAATTTTTAGAACAAGAGAACCATTGCGTTTTGGACGTATGTACTTCCGAGAAATCTCTGGTAACGGACGAGATTTTGGTTTACCTCAAAATCAACCTTGTACTCTAGCTTTTTCGCGCATAATGGCTGGGGAAGAAATTTTGGTTGCATACAATACTTCTACTACTGAACGAAAACAAGATTTTGTCATGGTAGATAGTAACATCCAAAAATCTGGCGGTTCAATGAAGTTTATTTACGGTAAAGAGGGAAGCGCTACCGTGCAAAAACATCCAAATTCTAGTAATCCATCTTTGTTTGTACAGCTTGATTTAGAACCCATGCAGTTTGTGATTCTGCAATAACGATCTGTTTAAAAAATTCTTGTCTAGCTGGAAAATCATAGCTTAATGTGGTTCGTCTGCGTAGAAACGTTAAATAATATAGGTTGGCTATATTATTTCTGTTCGTGTAGCGTGCAGTTAAATTAACTTTGTCCAGAAACCCGACTTCTCGAAGAAGTTGGGTTTCTAAATTAGACAGCGTAGTTTTACGGAGCTAATATAACAACTTCAGTAATAGCTTGTATGATTGAATCAAAAATTCACGAATAAACTAATCATATTTTCATTATTTATTCAAGAGAAATTAACTTTTTTATCGGCTATTAAAGCTACAACAGTGGAAGTAGTATCTATCACTCGATAAATAAAATGTTAAAAAAAATTGCATTCTTGCTTTTAACTTATTCAACTGTGATGACTGCATCAACAGTAGCTCTAGCTGATTCCCGAACATCTAGTGGTGGAGGTGGGGATTACAACTATGAACTCTGGCAAAGCACTGATAACACTCATTATTATCTGAAAATTTGGGACAGGAAAGCACCCCCAAATAGTGAGCCTTCACATACTAGTTATCGATTTAGCTCTAGTCGTGAAGCATTAGAATATTTCGATTGTAATTACGCCAAGAAGTCTTTACCATCTTGTCCGCACTCATGAATCTTAAATATAGGTTAGGTGTGCGAGATACGTTCCGTAACCTAAAGTTCATAAGTGCAGGCAAAATAATTTAATTAGTTTTGTGGCTTGGCGAAACACCAAGCCGCATAAAATTATACAAAATGACACAATTTGTAGCAACTTGAAAGATAACTTGCTATGTAAGTAAAATTGTCACAATTTGATGACTATTTGAGTGAATAATAGAGATTTTTATATTGAGTTGATTGGGATTTCTTCCTAAAATTGGTAAACTTGCATACAATTCATTTTTTCCTTCAGGGGTATCATGAGCCGTCCAATAATTCTTGGGATTGTAGGTGACAGCGCTGCTGGTAAGACGACACTGACTAAGGGGATTGCACAGGTACTGGGACCCGAAAACGTTACAATTATCTGTACAGATGATTATCATCGTTACGATCGCAAACAACGTGCGCAACTTGGTATAACTGCGCTGCACCCCGACTGCAACTATTTAGATATCATGGAGCAGCACTTATCCTTGTTACGGATGGGACACCCAATCCTCAAACCTGTTTACAGCCACTCTACTGGCTCTTTTGAACCGCCAGTATATGTCAAGCCGAGTAAATTCGTGATTATTGAAGGATTATTAGGTTATTCTACCCGTATCGCCCGCGATTGCTACGACGTGAAAGTTTACCTTGCACCTCCTGAAGCAATACGCGCCAAGTGGAAAGTTAAACGGGATACACAAAAGCGGGGCTATAGTGAAGAGCAGGTACTTGCCGAGATGCAAAAGCGCGAACCAGACTCTGAGCAGTATATCCGCCCACAACGGCAATGGTCTGATATTGTAGTGAGTTTTTATACTCCTAGTGATGATGTGGATCAAATTAATGGAAATTTAAATGTGCGTTTGGTATTGCGTCCGACAATCCCCCACCCAGATTTGACGGATATTATCGGTGTCACGAATGGCAGTTCCACATCAGCGATTCGCTTAGGATTGGATCGGGATATGGGTAAACCTGTAGATGTTTTAGAAGTAGATGGTCATGCCACCCTAGAACAGGTGAATAAAATAGAGCAGATTATTTGTTCGGATATGCCCTACTTACGGAATATATGCGACCGCGAAAGTAATCCTGAGTTGGGCAAAATTTCTGGTACCACTGGCGAGACACTGCAAAGTTATCCGTTAGCACTTACTCAGTTATTAATTACTTACCATATGCTCAAGGCAATACAAATTCATCAATAGTGTTGGTTGTTAGTTGTTAGTTGTTAGTTGTTAGTTGTTGGTTCTCTACTAACCAATAACCAATAACAACTAACCATTAACAAAATGTTAGTTGTTAACTAAATACTAACGAAAATCTTCAAAGATTAAAGATTTTGTCAAATAGGAGGGTTTTGAGAGCAAACAGGGGATAACTAAAAATAGGTACATTTATCATGACTATCCCCGAGTTTGTCTATGACCTACTGCCTGCGAATTGCCGATATGGCGCAAAATGAGCGCCCACGAGAGCGGTTAATGACATATGGTTCAAAAACTTTAGCCACAGCGGAGTTAATTGCAATTTTATTAGGCACCGGTCAAGGGCCTGGAAAACTTTCTGCGATTGGTTTGGGACAATATATCTTGCATGAATTGGGTAAATGCGATCGCGACCCTTTAGCAGTATTGCGGGATGTTTCCCCTTCACAATTGATCCAAATTCCTGGAATTGGTCCGGCGAAAGCAACAACCATCTTAGCAGCGATAGAATTAGGCAAACGTGTATTTCAATCACGTATTAGCGATCGCACACCAGTTGATAGTCCTGCTGCTGCTGCTGCGGCACTCAGTCAAGACCTGATGTGGCAGCCACAGGAGCGTTTTGCAGTATTACTTTTGGATGTGAAGAATTGTTTGCTCGGGACACAAGTGATTACCATTGGTACTGCTACTGAAACCCTGGCACCACCAAGGGAGATTTTTCGGGAGGTGATTCGTCAGAATGCAACACGGGTGATAGTTGCACACAATCATCCTTCCGGCAATGTCGAACCCAGTCAGGCAGATATTGACTTGACAAAGCAGTTGCTAGCAGGGGCGCAATATTTAGCTATTCCACTACTCGACCATATAATTTTGGGTGACGGTAATTATCAAAGTCTGCGGGAAATTACGAGTTTGTGGGATGAGTATCCGCAGGGAGAATAAAGGCTTCTACTCTACTTGGAGATATGCTATCCTTGAAAAACGCGGGCGTTCTTCACAGGGGTAGCGCGTCTCCTTCACACGGAGAAGGTCACTGGTTGAAATCCAGTATCGCCCATAGGTTTAGTTCTATTCACGAAGAAAGAAGGAAGAAGAAAGAAGGAAGAAGTACCCACATGAGCACTCATGTGGGATTGAAACAAGGACACTGTTTTTCTTCTCTGCGAGACACTACGTGAACGCGCTACAAAGGACTCGAAAAACATCTTTTTTTTTACTGAAGCTTTCAACTTACGAACGCGCATTTTTATTAGCTATTCCTTCTTCCAACTTCGGTCCTTACTTCAACATCATTTGTAATTATGGTACAAACAATCCAAGCTAGAGAAATTAGTCTCTACGAATTAGAAGAAAAATTTGGTTTGCAACTAGTAACAGATAGTAAATTTTTCACAGAATGGAGGGAGAATTTACCATCACTGACTGATGCAGAAAAGCAGGCTTTAGAAAGAGTCAGAAGTAATTATTTTAACCTAAGCAAACGTCGTCAAATGTCAGAAGAGGCAGTTAAAATGGTTGTACTGTCTCCAATACTAGATTTAGCTGGCTTTTATCAATCTCCTTATGAGATAGAAACTGAAAAATCTATCGAAATCTCTGCTGAGGATGAAAGCATTATAGTTAAAGGCAATATTGATGTTTTGGTAATAAATAAGCGGCTTTGGGTAATGGTCATCGAATCAAAAAGCACTAAATTTGATGTAATAACTGCACTACCCCAAGCACTTGCTTATATGCTTGATACTCCTAATGTTGAACAGCCGACTTTTGGATTAATTGTCAACGGTAGAGAGTTTGTATTTCTAAAACTGGTTCAGCAAGAAAAGCCAAAATATGTTCGTTCTGATGCCTTATCAATAGAAAAAGAAAATGAACTACAACAGGTAGTAAGTGTATTGAAGGTTATAGGTAATTTGATAACTCACCGGAATGCACCTACTCTATTCGCGTAGGTCTTAGCTTTAATCATTTAGTCTTTAGTATCACAATGCTGCAATATTGTCAATTACCTATCGCCCCACTTAAACTACGATAATAGCCCACAAACTTACCCCCAGCCCAATTGCAGCTAAGTGTTGCCAAACCAGCATTTTTATCGGTTGGCGAGCAATTTTTTGCGTTAATACTATGCTTAAAAGAACTGAAAAAATTAAGGTAGTTCCCTGCAAAAAGGCAATCACTGCTGGATGTGCTACTAATATAGGCAATTGCTCGCCATTGAGTCCAAAAGTTGCAAAAGTGACGGGTAAAATTCGCCCACCTTCACCCAAAGCCAAACGTAAATAATGAGCCAAATTACCACCCAGTACTAATGGTAAATAGCCATAAGCTAACTCGATAAATGGTCTTGATTTACGATTTGAGATTTCTTGATTATTTTTGTCTTGTTTCAGGACGGGTAAATTGCTCCTAAAATTGAATATAGCATGAGCAACGAAAGGGATAGCAACAGGAATAATTAAAGCCAATACAGATAGTCCCAAATGTTGCCAAAAGTTAGTTAAATCTAATTGAAAACCTAACCAAGTTTGTAATTCTGGTAAGCGATGGAGAAAGATTCCGCCCAAAAGTAAAAATAACAGTGCTACTTCATAATACTGAGGAACATGAGTTGTCCACAATTCGATCCCAGGGGGACGCAAATTTAATTCAACAGAGCGATGGGGACAGGCTTTCAGACAAGTCATGCATAGTACACAGTCTCTGTTATCTTCCAACTGCGCTGGGTGAGAGTACAAAGGACAGCCAAGGGTTTCCATACCTTCGCCTTTTTCCGGGCCACCTTTATAACATTGATAGGTAGTGCAAGTCGCAGAACAAATGCCTTGTTGTGCCCTTAGTTCTGTCATTGAAAGTTTGGCAAATAAACCGTTCATTCCGCCAATAGGGCATAAATAGCGGCACCAATATCGACGTTCAAAAATAGCAGAGAAAATCATTGCCCCACTGGTGATTAGTAACAGCAAACAACCAGAAAGGTAAGCTGTATTCTCTAAATTCCAGAGTTCTTCCCATAAGAAAATTAGGGTAAATAGCCCAAATAAAAACCATCCACCCCATTTTTCCGCTTGCTGTCTCTGCCACTTTTTGAGTTGTCTGGGAAACAACCACAGTGATAATTTTTGCGTAATTTCACCGTAAATCATGAATGGGCAAACAGCACACCAAATGCGACCGAGGAAGGGGAAAAGAAAGAGAAATCCAGCCCACCACCAATCCCAGAAGAAATTTAAAACAAAATTGCGATCGCGTGTTTGTGGACCAATAAATAACACTGCGACCATCAAGGGAAAAGCGATCGCAGTAAAACCATAGTTTATCCGGTCAGTCCACCACGGGCCACGCAGAAATTTCCGCAAACTGGGGTAAACATTCAACAAATTCACCCGAAATTGCTTTTTCTTGGTTTGGGCTGACCAAAAAATTTCTTCTGTGAGTTCTTTTGCTTCCCCAGCTTGAACGATCGCCCTTTCTACCAAACTTTCTAATTCTTTCAAATTACCAGGAAAATCATACGCCTGCAAGCCCCGCAAAGCTTCGGGTGTGACTTTAGGTTTGGGAATACCCCTAGCCCGAATATACAGGCTGGTGTAGAATTCCACCTGGGCTTTGATATCTTCTTTTCGCACCCGTAATGGTGGGACTTTTATAGTTTGACCAATACAGCGTTCGATTGCAGGCTGTGTTTTTTCTGCAACCATGAGAATACGGGCATTACTGAGGCGCGGTTCGACACTGGCTTCTCCCGGACGAGTGGCAGGGCTGTAATTACCTGTTCGCAGCAAATTTGCTAAGGATGGTAATAACTCTGGGGGCAGTTCTTGGATATTATTTAGCACTAAGGTACCTTCACCCAGCCATTCTAAAAGTCCTGGTTTACCTCCAGCCCTGCCGAATAAATCTGCACCACTGGTTTGGAGAATACCGCAGTTGACTTTAACAATCGGTTTCCGTCGCTGTTTGGAACTAAAGTGAATTAGAGCGGCGATATTGTCCTTTTCTAACCCAGGTTCGCCGAAAATTAACACAGATGATTTAACAGCCGCAGCTTCGCGGATTTGCTCCCGCAGACGCACCGCATAGCGACTTGTACCCACAATTCCCCGTTGTGCTTTGGTGACTAAATATGGTCGTAAGGCGAACTGACAAGTCAGCGCTTGCGCTATCGCCCGTTCTTGTTCGTAGGTGAGTGCCGATGTTAATTCTGCCACTGTAGTCGCTAGTTGGCGGGTAACAGAAGAAGAAATTTCCGGGTATTGAGTGATTAACGTCTGAAATTCAGGAGCAGACACTACCCAAAAATGGCATTCTGTCAAGGTGATTAGTGTAGATTCTGCTAGCCGATCTAACACCAATTCTTGCAGGTGAATCACTGTTCCAGGGAGAACCCCACAACATAATGCTGGGTTGCTTTGATTGTTACTGCTGCTTTCTAGTTTACCTTCAGCAAGAATATAAAGTGCTTCTGGGGCTGTACCTTCAGTGACTAGGGTAGTTCCTGACGGTACAACTTGTTCTTCTATTACTTGAGCGATCGCATTCAACACCTCAGGGGATAAGATTCCTAAAGCTGTGCGTTCTTGTAACCAAATTACTATCTCTGGAGATTTCATTTTGCGTTCTCCAAAAAAACAGGCTGCTTTATTAAAAAATTATCCCTGATGATTGTTCGCTGTTTCCTACTGAAAGTTAAACGTTACAACAAAAGTTTTTATGAATTTGTCGGATTTGCCTAATTTGTGGGTACCTTTAGTGCTTTTGGGTCTAATTATCCTCGCTGCTGTTTTTTTCAGTCGCAGCAAGTAATCAAGACTTAAGCAAAAATGTTCCCTTTCATCCGATTCGCATAGTCAATCCGTAGGTATTTCCACTACAGCAGAACCTTTTTGTGTAATTCTTGCCTTATTCTCTTGCAGATTGGGAGCGATGGTATTGCTATGTATTTTTTATTAAAGTCAAAAAAATTACTATAACTTTAGTTGAAATCCGAGGGTGTAAGTTTCGAGTTCCGAAGGCCAGTAGAACTTATTCTGAAACAACACTCATGAAATTATACTCACGAACTGTCCTATTGGCTTTAATTGCTTTCGTGTCAGGTTGTAGCAAAAAGATTGATGCTATTTTTCCATCTCCTACGGCAATTCAAGTTGTAGATCCAGAACCCGCTAAATCTATTACTAGTAACTGGTACGGTTATATCTCTAAGGATGATAGCTATAGTGCCAAGTTCCCCGCTCATCCACAAGAGTTCAATCAGTCTACTGACTCACCCATAGGTAAACTTAACGTGGCATTAGTTTTTTCTGAAGATAAAACTAGCGGTCGAGCTTACCTAATACAAAGCAATAAATATCCTGTAGAATCAAGTAATTTTGATATTGAAAGGGGCTTGACTGGCGCTCGCGATCGTATAGCTCAAACCTACAACGGTAGTGTTACTGGCGAAAGAAACATTAGCTACAATGGCTATCCAGGTAGAGAAATTACCTTGCGGACTCAAAGCAGCGTTGCTTTTAAGGTGAGAATCTTCATCGACTCTAAAGGCCCAACCCTCTATCAAGCAGTTGTTACAGCCCAAGATGGGGATTTGGATTTTGTGCAAACAACGGCTTTTCTTGATTCATTTAACATTAAGTGATTGGGGAGTAGGGGGGACAAGGGGGACAAGGGAGAACAATAAATAGATTTTCCTCATGGACATTCACTAAATATTCCTTGGCAGTTTGGCAGTACAAGAACCAAAGAATACTGGAAACTTTAAGCTAAACGCAGTATATACCCCTGGAAAGTAGTGCCTAGTAGTTCATGTCAAAAGTTTTGACGGGTGTGACGATTTTGCCCCCCCTCCCCCCAATCAAAGGGCTTGACACAGCAACACCCGTTACGAATGATAAAAACACAGATTTATTCCTTTCCCCTTTACCCGTGTTTGTTGTTCATAAGGTTGGATGTTTGCCCTTATAGCAGTCTTACATCCACAAAGCGCGATAAATACTCTATTCTTATGGATACTAATGACTAAATAACTAAGGACTAATTACAAATTACGACCCTTGAGGGGTACAATAAATGCCGATTGTCTTCCAATATTTGAAAGCTTCATGATCTCCAGTAACGATTTTCGCCCTGGTGTTTCGATTGTCTTAGATGGGTCTGTATGGCGGGTTGTGGAATTCCTCCACGTTAAGCCAGGTAAAGGTTCTGCCTTCGTGCGAACAAAACTGAAAAATGCCCAAAGTGGGAGCGTAGTTGAAAAAACCTTCCGGGCTGGGGAGACAGTGCCCCAAGCTAATCTAGAAAAAAGTACAATGCAGCATACCTATAAAGAAGGCGATGAATTCGTCTTCATGGATATGGAAACCTATGAAGAAGGTAGGTTGAGCGCGTCACAAATTGGCGATCGCGTAAAATATCTTAAAGAAGGTATGGAAGTTAACGTTGTCCGTTGGGATGAGCAAGTGATGGAAGTGGAACTACCAAACACCGTGGTTTTGGAAGTTACTCAAACAGACCCTGGAGTCAAAGGTGATACGGCAACAGGTGGTACTAAGCCGGCTACTGTCGAAACAGGTGCTACAGTAATGGTGCCTTTATTTATCACCCAAGGTGAACGTATCAAAATTGATACCCGCGATGATAAATACGTAGGTAGAGAACAATAACACACTCATTTGGTTCGTAGTTCGTAGTTAGTAGTTAGTAGTTAGTAGTTAGTAGATATCTAACTAACAACCAACAACCAACAACCAATAACTAATAACTAACAACTAGATGTAACTCCCGCACACCAAACTATTGACTACCTAATTGCATGAGGTAAAAAAAGCTGTGCCTTTGGATTTTAATGAAATTCGCCAACTATTGGCAACGATCGCTCAAACAGATATTGCAGAAGTGACGCTCAAAAGCGACGACTTTGAAATCACAGTCCGTAAGGCTGTGAGTTTTAGCAATCAAATGTTGCCAGCAAGTCAGGGCACTTGGAGCGGTGCGGGTGGTTCGATGTTGACACCGGGTTCACCCCCTGTTAACCCGGTCTCAATACCGTCAACAACGGATGCTCCCAATCGCGGTTCAGAAACGCCAGCAGGTGGGGGTGTGCAGTCGCAGCAGCAGAATCCGCCGACTAGAGAGCAAAGGTTAGTAGAGGTGCCTTCGCCGATGGTAGGGACATTTTATCGCGCTCCGGCTCCGGGAGAAGCCGCATTTGTAGAGGTCGGCGATCGCATCCGCAGCGGTCAGACTGTCTGTATTATCGAAGCCATGAAGCTGATGAATGAAATCGAAGCCGAAGTTTCCGGACAAGTGATGGAAATTCTCTTGCAAAATGGCGAACCTGTGGAATATGGTCAGCCTTTGATGCGAATAAACCCTGATTAAGTATTAATCTATATATCGAATGTGTAATTGATAAAACATTGTGTTCAGTCCTTCCCGGTCAATCCTGATGAAACAAGCTTTGCCTGTACCGCCAGAAGTTGTACAACAAGTAGCTGAATACTTCAGCCTCCTGAGTGAACCGATGCGTCTGCGGCTCTTGCATTTACTGCGGGATGAAGAAAAGTGCGTCCAAGAATTAGTCGATGCAACACAGACTTCTCAGGCAAATGTATCGAAACATCTCAAGGTAATGTGGCAAGCTGGAATTCTCAGCCGCCGTAGTGAAGGAACTTGCGCCTACTACAGGGTGGAAGACCAAATGATTTTTGACTTGTGCAATCGCGTGTGCGATCGCCTTGCCGCCCGATTGGAACAACAAGCCAGTAACTTTCGTGTTTTGAATACTAAGTAGTTAGTTGTTAGTCGTTAGTTGTTGGTTGTAACCACTAACTACTAACCACTAACCGAGCACTAAAGTGAATAGTTTTTATTGAAACTGTCTCTGGTCAGTGGCTGTTCCAACTCTAAACCTTCACCGCCTAAAACTTCCAACTTTTGGCCGTTGACCTCAATGTACACCTTGGCATTGCGGTCTAAACTTGTTGCTGTGTAAACAACTTGTCCGACTCTACCGTTCATCGAGGCACTACCACCCCCACTGGTGAATTCTTCAGATAAATTGATGTGAATATCATTATTCTCCACCTTTAGACCCAAAAGCTTTGTTCCTTGGGGGATAGTGGTAGAGCCTGTCCCTTCTGTCGGCCCTGTTAACAGGTTTTGGAAGGCTGCTTCTAAAACTTGGTTGGGCTTGTCCCCCCCTGTGAGCTTAATTTTTTGGGGAACTAACTCCAAATTTTTGCCGTTATCCTTTAGCCAATAGATTTCAGCCGTTTGCTCAATTGGCGCAACCTTTTCTCCTGGTCGTGGCACAGTTGATGTTGGGGTCTGGGCTGGGGGAGAATTTAAAGTGAACCAAGCTACACCACCGCTGACCGCCACAACCGCAGCAGATACGACTGCTACAACACCTGAAGAGATTCGGTTAGATTTTTGTTGCTCTGCCATGCGATAAAACCTTCCTGATTGACTTGAGTTAGTATTTATGTTAATAGAGGCCTGCTTCACGACGATGCACAAGAGTGGGGAGTTTCCATATCGATGCGTTTTCTAATTCCCCTGGTTTCATAATTCAATTTTAGAATCCGCATAAAAATCCGTCACGCTCTAAATTAACTAGATCCAATCTTTCTTTAAGGTTATTGGCAAGCAAGATTTTGGATTGAGGGATTCGTGAGAGGAGGGATTCTAATCCCTGTCCTGCTTCGCTCCACGGCATGACAAAACAGACATTCCCCCTGCCCCTTTTCTCCTAACCCTTAGCCTCCTCAATCCAACCCTTGAGTGTAGATACAACTTCTTCTATGCCTATTTCCTGAGAATTCCGGGTCAATCTTTGAACAACTTCGACTTTTCCGTTGGCGATCGCTCTCCCGGTGACAATTCTGTAAGGTATGCCAATCAGATCGGCATCTTTGAATTTAACTCCTGCCCGTTCGTTGCGGTCATCAAGTAGGGTTTCAATTCCGGCTTGATTAAGTTCTGTGTAGAGTTTTTCGGCAATTTCTACCTGTTGGGCATCCTTGATGTTAGGAATCGTAACAATGGCGTGATAGGGTGCGATCGCGACAGGCCAAATTATGCCATCTTTATCGTAGGATTGCTCGACAGCAGCTTGAGCGAGGCGCGAAACCCCCAGACCATAACAACCCATGAATAAGAGCTTTTCTTCACCCTGTTCGTTGGTATAGGTTGCGCCCATTGGCTGGGAATATTCGGTACCGAGTTGGAAGATATGGCCAACTTCGATTCCACGGGCAGTTTGTAGGGTTTGTTCAAGATTGTGAATCGCGCGATCGCCTGGTCGCGACTTACGCACATCTACGGTGGTATCAGGTAATTTAAATTGCTCGCCCCAGTTAGCGCCAATGCTATGATAGCCAGATTCATTTGCGCCTGTGACGAAGTTCTTCAATTCAGCCGCAGTTTTATCTACCAAGCGGAGGAATTTGGGATGTACAGAACCCCCTTCAATCTTGGACTGCGGTTGGGATGCAATATAATCATCGGCAATATCTGGCGCAATATAACCCAAAGGTAAGGTTTTCGCTGTCCATTTTTCCTGAGCTTCTCCATCGGGTACAGTTAGCTTGATAACGGTTTTGGCTTTGTAATTATCTACTAACTTGACTAATTCATTCTGTAACTTAACTTCATTTACTTCTTGATCGCCGCGAATACTCACCAATACCAATACAATTGTACCATTATCGTAAACTGCTTGATAAAGGACATTCTTGACTATTTGGGTGGGAGAACATTTCAGGAATTGAGAGAGTTTTTCAATGGTGTCTGTTCCTGGAGTTTCCCGCTTTTCATAGGTTGTAAAGGTTGAAGAGACAGCATCAGCAGGTAGAGAAACCGCTTTTTCGACATTAGCGGCGTACTGTCCATCTTCAGTGTAGAGAACTTCATCCTCCCCAGCTTCCGCCAATACCATAAATTCTTGGGAACCGGAACCGCCAATAGCACCAGAGTCTGCTTGAACAGCGCGAAATGCCAAACCAAACCGCGTGAACATATTGCTGTAGGCTTTATCCATATCCTGATAAGTTTTTTTCAGGCTTTCTTCATCGACATGGAAGGAATAGCCATCCTTCATAATAAATTCCCGTCCGCGCATTAAACCAAAACGGGGGCGAATTTCATCGCGGAATTTGGTTTGAATTTGGTAGAGATGTTGCGGTAGCTGACGGTACGATCTAATCATGTCACGAGCGATGTAAGTAATAACTTCCTCGTGAGTTGGACCTAATGCTACCTGTTGTTCGCGACGGTCTGTGAGGGCAAACATGATCCCCTCAGCTTTCGTGTAGGTGTCCCAACGTCCAGACTCTTTCCATAACTCAGCCGGTTGCATTTGGGGGAGGAGAGTCTCTTGTGCCCCAGTAGCGTTCATTTCTTCCCTGACAATTTGGGAGACTTTTTGCAATACTCGCCACATCAGCGGAAGGTAAGCATAAATACCGCTACCAATGCGACGAATATAACCAGCACGGAGTAATAATTTATGACTGGGAATCTCAGCATCTGCTGGATCGTCCCGTAGAGTTACGAATAACATTTGTGACAGTCGCATTCTTTGTCCCCTTTCCAAATTTATTAATCTATATGTCGGTTAAATATGAAATATAGAAGAAAGCAGCTTTCATCTTCCTTCTTTTTTTGGTTTAATCGCTACTTGAGGAGAAAATCACCTTGCCAGATGTAATGTATCAAGCACAACCCCCATTGGAATTTATCCCACCAGCCCTTAGTCCCTGGTTTGTAAAACTCACCTACCTGTTGTTACCCACATGGATACGCTCATCAACAGCGATTACCAAAATTGAAGCAGACAATGTAGAGACTTTAGCAAATCTTTATCAGCAGTTTGGGCAAAATAAGATTCGCTTTTTGCTCGCATTTCGCCATCCCAAGGTGGAAGATCCACTTTGTTTGGGCTACCTGCTGTCGCAACTGGTGCCAAGGGTAGCACGAGCTAAGGGTATAGCGCTACAGCCTCCGGTTCACGCTCATTTTATCTACGATCGCGGTATTCCTCTATGGGCTGGTTCTCACATTGGTTGGATTGCATCTCACTTGGGTGCTACTCCCATCCAACGGGGAAAAGCCGATTGGACGGGTTTGCGTTCTGCCCGTGATTTGTTTGCGAATGGAGACTACCCAATCGCCGCAGCGCCAGAAGGTGCTACTAATGGTTTAAGCGAGATTATCAACCCTTTGGAACCAGGTATCGCTCAATTAGGCTTTTGGTGTGCAGAAGACTTGCACAAAGCCGGGAGAGACGAGCAGGTTTTTATTTTACCAGTCGGGATACAATATAATTATGTCGAAGCGCCTTGGAATGCGATCGCCAAACTTTTAACTGAACTAGAAATTATTAGCGGCTTACCTACTGATAATTCAGAACTCATCACTCAGGAATCTCTTTATCCTCGGTTGTTAACTTTGGCAGAAAAATTACTGACGTTAATGGAAACGTTTTATACTCGCTTCTATCATCAGAAGCTGCCAGAGAATGTAATTTCACAAGAAGGAGGCGATCGGAATGCCGCGATCGCCAATCGGTTGAAAACGATGTTAAATGTAGTGTTGCAAGTCGCTGAGGAATATTTTGACTTGCAACCTAAAGGTAATTTTAATGACCGTTGTCGCCGTGTAGAACAAGCCGGTTGGAATTATATATTTAGAGAAGAATTTAAGGATTTAAAAGCATTATCTACTATAGAAAAAGCTCTAGGTTCGCGGATTGCGGAAGAAGCTAATTTAAGAATGTGGCATATGCGTTTGGTAGAAACTTTTGTGGCAGTTACAGGTACTTATATTCAAGAAAAGCCCACGGTAGAAAGGTTTGCTGAGACAACAATAATTTTATGGGCAATGGTAACAAAAATTATCGGTGGTAATAGTTCAAAACGCCCTAATTTGGGTAAGCAAGAAGCAAGAATTACTATCGGTGAACCAATATCGGTTTCTGAAAGATATTCGGTATATAAGGAGAGTCGTGTAGGTGCCAGACAATCGGTTGCAGATTTAACGAAAGATTTGCAGTCGGCCTTTGGAGGGTTAATTTAGCGATCGCGGATTAGATGGATGACACGGATGGCACAGATTGATTAAGAGATTCTAGATGATACACGGAAATGGTATGGGCGAAAATCTCATCACCGCATTTGGCTGTTGCATCTCATAATAATATTAGGTTGATAATGGCGGATGCGGCTTTGGTCTCAAAAGCTCATTTTTTTTTTGGGAGTTGATATTCTTTTGTTAAAGTAAGTTAAATTCTCTTTACAATTCTTCCTCTTCCACTGCGCCTAATGCACTTTACAAACTATATTTATGAACACTATTCTCCACATCACACAACGCCAAAAATGGGAAGAAGCAAAATTTCTCGGCAGTTATCGTGCTGATTCCCTCGAAACTGAAGGTTTTATCCATTGTTCTACCCAAACACAAACTGTGAAAACAGCAAATAGGTTTTTTCCGAATCAAAAGGAGTTGGTTATTCTTTGCATAGATTCGGCTAAAGTTAATGCGCAAATTCGCTATGAAGGTGTAGAGAGGGATAATTTATTTCCTCATATTTATGGTGTTTTGAATCTTGATGCTGTATTCAAAGTTGTTGACTTTGAAAGCGGTGATAATGGGTTGTTTGAATTGCCAGAATTTTAAACATCCATCTAATCCGTGTCATCCGTGTAATCCGTCTAAAATCCGCGATCAAAAGGAGGTGATCTGATGAGTAAAGAGTTAAATGTGGGTGAGTTTGTAGATTTGATGGCTGTGATGGTGGATTTGAGATTGAGGGATGAGTATCGTGATGGAGTGGTGGCAAATTTTGAGAGAATTAAGGCGATCGCTAATTTAGTGAATACATTTGCGTTACCTGAGGATGTTGAAGTTGCACCTGTGTTTGAGCCATGATTGATGCTGTCTCAATTGCCAAGTCTGTGCGCGATCGCCAAATAAGTGCGGTGGATGTGACTCAATCGGCACTGGAACGGATTGCTGCACGGAATGATGAGTTAAACTGTTTTACGGCGGTGATTGCGGAAACGGCTTTATTGGATGCAGCGAGAGTTGATCGGGATGTTGCTTGCGGGAAGAATCCGGGTTTGCTTGCTGGTGTTCCTTTTGCTGTGAAAAATCTCTTTGATATTGGAGGTTTGACGACGCTTGCGGGTGCGAAAATCAATGCAGAGAATCCTGTTGCGATCCAAGATGCAACGGCTGTCTCTAGGTTGAAGCAAGCGGGTGCGATACTTGTAGGTGCTTTGAATATGGATGAGTATGCCTACGGTTTTGTTACCGAAAATTCACATTATGGGGCTACTCGCAATCCTCATGATATCACGCGGGTGGCTGGTGGTTCGTCGGGAGGTTCGGCAGCGGCTGTGTCTGCGGGTATGGTGCCGTTGACGTTGGGTTCTGATACGAATGGTTCGATTCGGGTTCCGGCTGCGTTGTGTGGTGTTTTTGGCTTGAAACCGACTTATGGCAGGTTGTCACGGGCTGGGGTAGCTCTATTTTCCAGCAGTTTTGACCATATTGGCCCCTTTGCACGAACTGTACGGGATATTGCGACTGTGTTTGATGTATTGCAAGGCCCAGATGAACGCGATCCAGTTTGTACAAAACGTCCTATTGTAGAGACGCGAAATTTAGGGTCTTTAGATAATGGAATTAGGATAGCGATCGCTTCTGATTATTTTACCCAAAAAGCGGCTCCGGAAGTATTGGAAGCAGTGCAAAAAGTCGCTGATGCTTTGAATGTGAAAGATTATGTTACCATACCTGAAGCACATCGCGCTCGTGCCGCAGCCTTTGTAATTACAGCTAGCGAAGGTGCGAATCTGCATTTAGACAAATTGCGCCAACGTCCTCAAGATTTCGATCCAGCGACAAGAGATAGATTTCTCGCTGGTGCGTTAATTCCTAGTGATTGGTATATTCAAGCCCAAAGATTTAGAAAATGGTATCGAGATAGAGTCAGGGAGGTTTTTCAAAACGTTGATGTCATCATTGCCCCGACTACTCCGATTTCTGCGCCATTAATTGGGCAAGATACGATGATTTTAGATGGAGAAGAGATTCTTGTGCGTCCCCATTTAGGATTATTTACACAACCGTTATCTTTTATTGGTTTGCCTGTTTTATCTGTACCAATTCAGCGTCCAAATGCCTTACCTTTAGGTGTTCAGTTGATAGCTGCACCTTATAATGAAGCGTTGATTTTGCGGGTGGCTGCTGTGCTGGAGTCAATGGGTGTTGTCTCGGTGGTCGAGATTTAGGAAATTATCTCACTTCTAGGCGCAAAGGTAGAATTATCCAAGTTCGCTTTTGTATTCTCTGTTAATTGTACAAACTTAATTATTAAACACATTCATGCTAAATGTTAAAAAACTAGGACAAGGGGGATATAACGAGGTAATGGAAAGTGCCGATTAAACTAGCGTGCGACTTTACTTTCTTGAACTGTTTTCACGAATAATGGAAGCTCGATATCTTAACAAAAACCTCATATTTTTTTTCATAGATTTACGCTTGCTTTACAATAATTGTGATACTGTAGGCTAAATAGTAAACATATAACCTTCTATAAATTAGAAAGCAAAAGTGTAGACTGTTTACTGCGATAAAAACTTGCTAAATACAGCTTGATACATATTCTAGTGTTGATATTGGTGAACGTACATTCGTTGTTCGTGGTGTTTTTATAATCGAACCACGAAATATCAAAATTGATAGAAATTGTTTTATAGCAGATAATTTAAGGATTTTTGGTGGCAATCATGTGTTTGGCGATATCAATCTGAATATCACATCTAATGATGTAGCTCAAAAAGCAATTGTGTAAATTTTTTAGCTAGGAAAAGATATGAACGAGCAACAAACTTAAACAAGTAGTTATTTGATATGTATACGAAAGAAGAACAAAAAAACCTGAAAACGACTCCAGAAAAAATTTTAATTCTTGAAGATAATCCTAAATATCAGATTTTAATTAAAGAGTCACTATTGAATGAATTCGATATTATTTTTGAAGTCAACGATCAAATGGGTTTAGAGATAGCCCAAAACACGATTCCCAACTTACTGATTTTTAATATCCAGGCATTAAGAATAGACGTTGGTAGTTTTTTGAAATTGCTTCTTTGGTAATCCTCGTACTGCAAATATTATTTTGATTTTGCTGACTGATATTGTTAATGAAGATTGTTATATATTATCAAGGAAGTATCGCGTGTATGTATTTACTATAGAATGCCTGTTAGCTAATAAATTGAGCAGATTAGTCAAAGGTCTGCTTGATTTAAAGTAATTTTCAGGTAGTTTGTGATTGCTTTTATTGGCTTATCAGAAATCTCAACAACTTTTATTTGATGAAACTGGGGGATAAAGTATATTATCTCACAAATACCCATTCAGTAATTATGAATCAAAAGAAAATTATTACTCAAGTATCTTTCTTTTAAATACAATATTCATGAAAAATTTTACTTTAGTAATTGCTAGTGTTTTAGTAGTGTTAATAGCTACACTTTCTCCATTCAATTTTTATTTTCCAGATACTTTTTCTCTGAAATTGATTATCACTAGTTTCGACAACAGTAGTTCTTTTGAAGACGTGGTAAACAACATTTTATTGTTTATGCCTTTAGGTTTCAGTTCTACTGCTGTCTTGCAGAGAAAGAAGATGCGATTCCTCAGAAACTTTTTAATAGTAACATTTATTAGCACTGGATTGTCATCGCTAGTTGAAATTTTACAAATATTTCTATCTTCAAGAACACCAACACCTGACGACATCGTTAACAATACCATCGGTGGAATTGTTGGTATGATTTGCTTTTATATGTGGCATTCAAAAAGCTTCATATATATCTTGTCACTGATAGAGAACAGTAGATTGAATAACTCTATTAAACAAATAACATTATTATTTATTGGATATATCTTTATTGCGTTCTTAATTTCAATATTATGTCAGAGTACAACGAATCTAACTAATTGGAATTTAAATTATCCGTTGGTACTTGGTAATGAGAATACAGGTGATAGACCTTGGTATGGATATATTTCAAAAGTTCAAATTGCTGATAGAGCATTTTCTCAAAGTGAGGTTTCACACTTATTAGATAGCAAAACTTCTTTAAATACTACCAAACAATCTCTGATAGCTGACTATGAGTTAACTGATAACAAAAGGTATCAAGATAATACTGGCCAAATGCCCGAACTTTTATTGCAGGGACATTCATCAAATATTAGAAACGAGAAAGGTGTTGCTTTAAGTTCTAGTCATTGGTTAAAAACAAAAACTCCAGCCACTTTCTTAAATAAAAGAATACGTCAAACTTCGGAATTCACAATATTCACTACTGTCGCTACCGCTGATACAAACCAAACTGGCCCTGCACGTATAATCTCAGTTTCGAGAAATGGGTTAAGCCGCAATTTCACTTTAGGGCAGCAGGAAAGTAACTTAGACTTGCGGATACGAACATCAATTACTGGAGAAAACGGTGCAGATATAAAACTTAATGCTCCTGATATCTTTACAGATACTAATCCTCATAATATAGTAATTACTTATTCAAAAGCTGCAATCCAAGTTTATATAGACAAATTAAATAATTCTTACCTTTTTAATTTACTGGAACTAATTCCAAAAAATAAAAAAGTATTCTACTATGGACTAACTTTTATACCCCTAGGGATTTTTTTAGGGTTTCTAACTCTTCTGGCAAAAAAAAGATTAATTTTTTATAGATTACTACTTTTTAGTGGAATAGTATTACCTTCTTTAATCTTGGAAATAGTCTTGGTAATTTATAGTGGTAAGAGTATCAGCATAGAAAACTTGTTAATGGGCATATTATTTATAGCTGGTACAATGCTGATGTTGAGATTACGTGCTTCTAGATTTTTCAACCAGCAGGTTTAAGCGAACTTTTTACACTATATAATTCCTCTTTAATTTTTCAAAAAGCGACTTACTTCTGAAAAGTGGCAAAATCAAATGTACTGTCGGCATAGTTGCGATTAATCTTTAGCGCTTTTCTCTTTACCCTGCACCTTCAATACGGTTCGGTTAAGCAAAAACTTACATTCATGTAGGTTGGGTTGAGGTACGAAACCCAAAATCTATCGTCATTTTTTGGGTAACGCTTATCCGCTCAACCCAACCTCAGGGAAAGCGTATTTCTGAGGGAACGCTTGCGACGACTCGGCCTATGGTTGGTAAAATTAATTCGGCGGATCGATTTTATTCGCAAACCAGGCCCAAAGAATCATTGGAGAACCAACACCCAAGCAGAACAACCACTGTTGGAAACTCAACGGTGCAGTCTCAAACACATTATTAATCAAAGGCACATGAGAAAAGACAATTTGTAAAAGAATCGCTCCAATAATCCCAAAACCAATCGCAGGAACATCCACATTATCTTCAATCGTACCATCCATCTTCGCAATTAAATTCGGTACTAATTGGCTAATACTCAGCATATAAAAAATCCGTCCGGCAATCAGCGCATTAATCGCCATCGTCCGCGCTAAATCTATATTACCTGTCGTGTAACGGATATATTCAAAAACACCAAATATCACAATCCAGTTAAACAAAGAAATTACTAAAATCCGCTTCATCCGACTACTTGAAAGCAAAGGTTCTTTCGGATCTCTCGGTGTTTGCTGCATCACATTTTGTGCCTTTGGTTCAAACGCCAACGGCACAGTCATTGTGATGGAATTCAACATATTCAACCAGAGAACTTGTAAAGATAAAATCGGTAAATCCCGAGCCAATAATGTGCTTAACAAAATTGTCATTGATTCTCCACCATTCACCGGGAGAATAAAACAAATCGCTTTCAAAAGATTTTTATAAACTGCTCTTCCTTCTTCCACTGCTGCTTCAATCGAGGCAAAATTATCATCAGTAAGAAGCATATCTGAGGCTTCTTTGGCAACTTCCGTACCGGCACCACCCATCGCAATCCCGATATCTGCTTGTTTTAATGCGGGTGCGTCGTTGACACCATCCCCCGTCATTGCAACAACTTCACCTTTTGATTGCAAAGCTTCTACCAATCGCAGTTTTTGTTCTGGTGCTACACGGGCAAATACTACACCTTCTTCGGCAACGTTGGCGAGTTCTTGACTATCCATCCGTGCCAATTCTGTACCAGTAAATGCCAGAACTGACCCATTTTTGTTGATTCCCATGCGACGAGCGATCGCCTGTGCTGTAACTGCATGGTCACCTGTAATCATCTTCACCTGAATACCTGCTTGTTGACAAGCATGTACGGCTTTAATTGCACTCTCACGGGGAGGATCGATCATCCCCTGCAAACCCAGGAAAACTAATCCACTTTCAATATCTGGATGATCCACCGAGTTTTGCTGGTTGGGGACGGACTTTTTCGCCAGAGCTAGCACCCGCAAGCCCTGCCGTGCCATAATATTAACTTCGCGATCGATGGTTGTTTCCTTTAATGTATCTACACAATCCATTGGTCGTTGTTGTCCAGAGGCATTCAACATCCCAGTACAGCGTTTGACGATTGACTCTACTGAACCCTTAACGTAAATTGTCTTACCCCTAGGCGTTTCGTGCAATGTCGCCATGTATTGAAAATCAGACTCGAAGGGTATTCCATCTACCTTGGGCATCTGTTTGGCTAAACTGGATTGATTGAAGCCGGCTTTATTGGCAGACGCAATTAATGCTCCCTCTGTAGGATCTCCCATTACTTCCCACTTACCGTTTTTCTTCTCTAGATGGGAGTCGTTACACAGCAAACCTGCAATCAAACATTCCTGCAAACCCTTATCCAAGTTCAAATTAACGGGTTTCTCGTCCACCAGAATTTCTCCTTCCGGTGCATAACCTACGCCAGAAATTGTATACTGATGACCGCCTGCATAAATTGCTTGCACTGTCATCTGGTTTTCTGTCAATGTGCCGGTTTTATCGGAACAGATGACAGTCGCACTACCTAAAGTCTCCACTGCTGGGAGTTTCCTGATAATTGCATTCCGCTTCGCCATGCGGGAAACACCTATTGCCAGCGTCACTGTTACTACTGCTGGTAGACCTTCAGGGATGGCACTCACAGTCAAAGCAACGGCTGCTTCTAGAGCTTGATTAAAGCCTTTGAAACTCAACCCAACTACAAAAGTTAGGGTTGCCAGCCCTAGCACCATATACAGCCAATTCTGACTGAATTTGTTGAATTTCCGGGTTAAGGGTGTGGAAATATCTGTATGTTGACCCATCAACTGGGATATCTTCCCAGTCTCCGTGGCATTCCCTGTAGAAACAACAACACCTGTGCCTTGTCCAAAGGTGACGAAACCACCCGCATAAGCCATGTTTCTGCGATCGCCTAATGGAGCATCAACCTTCTGGGTTTTGGTATTTTTTTCTACCGCTACAGATTCACCAGTTAATCCCGATTCATCAACTTGTAAATTTCTAACTTGAATTAACCGTAAATCTGCGGGGACTTTATCACCAGAAGTCAGCAGTACAATATCTCCAGGCACCAAATCCCGTGAAGGAATGCGTATTTTTTGACCATCGCGGAGGACTACAGTTTCCGTAGTAATTGCTTTCGCTAATGCCGCGATCGCCCCTTCGGCTTTCGATTCCTGAATAAATCCAATAATAGCGTTAGTGGTGGTTACACCCCAAATTACCCCTGCATTTACATAGCTACCAGTTAGCGCTTTCACTAAACCTGCACATAACAAAATAATTAGCAGTGGCTGGTTAAATTGCAATAAGAATTTTATCCACCAAGGTTTACCTTTCTTTCCAGTGAGTTCGTTGGCTCCATAACGTTCCGCTCTCTGTTTGACTCCAGGACTGCTTAAACCTTTTTCTGGGTTTACGTCCAATTGAGCGATCGCATCAGAAACATCTAACGAATGCCAAACAACTCCATTCTGCCCGCCTAGCGCTGTTGTAGATACAGCCTGAACCATAATTCCCTTTCCTCTTTGCAGTGTTAAATATGATTTAACACTATTTAATAGTGCTAAGATAGCAATTGGCACTATTAAATTTTTATGTAAACTATAGATTTGCTTGATGGTTGCCAATAAGAATCAAAGTCAGTATGCTTCCCCTTACGATTAGGCTAAAAAACGAAAGGTAAAAAACGTGTGAATTTGGATTTGTCTACTCCATTACAATTAATTGGGCGTTCTGTGGAATTTCAGCGAATTGTGGAAGTCCTGGCCCATGACGGTGATTTGCTGATTACGGGAGTACCGGGGAGTGGGAGACGTACTTTGGTGCGAGTCGCAGCCCAGGAGGTAGGAGCGATTATCTTGGAGGTGGATTGTATCCGGGCTACAGATGGGGAGAGATTTTTGCAACTGCTGGGAGAAAGTATCAGCCAAAGTTTTGAAGCGGTAATAATTCGCGAATGGTTGGCAAAAAGTGCAGGAGAATTTTTTGCCTTTCACCCAGAAGGAAGTGGTGGCAAACTGAAATTATTGTGGTCTCTGAATCAAAAGCAGATATGGCAAGCATTTGAAAAATTGATTTACCTACCGCAATTATTAGCCCAGGATTTAGGAAAGCGGGTAATATTAATTTTGCAGAGTTTTCCGCACATTCGTTCTTGGGATCGCAATGGTTTGTGGGAAACAACCTTGAGACGAGAGATAAAAATTCAAACTCATGTGAGTTACGTTTTGGTTGCAACCATTGCCGAAATTAACAATCATTCAGAAGATACTAATTATCCGTTAGAAACAGTAGAAATTTTGCCCTTAGCCAATGAAGTTTTAGGAGTTTGGGCAAGAGAAATTTTACATATAGAGAAACTCACATTTGATGTCCGTTCCAAAGCATTGCAACTATTTTTAGAAGCTGTAGAGGGACACATTGGCGATGCGATGACATTAATTCGTCGGTTGCAATCTTTGCGTCGTGCCGATGGATTAATTACCGAAAAACAAGTTGAGCAAGCAATTGAGGGGCTGCTGAAAGATTTGTCGATTACCTTTGAATCTTTGCTGATGATACTTCCAGCGAATCAGGTGCATCTTTTGGAATGTTTGGCAATTGACCCAACAGAAAAGCCACAAAGCCGCGAGTATATACAAAAACACGGTCTTTCTCGTGGTGGGAGCTTGCAGGGCGCAATTACAGGGCTGCTGCACAAAGGTTTGATTTATGGCCCCGAGCAAGGGTATCAACTGGCACTACCACTGTTAGCTTTTTGGTTGCGGCAGCGATTGATTTAAGGGCTGCTCAGATCCCCAAGTTTTTAAATACAGCTGTTTTCGGGTAAATAAACCACATTTTTGACCTCTCTCGTCTTAGGAGAGAGGCTTTGATATTCCCTCCTTCCCGATGTTCGGAAGGGGGTTATACCGTTTCTTTGTGAAGCTGCATATATTACCCCCCGGCTACGCCGTCCCCCCTTGGCAAGGGGGGACTACAGGGGGGTCTTGATTATGTGCATCTTCATACAGAATTGGTATTAGGGACTTAGGTTTGGGATTGTGGTACAAAGGGAGTGAAAATCGCTGGAAGTCGGAGATATGAAGTTTTAGATTAAAATTTTTATTGCTTTAAGCGAGCTTTCTTAAATCAATTAAATCCTCTTCTCTGCCTAAAATTTCTTTGTATTTAATTATATCAATTAAAGGTTGTACTTTCATCTCTAAATTCTCAAAGATAATTATATTTGCTTTTGATAAATCTGTATCTAACCTAACTTTCATACCTTGATGACAAACAAACACATCTTCTGCTTGGTTAATTTCCACATCAATATCGTTAATTGTTAATGTCATCATCAGTAGTTCAAACTCTTCATCTACTAATATTGTTGGCTGAATTGTAATATATTCTCTGAATAATTCAGCAACTTTCTCCATGTCTTTTTGAGCAACTTCAATATCGATATCACGCAGAAACCACTGTGAACCATAAAGATTTCCTGCCAAACCACCTGTAACATGATAGTCAATATCATGTTTTTGCAATATAGGAATAATAAATTTTAAAACCTGAATATGAGCATCGGAAATTATACTATTCATACTTAATTAATTACAGAAGTTTTCTATACTCAAGTTTAATGACTGTACCAGCTAAAATCTAAAATCCATAGGACTTACGCAAAAACTCTCTTAAACTCTTATTCTTCCCGTACTCGGTGTCTACCGAGACGGAAGGCCAAGGAAGCGCAACCAATTCTCTATGAGGTTGCGCTTTATTCACCCACAGGCAGCAAGCCTGGACGCCACGGAGACGCTACGCGAACAAGTCGGCCAAGCCGCCCAACGCACTGGCAAAGGCTATACAAACATTCGCCCTTGGCGTTCCCGGAGGGTAGCCCACAGTAAGGTGGGCTAATTAGGCGCATCTTTATAAAGAAACGGTATTAGTTATCAATGATTTGTATTTTCCAAATCTCTTAAAATAAACCTATCTCCAAAACACCACCAGCTAAAACTAATCTTATGGTTGCCAATTCCCAATTTGAATACATGACACCCCAAGAGTTCCTGGCATGGGAAAAAAACCAGCAATTACGCCACGAATACATCAATGGAGAAGTATTTGCCATGACAGGGGGAACAAAACCCCACAATCGCATTGCTTTAAACTTAGCTACAGCTTTAGATGGTTTTGTAGCAGAAAAAGGTTGTGATGTCTACATCAACGATGTGAAAGTGGAGTTATCTCCATCGGGACCCTATCATTACCCGGATGTGGTAGTAACTTGCGATGCCAGAGATAGAGAATCAATTGATTTAGTGCAATATCCCTGTTTAATTGCGGAAGTTCTTTCCCCATCAACCGAAGCATTTGACAGAGGTAAAAAATTTATGAAATATCGACAATTAAGCACTTTAAAAGAATATGTTTTGATTCAATCCGATGAAATTGGCGTGGAATGTTTTCGCCGCAATGATGAAGGTTTATGGGTTTTGCATTCTTATGGGGCTGGGGATATTTTGACTTTGGAAAGCGTGGGGTTTTCTATTCCGGTAGATAAATTATATCGACAAGTCAGATTTGATGAAAAAGAAGGGGAGTAAAAAAGTGCAAAACACCCTACATGGCACTGAATTTCACTACATATTTTGGGAGCATCTCAGTTTTGCAAAAGTAGTACGTAGGCAAGGCTAACTCGCACTACAAAACAGGTGTTTTTACAAATCTCAACTTCCACCACGCACGCGCAAACAAAAGCAATAGAGCAAGAAAATCTTCAAAATAAAAATTTGAGCGCCGCGCGGGAAATGTATCAACGTGCATACTTAACTTTGCAATCCCCGTGAACATCCCAGATATTGGGCACCTTATATTTTACTTGGAAATTGGTTGTAAATGTGTAGCAGCCTTAGATAAATGGTAAAAAATTCCAAAATGTAGAGACCGTAAATTTACGGTCTCTACATTCTCATCAGCAATTTCTAATTGTTCAATAACTTGGATCTCAAACGAGGAAGCGAGATCGTTAAAGTCATCACCTACGCTCGTGAACTGCTTGGCTCCTTTCAAGAATTAAGCTACGCTCTTTTCTCGGTATAGTTTCCTTGCCCATCGAGATACCACAGACCGTAATGCCCCTCAGCGCCGTTTGGCCCTTGCCAAGAGTTTGCTGGAGGAACTTGAGCATTTTGGTTGCTTTTCCAAGGTTCATCAAATGCCTCAAAAAGGTAAGTTGTTACTTTCTGCTCAAACGCCCACTTATCAATCGCCTGGTAGTAAGCAAGAAGATTCTGGGTGTTGTTAACTGTGTTGTTAAAACTAATACCTTGCGAAGCCCATCCAGTCTCGCCGATTGCAACCTCGCACTGCGGCTTGATTGCGGTAACGGCTGTTTTGATGGTATTGAAGGCTTGAGCAACACCATTTACACCTTCAATAGGAGTGGCTGTATTCGCAGCCGGATACAGATTGCAAAGGATAAAATCGCAGTTTTGGATCAGTGTCTTCAACTCGTTGTAAAACGAACTGTTTGGGTTGGCAATATTTCCAAAAGTATGCGATCGCACACCCACTTTAATATTGAGGTTGTGGGCTCTGTGTTTATTAGCCACAATCATTGCGTTGACAGTATTGGCTGTCTGGGCATCAACCACATACTCATTTGTGAATACAAGAGAAGTTACTGTATTGGGGTAAACAGCGTTTGCCGCTTCGGCCGCAGAAAAAGCTGCTTCAATTTCTGCCTGTTGTAGTGCCGCATTCGGTAGTTGCTGATAAATTCCTTGAGCCACCTCAATAGCAACTTTACCTTTGCGCTGATTCAACTCGGCAGCAGCAAGAGCAACACGGCAGTTAGAATCAACTTGGTTCCAAGGTGTTGTAGGCTGGTGATAGCCTGCATAACCCATCCCATATGTGCAGATTTTATTGAACTTGGAGGCAATTACCTCAAGCATACGAACAATATCCTGCTGGCTGTATGAATTCCACCACGGAGTCGTAGCATTCGGAGGACTTCCAGTCCAGTGCCCAACATAGGGCTGAAAAGCAATACCAAGAAATTGAGACATAACAAAGTTTTCCGTTCAAGTGAGATTTTTCTGTATTGAAAATAGGGCATTGGGCGTAAAGAAAGGTTTAATTCAACCCAGTCAATTAGCCTTAGTCAACAGGTGTTAGAAATAGTTCAGCCTCAGCCTGCCTTCGTGCCAAAAGTCCTTCCTCAACATTCGTTCCAGGGTTACGGTATTTGATGAAAGTCTCTTTGATTTCAGACCAATTGCGACTCTCTAAAACTCTGGTAATGGAATTGAAGCCAGGGGCACCAAAGAATTTACTTCCTAAGTTGTAGCCAAAGCTCAGTAATGCTCCTTGTTGGTTAGTATTTAGTTCATGCCAACAAGGTATTTTTTCTAAATCAGGTAAGTAATTATTTTCCAACTGATAAATTAAAAGCTCATCAGATTCTTGTTGAGAAATACTCTCCCCAAGAAACCACGGGCTGCCATCGCGTTTCTTGGTTGACCCCCACCCAATTGTAATCGGTTCGCGTTTGGTGTAAGGGTCGGGGTATGCTTGAAGAAAACAGCTTTCAAAGTGTTTAATCAAATCAATTCCGCATTGAGGTAGTTTTGCAGGAATCTGAACTAAGAGATTAGGAACCTTCTTAGCTTCAATCAACCTAAGAGCAAATTCTACGTTCAAAATACCGAGTAAATCAAAAGCGCGGGCAAAGTTTTCTAGAGAAGCTTTAGTACGAGGTCCATAAGCGCCATCAGCAACTCCTGAAAGTAATTTTAGGTCAATAAGGCGGATTTGAACTTGCTTTGCTAACTCTTGGTCTTGGCGCAAATAGTCAAACTCAAGAGATTTGTCAAGCTTTATAATATCTTGGAGTTTCATGTTTATTTTCTCCTAGTAAGTATAGCCAACGAGAAGTTTGACCGTGTTCTGCTCTTTGCAATGTTCTTGGAAAACTTTCTCGAAATCTGTGAATTCTGATTCAGGTAGCACAATGCAGCCCATACTTCCTGGCACATTTGCATCTTTATGAATTAGCAGGTCAGAACGGGTTCCTCCGTCAAGTGTTTTGACTTCAAATGGTGTGATGGGGTAACCATTGCCATCTACTCCTTTAACGTTTCTGAGGTCTACAGGGTTAACTGTAACGGAGTAAAAAGGCAATGGCGGACTTAATTCATGAGTAGCAGGAATTACACCACCACGAATATTCCAATCTTTTACCCCTTGTTTGTCCGCAGTGCTACTTGTAGCAATCCATCTACCAACAATTCCTTTCGTTTCATCTACTAGGAATAATCTACCTCTATTGAGTTGTGAGGTTTCATCTAGTGGCATTGTAAAAAATAACAGCATATTGTTTATGTTTGTTTCTTTCTGAAGAGTTTGCTTATTTCTCAGCGTTTAGCTATCAGCTTTTATCAACTGACATATCCATATTATTTCTGGTCTTCCTGACATTGGTGTAAGATGTCAGTACCGATAAAATGAAAGTTAAGTTGGTAAGCTAACTTTGCTATACTCTTAATTAGTGCTACGAAAATTTACTTATGCACTTTGCACCTTGAGAAATGGCGTTTATTTACATATTGATTAAGATTTAAATTCGGTATAAAAACCCCTCCCCGCTTGCCGCTTCGGCAAATTTTGCGTCTCTAAATTAGGTTAATGTTGATTTACAGTCTTAACTGAACCGTATTGGACTATAAGTCCCTGTCTAATAGCATAAGTCCATTAAAATGGACTAAAAATGATTTTTGTTATTATCGTATTTTTCGTAACTAACGAATTAAGAATTTTGTGGTTTATACGCAAGCTGCAAGATAAGCTATTCCACATTTAAGGATTGCTTCGTTCCTCACTGCGGACGGGGATTGATCTACTTAGGCCTTTTTACAAAGCGCTTGTACTAATGCATTTAAACCAGCTTCACTTGTGAAGTAAGTTAAATGGTCGCAAGCGGTGTCTGGTGATATGATAATCGGTTGAGGTATCCGGTCTGTACTGATGCTTTTAATACTTTCTACTGTTACCGCGATATCATTGGGTTGTTGGAAAAACACCATATCTACAATGCCATCTACAGATGAACCAAATAATTTCTGCATGAGTCGTTGTATCTGACTCGCTTGTTTTCCAGGGTTTGTTTGTAATACTTCAGGTCGAATCGTATGATTTCCAGCGATGATTGTATATTGCACGTTAGGGTCACGATTTGTAGAGATGTTTTGGATAAAAGAACTTTTTGGATTTATCTGTTGCAAACTATTATCATTGGCTTCTAGGAATACGACTAATCCAGCAATAATTGTTACAGGCCAAGCAACCATAGACAATTGGTTTAATCCAATACCAAGAGCGGTAAAAGCCCAATCTTGAATAGTAGGCCAAGGAGAACCAGCGTTGGGCGTACCTAGCATAACTAAGTGTTGGACAACTTGATTTCCACCTTGTTTTTCAATAAAGGTACGTGATATTAAACCACCCATCGAATGGGAAACAATATGTAATTGTTTCCCGTGATTTGCTCCTAGACCAATTTCTTCTAATCTTTGTTTGAGCAGTTTAGCGTTTTCTTCAATTGTCGTGTGCAGATTTTCGTAATCGCAGGTGAGAACTAAGTCATATTGATCTCGCAATGTTTTATCTTGTCCATTTTCTGTAAATTTTGCCTTTTGGAGGCTAGTAGCAAAAAGCCTTGTGTCGCCAAGAATTCCGTGAATATACAGCAGAATCTTCTTGGCTTTAGCGACTTCTGTTTTGATATTTTCCTTATTGGCTTGATAAGATACGTACCCATCAGGGTAAATTTTTGGAATCCTCACTAATGGGTAGTCGAAATTTTTACCCAAGTTTTGATCCAGTATTTTTTGGAATAGTATCTTAATCGAACCTTGTAGGCTGCGGCTATCAATTATTGGTTCAGGTAAGCGTTCTAATGTAATTTCTGTCCGACCATTTATAGTTTTACCTCTACCCAAGGGTAAGAAAAATTCTCCATCGTGAGCAATTGGTAAGAGATGTTCGTTTGGTGACAATGAATTGTTAACAATTAGTGTGATGGGATTTTCTGGTGTAACACTTTCATGATTTTGCACATCCAGTATTTCTAAGACGCTTAACACACTATTACCACCGCGATCGCTATTAAATTGGAATGGCTGAACTAAATTTGGGTCTTGTAGTAAAATAGGTGGATTTAAGTTACTGTTTACATCACGACTGCTTGGAGGTAAGGGGCTGAGGCTAAATTTTCCTTTGAAAGTTTTATGAGGTTGCAGTTGGATGCCAAAATATATATTAGTAGGTTCAGATTCTTTTATCCCCACTCCACCTGGTGGTTTTATCACAGTAACTTTAACAGATTTGCTTATCCAGTTGGCGATATATTCCTCTTCATCTGGCTCAGTTTCACGACTATATACTTTATTCATCAAACGGTTAAGAGCGCCTGATAATCCTCTCGAAAGATTTCTAGTAGGGGGAGAATCAAGTCCTGGTTGCTCAAGCAAACTCGCATTGAATTCTCTAGTACTGATAATTAACTTGAAAATACTACTGTATTCGGTAATTCCGCTATCTAAATATATTTTAGGGATGACATATTTTAATTTTTTTCCCTCAATAGTTGAACCAATACTAGATTTTTTCGGTAAACGTAAACTACTCCTTTCTACAAAAAACTGAGGAATCTCTATTGCATAACTTCCCGCTAATTCTACTATCTGAAAATATAGGTCTTGTTCGCTATTATTCGTTATTTTGATTTTTACCCGTGGCGGAGACCAATTATTCTCTTTAAAAGTATATAACGCGCACATCTCGGAATTTACCAGCGACGAATCAGACTGATTATCCCCAGAAGTAACAATAACCTCCATTTCCACATCATCAGCTTTCACTTGACTCGTGGCTGGGGTTTTTAATTCTAGAATATTTTGCCAACGTGCGATATGTTCTAAACGTTTGATTATCTTATCTGCACCTTGCCGAGTGTATCCTTGGGTATCTAGTATTTCTGGGATAGGTGCAACTATTGGATGTTTATCAGAAACTTGTTTAATCCAATATTGACCTTTAGTAGCTTCTAAATAATAATTTGGAAGCACATCTGATTCTGCTTCAGTGACAAACAAAGAAGGTTTATTCTCATCTGCCGATAAAAGTGCTTGACGAGCTAATACTACACCTGCATCGTCACCTAGAAAATATACTTTCAACTGCGGTAGTGGCACATCAGTAACAACAGCCCAATAAGGCTCTTCTTGGGATAAATACGTGCTACCGTCCAAAAGTTCTACTTTGCTCGCTTCTGTCATTACCTCGCTAACTTTGGCAGGGCAAATGGCATTAGAAATTTGACGTAACTGTTCTGTAGTGCTTCCTTGAGGGAAAATAGCTAATAAAGTCTCTCCGTTAGATGATGGAAGAACACCATGTAGAACACCACCGTTAATCACCCAATTATGATATATTTGCTTATCATAACTTAGAGTAAAGTAATTCGCACGCTCGCCAGTTGCACCCCCTAAGAAAGTTTGTCTTATATCCTCTGGTTGCGCTTCTATTTGCGGTGACTGATCCCTAACTTTACCAGTAATCAACGCATTAATATCCTGAACTAAATCTGTATAAGATAAACTACCATTAGTGCGTTGTAATGCTTCAGTTAGAAAGTAAGAAAAAGCACCACGCTGTTTACCATCCGAGCCGATATACTCTTTTGCAGTTTGATGCGAACGACAAGCAGCGATCGCTATATGTCTGGGTAACTTATAATTACTGCTTAGGCGGCGATCTAACCATTCTGCTGGAAAAATAAAATCTTTTAATTCTCTTACGTTTAGATCCCCAGATGTTTGACGTTCGATAACATCCGGGTCTCTCGTCGCTGTACCAGAGTGGCAACAATCCAAAATAGTCAAGATATGTGGATTTAAGATAGCTACCTGCTCTATTAAGTAGTTTAACTCCTTATCTGCTAAGTCTTGACCTTTCTCAGTCCGACTATCATAACAAACTAAAGTTTCAATTTTACGGTCTGGCTTTTCAGCCCAAAACACTTCTGGTGACCCTTCAGAGGAACCATGACCAGCATAATAGAACAATACTACATCTTCACTATCAGCCTTGCATAAATGTTGCTGAAAACCATTAATAATTGCCTGACGTGTTGCTAAATCATTTCTTAGTTTCCAAGGACTCACCGAATTTTCAACTAATTCCCATTTCGCATCGGTAGCAATTCGTTTACGTAAATATATTTCTATTGCTTCGATATCGTTGACACAACCCTTTAAGTTACCCACTCCTCTTGATTGAGGGTGGTAGCAGTCGATACCAACAAGTAGTGCGTAAATTTTGTTAGCCATAAGTTTTTAGCGAATTGAGCAATTCAATGCCTTTTTGTTAAATAGGTTTAACAAGAATCAACTTATGCACTTACAGGAATTTTCATATGAATTCGACGGATTTAAAAATACGGTTTCTTCACCCAGCGTTTGGCTTTTTAATCATTTTATTCTGCACTGCTGTAAGTTTTTCCATCATCACAAATAGAAACAGCAATAAGATACGAAATTAACCCTGATTATGCCTTCTTCATCTCTTTTACTTTGGCATTACATATAATGTCTCTACACCTGGTCTATTTAGATGAAATATATATAGTATGTAAGTGGAATCAAAGTTATACTATCCCTGGAGAGCAATAAAGACGAAAAAATATGGTGCGACTGGTGTTAATCGGGATAATGCTGGTGTTGTTGACTGGTTGTGGTGGTGGGTATATACCGAATAAGCAACTAGTGCGAAAAGCGATCGCATTACAGATAGAACAAACTCAAGACAAACTCACCCAAAAGCTAGATTTACATTTTCGAGGCTTTGAAATCGATCGTCTATCAATTAGCAAGCAAGAATCTCTGACTATTCAAAATCTACCATCTTACCGCGTGCGGGGAACCTACGATCTCACTCTCAAACTACCGAAACGAGAGTTGACTCAATCTCATAAACCCTTTGACCTTTACCTCCAAATTCAACAACAAGGTAAAACTTGGCGGTTGCTGCTTCCTGATAACTCTAGCTCCGAGGCTTGGCGGAGTTATCTTCTAAAATAGCGCGGTTTAATCCCTAGGAACCTCTTGACTTTCATTAAAAATCTGTCTATAAATCTTCTCAGTTTTGATTTTCGTTTTGGTGTAGACCACCAATTAGAAGGTGGTGATATGGGTTTAACTCCTGGATTTTTTAATTCCCATTGCAATTGTGCGGCTTTGGTTAAATCCGCAGAAGCTCGATTTTCGTATCCTAGTTGCGAACAGACAAATCCACGATATGTGTATGCTTCTATGTAATTAGGATTGAGACGTATGGAAGAAGAAAAATCAGCGATCGCTTTTTCATATCTACCTGCAATGGCATTTTCTACTCCCAAGTTATAAAATGTTTCCGCACCGTAACGATTGGGGTAAACTTTGTTTGTCTTTTTTGGAGTTGTATTTCTTGGAGTAGATTGATTTACAGGACTTGGTTCTATAAACTTAAGCCTGTCGTAAGCTTCGTTGATTTTCTTAATTTTTTCCTCAGCTTCCTGTTTTTGCTGTGATAAAGCAAAACGGTCAGGATGCCAAATCTTAACCAGCTTGCGGTAAGCTTGCTTCACTTCGTCTTGAGAAGCACCGGGTTCCAAACCAAGAATGTTATAAGCACGATCGATCTCAAAGCGTAGACGCGAATGCGGATTGTCGTTAGACATCACTCATACTGGGTACAAGGACAGCAATGTAAATCCATGTTAACTTCTTTCAGAAAACCTCTCCAGTCCACTCAAACTCCTCACTCTGGCTACCACTGGGATCGCAGCAGTCGTCGCTTTTTTGAAGGTTGGTATTACCGTGTAACTTTGCCGGAAAACGGTCAAACTTTCGCCTTTATGTACTCCATCGAAGACCCAATCGGTGGTAAACTCCACAGCGGTGGTGCAGCACAGATCCTGGGTGCTAATGATGAATATTTGTGGCGAACTTTTCCCGATGTCAACAAATTCTGGGCTAGCCGGGATGTTCTGGCTTTGGGACATTGGGGCAAAACGAACCTCGAACTTGAACAACCTGGTTACTTGCTACCACGAGATTTTGCAACTCACATCGAATCTGGCTATCAAGCCACAGCGACATTAAATCAAGGAATAATCCGCGATCCCGCTACGGGTAATTATTGCCGATGGGAGTATCAAATTGAACCTATCTACGGCTGGGGGGATAAAGGAAGTATTCAGCAATCAACCGCAGGCTGGCTGTCTGAGTCCCAAATATTTGAGCCGGGATGGCAAATTTTAATGGCCCACGGTTTGGCTTCTGGTTGGATTGACTGGAACGGCAAAATATATGAATTCACCAAAGCCCCATCCTACGGCGAAAAAAATTGGGGTGGTGCTTTTCCTCAAAAATGGTTTTGGCTCAATTGCAATAGCTTCGAGAATGAGCCAGATTTAGCACTCACTGCAGGTGGCGGTAGGCGTGGTGTCCTCTGGTGGATGGAATCTGTCGCGATGGTTGGCTTGCACTACCAAGATAAATTTTACGAGTTTGTACCCTGGAATTCAAAAGTTACTTGGAATATTCTACCTTGGGGTAGATGGCAAATTCAAGCTGACAATGGAAAGTATGAAATTGAATTGACTGGAACTACCGAAAATATCGGTACTCCTTTGCGTGCGCCTACTGCCGATGGTTTGATATTCTGCTGTCGGGATACTATGCAAGGCAAGGTTGATTTAGAATTACGAGAAAAAACTTTCGGAAAATCAAAAATCGTCCTGAAAGCAAGCAGTTATCTGTGTGGATTAGAAACAGGTGGCAAATTTTGGGACAACTCCTGGCAATCTCACTAAAACTGCTATAATTCTACGTAGCACTTTTTTTGGGGCTGTAGCTCAGCTGGATAGAGCGAGCGCCTCCTGAATAATCGGGCACCTTAAAGGAAACTTTATGAGTGAATGTGGTTAAATTCGGTGAACCCTAAAAAGTTAAAGACTTTATGGGAATACCGAGCCAAGCCCTGAGATTTGAAATTTGAGATTTTGGATTTATCTTCAATCTGTAAGTCTCAAATCCAAAATAGAGGGAAGGTGTAGAGACTAGTAAGCCACCGCCTAAGGGTTTAAAGCCTACGGTGAAGGTATAGTCCGGAGAGTGGGGAAACTCACACAAATCTGAAGCGCTAGGTCGCCGGTTCGAACCCGGCTAGTCCCGTTGTTCGCCAAATATTAAATAAAGTAACTGTGAATCCTTTATCGAGCATTCGATACAAGGTAGAATTTTATTGACACATTGGGGGGTAATAGCCTACGGACACCATTAAATAGTCTGTGCTAAAAAAAAACTCCAGTTTTGTATGAAGGTATATATTTTCAAAGTTCCAACATCTGTAATAATTAAATTATTTTTTGAGAGAAAATTTCCCAATCGAATCAGACGTAGTGATTAGAACCTTGAATAAATCACACTCCAGTAAATCTATTCGGTTTATGCTCCTAATGTTGCCGCTATTCTTGTGGTGGGGATACAAGGAAGCTAAAAATACATTTTTAGAACCTCAAGCGGTCTTAGTTTTGGGTGGTTCAACGTCACGTTTGGAACGAGAGAAATTTACAGCCAATTTTGCCCATAACCATCCAAATATACCAATTTGGATTAGTGGGGGTAGTCCAGAACAGCCGACGAAAAAAGTGTTTGCGAAAGCTGGGGTTGATACCAAACGTTTACATTTGGATGATGAAGCAGTAGACACAGTGACTAACTTCACAACGATGGTGGATGAGTTAGAATCTCGGGGGATCAAGAGCGTTTATTTGATTACTTCAGATTATCATATGCGTCGTGCCAGCGTAATTGGTGAGATTGTTTTTGGTAGTCGGGGTATTGCTTTTAAGACAGTCGCAGTACCATCGGAGAAATCTTCCGAACCTATTGAAAAATCTGTCCGCGATGGCGCTAGAGCCTTAATGTGGGTAACGACTGGTTATACTGGTGCTAATGCAGCAAAAAGTAGGTAAGATTTTAAAGTTTACCGAACAAGGCAAAAGTAAAAAGTAAATTTGCCTTGGGCATTTAATATTTGAAATGGGGAAACGGCGATCGCTACCCATGCAGGTAATGAAGAGTTGAAAACCCCAGTCTTGACAAATATGCTCTTCTTCGGTATAAGCTGGAGCTAGGATGGATGTAAATGCTTCATCGTACCAGAACAATTTGCGATCTGGATTGGCAAAACGGAAAAATATGCCCAAATAAAGAATTACTATCTTAGATATTTTGTGCTTTTTCTTGCACAAGTACGTAAGGCTGTACAATCAGAGTCTTAAACCGCTTAGTGGGATCGCCATTCCATTCACTGAGTTGGTCTGTTGATGGTTTGGTAAACAATGCTTCATTAATCCAGCGTTCTACAGTAGGAATATTATCGCTGGCGATCGCTTCTCCCGCATCCAGTAAATCTAAGTCCACCGAGACTAAAATCACTGCATCCCTCTTGATGTGGGGAATTAGCCATTCCCACTCTGCCTCGTCCAAATTCTGTGTTAGTTCGGCTCTAATATCTTGATTAGTCATTAGTCAAGAGTCATTCGTCATTAATCAACATAATATCAACAATTTTCTTCCTTATCGTCCTAAATCGTGCATTTCATTGATAGCTGTTGCACATTGCTGCGTCAGTGCTTCTAATTCCTGTTTATTGGTGGAGGTGGGTGCGTCAATCAACTTACCAATTCTGACGGTGAGTGGAACAGCCCGTGGGATCGGCGAACCTTTCTTTAAAATCTCCTCAGAACCCCACAAACATACAGGTAATATGGGTGCTTTACCCTTTGCGGCTAAGAGTGCCGCACCGCGTTTGGGGTCTGCAATCCGTCCATCGGGTGTACGAGTTCCTTCCAAGAAAACGCCCACAGCCCAGTCTTTTTCGAGATACTCAAGGGCTGAACGGATAGCAGTGCGATCGCTTGTTCCCCGACTTACTGGATAACCACCGTATAATTTAATCACTTGCGCCAAAACCGGGATTTCAAACAATTCTTGTTTAGCCATATAAGCCACCGGACGACGGACGCAATTAGAAACAATTGGCGGGTCGAAATAACTTGCATGGTTGCTGACTATCACTAATCTTCCTTTTTGGGGCACATTTTCAACACCATAAATTCGACCCCGGAAATAAGTGTGTAGCATAGGGCTAACTACCGACCACTTCAAAGCGTGATAGAGTGCCAGACTGATGAACGGTTCGCGGCTTCTGCTCACAGAAGTTAACTCACATAAAACTGAGTATAAGCATAAGCGAAAAGGCAACCACTAGAACAAATAGAAATACAGCGGCAACCCGCTTTCTCGTAGAAAGCGGGTTGCCGAACAACTTTAAGATACAAATCTTAAAATAGCGAACAGTCCTGAACCTGCCTAATTGCTGGGGGACAGCTGACCAGTTGTATTGAACTGTTAACTATTAACTATTAGTTAGTACCAATAATGGCTTGTTGTCCTTGGGATGAAGTCGCATAACCTAAGAAAGCTTGCACTCCAGGTGTTGTAGTTTTGTAAACGTAATACAGTTGACGTTGGTAGGGATAAGCAGGAACATCCGGAGTCAAGCCATCAATCGGGACAATGCGCACTGTTTGCTGACGATTAGCCTGAGCAGAAGTAGCATAGCCGATGCCATCAGTGCCCAAAGCTTGAATCAGAACAGTTGTACCATCCGTTGGCAATGTTGTAATGTTTGGCGTTGTGCCAAAATTTGCCTTTTTAAGCACTAGTTCTTGGAAAGTCCTATTGGTACCGCTGATAGCAGGACGATTAATTACTCTCAAGTTGCCTGTAGATCCACCGACTGCGGACCAATTGTTAATTTTTCCTGCAAATATATCTGCTAATTGAGCACTGGTTAATCCCTGTGCGAAAGGATTATTTTTCTTAACAATGACAGCGATCGCATCCCTTGCGATCGGTACTGCTGTTAATCCCTGACTTAGCTCTTGAGCAGTCAGAGGACGAGATACTGCTGCAATATCAACTCTACCTGCTACCAAGTCCTGAATTCCCTTATCTGTTCCACCTGCACTTGTAGTTACAGTTGTACCAGGAAACTGCCCCTCGAAAGCACTTTTGAGATTTTGGTTAACTGTCACCATACTTGTAGAACCGTCAATTCTCACAGCAGTACCGCTAGCGACAGTAGTTGGTGCCGTCCATGCAGAATTACCAGAGTTAGTTACTGGGACTACTGGATCTACAGGGTTATTCACAGGAGTATTAGACTGTGTGCCAACTTCCGATGGTTGCCTGCCGAAAAACCACCAAATGCCACCACCCAAGAGCAGCAGTAACGGAAGGATAAAAACAATTGGAGGTGGGCCGCTTCTTTGACTCATATTCGTTTATTTGGGGTTAATTTATTGTGGTAATTGCTTTGGACCAGAATCGTTTAACATCTGCAAGCGACGAGAAACCTCATCATCCATCGTCATGTTTTCCATTTCTGCTTGGAGCTTTTCTTGAGGATTTTCAGACATTTCTGCTATAGCTTGGGCACCAAGATTGCGACGTTCGACAGCACTTTTAGCCTTTTCAAAGTCATTTTTCGCCGAACCAATGTCAAATTCGTTATTGACTTTGGCTATCTGTTCAAGTGCTGCGTTCACCTCCGACATATCTTTCATATTCTGCATATCAGACTTGTAGGTTTCTAGCTTCATCCGCTCCCGGTTTAGCTTGTCCTTAGAAGCTTTCACAGCCTGTTCTGCCTGAAGAACCATCTCCTCCAGTTTTGGCAAGATTTGCTCTGTCTGAATTACCCTCATCATCGCCATCTTCGCTGCTTCTGGATTGCCACCGTTTTGAGCAATTTTCGCCTGCTGCTCGAAGGTTTGTAATTCTTTTACCTTTGACTCATATTTAGATTTGGCAGTTTTGTAGGAACCTTCTTGCATAGCGACTGCATGCGCCAGCTTTTGCACTGCCTCCTGCATCGACTGTAGAGAATCTTCAGCTACTGCCACAGCTAGCTTCCCACCGGACTCAATCGGCATTCCCCACAGCCAATTCCAAGTCCCGACTATGGTTCGTCCTGCTTTTTCACCCATCAACCAGTAAATAGCTTTTCTCATTATTTTGATAAACCCACCTTTTACAATTACAGGTAAGCAGGGTGGATATACCGCTTTCCTGGTAATGTGTCTGTTAAACACAATACGGTTCTATCCCAAATACGGCTCTATCGTAAACACACCTCTTCCATAATCATTTATGCAAATTAAGCAAACAATAAAATTAGCGATTGGGTTCTAAACCTCGTCTACGTTGAAACCCGTAGTTTTTTCTCATCAGGGGTTATAGCCGAATGGCACTTTGAGTCATATTAATTTTTCCTGTGGTCTCAGCACAAATACGTTAATTATGCTATTTCCTATACTTGTGTTTGAGGGAAAAATCTGATTAGCTACAAAAGTATTGGTTCGAGGCTTTGTAAAGCACCATTGGTAGTCCTTTGATGCTCCTCAAAATTGTTTAGATGTTGTTCGTTCCAATGGTTGCAGTCTGGATTTTTAAGTTGGCTACATCTTCGGTAAGTGAATATGGGCTTGTATGATTAGTGTTCGATGTAGGAGTGCTGTGGTATCGGCAGTCCAATCATTGTCTGACATTCCTCTAAAGGCTGGAGTTATTTTATTCATGCTTGTGAGTGTTCCTGGTTTTTGTACTGAAGACGTGCAGAGGCAATTGCTTCTGACTTTATAAAGCCAAGTTGTCTTATCTTGTTTATCTTAGGGAGCCTCTAAATATGTCACTTGTAAAAAAATGCATTGCAGAGTTCATCGGAACTTTTTGGTTGGTTTTTGGAGGGTGTGGTAGCGCTGTACTGGCAGCAGCCTTCACAGGTGCCACTCTCTCCGCTCCAAATACTCCTGTTCCATCAATGGTTAGCTTCCCTTTGGGAATCGGTTTTGTAGGAGTTTCCCTTGCCTTCGGTTTGACGGTTTTAACAATGGCGTATGCCGTCGGTCACATCTCCGGTGGACACTTTAACCCCGCTGTTTCCTTTGGCTTATGGGCGGGTAAACGGTTTCCAGGGTCTGAATTATTGCCTTACATTATTGCTCAGGTTCTGGGTGCGATCGCCGCAAGTGGAGTCCTCTATCTGATCGCCAGTGGCAAGGCTGGATTTGCCATTGATGCAACCAAGTCGGGCGTTTTTGCGACCAATGGTTATGGTGACTTTTCCCCCGGTGGCTATAGTCTACTTGCCTGCTTGGTGGCGGAGTTTGTCCTGACCTTTATCTTCTTATTTGTGATTTTGGGTGCAACTGATCGCCGCGCCCCAGTAGGATTTGCTCCAGTTCCCATTGGTCTGGCTCTGACTCTGATTCACCTGATCGGCATTCCTGTCACCAATACTTCTGTGAACCCCGCCCGTACTCTCGGACCCGCTCTGTATGTAGGCGGAACACCACTCGCACAGGTCTGGCTGTTCTGGGTTGCCCCCATCCTAGGAGCGGTAGCGGCAGGATACCTTTACCTCAAAGTATTTGAGGAAACCAAAGCAGAACGGTTGGTCGCCTCGCAGATTGAAAACATTCGTTACTAACACCGATACTTCAGCAGCGATGTGTCGAAGCTCGCCACGTAGAGTATTCCATGTGGCAGACTTCTCACCTTTTTCGGTGTTTCCAGCCTTTAAGGGTTCATTTTTGGACTCCTTAAGAATCCCCCGGATTTATCCGTGGGGAGTTTCAAAGGTGGAGAGAAAAGTTTCTCATACCAATTCTGTATGAAGATGCACATAATCAAGACCCCCCTGTAGTCCCCCCTTGCCAAGGGGGGACGGCGTAGCCGGGGGGTAATATATGCAGCTTCACAAAGAAACGGTATCAGAAGTTAAATTGCTAATTCTGGCACACTGCGGATATTTTCCAACTTCAAATCGGTGCAAGTGCGTTTAATCAAACCAGTCAGGACATTACCGGGGCCGATTTCCACTACTCGCTCAATACCATTTTCTGATAATTTTAAAGAAATTTCTCGCCAGCGCACATTCCCTGTCATCTGTTGTATTAAACGCTGTTTTAGTTGCTCCTCATCCACAGTTGGGGATGGTTCCACATTTGATAATACTGGCACAGTCGCTTTTTGAAATTGCACAGTTTCTAAAATTTCTTTAAACTCAGTGGCTGCGGCTGACATTAAGGGAGAGTGAAATGCTCCAGAAACTTTCAAAGGAGTAGCACGTTTTGCCTTAACTTGGGATATTACTGTTTGCACAGCTTCTGGAGTTCCAGAAATTACTACCTGTCCGGGACTATTATCATTTGCTAAAACTGCGTCGGGAGTGAGAGCAAGAACTTTTTCCAGTTGTTCTCGCTCAAAGTTCATTAATGCAGCCATCATCCCACCTGAGCTACTCTCCATGAGTTCAGCACGACGTTTTACCAAGCGCAATCCAGCAGACCATTCAAACACACCAGCGACGTAAAGGGCAATGTATTCTCCCAAGCTGTGACCGGCTAATAAATCTGGTTGTTCTTTGCTTCTGAATAAATCGGCAAGAATGCTTTCTACAACATACAGACAAGGCTGTGTGTAGAGCGTACGTGATAATTTTTCTTCGTTTTGACAAATTTCGATTACAGACCAACCCAAAATTTCTTCGGCCTGAATAAATTTGTCTTTAGCAAACGGTAGATTTAATAAATCCATTCCCATACCCAAGGCTTGTGAACCTTGTCCGGGAAACACCCATGCGGTTTTACTCATTGATTCCAAAAGTTAAGAGTGAGGAGTGAGGAGTTAGGAGTTAGGAGTTTGAAGTTTGGAGTTGCGAGTGAGGAGTTAGAAATTAAATTTAATTCATAACTCGTAACTCATAATTCCTCACTCTTTTTCCCTTCCCCATTGAAAAATTACCGCTCCCCAAGAAAGACCGGCACCAAACCCGGAGGCGGCGATGATATCACCAGGTTTGATTTTACCAGAGCGTACGGCTTCATCTAGTGCTAAGGGGATGGAAGCGGCGGAGGTGTTGCCATACTGAGCAAGATTACTGATAACTTTACTATCTGGAATATTCAGACGCTGGGCAACGGCATCCAGAATCCGCTGATTAGCTTGATGCAATAATAACCAGTCTATTTTCTCAACACTGAGGTTGGCGTGAAATAAAGCTTTGTCGATGACTTCTGGGACTCGCAAGACGGCAAAGCGGTAAACTTCTTTGCCATTCATGGTGATGGGTTGGTAAGTGCCTTTGGTTACATTGATGTCAGCAGCTAACTGTTGCGATTCACCTTTGTATGGCAAGTTGAGGTAGTGGTTTTGTGTGCCGTCGCTTTTGAGTTCAAAACCGAGTAAGCGATCGCTCGTTTCGCTTTTTTGCATCACCACCGCTCCCGCACCATCACCGAATAAAATGCAAGTGCCCCGGTCTTGCCAATCTACCCAGCGAGAGAGAATATCGGCACCAATTACCAATACGTTTTGGTAAACTCCACCTCTGATGAATTGTGCCGCTGTCACCATGCCAAATACAAAACCGGAGCAAGCCGCTGTCATATCAAAGGCTACTGCTTTGGTGGCTCCCAACTGGGCTTGAATTTGACAAGCCGTGCCAAATAAGTCATCAGGAGTGGAGGTTGTCAGCACAATCAAATCTAGATCCCCTGGTGTAATTCCAGAGGCTGCGATCGCCTGACGACTGGCAACAGTTGCCAGGGTCGTTAAAGACTCATCGAAAGAAGCCAAACGCCGTTGACGAATTCCCGTTCTTGTGGTAATCCATTCATCAGATGTTTCAACCAACTGAGTTAGCACCTGATTATCCAGGCAAGTTGCTGGTACAGCCGAGCCACTTCCTGTAATTTTTATTCCGAAATTCTGCACTCTGGCATCTCCCATTGTTGGTTGTTAGTTGTTGGTTGTTAGTTGTTGGTTGTTAGTTGTTATTTGTTAGTTGTTATTTGTTGGTTGTTAGTTATAACCACTAACCACTAACCACTAACTACTAACCACTAACTACTAACTACTAACTACTAACCACTAACTAATGACAATTAACTACTTTCGCGCTGTAAGCTTTGATATTGGGACTGAATACGTTCCAGTACCTGATTATCTACCGCTTCTTTTGCCATGCGAATAGCATTAAAAATCGAAGGTGCTTGGGAGCTACCATGACCGATAATGCAAATGCCGGCAACACCTAACAACAATCCACCGCCGTGTTCAGCGTGGTCAATTCGCTGCTTGATACGCCTCAGATTTGGTTTTAAAACTGCTGTACCAATTTGACCGCGCAATCCTTGGGGTAACTCTTCCCGCAAAATTTGCAGGATAAATTCTCCGACGGCCTCAGCAAATTTTAACAGCACATTTCCGGCGAAGCCATCACATACAATCACATCAAAGTTGCCTGAAAGTACATCACGTCCTTCGGCATTGCCACTAAAACAAATTTGGGTATTTTCTTTTAGTAGTTGATGGACGCGAAGGGCTAAATCATTACCTTTACAGTCTTCCTCACCGATATTTAATAAACCTACCTTGGGTTGCTGTGTACCCAATACGTATTGACTGTAAATCGACCCCATGACAGCAAACTGCTCCAAAAACTTCGGACGGCAGTCTACATTTGCGCCAACATCAAGTATCAGTACTGGCTTGCTGGCAACCATCGTGGGGAATACCGCACCAATTGCCGGACGGTCAATTCCCGGCAGTCGTCCCAAGCGAAGTAAAGCTGCGGCCATTGCGGCCCCAGAGTGACCAGCACTAATTACAGCGTCAGCTTGCTTTTGCTTGACCAAATTCATTGCCACATTGATTGAGGACTTTGGTTTGCGTCTGATGGCGCTTAAAGGCTCCTCATCCATTTCGATCGTTTCCTCCGCAGGAACGATTTCCACCTGCCCCAAATTAGTTTTTGGCGGCAATACAGCTTCAATTTGCTGGGGATCGCCCACCAACAATACTTTTACACCTAATTCTTCCCGTGCCCGCAGTGCGCCAGCGACGATTTCACCAGGTGCGCGATCCCCTCCCATTGCGTCAATTGCGATCCGTACGCCAGTCGATTCCATTGCTTGTGAGCTTCTAGAAACCTTACAAATTTTACCAGATGCCTCCACTGAAAAATCGCGGCTTGCCAACGCTTTTATTGCGTAAGCAAGAGGAAACTTTAGTTTTGGCACGCCCAAAATAACACGAATATAGCGGTTTCGAGTTCTGACTTTTCAGAAGATATGGATAACTTCTGGAATTCTAGGGGAAGGCTTTTAATTTCCCCTCACTCTCAATTTTTGTTCAGAGTGCTATGGCGCTATATACCTTGCGATTTTCTACTGTCGCCCCGCGATAGTCAATAAACCAAATTTTATGCCTCCAAAAATTAGCCTGATGGGCGGCTGATATCTAGAAACTATAGACTAGGGATTTCTTCGGGAATGGGAGTGATCTGATGGTGTAAAGGTTAAAGGGGAAGAGAATCAATTCTTTACCTCTAGGACAGAAGCAAAAACTCTCTCCAATTGTTTCTACTGCCCTCCGTGTCTGTAGCCCTGATGGTACATTTTTCTGGTACTCATGCGTAAATCCTACCCTTTACCCTTTACCCCTTTCCCTCTACCCTTACGGACAATGCCCACTTTTGTGATCTGCCCGTCTTCTTATGGTGAAACAGACCAGCTATTATTACTCAATGCTTGCTAGCACAAAAACTCGGCATAATATCACAGGAAAACAACGTAGCACATCCGGAAAGAGGAATTAAAGAATGCTGGAGATATTTGGTTCAGGTTTGTTTTCGCTCTGGCTTTCTATGGCTGGGGTACAAGTCAAGCCAATGGAAGCCTTAGAAGCATTGGCTTTACAAAGTAGCCCTGGTTTAGTTATTGCCACCGATCCAAATCCAGCAGGGGCTAGCGTAGTGCAAGAATATCTCAAGCTACTGACAACATCGAAATTGGTAGCACAGAATCTGACGGAGAGTCAGGGGATTTGGATGCAGTCGGGACCGATGCTGATGGCTAATCACCAAGGTACAACCCCTCTCCCGGCAGCTTCCCTAACCAAGGTTGCTACTTCCTTAGCAGCTTTTACAACTTTGGGACCCGAACACCAATTTGAAACAACTATCAGTGCCACAGGACCGATACAAAATGGAGTGTTGCAGGGAGATTTAGTGATTGCTTCTAATGGCGATCCAATGTTTGTTTGGGAGGAAGCGATCGCTTTAGGCAATACTCTCAACAAAATGGGTATCAAGCAGGTTAAGGGGAATTTAATAATTGCTGGAAATTTTATGATGAATTTTCAGCCCAATCCCCAAGTTGCAGGTCAAACCCTCAAACAAGCGCTAAATTCCGCCACTTGGACTCGTCCAGCTACTTTCACATACTCTTTAATGCCTAAGGGCACTCCCAAACCTCAAGTTGTCATTGCTGGACAAGTAAAACTACAACCTCAGGTAACACTACCAACAACTTTGCTGGTGCGTCACCGTTCTTTGCCATTGAAGCAAATCATCAAGGAAATGAACGTTTACAGCAATAACGAGATTGCCCAAGCGTTGGCAGATGCTGTGGGTGGTCATACTGTAGTGCAGGCAACTACTGCTCGGCTTGCCAGAGTACCGGAATCAGAAATCCAGTTAATTAATGGTTCGGGACTTGGACCTGAAAATCGCATTTCCCCCAGGGCTGTCTGTGCTATGTTCATGGCAATGCAACGGGAAGCATTCGCCCATAACCTAACCCTAGCTGACTTGTTCCCCACTACAGGTTTCGACTATCGAGGAACAATGCACGCCAGACACTTACCGAATGCGACTGTGATGAAGACTGGTACTCTGCGCGATGTTAGTGCTTTAGCGGGGGTTGTGCCCACACGCGATCGCGGTTTGGTTTGGTTTAGTATTATTAATCGTGGGTCACAAGTCTCAGCTTTCCGCCAAGAACAAGATAAGTTACTGCAAGCCCTTGTCAAGCAACTCCAAGTATCCGCGATCGTACCTGCGGCTCTTACTCCCCACTCTGGGATTAATGCTTTACCCGAACTGGGTGCAGCTAGTCGGAATGAAGTTATATTTAAAGGCTAGTTGTTAGTTGTTAGCTGTTGGTTGTTAATTGTTAGTTGTTAGTTGTTCGTTGTTAGTTGTTAACCAATAACCAATAACCAATAACCAATAACAACTAATACCAATTTTGTATGAAGATGCACATAATCAAGACCCCCCTGTAGTCCCCCCTTGGCAAGGGGGGACGGCGTAGCCGGGGGTTAATATATGCAGCTTCACAAAGAAACGGTATAACCACTAACTATTGCGGAATAATATCTGTCACTACCCGACCGCTGTTCTTACCACCGCTGACGACAAGGTTTTCTGCCTCGATATTACCAACGGCTTTTTCACCTGTAAAAGTTAATGGCGGTTCAACTTGGCGATAAACTACATCACCCAAGGCCTCCACTAACTTTTTATCGAGAAACCAAGTTAAGGTTTGAGATTTCAAACTCTGACCCCGCTGTCCAATTCCGTTGACATTGCCTGTTAAATAAACGGTTTTTTGCGGAATCTTCATGGAAGCTTGATTGGCGGTGACTGTAACATTTTCGGCACGATGGAATACTCGTACTGGTGCGTTTGTGGTGACGATTTCTGACTGAAAGTTCCAAGTCATAGAATTACTAGCTATTTGCATCGGCGGTTCTAGTATTTCTATTTGGGCATTCTTGTTAACTGTGGCGATTTTGGTTTTTAAGTTAACCGTCGCTGTCTCTCCTCTCCCACGGTCAGTGATTTGATTATTTTTATAGCGATCCATTTGCACCGGACGATCGGCGATTAATTTTTCATCTTTAATTTGCCAAATTAAATGCTCGGTTCGCATTTGCAATGGGGGATCGACCGAATTTGCGACTACTCCACCAGAAAATTCCATCCGCTGTTCCCTGGTTTTCACCCGTGCTTCCTGGGCTACTGCTTTGAGTTGTTTGTGCGTTCCGTTAAGTTGATTGCGGACAATCAACAAATCTTCTTTCGGACGCCATTCTAATTCATTGCCTTGCAACACTACTCCGTTAAGCGGGTCTGTGGCAACAATTTTACCTTTGAGAAAGAGTTGCTTGCCATCTTGTTTGATATCAGCTTGCTGTGCTGTAACTTGATAAACTATTTTGCCATCTTGGTACAACTCGCCGTATGGGCTTTCAACTTGACCCGCTTGCGTTTCTTTGTTGTATTTCACCTGTTTTGCACTGACTTTCCAAAGCTGTTTTCCCTCTTCATCCGCCTGTTCTAAGATGCCGCCAAATAAAGTTAAATTAGTCTGTGAATCCTGTCCGGATCTTGAAGAAGGAGTGGGTTTGTTGGCATTGGGATTTTGACCCCCACAGCCAACCAGCCCGATTAGGAGAAAGCAGATAATCGGTGAAATACAAGAAGACAAGGGAGAGGGGGGAGACAAGGGAGACAAATTTCCTTCTTGTCCCCCTTGTCTGCTCATGTGCAGCTTCATTCAGTAATTTCCAAGCGACCGTCAATTTCTCTGGTCTCTTCCAAAAAGCCCATGCTGCTCAAGTGCCGATAAGGATAGCTTTGACGTGGGGTTTTTTGGATATCTTCTTTAATGGCTTCTAGGTCGATATAGCGATCGCTGACATTAATCAAACTATCGCTAGTCATGGAACGCAAGCTCACCACTTCAACCCGCACCCCGCGATAACTAACCGAATTCACGGCATATGCCAAATCGCCGTCACCACTAACCAAAACTGCAGTATCATAAGAATCCACGAGTGCCATCATATCAACGGCAATTTCGACATCCAAGTTGGCTTTCTTTGAACCGTCCGGCAATTGCACCAAATCTTTGGCAATTACTCGGTAGCCGTTACGACGCATCCACAACAGAAAGCCTTGTTGTTTTTCGTTTGTCCGGTCTACACCTGTGTAAAAGAAAGCTCGCAGCAATCTCGATCCACCCGTCAATCGATACAAAAGTTTTGTGTAATCAATTTCGATTCCTAGTTGCAGGGCTGCATAAAATAAGTTCGAGCCATCGATAAATATTGCAACCCGACCCCGATTTTCCAAAACTTGCTCTGGCGTGAATATCGAGTCGTTTTCCAGATTATTCAACATTGTTGTCATACCTCAATTTTTTACCTTTGTAATATTTGTTAGTTATGTCAAGATTTACACTGAAGTTTCGAGCGGATTATGATAATCATTCAGGGCGGTTGCAATTCAGCCCCGATAAATTAGAAATAATCAGAAATTGAAAGAACTAATCGTATTTGAGAAGCAGGGGTTAACAGACCTCCACCTCTAATTTTTAAGATATCAGGCGAAGGCGAAGGTCAACTATAAGCTTGCAAAACAAGGCTCACAACTGCCGGAGCGGTTCTATTCGTTGAAATATGGGTCGTGGTGTACCCAAGGTTTGTTTGTTTGTTAACAGCCCCCATTTCGCGTGTGTCTTGAAAGGAGCTAAGACAGAAAGTTGTTTTTGGTCGTTGAAGTCGATTCCAAAGCCCAGTTGCTGGTAAATGTCGCTACTGATATTTGGAATTATTGGGGACAGAAGATAAGCTGCTAACCTGACTGATTCTAAAACTGCATACAAAACTTCTTCTACAGACTGCTGTTGTCCTTGTTTATACAATGACCAAGGAGCTTGGTCATCAATATACTTGTTGCTGGCTCGCACCAACGACAGGACAGCCTCGCAGCCTTGACTGAAAGATAGCGCTTCGTATGCCTCTTTTACTTTTTCCCCCAGAGGTAAACCAATGGCTTTTAAAGGATTGTTAACAGTAATATCTTCCGAAACAATCGATGGCACATCTCCAGCACAGTACTTTTTCACCATGTTCAAATTACGATTGAGCAAATTCCCCAAATCATTCGCTAAATCTGCATTTACAACATTGATGAACCTAACTTCATTAAAGTCGCCATCCTTGCCAAATTCGATTTCCTTAAGGAAGTAATAACGAACGGCATCTGCACCATAGCGGTCAATTAGAGCTATAGGATCGAGGGTATTACCCAAGGTTTTCCCCATTTTTGTGCCATCTTTCGTCAAAAAGCCATGTCCGAATACGTGCTGGGGTACGGGTAAACTTGCTGACATTAACATAGCGGGCCAATATACTGCATGAAAACGCAGAATATCTTTACCGATTAAATGCAAGTTTATCGGCCACCATTTACCAAGGGCATTTTCTAAAGTCGGTTCTGCATCTGGTTCTAGTAATGCGGTGACATAACCGAGCAGTGCATCAAACCAAACATAAAAGGTGTGTTTGGGGTTAACGGGTATGGGAAAACCCAACTCCAGATTCACCCGAGAAATGGAAAAGTCTTGCAAACCCTGGCTGACAAACTTTAGAACTTCATTGCGACGACTTTCTGGTTGAATGAAATCTGGTTGGGATTGGTAGAATGCTTCTAATTGATTTTGATAGTTAGATAAGCGGAAGAAGTAATTTTCTTCATCTCGCCACTCAACTTCTTTATTAGTGTGAATTGGACATCGATGTCCATCTAATAAGTCTCGTTCTTCTTTGAATTCTTCACAGGATACACAATACCAGCCTTTTTGTTGCCCGAGGTAAATGTCACCTTTATCCCAGACTTTGTAGAAGAATTCTTTGACAATCGCTTCATGTCGAGGATCGGAAGTCCGAATAAAACGATTATATTGAATATTCAACAATTCCCACAAAGAGACAAAAGCGGTAGATATTTCATCAGCAAACTCTTGAGGTTTTTGGCCTTTACTTTCTGCTGTCCGCTGAATTTTCTGTCCATGCTCATCTGTTCCCGTAATTAGCAGTGCCGGACGTCCTTGAAGTCTTTGAAAGCGTACTACCACGTCTGCTGCCATCGTTGTATAAGCACTGCCTATGTGTGGTAGGTCGTTCACATAATATAACGGTGTTGTCAGTGCAAATGTTTTTTCTGTTTTCTCCACTAGATTCATGCAGAATAAAAAATAAGTTGTTAAAAACGTTTTCTATGGTATTTTTCTCAGCAAAACCTCGCCATTATATAATATTGTTCGCAGATTTTCAAGTGACACCATAATACTAACAAAATCCCCACTCAAGATTATTTTGCAATTAAGTATAAAATCGACTAATTTTTGCCAAAAAGACGTAGAATAGCTGCTATTAATCGCGGTTGAACTTTTTTGCTCGAATTTATTGTTACGCACTACACACAATTATTTGATGCAAAGAATTTAATTTCCTCTATACCTAAAATATTTCTACCTTAAGAGAGTCTTTATGGTGGTGAAGAAATGTAAAACTGAAATCAAGATTGAGGCTTGTTTGCTTTGAAAACTTATATTTAAAAGGCATGAGTGTAAATAGCCCCCTAGAGACTTCTCGCTTGTTGCTTTTGGCATTATCAACAAGAGTATTTGCTTATTACGAAGATCGTATTCCTCCGCTTCCTGCGAGTTTGTTAGTGGTGAGCAATCACCGCAGCTTTATGGATGCACCTGTTTTGATGAGCGCATTATCGAATTCAATTCGTTTTGCTTGCCATCACTATATGGGACAAGTGCCAATCATGCGGGAGATTGTCACAGGGCAATTAGGTTGTTTTCCGTTACAAGTTAACGAACAAGGCCCTTCTAGTTTTTTTCACCAGTCACAAAAACTATTGGTTTCAAAGCAAGCGGTGGGAGTCTTTCCCGAAGGAACCCAACCGATGGTGAAATTTACCCTTTCAACGTAGTGGGTGAATTTCAGCGGGGATTTGCCCCGAATAGCATTGCGAGCCGATGTTACCGATTTGGCCATTTTGCCGATTGCGATCGCTTCTTTAGAAGAAGTTAACACATCTGCTGTGCCCTTAAAGCTACTTAGTTTATTTGACCCCGCAAGAACCGTTATTTAACTCTCAAGGTTGGCATCCTCTGGTAATATATACTCGTGTCGCTGTATTAATCGGTCATCCTTACTGGATTACAAAGCAACATCAAAAAAAATATCAAGGTAAAAATGGCTTCATCGTTGTGACCCAAGTAACGGAACACTGTCACTCAGAAATTGCTAATTTGCTCAGTACTGGCTGCTATTAAGGGGTGTGGCGCATTTGGGACAAGGTTATTGTGTCTGACTTAACATTATTGCTGTTCGCTTTTTGCCAAATTCGTTATAAGAGTGTTTGATACAGTTTATGTATTAAGTAACTTGTTTTAATAGAACTAGAGAGTCTCCCTTCCTTTTAACAATGCCAGAAGTTAAACTCCAGCCCTGTTTTCTCACGCCGAAAAGAATGCAGCCGCAGTCTCCGCTGTTTATATATTTACCAGGGATGGACGGTACTGGTGAACTATTGCGATCGCAAACTGACGGCTTAGAAGTTGCCTTTGATGTCCGTGCTTTGGCAATTCCCCGAAATGACCTGACAGACTGGGATATGCTTTCTTCAAGTGTATTAAATTTGATTCGCATCGAATTAGATGCAAATCAAAATAAAACTGTTTATTTATGTGGTGAATCTTTTGGTGGTTGTTTAGCGCAAAAAGTTGCGGTTAAAGCACCGGGATTATTTAAACGTGTGATTTTGATTAACCCAGCTTCTAGCTTTCAATTGCGTCCTTGGTATGGCTGGGCATCGCAATTTACGAATTTAGTGCCAGAATACTTTTATGATGTCGGTGCATTGGGCTTGTTGCCATTTTTAGCTGCATTATCGCGGATTACCAGAAGCGATCGCCAAGAATTATTAAAAACTATGCGTACGGTACCGTCAAAGACAGTTCTTTGGCGGTTAGATTTATTAAGGGAGTTTCATGTTTATGAGCAAGAGTTACAGCGCTTGACTCAGCTTGTTTTGTTGATTGCTAGCGCCGACGACCGGCTTTTACCTTCTTTAGCAGAAGTAAGAAGGTTAGTGAATATCTTACCGAATGCCAAGATGGTGGTGTTACCCAATAGCGGACATGCCTGCTTGTTGGAGAAAGATATTAATCTGTATGAGATTCTTCTGGCTAATAACTTTCTGGAAAAGGATGTATCCATGAGAGAGGAGTTAGAGGTTAAGAATTAGCGTTAAGGGGCGAAATTGTAAGCAAGTCCCTATTTGGGCATTCGTCCGTTACTATTGCTTTAGATTGGTGACACTTATGAACCATAAAGTCTAAATTCACAATATTAAATATGTAAATTTAAATTTCTACTATGAAATCCCCTGGGCGTTTATTGCTGCTACTTCTTTTATTGACTACAGGAGTAGCCTGCAGTCAGACCCGCGCCGATGAAGACTCTCCCAGATCCCGATCTATTGGGACAAAAAAGGTCATTCGCACTGAATCTAAGAAGCCTACACCTATCCGCATCAACCTGAAAAATTTACCACCACCCTTCGCCACACAAAGCGCCTCAAAGCCGCCAGATGTTGTACAAATTCCCCCTAATCCAGTGCTACAGCTACCACCTGGTTTTACAGTGAATGTGTTCGCTGAAGGTCTAGATGCGCCTCGTTGGCTGGCTTTAACCTCCAATGGTGATGTGTTGGTAACGGAAACCAAACAAAATCGTATTCGCTTGCTACAGGATACTAATGGCGATGGTGTGGCAGATGTCAAAAAAACCTTCGCGAGTGCGTCTAACGGGCTAAATATCCCCTTTGGTATGGCTTTTGCAGGTAATTCTTTCTTTCTAGGCAATACCGATGCTGTTTTTCGCTTTCCCTACACCAAAGGTCAGCAGCAACTCTCTGGTACTGGGACAAAAATTGCTGACCTTCCCGGCGGTGGTTACAACCAACACTGGACGCGGAATGTAGTCGCAGCACCAGATAGTAATAAGTTATACGTGACTGTCGGTTCCCGTTCTAATGCCGATGAAGAAGAATTACCACGGGCCAGCGTGCAGGTGATGAATTTAGATGGTACCCAACAGCAGACTTTCGCCTCTGGTTTGCGAAATCCGGTGGGTTTGGACTTTCACCCAGTAACGAAGGAAGCTTACACCACTGTCAACGAGCGGGATGGTATAGGTGATGACTTAGTTCCCGACTATTTGACACGCATCAGACAGGGGGAATTTTACGGTTGGCCCTATGCATATTTGACACCAAATAATCTCGACCCGCGTCAAAAAACGAGCGATCGCAGCAAACGTCCAGACCTAGCAGCCCAAACTCTAACGCCGGATGTATTGTTCCAAGCCCATTCTGCAGCCCTGGGGTTACAGTTTTATGACGGCCAAACTTTCCCAGAAAAATATCGTAACGGTGCTTTCGTCACTTTTCGTGGTTCTTGGAATCGCGATCGCGGCACGGGCTACAAAGTAGTATTTGTTCCTTTCAATACTCAAGGACGACCGCAAGGATACTATGAAGATTTTCTCACAGGCTTCTTGACAAATCCCTCCGGACCAACAACTTGGGGGCGACCTGTAGGTTTACTCGTCCTAACCGACGGCAGTTTGCTAGTAACAGAAGAGGCTAATAATCGAATTTATCGAATTCAGTATAAGGGGGGGTAGGAGGGAGGAGTTAGGAGTTAGGAGTTAGGAGTTAGGAGTTAGGAGTTAGGAGGTTTATCTGCGTCCATCTGCGGTTTTAAACTCATAGTTCATAAAATTCATAACTCTTAACTCTTAATTCCTAACTTTTTCAAAACCATCCCTCTTGTTCTAGGGTTTCAATCAACTGCAAGCCACGGGGGTCACCTACACCCAAGAGTGAGGATTTAGCATCTTCACGCACTCCTAAATCTTGGTCTTCGGCAAAAGCTTGAATTAAGGCATCAATGGCTGTGGCATAGACGACATTAGAAGGTAATTCCCGACAGAGCCGCCCAATTGTCCAAGCACAGTTACTCCGCACTGCGGCTACAGGGTCTTGCACTAAGGCTTCAATTAATGGTGGCATTGCCCCGATGACTGTTTCATAACCGACTTCTGCCATTTGGGCGAGTGCGCTAGCTGCCCACAAACGCACTGCAGAAATATCGGTTCTCAATGCGTCTGCCAAAGGTGCTAGTGAACGGCGATCGCGGCAGTTCCCTAATGCCCAAACGACTCCTTTTCTTACGTAGCCGTTCCAGTCGCGATTTAACTGGACTATCAGTGGTTCCACGGCTTCTGCATTCGGATTGCGTCCAATACCATATGCCGCACTCACCCTGACTAAAGGGCAAGTGTCTGTTAGCAGGCTAATTAAATGAGGCGTCGCACGGGCATCTTCTATGTCGCAAAAAGCACGCGCAGCTAGCATCCGTTGCTGCGGCTGGGGGTTTTTGAGCAGGACTAACATTTCATCTGGATCGGGTCTTGGCACCTCTGACTCCTCGGTCAGGGGCTCAATTTTATCTAGGGGGCTAATAAGCTCTACTTCAACATCAAGTAGACTTAGGTCGTCTTCGTCATACATATTTCAAAAGTACCATTACCAACAGCCACTTACCACACACACCATTTTGGATTGGGGATTAAGAAAGTTATTTGATGTATTTCGCTAACTGTCAAATAAAGATTTTATCATCCACAGTGACTGTGTTTGATAACCAAGCTGATTGTAAAGATTTAATGCGGTTGTGTTGGACTTAAAGACTTGCAGTCCAATTTGGCGATCGCCTCTTTGTCTCGCCCAATTTTCCACATATCGCATCAAAGCTTTACCCAGTCCGCGCCGCCGATGTTCTGGAATAACGTACAGTAAAAAAACGTGCGCGTGGCGATCGCCTGTTATTTGGTCTACAGCATTTCCCACCCATAGGCAGCCGACTATTGAGGAGGTGGGGAGGGGGGATTGGGAGATGGGGGGAGATGAAGATACGCTTCTTCCTTGTTCTGCTTGTCCTTCTTCAGAAGAAGCAAAGTGGAGCCACCACAAGGGTGTATCATTCGAGAAGTACTGTTCAACTGTTTGCGTCAGATGGGAGAAATCCTGGTATGGAAATATATCCTGGTAAGTCCGCTGCATGAACTTTACCAGCAGTCCCCGATCTGATGTCGAACCACGGCGAATATAGTATCCAGACGGCAGTGATTCAGAATTCAAAATATCTCATTTGCAAAATAAGGCGCATACAAGGAAGATAGGGAGAAATTCCCCCCATCTATTACGATGCCCACCTCTGGTTTTTCTTCAACAGGTGCCGGTGCAGCCATGTCTGATGGTAAAAAGATGCGGGCGCTGACTGCAACAAGGGCAAGGGAGAATATTAGGACTGCCAGCAATGGGGCGATATAGGAACGAAATATAGACATTTGCAGGAAATAGCGAAGATTTGTAAAGCTTTCCTGAATCATTTTAGCGTCGATTATGCCCCGTGCAACATCCTTATCTCCGATCGCGTTCTAAGTCGGCGATCGCTCTTTCCCAGTACCAATTCTCTGGCTTTGCGGGATGGTCTTGTCTTGACTGTTCGATTAACCTCTCGGCTTGGGCTGTGTCGCCAGCTAGCATTTTAACGAGTTTGGTTTGGAGATTGGGATCGGGATTTTTGTTTGTATCAGCGACTAATTCATCTGATTGCAAGCGTCTTGTATCTACAGCGAAGGTACGAGACTGCTGTTTTCTGAATTCCCAAAATAAAACGTAATACAGCGTACCAAAAATTATAATTAGGCTGAGTGTTCCCAGGAAAGTTAGGAGATTCATCTGTAGGAATCCTAGAACTAACTGGGAGAGAATGTAGCCCAATAATAAACCCGTCAGAAAAAGGATGAATGTTGCTATATAAATGACTATTTCTTGACCCATAATTCTTTGTTATTCGTCTTTGAGTCCTGGTCTGGGTATTGCTATCGGTTTTGGATTCCAAGGGGCAAATACTGGTAGTAAAAGTACTCCTGGTAAGGCCGCGATCGCCGTTATTAGGAAGAATAAGGGCCAGCCAGTTGATTCTGCCCATGCACCCGCAGGGGCTGTTATAATATCCCGACTAAAAGCTTGCAAACTGGCAAATAATGCATATTGAGTTGCAGAAAATCCTTGGTTGCAAAGACTCATCATGAATGCCACGAAGGCGGCTGATTCTAAACCACCACAGAAGTTTTCTATATTAACCGCAGCAACCATTAGAAGGTAATTTTTACCTACTACTGCTAGGGTAAAATAGGCTAGGTTGCCGACTGCTTGCAGTATAGCGAAAATCCAGAGGGCACGATTGACCCCTATTTTAGTCATAATTGCTCCCCCTACTAAGGTGCCGACGATGACGGCGAAAATCCCTAAACCGGTGGGAAATGCTAAGTCAATTTCGGTGAAATTTAAGCCTTTTGCTAGTAAAAATGGGGTGGCGACGTTTTTGAGTAAGGAGTCACCCAATTTGTAAACGACGATAAACAGGAGAATTGATATTCCGCGTCCAGAACCATTTCGCTGAAAAAATTCAATGAATGGTAATGTAAAGGCTGCACGTAAGGTCTGAGGCGGGGGATCGCGTAATATAGGTTCTGGTGCGAAAATTGAACTGATTACGCCCAATAACATCAACAAGGACATCAACAAGTAAACTTTTTGCCAGGGCATTATCCCTGCTAAAAATAAAGTTAAGGAACTAGCGATCAAAAGGGCGATGCGATACCCCAGTAGGAAAAGAGACACTCCTGGTCCTCTTTCTTGCTCTTCTAATACATCGGTGCGGTAGGCATCGACTGCAATATCTTGAGTAGCGCTAAAAAAAGCTACTGCGACTGCAGCAATTACTAATGGTTGCAATCCTTGAGAAGGATTTTGGAAGGACATCGCAGCTATACATATTAGCAGCGCTAATTGGGTGATGAGCAGCCAACCCCGTCGCCGGCCTAAGAATGGTGGGACAAATCTATCTAGTAAAGGTGACCAAAGAAATTTTAGAGAATAGGGTAATCCGACCAAACCAAAAGCACCGATCGCAGTCAAGCCAATGCCTTCTCTTGTTAGCCAAGCTTGGAGTGGTACTTTACTGCTGAGGTATAGTGGCAAACCTGATGAAAAGCCCAGTAATAGCATAGCCGCCATCTTGCGGGTGCCGTAAATTTCTAGCAAGGAACGTTTTGTATCCATTGTTTCAATAATTCTCTTCCTACAATAAATGTCATTTATATTGCCATATCCACTGTGTAATTTCACGCCAAGATGGCAATATGCAAAATATACTTTTTACGGGAAAGATTTAAAACGGAAAAAGCCCCCTCAGAAATTCCACCCTTTTTCCCGACTACTGCTGTGAAATCTAATTGATTGCGTCTCTATGACGTTTCTTGGTTTGGGAAGTTTCCAATAGCTTAAGTATTGACAAATTAGAGACAATGTGGATACGGTTATCTGTTGAGTAATAGGCGATCGCTGTTCGGAAATTTTTTTTTACAGTAGTGTATTGCAGCAAAATAACTAACTAGTCGTAAAGTTGACAGTTCATTTTCAGCGGAAGCACTGTATGGGGCCGCAAGATCCCCGACTTTTTGATACTGCTGGCGAATCAGGGATCAGACCCCTCAATGTTGATATAAACAGTCCTCTCGCATACCCGATAACGCCCGCAGGCTAGAAGCCTGGGGCTATTTATACAAAGCCCACCATTCTATGGTGACGGCGGGATTTAGGGTTTAGGAGGGGTCTGACCCCCAATTTGCCAGCAGTATCAAAAAGTCGGGGATCTGACCCTCGCGATATGTCTTATTTACAACTGCTTAGTCACTTATGCCAGCCTGCACTAGTAATAATATTCTTTCCGGCTTTAAGACTAATTACTTAGCTTTTGTGTTAGTAGCAAAGTACTAATAGCAACACAGGGGTTCGGTCAAGCCCTGAATCCCGCCCAGAAATAAATTTCGGGCTAATAGCTTAAGTAAGCGGTCATCTTACTGAATAAGCTTTTTAACCCATTAAAATGGGTTTTAGCTTTCAGCCCGTTCGCGCACCGTCCCGAAGGGATAATTTATTTCTGGGCTGTTTTCTGGTTCACCACTAGCAACTCTGGTATTCCATTTCTCTGGTCATGTTTCTAAAGTTGCAGACCCTGATAAATTATTCCATAATGGCAGAGTTAATACTATTGTGCCTTGTGGAAGGTTTTTGGACTAGGTACGAGAATATTATTGTCTATAATAAACAGTCATATTTAATACTGTTAATTTATTAACACAGAAAAATATTTGGAATTATTATGGTAAATCAAGCTAAACCAATCCAAAAAATTATTTTTGGTAGTCCGGGTACTGGTAAGAGTTATCAGATACGCAAGATAGCAGACGAACACTTGGGAATTAAAAGAATTAGAGGTTAAAAGTAATTTTTGGATACCTTCGTATTGGAACGAGGATACAGTGTTCAAAACCGAAGGCATTTTAGGTGGACATATTGATTTGACTAGTGTCAATTTTAATAAAATTGTTGATGACTATTTATTATAAAGTGTGTTCCCATAACTTTTTTGTACGCTACAGAAAACCTTGATTATATAAGTAAGGTCTAAGTGAATAAACCACCAAAAGACCTAACCCCCCTACCCCCCTTCCCTACTAGGAAAGGGGGAATCAAAGCCTCTCTCCTTGCAGGTTATCCATTAGTCACATCTTTATTTACAATCTTACAACTCTTATGGCTAAAATAAAAATACTGTCTCCAAACTTAAAATAATGGTCGCATCCCCACAAAAAGACTACATCACCCCAGAAAAATACCTCCAACTGGAGCTAAAAAGCGATGTCAAACACGAATACATCGACGGTTATGCTTATGCAATGGCTGGTGCTAACGATTCTCACGTTACTGTTTCCGGAAACTTATTTACACTACTTCGCAATCATGTACGGGGTTCTGGTTGTCGGGTTTTCATCTCGGATATGAAAGCACGTATTGAAAAACTAAATCGATATTATTACCCCGATGTTATGGTTACTTGTGATGAACGAGATAAGGAAAATCCTACGGAGAAAAAATTCCCTTCCTTAATTGTAGAAGTTTTATCTGATTCTACAGAAGCATTTGATAGAGGTGATAAATTTGCTGATTATCAAATATTAGAAACTCTTCAAGAATACGTTTTAATTAATGTAAAACGTCAGCGAGTCGAGTGTTTTCGCCGTAATAGTGAAGGACTTTGGTTATTACAGTCTTATACTTCGCAAGAAAAAATTTTTCAACTGCAAAGTATTAATTTTGAAGCGGAAATGAACGCACTTTATGAGGATGTGGTATTTGCTTGATTACAGTTAGAACGCAGTTTTCTTAACTTTTATTCAGATTATAAATTTTATGCCCTCTGATTACTACCTGATGCTCGGCAAGGCACTTATTCCAACCATCACGAGTGCCAATTACATTCTTTTGTTCCAGCAGTTCTAATTTTTCTTCTTTCTGCGTAAGTTTGGCAAATTTTTCGTACAGAGGATACTTTGGAGTCACAAAAGTTTCCTTGCGGTGCAGGATTGGTGGATTCTCTCTTTTTTGATAGTCGCGATAAGTGACTTTCCTGGTTGTAAAGTCAATACTAATAGATTCCTTTAACACCGGATGCGCTTCTGTATCAAATTCCGGGTAGAAGAGGTAAGATATCTGCGGCTTATCTAGATGAAATTTTATCAAAGTAGCACCATCCATCCGTCCAATCGCTCTACTGCCGCAACCTTCATACATTCGCAGTAGCGGATCGAGTTCTTGTAATGCAGATGCATGGACGTATAAAGCGCTAGGGGTGTGTTTGCCTATTTTACTTTTTTCGCAAGCTTTTTGGACCACACCGGGCTGTCCCAAGCTAAATAACTTTGCGTCTGCAACTTCGCAAGCTTCTTCATAGCTACCAAAAAAAGCTTTGATATCCAGACGGATTTCCGGTGCAAGCTTGGAGAAACTGGGGTGGTTTTCAAACTGAGTCAGAGCGATATAAACTTGGATATCTAAAGAACGACGGTAGGCGATCGCATCCCATTCGGCTTCGTCGGTTGCTTGCAAAACTACAGAAAAAGCTCGGCGAAAGTTACCAAATTCTTGTAATAATTCTAACCCATTTTCTAACTCGCCTTTTACCGGAAGTCTACCGCGTTTAGTATAAAATTCCATCAGTGGCTGCAATTTTTCTTTGCAGTCTTCAAAGGTTTTTGTAGAGATGCATACTTTAGGTGTTGAATTGAAAGAAAAGAAGCGTATTGCCTTGAAACTTTCTTTTTCAGCATCATCTCGAAAGACAAAATAGATACCTAAAGCTACAGGTACAGCATCGACATCCAACGTGTTATCGATGTATTTTTTGAGTTCTTCTTGTTCGTAATATTTCTGAAAGGTATTGCGACGAGTGACAATACCATCACCGTAAGCAATTTGTTCTGAGTTGGGAGCATTAATTACAACTTGCGCTGCAACAATTAAAACCTTGCCAGCGAGTTCCCAAGCTTTGTGCAATGCTTCACGACGTTCGATTGGTTCTTCAATGACATTCAGAACATAGCCCAAATTGACCACATCAGCAGTAATACGGTTGTTGTCTGGATGGTAATAGGGGTCCCAACCGGCGCTACTGCGAGCAAACTTTGCCACCCGCTCAATATCACCACCATAACCACATCCGTAGTCAAAAAATGCGGTAGTATGAGCTATAATTTCCCATTCAATTGCCAATCGGACTGGGCGAGATAAATTGGTGCGAGCGATCGCTGCTTTATGACGTTCAATTTCCAGAAAGTTATCAGACATAGAAGTATTTTTTTCCCATGTTGTGCATGGGAATAGCTACGGGGAGGCTACAGCTTCTGATAATATCCTTTCAATTTTTTGTCGCCAATTCAACTAAATCTTCAATCTTTTTAATATTTGGATCGCCTGCTAAGTATCCAATACCACGATGTAAATGCAAGCGGAATTGTGTGACAAGGGTTTCTTTCTCAGTACCTAAATTATCGTTGTAGCAACGTTGTTTCAGTGCTAGTAAAAAAATATCCGACATTTCCCCACCAAAAACACGCCAAGTCATTTCGACGTTGCTATCTTGTGGTATTGGTACAGGTGAAGGTATAGTTGATTCTGCTAGGGAACGACAAAATGCCCAACGGCATAATATATTCCATTGGTCTATTTTTGTAATTCTTTTAAGTTTTGTTAGTTGTTCTTTCGCTGTTTGGGATAAGCGGATACGTTCGATTGGTGTTTCCATACTTCTAATTCCTAATTCCTAACTCTACCCCTCTGTTTTGGTGACTCAATCAAGAGTGCAAAATACTTAATCTTAACTCTTACCTTCGCGTCCTTCGTACCTAGCCTTGCCCAAAGGGCACGCTACGCGAACGGCAACGCCAAGGGCGAACGCGGTTAAATATATCTTTTTTTTGAACCGCGTAAGCGAAGCGCTCCCGGAGGGTAGTAACGAAGGACGCGAAGGAAGGTAAAACGATTTCACACCTTACACCAAAACACAGCCTAACTCCTAACTCATTCCCAAAAATATCCTGATTGTACAGTTGTTTGACGGGTGGATGAGTCGTACTTGAGGACATACTCACGAGCGATCGCTTCTGATTCTCTCAATGTCTCGACTTCTTTTTTACCTATTTCTGTATCCGTGGAAAGCAAAATTACTTGATGGCTGGCTGAGGGAAAGTAACGTTCAACTAAGTTACTCCGGTGGGAAGAATCTAACCTACCGAGAGGTGTATCAATTGCCACTGGTAACTTTCGTCCGGAGACACGGGCTAATCCCCAAAGGAAGGCGATCGCTAGTAATTGTTTTTCACCCGCAGAGAGACGATGTTTGGGAACGGTTACAGATTGTAAATCATATAGGGAAAGTTTGAAAGTGTTGGTGTCAATGGCAATGCGATGGACTAGATCGGATTTGTGTAAGAGGTAGCGGAAGCATTCGGTGACTTCATTCTCTAATTTGTTGAGTTTTCTGAGAGTCAATTTTTCTCGGAATAGCTTGAGTGTTTCTTGAACTTTTGCAGATACCGCAATAATATGTTGTGTACTTTTTTGGTCAATTGTTTGTGTAGTAAATTCTTGTAATTCTCTCTTTGTTAATTTAATTTCATTATCTAATTCATCAATGCTACTTTTCACAATTTCGCAATTAGCTTTGACTTCAACAACTTTATTTTGTGCTGTTGTTAGTTTATTTACCAGCTTTTTATAAGCTTCTGGTTCTGCTGCGGTTTGTACTTGTCTTTCCAGGGTAATAATTTCTTCTTCTTTATTTTTAAAAATATCTATTTGCTGTTTAGCTAAGTTTTTAGAATTTTGCAAATAGTAGAAAACATTACCCAATTGACTTAAAGTTTCAGGGTCAGCTAATAACCAAGATTCCTCTGCTTGGATAAAATTTGCGCGTAAAGTTTCTTCATCTTGTTCTAAAAATATTTTAATTTTTTCAACTTGTGCTTCTGAAATTCCTACCCCATTAATCCAATTTAATAGACGTTTATCTCGTTCAAACAAAATATCCCGTGCTATTTGTGCTTGTTGAATGCGAAATTCTTTTTCACCTTGAATTTGTAATTGACTAAGTAAAGGTTCAATTAATGCCAAGGGTAAAACATCAGATGCTAATTCACACATTCCTTGACGTGCTTGTTCTGCTTCCGTCACCTTTTGTTTTTTCTGTAGTTCTAGATGACTCCGCTCTGCCGCGATTTTACCACCTTCAGAAACGAATTTATCAAAAGCTTCTTGCTGCTCTTTTTCTGCTAATTTCAATTCTTCTTCTAAAGATGTAAAATTTTCTGCTTCTACATTATATTCTGTTTCTAATTGTTTCAGTTTTTGTTCAATTTCTTCTAAATTTGCCAAATCTTTTGTATCAGCAAATTCTTTCCGCTTGCGGTTGACTAAAATTTCGATATCAATTGCTAACCTTTCCGCCAACTCTAAACCTAAAAGTCCGCGAATTGCATCAACGACAATAGATGGAGGTGCTTCCTGTTCCGCTAGTTCCTTAACTTGTTCTCCATCGAAGAGAAACAAGTTAGAAATTCCTAACGGCAAAAGATTTTCTATATAATCATCCCAGGTATTAACTAAACTTTCTATCGACCATGTATCATCTTTGAGATTAAAAATACCCAAGCTATCTTTACCGTCTTTAGGATTTCTGTCCCAAGTGCGAACTATGCGATAGTGTAATGGTTGGTCATTTTCTATATGTTCAAAAACTAATTCTACCTGGGTTTTTTGATATGCGGGGGTCTGATTGTTAACGCATTGGGTTAAAAAATCGTTATAACTTAAATTACCACGGTTAGAACATTGGGCGCGATGTCCATACAAAGCAAGACGAATGGCATCCATTAACGTCGTTTTTCCGCCACCATTCATCCCACCTAAGAGGATAATTGGACGGTAGTTATCCTCAGATTTGGGGTTGAGATTTATGACTTGTTTCCCTGAATAAGGACCAAAATTTTGTAATACAAGTTCAAGAAATATCATTTCATTTTTGTTAGTTGATAGTTGTTGATTGATAGTTGTTGGTTGTTAGTTGTTGGTTGTTGGTTCTTTACTCCTAACCACTATCCACTAACAAATAACCAATAAAAACTATCCAATATTTTTTTTAAACTTCTTATTTGCCCAAGCTTTTGGTTTCAAATTTTCCCAATTATTATCAACAACATCCCCTAAAGTTAACTGTTTTACCTTCTCAACATCACCTTCCCCGACAGCATTTTTCAAATCCCGCTTTAGGTGGGCATTCAGAATTGCTTCTTGAGGCGATCGCGAACTTGTTTCAAAGCATTTTTCTAAGCTGTCGTAAATTCCTATCCGCTTTCCTTTCTTGCGATACTGACGTTCTGTATCCAACAGTTTTGCAATTAGTTCCAAGTGCATTGCATCACCTTCACAGATTTCCTCTAGTACCGTCCACTCATCGGTACCTAACAGACTGTTTTCAGCACCAGGACGCAAGTCTTGAAATTCTTCACCCGTGACTTCCATATATATGCGGGGTAAACTATCATCAAATTCGTGTCTTTCTTCTAACCAAATGCGACGAATTTCGCTAAGTTCTTCTGGAGTAATTAAGGTGATGTCGCGCATATTTTCTGGTGCTGTGCGACGAAGTTGAGCTTGAAGATTCAGGAGTTTTCTCAGCCAATCTTCCCGTGCTTCTTTCAAATAAGGACCAGGAATTGGTTCAACAGATATTTCATTTTCTATATTGCGTTCATATAGTTGAACATCACCATTTCTCCGCCTAAAATCTCGTTTACTCCGGTTTTCTTCTGCATCCAGTTGTTTGCGAAAATCAAGAATCGGTTGCAACCATTCTTTTTCTTCGTCGTTTTGAACCATTGCAGCAAGTGAACTGTCCTGAGTCACTAGGGTACAAACCCAGCAACCAAACCGAGAGCTACCACAACTAGGAGTAGATGTATCGACAACTAAAGGACATTCATTATCCGCTGTTGCACCTCGATACATGGTGAATAAATCTTTGTTGCTGTATTCCCAAGGATTCTCCCATTGCATGAGATACATCCAAACTTCATCATTTCGCCAATCTTCGATCGGACTGTAAACTAGGGAGTTTGGCAAATTCATGTTAGGACTGAGGCGATCGCGAACCCGTCGGTCTTCCCATTTTTTCATTCTAGCTGCACGGTTGCTACTTTCGGCTTTGCGAATACCTAAAACCAGAATTGCTTCACCACTGTTTCGGATAATATCTCGAACAAAACGATTCGATGGATCTATTTTCAGCCTTGGTGTACACCAGCGAAATTTTGGTCCTGGTGCTGGATAACCTTTTCCGATTAAACCTACCCAGAATGTCTCTTTTAATTCTGGAGTTAACAGATGAGGTTCCATTGGCATTTCTTGGTTTTTCGCTGCAACCTTTATCTGTTGTAAAGATTTGCGTACCCAAGCAGATACATAGGGATTTTCTACCAGCGTATCTGTTGTAATGACGTGGATTTTCTTAGTCCGTTTGGAGAGGGGAAGTAAAGCGATCGCATTCCAAATTAACTGTAAAATTGCCGTCGAGTCTTTACCACCAGAGTATCCAATTACCCAAGGTATTTCGTCCAAGCAGTATAATTCTTGTATTTCAGTGGTGAGAGCTTGGATATCCTCCACAAACTCTTCCACAGTACGTGCTGGCTGATTTTTATTCTCTGGCTGTCTTGTTGTAGCCATTTCTCCTTTGCCTACTGAAATACGGGTAAAGTTTTATCTACAGGACTTACGCAAAATCGTTACTGAGCTTAATTTATCGAAACGTCATAGTAGCTTCGTCTTCTCTGAGGTTTAAGATAGTTTCTGCGTAAGTCCTAATCTGAATTTTCTCCCCTCTCCCTCAGGGAGAGGGATTGGGGTGAGGGCATAATCATTGGTGTCAGTCAACTAAGCTTCTGACTCCTATGCGCTAGCTCATATTATATTAACTGTTGTATTGTAAATCTTTAAGGTTTTTAAAAACCGTGAAACAGATACCAATTTTAACAAGAAAATTAATCTGTACTGCTTTTTTTTATTTTCATCATCCGGGAGTTAGAGTTTAATACCCCGACTTATTCACGTCGTCCGTTTTGAGTTGGAGCCACAATCCACATCTTGTAAACCTCTTCCTTCTTCCTTCTTCCTTCTTCCTTCTTCCTTCATTAAAAAACACATGGCTAACAAAGCATCTGACCAAAGCGGTGACTACAAATACGGGGAACGACAAAATAAGGATATCCAGCAATTTACTTTACTGCTAGAGAAGTTTCTTGGCAAGAAAGATCAAATTATCGTTCAGAAAACGGAAATGGGGGGTACTCAAGCCTATGTCGGTGCTGTAACTTTGGAGTGGTTTGCAGGTCGAGTTAGCTTTGCCTCTTCTCTACCACTATTTGAGCAAAAGTACAATAACCAAACTGACAATGTTGAGATTGATGCGCAGACGATAGAAGAAATTAAGCAACGTCCTCTTGATTGGTCACGTCAAATATCCCTGACGCAGTATTTAGCAGCGAGAAAAAATCATAAGTTTCCACCTGTGCTTGTGGTGATAAACCAGCCTTGGGTGGATAATCCTAATGCCGTTGAGTGGGATAGTTCCAAACAAGCGACAAAAGCGACTACAGATTTTATGCCACTGGATAAGGAGGGTAATGTCGGTCTGCTGAATGTTTCTCAAGATAATGTGTCGATTTATGCATTGGATGGTCAGCACCGATTGATGGGGGTGCAGGGGTTGATGGAATTGCTGAAAACGGGGAAACTTCAACGGTATAAAAAAGATAAAACTCCGGATAATAGTTTCATCACAGTAGATGACTTGATTTCACAATTCCAAGGCTCACTTGAATACTTGGAAAATTTACCAAGCGAAAAAATTGGTATCGAGTTCATCTGTGCTGTAGAGAAAGGTGAAACCAGACTCCAAGCAAGACGACGGGTAAGAAGTATCTTTGTTCACGTCAATTTGATGGCTGCACCCTTGACAAAAGGTCAGTTAGCACAATTGAATGAAGATGATGGTTTTTCGATTGTAGCTAGGAAAATCGCCACTACTCATCCGCTTTTGAATACTCAGGAAGATAGAAAACCCCGTGTAAATTGGGATAGTGCGACAGTTGCATCCAAATCCACAGTTTTAACCACCCTGCAAGCCCTCAAAGATATGTCTGAGCGCTATTTGGGGCAAAAATACCCTCATTGGAAACCCTTGGATAAGGGTCTAATTCCGATGCGTCCAGAGGATGAGGAATTAGAGGAGGGTATACAAGAGTTTCAGAAGCTATTTGATAATTTAGCAAACCTTCCCAGTTACCGGATTTTGGAAGATTCTGATACACCCGCATTGCGACGATTCAGCTTTGAGAAGGATGGAGGTGAAGGAAATATGCTTTTTCGTCCGGTTGGTCAAGTGGCGATCGCTCAAGCTTTGGGAATATTGGTTTACAGGCAAGGAATGCCGTTAAATAGCATCTTTAAGAAACTTCACAAATTTGACCAACAGAGTGGTTTTAGTGGAATGGAGTACCCGCAATCTCTCTGGTATGGAGTTTTGTATGACCCAAATAAAAAACGGATACAGGTTGTTGGAAAGGATTTAGCAGCGAAATTATTAATGTATATTTTGGGTGGAGTTCAAGACCAGATGGAACGGACTGAACTTCGCAAGAATTTGGCTGCTGCTAGAACTGTAGAAAATAGAACAATCAGTTTTGATGGTAAATTTGTCGAACCAAAACAAGTAGGATTGCCAGTTATTCTTAACTAGACGGTCATTTTTACTGATGGCAAAATATACAAGTGAATCGTACTATGTGTTAGCATTTGCCCACTTGTATAGGTCTTTTTATGGCTCAAATAAACGAAGATGCTGCTAACACCGTTCCATCTGAAACGAAATCTCAATTTAATACTTTTCTTGAGCCGTTTTTTTCGCAGTATCACCGTGAACGATGTTATCCAGGGCTGATTTTTCAGCAAGGAAAGCGGGTTATGCTGCAAATCAATGTCCCTGCAAGTGACTTTTCTGGTCTTCTTCAAGCCAAACCATCCACTGGTAATGACCCTGATTCTGGTAAAAACCGTCCAGAAGTTAAAGGTCATGCAGAAGAAATTAAAGAATATATTGTTGACCGAGTTCGAAAAGGAAAACCTTGGATTGTTGGGACATTGACTGCAAATGTAGCCTCAAAAGACATCAAGATTCTTGAATTTGGTAGGGGTATTTGTTTAGTTGTCATTCCCCGTGGTATTAAGTTGGATATTACCGATGGACAACATCGCAAGAGTGCAATACATAAGTTAATAGAGAGCGCTGAGAGTAATTTAATTAGCGATGATGATTTCCCAATTACACTAGTTTTAGAAGGAGACTTTCAGCAATGTCAGGCAGATTTTCGAGACATGGCTCAAACAAGACAATTAGATAAATCCTTATTAGTATCATTTGGCGAATTTTCCGGTCGGGTTGGTATTACTAAAGAATTAATCAAACGAGTACCAATGTTTCAAGGTAAGACAGAGAAAATAAAATTGACTCCCGCTAGTAAACAAAAGTTAATTTACACAACTAATTACATCGCTCGGTTCGTAAGTTGTGTCTTTACTAACGATCCAAGTAATCAGCTTCGAGATTATGATGTTTATGAAACATCGGATGCTTTAGTTATTTCTTTGAATCAATTTTTTTCGGAATGCAACAACACTGAGTATGTTTTTGATACAGAGGCTGAGGAATTAACAGTTGATGAAGTGACTGATTTTAAAGAAGACTGTCTACTAGGTGTTAGCGTGGGGTTGGAAATTTTAGGACGCTTATTGTACTTTATTTACATTCAAGGAGACAATTCTTTTAATGAAGAAAGAATTACAGAACTTGCACAGCTAGATTGGTCAAGACAAAACCCTCTTTGGAAAGATAATGTAGTTAGGATAGATCCTAAACCGAAAAATCCGGATAAGCCTTATAAACTTTCTACTGGTACAACCGCTGCAGTGGATGCAGTTAAAATGGTGCAGATAAAACTTGGATGGATGTAAAGGATCAATTTAGTTATAGCGACTCATTCTAAGTGAAAAATCCAAGAGCGTGGTTATTAATATCACCAATAACCACACCCCGATCCAAAAAGCGATTGAACTCTTCACAAGCTGTTTCAGGAACTAAAGCGCAACTGTGGCAAGCCGCTAAATTGCATGAATCTGGCCCTTGTCCCCCTCTTTCTCCGACTTCCATGCACACCGGATCGGCAGAACACCAGCTAGCCGCTAAGAGCGAAGAGCGCACCACAGGCTCAAACAAACGAGGCTTGGCCATCCTCACCAGTCCCCCCATTGTTCCTTCAGAATCACCAGCGGCAGTGTAAATTAGGACTCCTGCCATTGGAAGATCAGGGTTTTCCGAGACATAGAGCCTTTCTCGCAGCGCAGCTGAACTGTACCCGCACTCAAACGTTAACCGATTCATCAACAAGTGAGCAAATGTATGCAATAAAATGAATCGCGGCGTTATTTGGCGTTGCCTTAAATGTCGTTCCTCCTGTATCCTTTCAAAACGTTTCACCAAAGGCTGCACTCGACGGGAAATTTCTGCACCGTGTATCTTTAACCACTCACGCAAGCAAGTTTCGTTGAATTCAATAAATATACCTTCACCATAGACAATGTAGGCAGGTAGCCATGTATCTTGTTCTGGTGGCTGACGCCATAAAAGAGATTGTAGAACTGACAGAGGTTGGTCAGTTTCCGGAAATATGCGGGTAAATCCTGTTAAAGCTCTGGTTTCTTTCAGCTTATCAACCAGCAAAATTCGGGAAAAATAACGTGCAATATCTGAGTCATATTGGTTAATATTTATTGTTCTTATTTTGAGATTTTCTTCATTACGCTCAGTGCGAAGCACATTGAATTCTTCGCGCCGAAAACTTGTATCTGGGTCATCACCTTCGACAATATTTGTATTAGCATTTGTGTCTTTTGGTGAAAAGATAGATTTCAAACTATCTTTGATTTCTTGATTTGAAAAATTTTGCAGCAGTACAGGATGTTGCCCTCGAATAAACTCAGGTGTAATCGGAAAACCAGCTTGCGACAGTGGTTGGATAAGTGTTGAAAGAGGTGGTTCTTCTAAAAGGGAAACAAGTTCGCTATTATTACCCCTTTGCAAATAAATTGCACTGCGTGTTTGTGCGTAGTAAACGTTAGTAGCACTTCGCAAAGTACCCCGTAGTTGACAAGAGCAGGGTTCACTATCTTCATTACCCAGCCAAGGACGTTTACCCTGGCAGAGAAACAAAGAATCGCCATCATCAACCAAAGTTTTACTTAGTCTTGTTTCTGTACCATCAGCTTCAGTAATCCCCTCAAGGGAACGTTTAGCACCACAATCACATCGGACGCTTAAACCACCAAGAGTTGCACTTCCAGTTCCAACTAAGCGCAACGGTTTCTTGCAAGTTGGATTCGCTGATTTATGCACCCATTCACACCAAGGGAAGTCTTGAATATGGCAGCGATCGCACATAGCGATAATCGGAACCTGTACCATATATTTTGTTTTCTTCTTCCCTTGACATTCGGGACATTTGACTTTACCACGCGCAGTGAGGGGAAAGTCTTTCAATAGATTGCAGGAAGAGCAAAAATGCCATTGAGGAAAGCGTAAAAATGGCACAGTTAGATAAGTATTAGGAACCTCATCTCCTGTATTAGCTTTTCTGAAGTCCGGGGGTAAACGGAAATAATCTACTCCCAACACAGCAGCTAAACGCCATTCCTCTATTCTAAATTCGGACTTGTCATTGGCCTCGCTACCATTTTCACGTTTGTACCAATGGTCGATTCCAGCTGTAATTAAAGATGTACCATCCCTAACTACGACCATCGCACCCACGCCAAAAGGTGCAATTAACTGAGCGCGTCTTATTGGACCTTTAGGCATCTTCTTCCACTCCTTCATTTAAATAAAGATTAGTAATCTCAACTTGACATTCCGCGTCTACATTTCTCATAGACATTGGTGTAGCCCAAGATAAACGTTGCCATTCTCGACTAGCATATTCACCGGCTACCCTAATTAGTGGTATATCAGTATTATCTCTGCCGTTTCTCTCCCAATTTGTGCGTTGCCAACGTCGCCATTCTGAAGCACGTTTGTTAAACACCTTATGGAAATTTCCCACTTCATCTGGGTCTATCAATTGAATGCGAGGAATAAGAATTTCTCGCAGATGTTCGATGATATTTTCGGGGTAAGGTTCGGGCGTTTTGATTATTTGTTCATCACCAGTTTGCCGCACATAAATTGTCATGATAGCGTGCAGCGCTCTATCTAAAACTGGCGGTGAAAATGGGGTTACGCTGGTTGGTTCAACCTGTGCATAAAGTTGCTGGTGATAACTGCGAAACTTTTCAAAGTGGGAGCGATCACGTGGTCTTGTGGGACTATATATTGTGACAACTAAACCGGGACGCTCCCACCACCGACGCCCAACACGTCCAGTTACTTGGATATATTGAGAAGTTGTCTTTGGTTGAGCAACTACCGCCATCAGCGATAGTCTATCTATATCAACTCCCACTTCAATAATGTTAGAAGCCAAACAAACATCAATCGATGGTTGGTTATTACTATTGTCGCATTTGACTTCTAACTTGCTAATAGCTTCCGGAACTTGGTCGCTGCGTATACGCCCAGTCAGTTCCAAAATCCGGGAAAGGTAACGCATCTGTTGCCAGTCTAAACCTAATCTGTTTCTGATTACCTTTAAGTAACCGGGAATATCTGACTGCAACAGCGATAAAGTTGACCCTAATTCCCGTAGACTGTTAAAAAATACTAGGAATGTCCACCACGGATCTCGTTCCTCTGGTGTCAGGGTAACAGGTGCTTGTAAAAGAGCAGCAGCAGTACGAACTTCGGCAGATAACAAAGACCTCAAACCAGGTGCGTGGATACCCACATAGACTCGACCTCGTTGCAATGTTCCATCTGCTGAATTACGAGCATAACGCGAGAAAAATGAATCTTCAGCATCAAGGCCCGGTGGGGGGAACAAAACTACATCTTCACGCCCATAAAGTGCTTTTACTTGGTCGGCATAACGGCGTATTGTTGCAGTAGAACAGACAATTTTTGGTTTAATTTCTTGTCCATTGCGTCTATCGGTACAAAGTTCTTCTATAACAGTTTCATACAGTCCTACAACCGAACCAAGAGGACCAGAAATCAAGTGTAATTCATCTTGAATAATTAATCCTGGTGGCGAATTTACTCTTTCCCCATCTGCACCAATTCCAAATAATGCCCGTGCTTTTTGAGCGTAACTCCAAGCCAGCAGTGCAAATTTATCCACAGTACCGATGATTAAAGATGGGCAGTTTTCGTAAATATCCTCATCAATTACATAAACTGGTAGTCCATTATGTTTGTGAAATTCACACGCATTGTCAGGACATTTGAAAATTACAGTTCCACGACTTAGGTTGTAACCAAGAACATTTGGTATACCTTTAGGAAGTCTTTCTTGATAACGTCCCATTTGGGCAGCGCACCAAGGACATCGACTTATCAAAAAGGGATTTTCTGCCGATGAGTCATTTTGCAGTCTGTTAAATTTAGATATTGCGTCTTTGCGAGTATTCGGAGTAGTTTCCCTACCTACCCAAATGCCAATAGAAAACGGTTCTTTACCCAGTTCATTTTCATTTTGGCGGCGGAGATGCTCCATCGCGCAAATAAGTGCAGAAGCTCGTTGAAACTGCTGGGCCGTTAGCAATCTCAAGGTATATCGCATTAAAATATTAACGCCTAAATCATCTGGATTTTTCAGGCGTCGCATGAATAAAGCAAATGCTGACAAACCCAAATATGCCTCAGTTTTCCCGCCACCAGTGGGAAACCAAATTAATTCAACAGTATTGCGTTCAGGAATATTCCCCTCAGCAGTAGACTGGATAGACATCAGCAGAAATGCTACTTGAAATGCACGCCACTTACCGCGATTTTTATCAGTTTGGATCGGGTTAGGCGCTTGATAGGTCGTAGAGAAAGTATATCGTTTGACCGCAGTATCGTAGTTAGCTTTACGAAGATCGCGGTTACTACAAATCTGCTGTAGTAATATGGCATAGTTCGCCAACTGAAATGCTCTCTTAGCTTGGGGATCACTCTGTAAGTAAATCAGCCCATTTTTCATCCTTTGGGCTGCTCTTGTACATTCCTCCATGTGCAAAGAAGCAGCATCTTGATATTCTTTAGCAAGCAAGGAAATTTCAGATTTTTTCTGATTAATCCACTCTTCATAACTGTTAACAACTTGTGACAAAGCTGCAAAACCATCATCATCTAGTATTAACCCAGCTAAGGGAGCCATTGGTACTTCTATACCAATATCAGGAGTAATGCTAGGAGTTTCAAAAGTAGGAAAACATTCTGCTATTACAGCTTTCACTTTGCCAGTACTGGCTTCTTTATCCCAATTAGCTGCACAGCCATGTCCCACCGCATAGGTTTCCATTTCCCGGTAAAGTAGCGCTAAGGACTGCTCTTCTTCATAATCAGAATTAAAGTCTGGTTTAGGATAAGGTAATATATGCGCCTCACCCTTTGGTGAAATAATAGTTCCTGCAAAACCTGCCTGAAATAAACAATTTTCATGACGACCAGATGCAGTTGTACGATTAATTAGACAAACAGTTAACAACCGCACACCTTCACGTTTTTTTCTGTCTGGACGAGAAAAGACTTCAAAACTCAACTTTAGTCCGTCTATTTCTTCAGTTTTAGTCAGTTTTTTCTCTTTTGCAGAACAAAGTTCTTCAGCGGTAAATTCTACGGTAGAATTAACTGATTTACGCAGCCACCAAGTGCGTTCACTGCCAGCAACTTTAACTTTTTTCTGTCGATAGCATCCACAATTGGTTATTTTAACTACTAGGACTGAACCGTCGGGAAACTCTGCCAAAAAGCTTACACCCATACTACTGGGTTGAGAAGCATTAGCTGTTGATAAGTCAAAATCGTCTGATTCAGTTTCACTAATATCTAATATCTTTTCTTCTATGTCTTTAAGGTTCTGCTTCGCCTCTTCTGTAATTAGTTCTTCATTTGCTTCTATCTCTTGTGGCTGATTATCTAGGACAATATTTGTATCTGCAACATTTTGTTGTGAATCCTCATTTTCTGCTGGTGTTTTTATTGGGTGAAGTACACCAACACCGTATCTGACTAGCGGTGGATCTCTTTGCAAAATTTCTTCGCCGTTATCTTGTCTCCAAGGTTGATAGAAATCTTTATCAGACTCGAAACTAATTTCATCAGAACATTTAATGATTTTTCCTTGGGGGGATGGTCCCAGAAGTTCTTCCCGTAGCGCTTGAATAATTTTTTCTCTATTTTCTATATGTTCAGGCATTGACAACCTCACTATTTACTGAAAACGGATGTGCAATTTTTGAATAAGGAACTTTAACGGTTTCCGTGTTAATATCGACTACCCGAAATGCAGTCATACTAACGCAATCTGCTTCGGCAAGTTCAAAATCCATTTTACCTAGTCGCTCTAGTTGTTGTAAGTCAGAGTGACGAATTTGGTGCAGAAGTAGCTTACGAATATGTCTACCAGCTTGTATGTGAGCAGTAATAATTGAACCTGCAGCTTGGTGAAATTCCTCTAATCTATCTTCTAAACCCACAAAACGTAAGACTGCATTAAAGTCTTTATCATCATCGGGTTTAATGCTTCTCTCTGACATCCAATTGCGAATATTTTGCTCCGATTTAGCCTTTTGTGAGCCTAAATTTATCAGATTCATACTAACATTTTGCGTTCCATAGACTCTCACTTTATTCCTAAGAAGGGTCTTCCACTCTTTTTGCAATTCTCGGAATTGTGTAGCTTTTCCCTTTAAAATTATATTTGCTATGGGAATAATATAGTCACCACCGCCACTTGTATGGAGAACAATGAACATACCAAGTTCTATATTGGTGACGGGTATTTTTTTTACCTGCTCTTCACCATGCTCATCTAAATCAATTATATGTTGCTGGAAGTTAGCATCAAGAAATACTGCTGTTTCTCCCTCTAATAAAAATAAACGTGTTTCTACATATTCCTCCTCGTAAACAACTGGTGAAGAACGGGTGAAATGTTTAGAAATTTGGCTCAAGTTTATGAGTGATGGCAGAATTTCATCTGCATTGAGATATTCTGCAACTACTTCCTTGGTATGTGTACTATCTATTTTATCTAGTTTTGAACCGTGAGATTTGATGATAATTAATGGGTTTGCATTGTTTATAGAGTTAATGAATACTGGTTCTGGTTGCCATCTATCGGTTATCAAACTGTATTGAATTATGTCTATTTCCTGTGCGCGTGGTGCAATGAATACATAATCGGGAAACCAGCGTATTGCGCCAATAACGACTAATTTCTTCAAGCAATTGTCTCCCCGTAGCTGGGATGGCACTAGCAATTGAATTTGGCGTAGTTTAGGAATTCCAGCTAATACATCCTCCACAGCAGGAATCAGTCGTGAGTTTTTGAGTAGCAAAGCTATATTTGAGTAATGCTCCGCTATAAAAACCAGCAGTGGATTATCATCTGATTGCGACAAACTAACTAGACTATTGAAAATATCATCTGCCGCTAACGTAAAATCGGGATATATAGATTTACATTTCTTTAAATGCTTGTTTAGTAAGTCAATAGTTTCTGTTTGACAAGCTGAGGGATGTTTAAAAGGTAGTGGTGCTGCACACAATCTAAATCGATATTGTTTTAAGGGAAGTAGAAACCTTTGCCAGTAATCGTCTAATGCATTTTCACCAAGCGACCGTTCAAAGTTTGTTAATGACAAGCAAAAATTCCGGAACTCAGGATGTTCAAACCCATGTTGAGTAATTTTAACAGTGCTGCTACAGGAATAAATTTCATTCACAGATGATAGACCAATATAAGTCATTGACACGCTTCTTGATAAACAACTAGTTCAACTCCAAAAGGAACAGAGGGAATATTATGTATTTTTTCCCCATCAACACGGTTTCCATATTCGTTGTTGATTTCGGTGACTGCTTCTTGAAAACGGGGCTCTGTGCGCTCGACTAAAATAATCCAATGGGAGTTACGCCAGCGATCGCGCCATTTAATAAAGCCAGTTGCACCATCGAATATGACTACATGGGGTACTAATCCATTTGCTGTTTGCACTGGCTTATCACTATGCACTGGCAATACTTCTGAGCGATAAGCTTCACCTTCACTTAAAAATTTACGTACTCGCAAAACATCATTTAAATAGCCTGTGTTTAATTTCGATTTGGAGGAATAGCAGGCAAATGGTACTTCCTTAATTTCTTGAGTGAGAATGCTAAACCGTCCAATAACAGCGCATTCTAATCGAGTTTTTGTAGAAAATTTGCGCGGGTCTACTTTACCAATTAAGCTATAAATAAATTCATTATTAGCAACAATACGACGACCTGCCTGTTTTTTAGGAAGACTTATATTTTGAGTAAATGCAATTGCTACATTCTGACATTCCTTGATAGAAACTAGATGTGTTAGACCACCCTTACGATCATTTTCTGTTTGGATTCGGAGTCGCATTTCGCTGTCAACTTTCTCTGTACCCTGATAAATCCCCTTCAATCTACTTCCGTTATAGCGAAAAGTAACTGGTGTTCCCTTGGCTAATCTACACAGTTGTTCAAAATGCCTCTTAGTGTTAGTCCGACCAGTGGGAATATTAGCTCTCGCTAGCACAACACCTAAAGCTGCTAAAGCTGCGGCATAATTCCTGGTAGGAATAGCAAGAGCTAAGACTAACCGATTTTTTCCAGTTTCAGCTTGTGCAACCCAACGCCCTATATTAATGAAAAAGGCTCCCCATGTTGGCAAGGGAACCCATTCGTTAAAATTATTAGCGAAATAAAGATTAGTTTTGGCAAATATACCTTGTATGTCGGAAGGAATTACTGCTGTCACGATCTAATAAATTAAGTAAGTCGGTGAGGAAATTTGAAACTATGTAACAAAAAATAAGCAGGAGCATTTGAGTAAAATTTTACACGTTGCGTACTATAGTTTCCATTTTTTTCCCTGGCTTGAACACCATCAATCACGGCATATGCAAGTTCTAATTTGTCCTCAAACATTTGTTTTCAGTGCAAGTTCAGTTCGTCTTTCTTGAGATGCTGCTACTCCAATTCAATCGGATGTCATAAAAAAGGATAAGAAATTATACTTAATTCGCTTTCCTAGAGTAGTGACATTAACTACAGCATAGCAATCAATGTATTCGTATTTTATAAAGCTTTAAGTAAGTTTAAATATATTTTATACTGTAATTATACTCCAAATATTAACGGAGCAAGATTAGCTACCAGAGACGACCTTGTGGGTGGAGGGATGATGTCAGGGGTGTTTTATGCCTTTGGCGGAGATAGTGAAGTATCAAAAAATACAAATCATGGAAAAAAATGAGTCACAAAAATGGTCATATTATTTTTGCCGATGAGTACTGGGTACATATGGCTTGCCTCCTGTAGGGTATTTTCTCTATGCTCGTATTTCAGGTAATCCATCATTCTTTTCCACCAGATGTTTAATATATTCTGTAATGGTTACAAACATTGTAGAGACGTTATATGTAGCCTCTCTACAGATAATTAAATCAAGCGAGGAATTTGGTTAAATCAAATTCCTCTTCTTGTTGCTCATTCTTTGTTCTTTCATAACTAAGAAATAATAAAATACGCTCTGAGTAATCGACTGAACCACGTAACTCATTTTGTAATATTTCTAGGCCTCCATTTGCATACTCTTCAAAAATATGGTTGCGTTTAACAGCATATTCTTCCTCAGTGAAAGATAAAATTTTTATTTCTTCTGTTTCATTAACTGCTAATAACTTAATTAACAAATCATTTCCCATTGATGCAAAATATTCTAACCTAATTGGCGCAGGTTCTTTTTTAGAAATCTCTCCCAAAGGTAGACGCTTTTTATACTTAGCACCCAGAGCAGCAGCAAAAACAATGGCATCCGCAAATGTCTGAAAAGGGCCTGTTGCACCATCTATAGTTGTTAAAGCTTTTACTAATTCTGCCTTATCTTTTGCAACCCGAATTCTTCCAGTTTCAGCCATAATCTTGATAAATAATTAGTTAATAATTTTCACTTAAACTTCAGTTTCTTCGTAATACAAAGATGCTTGTAGTATAATTTAGGGCTTACGCAAAAACTCTCTGAAACTCTCCTGAATCTTGGCGTACTACCCTCCGGGAAGAAAGTAAAAAAAAACAGAGGAATACGGGTAATCTTGCACTGCTTCGCAAGTAGTGTTTTAATGGTTCATTCTTCTTAAATTAACCATCACGATTTACTTCAACAATCTCGGTGTAATCAAATTCATTCGGACTTTGCCTAACTAAAGGATAGCGTTCCCTACCCAACTCAATATAATCTTGTTCGCAATCCGGTTTTGAAGAATAGTAAATCAGCACATATTCTCTACCAATTCTACCTGCTATTTCTTCTTCAACTTCACCCCGCCATTGAGTTTTACTTAACAACATAATTAGCTGATTCGCTAGTTTAGGAATTATCTTCGCAATTTGTCGCCGATTATTTTCATCTAAACTACCAAAAGCTGAATCCATGATTATTGGGAATGTGTTACTATCTGGCATCATCAAAATTTTCTTTTCACTCCATTCCCTGACCCTATCAATGATGCTACCGATAAAAGATAAACTAAGAATTTGATTTTCTCCTGTAGAAGCAGCAACAGGCATTTCTATTCCTGCGGTATTTTCTACGAGATTTAATTCATATTTATCATTAATTTTGGGAACATAAGGTGTTACTGAAATTTCACTAAATATTTCTTGGACTCGCTTTTCTAATTGCAAACGAAATTGTTCCTCTTGACGTTCTTTAACTATAGTTAATCTCTCAATAGCATCTTGAGTTGCATTGATGCGGCGTTGTGCTAATGTTTGTCTATCTTGATTAAGTTTCTGTTTGGCTATTTGTTTATTTAACCCTTCAATTTCTGTTTGATAATTAGCCATTTTCTGTTGATTTGCACCTATCTCTATGGCAAATTCTGTAATTTTACCTTCAATATCATCGAGCCGTTTTTGTAAACTGCGGATTTCCTCATCCGGTGCTTTTCGCAATATTCCTTGAATATTCTCTAACTCATCCTCAATCTGAGATATGCTTTGTCTTAGCTGATTAATTCTTGCTTGCTCTCTGTCAACTTCTTCCCAAAATCCTACTGCTTGTTTATCGATTTCATCGACTTGAGCGCTCATGCGCATAGCTGTTTCTTCTACTGCTGACGAACCTGCTTTCTCCAATAAGTTTTTCACGTTCTCGTGGGAGTGGCTTCCCTCGCTTAATTTTGCACCACAGATACAGCGGTTTTTGTTGAGTAAATCATCAACAAATTCTCGTGAAATTCCGGCAGTTAACTCTCCTCGCTGTTTAAAACCTTCGATGATTCCGCGAAATTGGGCTGTAGTTTCCGATAGCAGTACTGTATAACCCCTTGTGGAAATCACTTTTTTTAGTGTTTCTCTGGTTTGTCTGAGGTTATCTTGATTTACTGATTTCTGTTCCTCCAACTCTTGCCGTTTTTCTTGTAATTCCTTGGTCGCACTGAGTTCTCTTAAGCGGTTACTAGCTTCTTTTTTAAATGTTTGTTGATATTCTAATTCTTGTTTAATTTCAGCTTGTCGCTTTTCTATCCGCTCAACTTCCCGCTGATTTTTTTCCTGCTGTTTTAAAAGTTGCTTGATTTCGGAGTTCCCTATCGCTTTTAACTCGCTCTCTAAAGTTTTCTTGGCTTCTCCTAAATGTCTGATAGAACGATTGATAACTTCCACACCCAAAAGCATTTTTGTTGCTTCGGCAATTTCTGCTTTTTTATCAGAGCGAACTATCTGCTCAATTCTCTCTCCATCAAAGAAGAAATACTGATGCAAGCTACTAGGTAAAATTTGATTGATGATGTCTTCTGGTTGCTGTGGTGGAAAATACCATTTACCATCCTCACCAGCTACCTGCATATATAATTTTGTTTTGCCAGCATCGAAGTCACTTGCGTTTTTATAAACTCGACACTCACGCTTGACTCGGTAGCGTTTGCCCCCATGTTCCCACGCTACTTCTACCCAACACTCTACTGCTTGTCCTAGTTTAGCCTCTGCGATCGCCCGTTTATTCACTAATTGTTCAGAAAAAGCAAATGCGGCACTAAATTTCTCGTATAGCACCCAGGTAAATGCATTCGATAAACTGGTTTTCCCCGTACCGTTGTTACCGTGAATAATTGTTGTGTTGCAAGCATCTGTACCTGCCAACACTATCTCTGGTGTTTTACCATAAAAAGAGCGAAAGTTACAAAGCTTGATCGAAGTTAACTTCATTGCACAGCTTCCTTGACAATCGCTAAAATATCGTCATTAATATGGCTGTTAAGTTTTTTATCTAACCTGCTTTTTTCGAGTTGCCATACTCGCTCAATTATTTGCTGCACTTCAATCGGAGCGTTGATGATTGGCTCTTGAACATCGTCAATGTTATGTTCTTTTATCATCTCTATTTTTTAAAAATATTTTTATATTATGATTTTAAGTCGTTACTCTACTCTCGGCTATCCGTGAAGATACTGTTACTAAATTTGCCTTTTGTTTCTCTAAAAGGCTTGTTATTAAGAGATTTGGTTAAAATAATGTATTGTTTGAAACCAGTTAAGAGGAAAAGTTTATTATTTGATTTTTTTATTTAGATGCGTTTGATGTGTATATTGGACACCGATTTGGTTTATGATTTCTTTAGTGGAGTTTCGTATAATGGGAATCTATGCCTTTTAAAAAATTTCGTCAATATTCCCATTATATTAGTATACGGCCTAGCGGCGGCCAATATTCGCGAAATATATAAAACTTTTAAATGCGTCGATTTTACTTTTTCAATTACCCCTATTCGTTGACGTTGTGATTAATTTTACCTATTATTGGCTTAAAGAGGTTGCTATTAATCGGCTGCTTTCAAAAGATGTATTATTTAAAACTAATTAAATAGGTAACCGCAAAAGGTACGAGGAATTGTTTTTTATTTGATTTTTTTATTTAGATGCGTTTGATGTGTATATTGGACACCGATTTGGTTTATGATTTCTTTAGTGGAGTTTCGTATAATGGGAATCTATGCCTTTTAAAAAATTTCGTCAATATTCCCA
>JAESGD010000070.1_pt1 | contig 110274 bp, 83 predicted proteins | sample 9269581 | NCBI WGS metagenome assembly JAESGD01 (sample SAMN14515903, study PRJNA621661) | algae metagenome | isolation source: Cyanomargarita calcarea GSE-NOS-MK-12-04C and co-occurring heterotrophs from... | place: USA: Grand Staircase Escalante National Monument, Utah | collected 2007-12-30 | reverse complement strand
GTAAAATTCAGGTAACATTTTCAATTGGTAGGTCTTATTGCAAATTGAGGCCTATCTTTTTTTATCACAAAATGTTACATGCTTTACATATAAAGCTTTTCAGCCTATTTCGTCACCCCCTCAGATAGAATTAGTAAATGAATTAATGAGACTAAATCGCAATAAAAGAAAGTATTATCAAGAAGGTCTAAGGGCTATGAAACTTATAGAGTCTACGTTTTAGCTCGTTTCGTCGCCCCCTCAGTGCTATTAGACCAAATCAATAAACAGTAACAATCTTCACAAAAATAAAATTTACACTAATAGAATACGGCGGAAATAAGAATACTATTGTAGAGCATCTTGGTTGCTTTAATATAGTACGCGAGCAAGATGTAAGAGGATGTTTTGAAACATCCTCTAAGTATTAATCTTCCTCTTCTAATTCAATATCAAGGCTAAAATCATTCTCTGTATCTTCCTTTTTCCGCTTCCTTTCCCTTCTTTTATCTTCTTTTTCTTTTAATTCTAAAACTAATTCGGGATTCTCTAATTCAAATTCTTCTCGCAAGTTATCAGAATCATTTTCATGTATTCTAAAATCCGGTGCTATTTCGTCCTGTAATCGCAGTTCCCATTCATAAGCTTTTGCGGGGTGATATTTCCAGAAACAGCCGTGGGCAACAGCTAGAGACGGGTCTTGTTGGCATTTTGTATCGACTCGTTCCGGGAAATAACGGGCTGCTAAATGCGACCAATCGTAATCTTTTTTACCTTGAGCGTTACAAAGTTCCGACCACCATTTTTTCGGTTGATTCCACTGTGGTTCTAAAAGTGACCATAATGCAGCGCTGTTAACCATGACACCATCATCAAGGTTCATTTTAAAACGAGCATCGGCTTCGCGGGGAGTATCTTGGGAGTTAGCTGGTGGTGTTCCCGCTTCGGCACATTTTTGCACGAGTTCGATAAAGGTTTTTAATTCGGTTTGCAGTTGCAGGACTTTGCTATAACGTTCTTCGGCTTTATTTTGGCTTTTTTTATCGCTTTGGTTGCGTGCTTCGAGTAAGTCGTTGAGTTCCCCTTCGATTTGGCTGAGTTCGGGTATGAGGTAGTCTGCGAGGAGGGTTTGCAGGGTGTCATCTTGCCAGCGATGGATGCTGATGAAAGCTACGAAGTTCTTTTTCTGCGAGGAGAGGGGGAAATATATAGGACGGTTGTCATACATCCCTAAGTGTACTTCTTTGAAGAAGGATAAACGCAGCCAGTCGCGGAGGGTTTTTCCTGCGGCTATTTCTGCACCGTGTTTTTGCCAGGTGTCATGGATGGGTTGGGTTGCGGGATGTTCGAGGGAGTCACGTTCTGAGTATGTGGAGAGGTAGAGGATGCTGTGGGGGAGAATTAACCCCCCCTCAGTCCCCCCCTTGCTAAGGGGGGGAAGCGAAGCAGGGGGGGTAAGGATTCCTTCTCTGTTTGCAGCAAAGCGATTAAGGGCGATACCTATGGCGTAAGATATAAAGTTAGTGGCTGGGGGTTGTTCGTAAACTGGTTGGTAGTTGGGTAAGGGTGTGTTGGGTTCTCTATCTACTGCGGTTTGTGCCCATTGTTGGGTGTAGTTCCATGCTGATGCACCGGGTTGTTTAAATTCTACCGATGTTTCACGGGCTGCTTCGTGTTCGGTAAAGGATGTTTCCAGTTTGGCGAAGATTTTTTCTGCGTTAGCGATGGGGAAGAGGGGGAGACGGTTAACATCACCAACTAAAAAATTAACTGTGGGATTAAGTGATGCAACAATTTTTTGTGCTATTTGACTATTCATAAGACAAGTCGCATTGGCTATATTTTTTGGAAAAACTGATAACCCAGCATTTCCAAATACACTTCTAAAGCGGTAACTACGTGCAGTAAATTTACTGCCAATAGAAGGAAAAGCAATGCCTTGACAAAAGTAGAAATTTTCATTCTGCGGTCGTGATGCTTGCTTTCCATCTCTCTCAAAAAGTTTGATTTGAATTGCATTTGGTGTCCAAATTAAGACATCTGTAAGTGGTTCAAACCAAGATTTACCTTCAGCACCTTTTATATATGGAACCCATTTATTTTGAGGTAAGCCAGAAAAGGTATTATTCATGGAATAAATTAAAAGCTCATTCAGTTGAATTTCCCAATGCTGCCGTAAAAAACGAGTATTATTTGCTGTTTGCATCCCTACCCTAACATCAGTTTCATCGCCCATTTTTGGTGTTTGAGCATAGCGTTTGAGGAAAGCTTCATCCCACCAGTAGATGAGGGGTTTTTCCTTGATGACGTGAAAGCGATCGCACAAAAATTCAAACTTCCCAACTTGCGCTAAAATTGCTGCACGCTTCCGTTTTGTTCGCTGCCGATCGTAAGAATTATCATCTAATGCAGTCGGTTGCATTGCTATACTAAGTTTACCGCTTGGCTTTACTTTTTGAAAAATACTGATTGCCGCAGCAAGAACTTCATTTGGTACTTCTTCAAAAGCACCCCTATCCACATCTCCCAAGACCCGCAAATCAAAATTATCAATTAAAAATTCTCGAATCTTGGTAAACTGCTGAATAAACATCCAATTCCGCATCGTCACTAACGCAGACATTCCCCCATCTTTAGTCAACTGCAAACCCCGCTCCAAAAATGCCGCATACAAATCAGCCTTGCCGCGCTGATATACCTTTGCTACATACTTCGCATCCACCATCTTACTCGTCCCTTGATATGGCGGATTCCCAATTACTAAATCATAAGTATTTTCCCTAGCCATGCGAATAAATCTAATACCCGCCGCTAACTGTTCCCCTCGCAACCGCAAACCTAAATCATCCCCACTGGTGCGACGGGATAAAAATTGCTCCAATTTATCTAATAGCGATGATTTGGTTTCTTCAAAATTGAACCCTACGCTGCCTTCGGTGGGAGTGGGGTCAAAAATACGTAGCTGTAGGGGGGTAAAATTATCTTTCTCATACTTGCGAATCGCTTCATCAACCTCTGCATCAATCTTTAACAACGTCCCTAAATAATCTGCTCCTTTCAAAGCTTTAACTATCCGATTCGTTAATTCTTCGGGTATACCTGTTGCTTCCGTCACCTCGTGCCGCAACTCCACCAAAGCTGGGTCATCCTCTGGTAAAGCGGATAATTCCAAGTTGGAAGCTACCAAATTCAAAGACTTTGGCTGTGCTTGATAACATAACAAACGGGCTTTTAAAATCAATGCAGCCGCTGCAATTTGCACTGCTCTGGGGTCAATATCTATACCATATAAATTATTCTCTAAAATCGACTCAACTATTTCTTTGTCGCTCCAATTTTCCCCTCGATGTCGTGCTTCTTCTTGATAAAGTGCAAACAATAAACCAAAAGCTATCACCAGGAAATGCCCGGAACCGCAAGCTGGGTCGAGTATTTTCAAGTTTTTAATACTTTTTGGCGCATTATCCACCAAACTATCAGTTAAAGGTTGAGGAACCCAATATTTCCATCTATCTTCCGCTTCATTTTCAATTGGCATCAACGCATCTAACGCAACTTCCCCAACTTCCCGTTTTTCTTGCCATATTTCCCGTCGTTGTGCTAACCGTTGCAACGTCCCATCAGCCTCAACTTCTGCTACCCAACTATTTTTCTTGCACATACCCAGCCACATCTGCCCCAAACTATTGTGCAACATCCATTCCACCATGTAACGTTCGGTGAACATTTGGGTTTTGCTGGCGATTTCGTGCTGTTCTACTTTACCCCCACCATTCAACTTGGCATCCAGCGCTTCCCGTTCGGGGTCGTTCCAATACTGATAAACCCAGCCTAAAGTGGTATCATCCAACCATGCATCGGCTAATGCTGGCTCGTTCAATGCTTCGATTACAGTTCGTAATGTACTCGCAGGGATCGGAAATAACACTGTCACTCCCACATTACCAAATAATCCGGGTAAATCGAGCGCTAATTCGTCGTACAGTAATTGCAACAGCGTGGAATAACCTTCACTTTCATCTTTTAGTAGCTCCGGTGCAAAATCCTGAAATTCCCGATATCCCGGACTTTGCCAACCTCCAGTTACCACCGCAGGTTTAATTAACCTGTGTGCTTCCATTTGTTTAATTACCACCAAACGGTTTAACAAAGTTGCCGCAGCTAATTTTTCTGCCGTTTTTAAATATCGCTCCTTTGCTTGTTTATCCTTCTCTTTTTTCCCCTGTCTTTCACTGCGGGATTGTTCTTCTAGCCATTTTTCCAACCTTTGCCGCTTTACCCGCATTTCTTCTGATAATCCGGCTTTGGTTAAAGGTATAGATAATTGATAGGCACTGTCTACCGCATTGTGCAAATCCGTTAGCAACCGTTCCCTTAAGATGCGGATGGTACTTGATAGCTTGGATGTTGCTTCGGGGGAGAGGTAGGACATGGGGGAAGGGTTCCTGGGAGTATAAGTCCCAGTCTAATAGCGTAAGTCCTCTGAAGAGGACTGGCAAAAATATTCTAATGGCAAAGCGATAAAATAAGGTTAGTTCACTTCGATAGCTGATATCTATGGCAAAAGCAATCCTTAACCAAATCCTCGTTCAGTTAAAATCGTTGGAAATGGTTGAGCTACAGCAGCTCAATCAAGCTGTTCAGGATTGTCTTAATTCTCAAATTACCAGCGAGCAGGCTGCGTTTCATCAAGCATTATTAGAATCTGGCTTAGTCAAGCAAATTAAGATGCCTTCGCTCCGCAAGCCAACTGAGCGACGGCTCGTTGAGATACAGGGTCAGCCTATTGAGTAATTTATAAACAACCCATGAGAAATTACAAATATGGGCTGATGTCGAAGGTACTAGCCTTGCCGATTTAGCAGGGAAAGCTTAAATACGCAGAGCAGAAAAACCAATAACTTTTATGACCCAAACACAAGCCGAAATAAAGCTATATACCTACGACGAATTTATCGCGTGGTATCCGGAAAACTCATCCCGACGCTACGAACTGCACAATGGAGTAATTATTGAGATGCCCCCACCAGTTGGAGACCATGAAGATGTTGTAGGTTTTCTAACCGAAGAAATAGCAGCAGAGTTTAAGCGGTGCAAATTACCTTACCGTATTCCAAAAATGGGTTTAGTCAAAACACCATTAATTGAGTCCGCGTACATACCTGATGTATTGTTAATAAACCGTGACAATCTTAAAAATGAACCATTTTGGAAAAAACAATCGACCGTTATCTACCCCGAAACTGTACCGCTAGTAATAGAAGTTGTTTCAACTAACTGGCGTGATGATTATCATGATAAATTCGGGGATTACGAAGAAATGGGCATCCCTGAATATTGGATTGTAGACTACGCCGCATTGGGTGGTCGGAAGTTTATCGGCAACCCGAAAGTCCCTACTATTTTCATCTGTGAATTAATCGACGGAGAGTATCAAATGTCACCATTTATGGGTACAGACCGCATCGTATCGCCCACCTTCCCGCAGCTAAATTTAACCGCCCAACAGGTTTTCGACTCGATTATTTAAAGCGATTTTCTGATTTAAAAAGCTTTCCGGTTCCGGAAATTATGGGGTAAATTCATTGTGTTTTTTACAAATGACTTACCCATCAAAGCACTAAAAATTGGGCATTTAAACGTTAGTGAAGCCAGGATAAATTAATTATTTTATTTATCGGACAATTCTGCTTCTCGTTCTTCTGTCCATTGAATTTGGGGGAAAATTCGTCTCCGTCGTGCTGTGCGAATGGGTTTTGTTTCAGTCATGGTTTAATTTCCTCATTATTAGTAATTTGCTAATATCAATACTTTCTCATACCAACATAATATAGGACTACCCCAAAGATTTTTGAAAAGATCCGTAGGGTGCGTTATCGCTCTTCGTAACGCAGCCTACAGATACGTAATTTTATAAGCGCATTCGCCCTTAGCGTTCCCGCAGGCTGCGCCAACAAAAATCAAACCGGATTTCTATATGCGATCATTTACGATCTTAAAATGCAATGTGTATTCCAATACTACAAGAGATAAGGGGAAAGAAAAAATCTTACAAAGACGATAACAATGTGGTGACCCATTCTCGATCTGCTTGGGGGAGAACAGGTGGAGGAACTGGTTGCCGATAATCGATGCGAAAACGGTATCCTGCCCGTTCGTACACTCCATTCAAAATAGATTGTAAATCGATTGCTATCTCCTTATCTTCTGACTTTAATGGTAAGGGGAAAATGGGAATTGGTTCTGGTAACATAAATCCATAAAGGTCTGCAATCGGACGTTGTTCGCTGCGACTGACCAAAATGCGATAATCCCAGTTCAAATCATTTTCAGTTATTAATATGGGCAGTTCGCTGCGGAGTAAATCAAGTTCAATGAAGTGAGACTTGCTATCTAAAATCTGTTGCCGCTTTTCCTCATAAGCAACACGACCTTTTCCAGTTCGCTTATTTGTAGGTGACAGAAGTTCGATTGCTGCGATGACCACATCTGTTCCCAATTCTCTCACTTCTAAGTACCGCTCTTTAACTTCCACTCTCATGGGTAGTCGGACTTGTTGAGGGCGATTTAAAATTGCTACGCTTGAAGTCTCCATAACTGTATTTTGGGCAAGCGTAGATTTATCCACTGAAGAAAACACCACCGCATCAGGAATTCCGACCAACAATTCACTGTCTGCACTCTCAGAATATGTTCTTGTTTCTACTTCAATGTAGTACTTTGGCATAATTTGCGGTCCAATATAGTCAGCGATCGCCACAATTAAACGGCTATGAAACGATGACCAAAAGGGAGATTGTTCTAAATACGGGTCCATTCCCGGAAACGGAGACGGCATTGGTGATTTCCTTTCTCCAGACAATGCCCCTATTTTAACCTACCTCCAACTCACCTACTACTAAAATCCTCAACTCTACCACTCGTTTTAAAGCCTGGTCATTTGTCAAAAATGCTTCACAACCAGATGCTAAAGCGACTGCTACTTGCAACGCATCAGGGAGTTGAAGATTATAACGCAACCGCATTATCGCCGCTTCTCGTGCGATCGCAGCGTCAATTTCGACAAAAACCACTTCATCTTGCTGCAACATATCAATAAAAGCCTTCTCTAAATCCGCTAATCCCAGACGCAGGGGACCCACTAAACACTCTGATAATGTCACTGGAGATACAACTGCTGTAATATCAGTTTCCAACCGCTCAAAAATTGGATCGACAAAATTCACAAATCGTGGATTTCGCTCAATAAAATAAATGACGGGTGCTGTATCAAGAAATAAACGAGAAACACCAGTTAAAGCGTCACTTATCTTCATTACTCTCCTCGCAGTAACCATTCTCGATGCTCATCACCTTCCCTTCGAGTACGGGAAACCCAGTCCTGAGCATCCTCACCAAGTAGCGGATAACGTGCCATCCCTTTTAAATCGCTCCACTTTCGTTGTGACTGGGATGGAGTAACGTGCTTCTTCATAGATTCCACTAAATGTCCCATTAATGCCAGTTGTTCTTCTGGATTCAGTTGCTCAATCTCGCTTAACATTTTTTGAAGTAATGAACTCATAATTTTAACCCTCATCAACTGGTGTAAATTTTAGTTATGTTACCTACGTAAGCGTAGCCCGTCGTAGACATCGCCGATAATTTTAACTTAAATTATCCGGAATTATCCTAATTCGAGTATTCGCTTTTAACTGTACTAAAAGCCTATCTCTAATTTGACTAACCAACATTTCCACATCTTCCTGTGTACTCAATTCTCTACCACTCAAATTCAAAGATAGCTGGATAATTTCCTCCTTAGTTTCTTCCGATAAGACATTATCAAGGATAGTATTTGCTTTTGCCTCTGCTGATTGAATTTGAATGGCTGCCGTATCTTTTAATTTTAGTAAACTAGGATAAACGGCATCAGCAGTTGTGTCACAAGATGCTTGTTGAATCGGACGGAAAACATATTCAGACTGTTTCTCATTGAGCTTCATATAGCCGGGACGTTGTTTTAATCTCCCCTGAATTTCTTCAGTTTGTTGTTCGTGACGGGTAATTAATCTCAACCTGACTGTTTGATAATATTTCTCAATTGCTTGCAGGTGGGGTTCTAAACTGCTAATATCACGCCAAGGACGTTCAAGCTTGAGTTGTTCTTTTAAAGCTTTCACAGCTACAGCAATTTCTGTAACATCCTCAATTTCTGTGAGTTGGGCTACTTGATTTTCCTGAATATCTATTGCTCGTTTGACTGCTGCAACTGCTGTATCATTCAAATCAGTTTCAATAATCCCCAGCTGTTGAATTCCATCTCTCAAAACATCGAGATTTTTCTTAACATTAATTACCGTCTCCTCAACTTGACGCGATCGCATGGATTTTTCCAGTGCATCCCGCAGTTTCTGTAACACAAGAGGTATATCTAGACGCTGCGGTAATTTATTGTACCGTCGTTCGATTTCTTGCAAACGCTTGGATACAGCCGGAAAATAGTTAAATATGGCATCTGCGATCGCGTCGTTTTCGCGGTCAAGTTCTATACTCAATGCCTCTTGAAAGAACTTGCAAATTTTTACCTTATCTTGTGCAGATATATTCGTTTGATTAGGTGGTAATAAATCCGCACGTTTGAAATCTCGGTCTTTGGTAAATAAATCTTTCGTACCTGGGTCCCGTACCGAAGTAATTTCATCCCCCGATTCAGGTCTAATTCGTAACTTAGCACCCCGCAATAAACCCAGCAAACAAGCCTTAACTACATCTGTGGGATGCCCGTAGGGTGCTGCACCAAAGTGATTTAATAATGCAGTACCGGAAACGCCATTATAATCATCAATGTATCGAGCAATACGGCTGGGAACTTCTCCGCTACAGGTAGGAATATATTTCCCGGAGTCGAGTTCTAAAATACCTAGAACTTTATCCATAAACTTATGGGATGGTCCCGATAAATTTGGTTCTAAAAGCTGTGCTAATTCACCAGGTGTTACCGCTACATCGACATATTTGCTGTATATTTCCGGTAATATGCTTTCTCCTACCCGTTCTAAAACACTTGCGAAGCTATTACCGTGCTGAATTTTATCGATTTGCCGTCCCCGGAAGAAAATTTCACCATCCATAAATGCTTGGGAAATAGCTGCTTCCACATCTGTTTCTAACTTGTCGCAGCGACTTTGTTCTTCAAATAGCAACCGCTGTTTATCTCGGTTTAATGATTGCTTGCGGGCATCGTATTTCTTAATTATATGGCGAGAGCGTTCCAGGTCGCGGACTTGTGCTGCTAAGGAACCATCCTTACCTACAACCCAAATTAAACGATTTTGAAAATTATTGCCACTGCTAGTTTGTACCCAGGTAGTTGAATTGCGTTCGCCTTGATTGCTAAGATAGCGAAAATCGATATTCAATACTGCTGGGTCGTTAGGCACTTGCAAACGTTCTTCATTGCGTTGCCTGCCATCGCTGTAATATGCTGCCCAAGGGAAAGATTTGTTTTTGTAGTCGGGACGTTTAACAGTACCCAATAAAGTTTTGAGTTTTTCCGCAATAATTTCACTAATGGCATCTTGAGTAACACTATAATTATCTCTGTCCCGTTGCCATTCCTGTCCGGCAGAACTTTGAATTTTATAACCCAGTTTATCGGAGTAGGAAAGTAACCCCAAATTTCGCAATTTTTCCAAAGCTGGGAAAATATTGGATTCTTGATTTCCCATTCCCAAGTGGGAATAAAGACATTGACTAACTAAGGTGGCAGTTGTCGGTTCCTGTTCCTGAATTAATTCTAATAAAGCTACTGCTTTGGCAACCCGAATTGCCATATCATCATTAATTACCTCTTCATGACAAAACAACCGTGCTAGAGTGGTCTGCACATCCGCATCTAACGCGGATTGTTGTACCTCATAGATAGCATTAATTGTTACTAAAGCCCCTACTTCCTGCTCTCCTAGTTTTTGCTCCCGAAATAACTCCCCCAACAGTTGCAATAACCCGCGAATAGCATGGTCGTCACCCTTAACACGGGTCGAACGGGTGCGAAGATTCGAGGTAATTTGCATCAGTAAATCTACATAACTCGGAAGCATCGGATATACTTCGACAAAATCTTCTTCCGTAATCGCATCGCACTTGTAACCGTATAACTTTAGCTCGCTGCGGTGTTTTTGAAACAGCGATCGCAATTCAACTTCCCGACTGGGAGTCTTTTTGAGCAAACGTTTGTGGACAACATCCCGAATATTAGTAGGGGCAAGGTGAACCCGTAATTTCGGTGGAAAGCGGTCTTTTAACTTACCAATACTGCTTTCATCTGCGGAATCTTCTAACTTTTGCTGACCAGTTGCTAATAACCATACCTTCCCCTTCAGTTTTTGCCCCAAGTCGGAAACAAACGACTGAAGCTTCAACATCCGACTATCGTTTTGATGCACGTACTGACTAACTTCATCGATAACCACAAATAAAGTTTTACCAGCGGCCCGAATTCGCAACATCTCAATAATAGCCCTGGTTGTTTCCTCCACCGATGTTCCAATTCCAGTTTGGGCACCAGCACGACTATCCAGCCAACTCATCGGTTCATTATACCGATTGGGGTTCATTGCGTACATTACTTCCGAAAAAGCCTCCTCCGCAAGTTGGTCATTTTTCGCTATATCCCAACTTTCTCCCAAAGTTTGCTCCGCACAACTCAAAAACTCATTCCACTTCCCATCGAGTTCCAATTTCAACTCGTGGTCAGCAACATAATTACTAATGGTGCAGTATCCCAAACGTGACTGTATTTGTCGTCTCACCGCTGAGTGAATATGCTCGTCATCCCTAGCCACAGCACCAATATCAAATACTACAGCTATTGGGTCAATTAAACTGCGTACTCGCTGCCAAGCCTTGTGAAACTCCTGATTTTTGGGTGAATCATCCCGTGCTAGTAATACATCCGCTAACAGACGACCATCAGGCAGTATCAAATTATCCAATGCTAGCCCCAAAAGCTTGGCAAAACTCGACTTACCAGAACCGTAGAAACCCGATATCCAAGAAGAAGGTAATTCCGCACCATTTCGTTTTTGCAATTCCTCTGCCAGTGCTTTGAGGAGTTTAACAAATTGTTCGTGAATTCCTGCCTGCACCCGTTTATGTCGGGGGTCGCTCTCTGGATAACCCCCCGTGATAATATACTCAGAAACTTCCTCCCTAACTTTCGCCGGGTCTTGTTCGTGAAAGTACACCACTGGTGCTATATTACGGGTGATATCAGCAGCAAAAATTTCTTTTATTAACATAAATAAGGCAACTATGCACGAGCAAAAAGCAGTTCATATAAATCAATGTCTGTATTATTTTAACTACATATTCTAAGAATAAATTCTGGGACGATAATCCCGATCCGATGGAAATTCGCCCATAAACGACAAAGCATTTAAATCGGTTCGCGTTCCCGGATACAATAGCACTACTGGTAAATTACGGGTTTTACCATCAATATGCTTGAGCAATGCCGATGACCGGAAAAAAGGATATAATGCCCCAGCACGTCCCAGGAGAATTAAAGTGCGGTTGCTTTCCTCTGGGTGCTTGTCAGCAAAATCATTAATTAACTCAATCACATCTTTGGCAATACCATCAGCACCCTCAATATAAAGGGCAATTTTATCTTTCAGATGATTTAATGCCCGATTGGGGTCTTTGAGGTATAGTCGATGCTCGGTGCGGATAATACTATCTAGTACCCGTTGTTCTTCGGTTTTAATCCGATTCAACAATAAAAGATGTAGAGAAATTGCCAGCACATTCCAACCTTGACCTTTGAGTTCGTCGGTGAGCTTGCGGATGCGATCGCGTAGTTTAAATTCATCACGGGGGTCATAGTGCAAAATGCAAAATCGATAATTCCGCATTGTGCTGATTTTCGGACCGCTTTCATCAAGTAAATCGTTTTTGAGGGATGCTATGGCATTATCCAAAGAAGCACCATCAAACAACGAACTCATTATTTATCCTCCCACTTTATGCCCAAAACTTGAATTGCCCAAGTTTTTAAGTCGGGATAATCCCAGCCAAAATCGTAAAGTTCTCCCATTCGGTTAAAAGAAATACTAGACAAGCGACGCAGACGTTGTTCGAGAAAACTTTCGCTTAAACCCACAGAAGTCAAATAAGGATTGTCTAAAAGCGACCCAGTAAATTTGACGTGACGCAGAAAATATAACCAATAAGTTAATGCATCATCGCTAACCTTTGGGTACTGAAGCTGCCGCATACCAGTATTACCCGTACACAGCCCAGCCGCAGCACATGCACCTATTAACCCCGTCGCCATTCGTAAAGTTGTTGCCGATGACCAATCATTCTTAATTTGCCCAGTCAGCCAACGAGCAACTATACTGCGATCGAGATTAGCATTCGGTTGCTGACGGCGCTGCTCCAAAAAAAATCCCGTAAAATTGCGGTACAAAGGGTCAGTTAATTGCATATGCCAATGACAAATATTTTGGCGAGTTACAGGGTCACTAGGACACCAGTATCGCAATAGCAAAAGCGCTACGGGGTAAGACTCAAACCGATAATTAAGTTCAACTAGTAAACTGCGAACCCTCGCCATACTTTTACTACCGAACCAACGTTCTTCAAAAGCAACAACAGCTACCTTATTCTTAGGTATATCATCTCTGGAATGTTCCCAATAAGCCCGACTCTCTTCCAAACACAAAGAAGTACGCAGCAAGCGGGTATGAAAATCATTATTCTCCTCGCCATAACAAACTAATTTTGTAGGTGGGGACACAATTGCTTTGGTAGCCATAGGGTTTAGGATTTTTCCAGCCGATAAAAGGGCATAGGGTAGCTTTCAGATAGAGGTAAAAGCGCAGCTGCTAATTTTTTAGCACTTTCCTCCAACGATGAAAGCATATCACCCACTATTTCCCGTCCGTTAGGAACCACTAGGAAATCCACAGGAATGCGGATTGCCTCCTCAAATTCTGACTGAGAGAATGATTTATAGATATCTAAAGAAATATCTTTCTCCAATGCAACCAATGGGTTTTCCCCACTAGACTTATGAAAAGCTAGTCGCTGGGCTAACTGCTCGTCAACATCATATCCCCAAAAAAATATAGTTCTCACGTAATCCGGTTGAGTCATGGACTGTCGCTTGCGTCGATCCACCTGAATTGCAGCTTGACGCACAGCTTCTAAAGATGCCCATTTAGAGGTTTTCGGCAATAAACGAGCAAATAAATCCCCTCCACCGTATTCATCAATTAAATCAGTTCGCCACCAATCTAGCCGTTTTGGTTCGCAAGCACCTTCACCACCCCAAGCAACCATTATCTGGAGGGCGAGAATTTTATCTAATATATTATTAGCAACTTGAACTACAACCATAAAGCGATCGCTTGAAAAGTCTTTACTATATTAAGGCGATTGTCAAACATGAGAATTATTCCCTGCTGCAATTAAAATTGAGCGAAGAAAGGCAAATTCCAGCTTACAAACATAAAATTTTTATGAAGATACTGGTATTAAACGCTGGTTCGAGCAGCCAAAAGACTTGTCTGTATGAGATTGCAGGTGAAATCCCCGAACAAGCACCCAAACCCGTTTGGGAAGCAAAAGTAGATTGGAGCCACCATCAGGGATTCGCAGAAATTGAAATCAAAACAGCTAATAGTGAAAAACTCCTACTTGAAGAAATCCCTGGAGACTCTCACTCTTCTGTAATGGCGCATCTGCTTGATACATTAACAAGCGGTTCCACTCAAGTAATTGGTGAATTATCAGAAATTGATATCGTAGGGCATCGCGTCGTACATGGTGGTCAAGATTACTCTGAGAGTGTGGTAATTACACAGTCCGTAAAAGAGGTGATCGCTCGTCTTTCTACTCTTGCTCCAGCACACAATCCAGCCAATTTGGAAGGGATAGAGGCGATTGAGAAACATTTAGGAAATATTACCCAAATAGCAGTTTTTGATACCGCATTTCATAGCAGTCTGCCCGATGCGGCCGCTATCTATCCCGGTCCTTACGAGTGGGTAGACGAAGGTATCCGCCGCTACGGGTTCCACGGCATCAGCCACCAATACTGCGCCCAACGTGCCGCTCAAATTCTCGGTCAAGATTTGGCATCGCTAAAGTTAATTACCTGTCATCTGGGCAATGGTTGCTCTTTGGCGGCAATCTCTGGCGGTGTCAGCATCGATACGACTATGGGCTTCACACCCTTAGATGGATTAATGATGGGCAGTCGTTCTGGTGCTGTTGACCCTAGTATTTTAATACACCTTTTACGGGAAAAAGATTACTCGGTAGACAAATTAGATAACCTGCTAAATAAGGCTTCTGGGTTAAGTGGAATTTCGGGAGTATCTAGCGATATGCGACAAATTACAGAAGCGATCGCCCAAGGAAACACCAGGGCTCAACTGGCACTAGATATTTACATCCATCGCTTGCGGTCTTATATTGGTGCCATGCTTGCCAGTTTATTCGGATTAGACGCTTTGGTGTTTACTGCAGGTGTGGGCGAAAATTCTCCAAGGATTCGTCAAGCAGCTTGTGAAGCCTTCCCATTTTTAGGCATAAAAATTGATAATACTAGAAATACTAGCAACCCTGTGGATGTAGATATTGCCGATCGTGACTCAAAGGTGCGGGTATTAGTCGTGCATACTCAAGAAGATTGGGCGATCGCTACTGAGTGTTGGCGACTCAGGTAGGTTAATTGAATGAAGGAAGAAGGAAGAAGGAAGAAGGAAGAAGGAAGAAGGAAGGAGGTTTATATATGGGGGTTGGAACGACCCCGATCAGGTCGGGGTAGTGAACCCCCCCAGCGAGGATAAAGCTCTATTCCAGAGAAAACGGTGCGTGTCGCTTATTTTTGCTTTTCCCAAATCCTACAATTCAGAAAAGCTCTCCTTCAATCCTCTGTGAAGCGATCAACTTGGAGTATAAAGTCAGGTAATACAGCTTCACCACAAAGTTGAGTAGGCAGCGATCGCACTTCTTTAACTTGTCCTTGACGATATACTTCAACTTGTTGATCTTGAGGATTTAACATCCAACCCAAGCGAACACCGCTTATCATGTACTCCTGCATTTTTTCTTGCAGTATGTCTAATTTGTCTGTTCGTGACCTCAGTTCAATCACGAAGTCGGGTGCTAGCGGAGGAAATTTCTGACGTTGTTCTGGAGTCAAAGATTGCCAGCGAGAGCATTCTACCCAAGCCGCATCGGGAGCGCGATTGCCCCCAAGAGGAAGCTTAAACATTGTTGAAGAACTAAAAACAAAGCCGAGTCCGGTTTGACGGTTCCAGATATTCAAATCTGTGATGTAATCCGCTTCTCGTCTTCCACTATCGCCACCGACTGGAGACATAAAAATTAAAACTCCTTTGGCATCTCGTTCGATGTTTAGGTCAGGATTGCTGATACACATCTGATAAAATTGCTCATCCGTGAGATGAACCTGACTTAGATCGACTTTGAAGGGAAGCGTCAGCGAAGTCATAGGGTTGCAAGAAGGAAAAACGATCGGGGTGATTGCGCTAATGACATTATGGCATCAAGAAGTTAATCGCGTGCGAGTAGCAATGCAACCAAAATGTCCGCTAACGGGTAATTCCTGTCAAAACAATAAAATTTTTACCTTTTTTAATGCCTCATTAGCTTTGAGGAATTTGGCCTAAACCAGTGGTTAGGTCTACGGAGGTAGAACATTTGATGTTTGACTCAGCTTGTGCCATGTTATCACCTGAAATTTTGTTGTGAGGTAACTCCTTGGAGAAATTGTGGATATCAAACTTATCAATGCAGAAGTTCTCACTTACTTAGAAGCATAGGGACGGATAATTCAAAATTGATTTGACTGTTACTTTGGCGAGATTTGTGGGAACTATATATCTGTAGTCCGACCTTTTAAAAGTCAGTCAACCAAAATGCTCCTTCCATCTCGTCAAATGATTACTACATTTTTTGTAATTTGTTTATCTATCTTAGGAGTTAGCTTACTCCAATATCCGCGACTGCATAAATTTATTTTAAGTAAAAATACCGCTTCTTTAGAAACTATAAAAAAAGATATTAATACAGAAAAACTGCGTCTGAGTTTCCTTAAAGAAATGCCAACTTTTGGTTATAACAACTTAGTTGCCAATTGGGTATATCTCGGCTTTTTACAATATTTTGGTGATGATGAAGTCCGCGAAAAAACAGGTTACAGTTTAAGTCCAGAATATTTTGAAGTAATTCTCAAACGTGACCCCAAATTTCTAACTGCTTATTTGAGTCTTTCTAGCAGTACTTCTATGTATGCCGCAATGCCAGAACGTTCAGTTTCATTAACGCAAAAAGGTTTAAAATCTCTCAATCCTTGGGTTCCCGAAAGGTCTTATTATGTCTGGCGTTATAAAGCAATTGATGAGTTGTTGTTTTTGGGTAATTCTCAAGCGGCAAAGCAATCTTTTGAGCAGGCAGCAAATTGGGCTAGCAAACATTCAGATGAAGAAAGCAAACAATCCGTACTTATTTCCAAAGCAACCGCTAATTTTCTTCAGCGCAATCCGAATAGTAAACGCGCCCAAATTTCTACTTGGGCAATGGTGTTGAATAGTGGAGTCGATGAAAATGCTAAGAAAAGAGCGATCGGTGCGATAGAAGCTTTAGGGGGTGATGTAACGAGTACTCCTCAAGGTAATAAAATTAAATTTCCTGAAAAAGATTGAACGAGACTTATTTTTGAAAAAGCGGCAGCACAATTAAAACAAGTCTGTCTAAAACTGCCCCGTTATCGTTGTGGGATGCTGAGTCAAAGCTGTCCAGTTAACTGGAGAGTCAAGCTTTGTTGATGATTTGCGTTTTGTTAGGTTATGGCGAAGGATGGCACACTTGCTACTTATCTGGCGTTATTCGACAAATCGATACCAATGGTCAACACTAAAGCGTCTTAAATAAATATCTTCGTTTAATCGCTCAACTAAAATCAACGACATTGGATGTTTTGCAGGGTTTTTAAAATAAGTACATACATCTTCTTAGAACTATTCCTATAGATAGATGCAGAGGGATTAAAGAATGAGGGTTTTGTCTTTAAGTACACATTTTTTGTGATTTTACCTCTACCCAAAAGGAGTTTTCAATTAGACACACAGAGTGTAGTTATAAATAAAAAGATTAGATGAAGTTAGTATTATTTTGTTAAGTAAAGGGTAATATATCAGTATGCGTAAACAAAATTACATTTTAGAGATACCCTTATGCCAAAGGTAGAATTACTAACCGTACTTTGCTAAAAATAGTGACCATAAGTATCAAAGCTTTGGTTATTGTGTTTGGCACTTCATTAAGTACAAACGCAGTTACTCCCTTTCCGGTCTAAAATTACCGATTCTCTTTTTACCTCTTACCTTGGCGCTCTACCGAAACTCTAGGCGCATCCCTGACGGGACGCTTGCGACGAGCGAGCAAGAGTGGGATTATTTCATAGGTAATCTTCTCGCGGAAATACAGTTAGTTGCGCCTCTACAACCAAAATTGTTCCCTAATCTTCAAGTTCAATGTCAATGACTTTACCACTTAGATTAGAAGTATCAGTTATTATTCCAGTACACAATGGAGGTAATAGTTTTGTCAAATGCTTATCAAGTTTAGCTGCTGCGGCCCCTGCCCCATATGAAATAATTGTTGTAGCCGATGGAGATAGTGACAATTCTTGGGTTGTTGCCGAGCGGTTTGGTGTGAAGGTCTTGAGATTACCTGTATGTTCAGGTCCGGCGAAAGCGCGTAATGTGGGAGCGCAAAATGCAACAGGTGATATATTATTCTTTGTCGATGCTGATGTCACGATTTATCCAGAAACTATTGGTAGAGTCGAAAAAATCTTCTGCGATCGCCCCGAATTGTCAGCCATAATTGGCTCTTATGATGATGAACCCGGTGAAAGGAATTTTCTATCGCAATATAAGAATTTGATTCATCACTATACGCATCAAGTAGCTAGCGAGGAAGCTTTTACTTTCTGGGGTGCTTGCGGTGCTATCCGTCGAGAGGTGTTTCTATCCTTGGGTGGCTTTGATGAAAGTTATCGACGACCCTGTATAGAAGATATTGAGTTAGGCTATCGCTTGAAGAAGGCTAATTATAGAATTGGACTTTGTAAAGATTTGCAAGTCAAACATTTAAAGCGATGGACTCCGATTTCTTTATTGAGAGCAGAATTTTTCTACCGTGCATTACCTTGGGTAGAATTGATTTGGCGCGATCGCACAATCAAAAATGATTTAAATTTAGGTTTCACAAGTCGCTTGAGCGTGGTTTCAGTCTACCTGCTTTTGGCTACTTTGGTCGCGGCTTGGTGGCTACCTGGATTACTAGTGGTCGCTTTGGGATTAAGTTTGCTGCTATTAGGCTTAAATTTACCGGTTTATCGTTTCTTTATTGCTAAACGAGGTTTTTGGTTTACATTAGGCGTAATTCCCTGGCATTGGTTTTACTACATTTATGGTGGTTTAGCTTTTGTTATTGGCACAATTCGCCATTTTTGGTTTCAATCTGGGTTCTCAAAAATCAATGCATCTACTACATCCAATATTTCGCAGTAGTTAACTTTTTTCACAACAAACAAATATATTTGGGAATCTAACGATGGAAAAATATCCTGTTGTTATTATAGGAGCTGGTCCAGCCGGTCTGACATCTGCGTACCAATTAGCCAAGCAAAACATTAAATCTCTAGTTTTAGAGCAATCGGATAAAGTTGGGGGAATATCCCGCACGGAGACTTATAAAGGTTATCGTTTTGACATTGGTGGTCATCGGTTTTTTACCAAAGTCAAAGAAGTAGAACAACTTTGGTATGAAGTGATGGGGGACGAATTTATCAAAGTTCCCCGAATGTCACGCATCTATTACCGAGGTAAATTTTTCAACTATCCCCTGACAATTTTTAATACACTCTCCAATATCGGCATCAGTGAGAGTTCCTTAATTTTATTAAGTTACTTTAAAGCCAAAGTTCGAGCGAAAATACGACGCGGTTGGGAAGCCGAGAACTTTGAGGAATGGGTCAGCGACAGATTCGGCAGTCGGCTGTACTATATGTTCTTCAAGACTTATACCGAGAAGGTCTGGGGAATTCCTTGTACGCAAATTCGAGCCGATTGGGCAGCACAAAGGATTCAGGGTATGTCGCTTAAAAGAGCGATTATCAATGCTTTGTTTGGGAGTCAAAACGCCAAAAGCTTAATCAAAGAATTTGATTACCCGCTTTTAGGTCCGGGGATGATGTGGGAAAGGTTCCAAGAAAAAGTCGAAAGTAAGGGTTCGACCGTGTTGATGGAAACGCAGGTAACTCGGATTGAACGTGAAGGCAATCGGATTAAAAGCATCACTGCACTACAAGCAGATAAAACAATCCAAATTACAGGCAATGATTTCATATCAACTATGCCAGTGACAGCGCTGTTGCACCGACTCGACCCCCAACCCCCAGAAAATGTTTTAGCTGCGGCACGAGGTTTGAAATATCGAGATTTTCTAATTGTCTCAATCGTCATCAACGAAGAAAATCTCTTCCCCGATAACTGGATTTACATTCACAGCCCGGAGTTCAAAGTTGGACGCATTCAAAACTTCAAGAATTGGAGTCCGGCTATGGTTCCCGATGCGAGTAAGACCTGTTTGGGGATGGAATATTTTTGTAGTGAGGGTGATGAACTTTGGGAGATGGCTGACGCAGAGTTAATCAAACTTGCCAGTCGTGAGATTGTTGATTTAGGCTTAGTCGGCAAGCAGTCCAAAATTGAAGATGGGGTGGTCATCCGGCAATATAAGGCATATCCTGTATATGATGGCGAGTACCGCCAGCATTTACAAGTTATTCAAGATTATTTGCAAAAATTTGAAAATCTCCAAACTGTTGGTCGCAATGGGATGCATCGATATAATAATCAAGACCATTCGATGCTGACAGGGATGTTAGCAGTGAAAAACATTTTGGGAGAAAACCACGATTTGTGGAATGTGAATACCGAACGCTCTTATCACGAAGAGTTTACAAAAAGCGAGTGGTCGAGCGTTAAACCACAGCCTCCATCAGACTTACAGCTAGAACCAACGGGTAGCAATTCTTAGATTTGCAGAACAAAACTCAGCACTTTCAAGAAAGGGATGAAGCACCGATGACAGAACCACAAGTAACGATTGTTGTCGTACCACGCGAACGATTTAGCTATGGGCGCGAGTCGCTAGAGAGTATTTATGCACATACAACAATGCCGTTTCAGTTAGTTTATGTAGACGGCAATTCTCCCATCTGTGAACGGCAATATCTGGAAGCGCAAGCGCAAGAGAGAGGTTTTCAACTAATTCGGACTGATTATTACCTTTACCCGAACCGGGCAAGAAATCTCGGTTTAGCGCAGGTTAATACTAAGTATGTTGTCTTTGTTGATAACGATGTCATCGTTTCCCCTGGGTGGCTGGAAGCATTAATCAGCTGTGCAGAAGAAACTGGCGCGACAATCGTGGGACCGTTGGTGTGTCATGAGGAACCAGTGCATGAAATTGTTCACTGTGCTGGTGGGGAAACGCACGTTATCCGTGACGCGACAGGTAGGCTGCGGTTGCGGGAAAAGATGTACAAACAAGGTCATCGTGTGGCAAATGTGCTAGCCGACATGCAACGGACGCAAACGGAATTGTGCGAGTTTCACTGTATGCTGGTGCGGACAGAAATCTTCCTGCGGCTTGGTCAGTTTGATGAGACGTTGCTCAACTCCAAAGAGCATTTGGATTTCTGTATGAGTGTAATGCAAGTGGGGGAGACAGTTTATTTTGAGCCTGCCTGTATTGTGACTTATGTGCCAGGGCTGCCTTTAAAGTGGACAGATATGCATTATTATATGTTGCGGTGGAGCGATGCTTGGGAGCTAGCGAGTTTAAGCCGCTTGCGCGAAAAATGGGAACTAGCAGAAGATGGCTACTTCCAACACAAGTATAAGATTTTGGGTTGGAGACGTAAGAATACAATTTTGCGTCCTTTAGCGCGGAAATTGAGCTTTGGGATGGAAAATAGCTTGGTGGAGAAAGGCTGGGTGTTTGGTTTAGCTAAAGTAGAAAAATTACTTAACCGCTACCTTACCGCCCGATATGCTAGAAGTCAGCGCCAAATCCAAACTACAACTCCCAATTCCTTACTCAAGCAACCCCAAACAGCGATGTCACAGGGGTGAGGGTAGTGCATGAAAATTCTGCTGCTCAATGACCTCGGTACACCCACTGGCGGCGCAGAGTTGCAAATGCTGTCTCTACGCCAAAATTTGCGCGATCGCGGTCATGATGCTCGCCTACTATCGAGTCGTGCCACTCCTGTAGCTGACACTAAATTACTGGCTGACTACAGTTGTTTTGGCTCTAACAGTCGCCTCCAAGTGTTAACTCAAACAGTCAACCCTTCAGCGTACAGCCGTCTGCGTCAAATCCTCCACGACTTTCAGCCAGATGTCGTCCATGTGCGAATATTTATGGGGCAGCTCTCACCCTTAATCTTACCACTGTTGCGAGATGTACCTTGTCTCTACCAAATGGCAATGTACAGAGCCATCTGTCCTAAAGGAACTAATACCCTACCCGATGGCAGTCCCTGTCAAGTTTCTGCCGGCAGCGCTTGTTTACGCTATGGCTGCATGACACCGCAATCTTGGGCAATATTGATGGTGCAGCGACAACTGTGGCAACGCTGGCGGGGTGCTTTTGATCTAATGCTTGCCCTCAGTTATGCGATGAAAGCCCAGCTAGAAGCGGCAGGCATTACACCTGTACAAGTGGTGTACAATGGTGTACCATTTCGCTCGATGCGATCGCCCCTTGCCAGTCCCCCCACCGTCGCCTTTGCAGGGCGCTTAGTACCCGAAAAGGGAGTAAGCATTCTGCTACAAGCCTTTGCCCGTGCTTGCACCCAAGTACCCCAGGCACGGTTACTAATTGCCGGACAGGGTGGGGAAGAAGCAGCTTTACGGACGCTTGCAGCAAAACTAGGAGTGGCTGCAAATGTGACTTGGCTGGGTCATTTGCCCCGCACCGATATGGAGAAACACTTTGACTCGGCTTGGGTACAGGTGATACCGTCGCTGTGGGCAGAGCCATTTGGGAATGTGACGACAGAAGCAATGATGCGCGGTACTGCTGTTATCGCCAGTACAGTGGGCGCACAACCAGAGATAGTTAGTGAGGGGACGACGGGTTTTTTATACCCACCCCATGATGTCGAAGCCTTAACTGCTGCCCTATTACGCCTATTGCTCAACCCAGAGAAGGCCGAACAGATGGGGCAAGCTGGTCATCAGCGTGCCTGTACCCACTTTAGCGAAGACCGTTGCACCGAGGAATTTTTAGAGATTTACCAAGAGTTGCGCTCTAAATATCAATAAGCATTAACCCTGGATGGATAAAGACGCTCAAAAACCTGCCGACCCAAATCAACATGTCCGCACCGATTCCCTGCAGGCTAACCTGAAGGGACGCTCCTTGCGGTCTGGCTTAATTACCTTTATTGCCCAACCTCTGAAATTGGCGATTGGCATTGGATCAACTGCTCTCTTGGCGAGGCTGTTGACACCTGCTGACTTTGGTTTGTTGGCAATGGTGACACCCCTACTGTTATTAGTAGACAGTTTGAGCAACTTGGGACTGGAGACAGCAACGATACAGCAAGAAAAGTTGGAACATCAGCAACTTAGCGCGATTTTTTGGCTGTCACTTGCAGTCAACGTCCTCGTGTTCGGACTGATGCTGGCAATGGCACCTGTTCTGGCATGGTTCTATGGGGAAGCGCAGTTAACTGGAATGACGATAGTGCTAGCAGTGGGCTTTCTGGGCCAGTGCTTAACATTTCAGCACAAATCGCTACTAAAGCGGCAAATGCGCTTCGGGGTGCTAACAGCAGTCGATGTCGGTTCGCTGATCGCCAGTAATGCTTGTGCGATCGCCGCTGCCGAACTGGGTTGGGGTTACTGGGCATTAGTAATACAGTTGGTTGTGATGCAGCTAACCCAAAGCATTGCCTGTTGGGTGGTTTGTGATTGGCGACCTGCGAAATATTCCCAAGATTTACTTACCCTAGATGTCAATCTACGGACAATGTTTGCTTATGGAGCCCATCTAACAGCCTTTCGGGTTCTCACGCGCGTTAGCAAGAGGCTAGACCGCATCTTAATTGGCTACTTCAGCGGTGCGAGAGCGTTGGGTTTTTATGATGTTGCCTATCGGTGGGCATATTTTGCCTTTGAACAGGTGTATATGCCCCTGTTCGATGTCGCAGTATCCAGCTTTAGCCGCGTACAGCACGACCCCGACCTATACCGGGCTTATTGCCGTCGTGGGCTGATGCCAATCTTCGCTTTATGTATGCCAGCACTGGCATTTTGTTTTGTCGAAGCGCGTGAAACTATTCTGCTTTTGCTAGGCAAGCAATGGTTGGAAGCAGTGCCAATCTTCCAATTGCTAACGATTGCTGTATTTTTCAACAGTATGGATCGGGTTACCAAGTGGCTTTACGTGTCAGAGGGTCAAACTCAGCGACAGTTTTACTGGAGCCTTATTTCTACCCCAGTCATGATTACCGCCATCGTAGTTGGTTCTAGGTGGGGCGTTTATGGTGTGGCGATGGGGTACACAATAGCAACTTGCCTTCTAGCCTACCCCAGTGTTGCTTACTGTCTCAAGACATCGCCTGTTAAGATGAGTGACTTCCTCAGCGCTATTGGTTCTCCCACTTTAGCATCCTTAGTAGCGGCAGTAGTACTGTTTGCAAGTAGATTCGTGTTACCTAGTAACGACACTCTAATTCTTAATTTCATTCTCAAGCTGATAGTTTTTGGCATCATTTACCTTGTAGTCTGGTTTTGCCTTCCTGGTGGTAGGAAGCTGAAGACACAAATGTTGCTATACTTGCAGCAACTCAAGACTCAGAGCAAGGAGTAGGAGTTGAAAATAATTATGAGCCAACCTTTACTTAGTATCATTATTCCCACACGCGATCGCCCGCATTTACTTCCCCACGCTGTCCAAAGTGCCATTAAGCAGACTATAAATGAGATTGAGGTCATCGTTGTCGATGATGGCTCGACACAGCCAGTAAGTTTACCCGAACACCCCCAGTTGAGCGTCATTCGTCTGTCTGAGTCTCATGGTGGTGCAGGAGCGCGTAATTGTGGCACCGAGGCAGCCCGTGGTCGTTGGATTACATACCTTGATGACGATGACCGACTCCTCCCCAACATGGTCGCTGTATCGCTGGCAGCCCTAACTAAGGCTACACTACCAGCACCTGTCGGGGTAATTTCGGGGATTGAGGAAGTCAACGCTCAAGGTGAAGTTATTAGTAAACGCATTCCACCTCCATCTCGTCCACGCGGTTGCCACTTCTCCCTAGAAAATCTGGAGCCTGGTTATTCTTACAACACCAAGCAAACTTTGGTTGTGGAGCGTGAGGTGATTCAGCAAATTGGTGGCTGGGATGAGGCATTTCGTTCTCGCGTTCACTCTGATCTCTTCCTGCGGCTCAACCCCGTTTGCTCGCTCATTGGTGTGCCGATTGTTACCTACAAACTTTTTTTACACATAGGCGATCGCGTATCAGTCAACCCAACACTACGCCAGGAAAGCTTCGATCGCCTCATCAACAAGCACCAAATGCTGTTTGAAGCACACTCAAAGATGTTTGCCAACTTTGTCTACGAACACGCCTATACCTTGTATGAGTTGGGACAGACAAGTACAGCATTTTCCACCTTATGTCGGGCAATGAAATTACATCCCCTTCATACCCTCAGGCGATTGCTGCATTATTGGGTCAAGGGTTTGTAATTACTTTGGATAGAAAATTTAGGATAGCGCAAGTTTGGTGTAATCAAGAACTTATGGAACAACAACCTTTATTCTCAATTATTATCCCTACCTATAACCGTCCGGAACGACTAACTACTTGTTTAGAGTCGCTGATACGTCTGAACTACCCGTGCGATCGCTTTGAGGTGATTATAGTTGACGATGGCAGCGAGGTAGAATTAGATTCTCTAATTGCTTCGTTTCGCAGCCAACTGCATCTAACTCTGATTCGTCAAGCGAATACGGGACCTGCCACAGCGCGAAATACGGGTGCTAAACATGCAGTCGGTAAGTATCTCGCTTTTACTGACGATGACTGTACGACTACACCTAACTGGTTAGCCACTTTAGCAGCGCGGTTTACTACTGCACCAGACGATACCATGATTGGTGGTAGAACTCTCAATGCCCTACCTGACAATTCCTACTCTACAGCCAGCCAGGTACTGATTGATTACTTGTATAGTTATTACAACAGTGGTGGCAAGCAGTTGCAGTTTTTCGCCTCAAATAACTTTGCCTTACCAGCCGTAGGTTTTCAGGCTATTGGCGGCTTTGATAATACTTTCCCCTTAGCAGCGGGGGAAGACCGGGAGTTATGCGATCGCTGGTTACACAAAGGGTATAAAATGATTTATGCTCCAGAAGTGCAAGTCTATCACGCTCATGAACTATCATTACCAAAGTTCTGGCGACAACACTTTAATTATGGTCGCGGAGCTTTTTGTTTTCATAAAAATCGAGCTAAACAAAAGTCAGAAAAAATTAAAGTAGAAGCTTTGCCCTTTTATTTGAATTTGTTGACTTACCCCCTATCATCAACTCAAATATCACCCCTTGTTTCTCTATTTATTTGTGGATTATTATTCATCTCACAAGTTGCAAACGTTACAGGCTTCTTTTGGGAAAAAGCACAGTCCAATTCCTGAAAATTCCTTTTGCTACGGTGAAAAATTCTACCACATTCAAACATTTTTATATTACACACAACAAGCATAACAACTTTGATATTATGTCTATAGATACGTCAACCCACCATAAAAATCTGCAAAAAATCCTAAACTTATTTTTGATTTTTGCAATTATTATTACTCTACTAAGTGCGACAATTGACTTGAAAAATACTCTCAAAGGTGGCGGAGTAGACTTGAGAAATAGAGTGGTGGGAGCAAGACTTTTAAACAAAGGTTTAGATCCCTATTATTTCAAGTGGAAACCAGGTAACGATGAAAGATTGCTTGACCCTTTAGACCATACTAGTATACTTGTTTCCAGAGTTACTGTTAATCCCAGTATCTTATTATTTCATTCTCTTTTCGCTAATTTACATTATTTTCCACAAAGAATATTTTGGTTTATTCTTCAATGGTTTTTTTTAATTTCATCTATTATATTGCTATTCGTCAGAAAAAATTTTGATAACTTACAAACTAAGTTCGTATTAGGTATCACTTTAATATTGATCGCTGGTAGCTCATTTTGGAAGTTGCACGTAGACGTAGGACAATTTTATGTTGTTTACGTTTTTCTTCTATCTTTAGCATATTATTTTTTCACATCCGAACAAAAGTTTAATAATGCTATTGGAGGTCTTTTCATTGGTCTAGCAGCTTGTTTTCGGTTCCCAATTATTATTATGGTGCTACCAATGATTCTTTTTAAACAAATCAAAATGCTTACAACGACATTGGTGAGTTTTTTTATTTGCTTAGTAGCATCTTTCTTCCTAGCAGGTTCGCAAGTTTGGCAAAGTTATTTTTCGGCAATGCAAACTTTTGGAAAACTTAATATTGGTTCTATTTCGGTAGATAAAGATAATGGAGAACTAATTTACCCGAAGGTTATTGAAGGTATGGATAATATACGAAACATTATTGAAATGCCTAGTCCTGATACCTCCATACAGTCTCTTGTAAAGAAATTTCTATCATTCAATCTAGAAAGTAATTATTTAATCTTAATGTTGGCTGGGGTTCTGCTACTTTACAGTTTTCTAATTTATAGCTTGTCTCGCAGGAGCAACCATGCAGCTAAGACGTCAAATATAGACATAATTTTCTTGATTGGTACTATTAGTATTTTAATCGTTGATTTCTTTATTCCCGCACCTAGATATCAATACAATAATATTCAACTTTTAATTCCTTTTTTCCTAATATTACAAAATGTCAATTTCAACATCAGAATGCTGAGTTGCACTTTTTCGATGTTTACTGGCTTTTTGATTATGAATGGATTATTTGTCTGGCTACCTTTGGAAATTCTGCTTGGTGAAAGTTTAGTATTAAGCTCAATGATATTAATAAGTTTAATGATTGCAAGCAGAATTTCTACAGATTGGAATAAAAAACAGACATAACTCAATACTGTTTTTCTTCTCTGCGAGACACTACGTGAACGCGCTACAAAGGACTCGAAAAACATCTTTTTTTTACTGAAGCTCTAAACTCAGAACGCGCATTTTTATTAGCTATTCCTTCTTCCAACTTCGGTCCTTACTTCAACATCATTTGTAAAAATATAACGTGTTCAATTTTCATAAATTATGAAAATCCAGCTTCACAGCTAATTTCATTCTGAATATGAACTTTAACTGTTTCTTCTCCTAGTAGCTGCTCTATCGTAAGTAGCAAGTTACATGAGAACATCTATTACTAGTAGCATAGTCAGATGAGAGCATACTCATGAGTCAAATACCGAAAATTGATCGTCAACGGGAGCATCAAGCTAATGAACGTACCTTTTTAGCTTGGTTACGGACTTCTATTGCATTAATTGGCTTTGGTTTTGCGCTCGCTCGCTTTGGTTTATTTCTACACCAGCTTAATGTTGCTTTGAGTAAACAACAGTCTACAGAACATCCTTTTTTTAACTCTCAAAATTTGGGTATTGCTTTAGTCGTCTTTGGTATTGTTACCATTGCTTTAGCTGCATGGCGCTATAACCAAGTTTTCTGGCAAATTGAACGCGCAGACTATCAACCTAACCGTTCGATGGTTTGGATTATGACTTCAGTAGTAATAATTTTAGGATTTCTGAGTATTCCTTTGCTACTTTTGCGAGATAAACTCTCTCCCTATCCTTCTCGCGTTCCCACTCAGGTACAGTCTCGAAATCTTCGTTGACTTGAAAATAAAATCTCCGATATAGGACTACTATCTGATTTTTGGGCGTTCCTGAATTGAGGTATGAATTACCCTCACACTTCCCAGCCCCTCTCCCTTGGGGCTATCCATTACGTGAGGAATTGGTCAGGGGATGCGATGTAGGAGACCCGGCATTCCTCCCAACACCAAATCGTTCGCGCAGCGTGCCCTATACGGGCAAGATTATGGTGTGGGACTCCTGCCCGTTTTAGTTGATTGATATATTCCCCACCTTTGGTAGTCGCCATGTCAGGTGCATCAAAGTTGGATTTTACGTAGCAGTTAACAACTCCCTAGTTCTTTGCAATGTCGAATTAACTCAGCAACAGACCAAGCTTGGGCGATCGCTCCTCTAGGGGTATGAGGTTTATCACCATCAAAAATCTCTGAAATTGAACCAATACAAGCATCCGAGCGGAAATGTTTCAATAGGGGCTGCCAATCAAAAGGTAGTGGATCAATTTCATAGAACCGCTCCCAAGCGCGAATAAAAGGGCCAATCAGCCAACTCCACACTGTCCCTTGATGGTAAGCGCGATCGCGTTCTTCGTTGTTACCGATATATTTACCTATATATTCTGGATCAAAAGGAGCAAGACTGCGAAGTCCATAGGGAGTAAGCAAGCAAGAAGCTGCGAGATCGAGTATTTGCAGTCCCTGGTGTTGAGGAAACCCACAATGACGCAACGAAAGCGCTAAAACGGCATTGGGTCGAATTTGGCAATTGCGGCGATCGTCCGGTTCAATCGTGTCGTATAAGTAGCCGAGTTGGGGATTCCAAAACTTCTGGAGCGAAGCTTTCACCTGTTCTGCTTGCTGGGTATAACGTCTTGCCTGCTTCGCCAAGCGCATCCCCTCAACTGGGGATTCTTGCTCGCTTAAGATTTCTGCCCACCGACTGGCCCAACATAAAGCGGAATACCATAAGGCATTGATTTCCACTGCTTTACCACGACGGGGGGTTACAGGCTGCCCGTCAATCACAGCGTCCATCCAAGTCAGGGCAACACCCCGAGCATCCCAACCAACCAACCCATCTGTAGAATCTACCTGGATATTATAGCGCGTACCACCCATAAACGCTTTGTAAATTTGCCATACAACTGGGTATTGCTCTGCCAAAAACTCCCAATCCTTAGTCGCTTCTAAATAAAGTCCTAAAGTTTCAATCCACCACAGCGCCGCATCAATACTGTTATAAAACGGCTCACCACCGATATCGGGGAACGCATTCGGAATCAAACCGTAGTTACAGTAACGTCCAAAGGTCTGCAAAAGCCCTTTTGCCAAATCAAACCGCTTGGGCACCAACGCCAACCCCGGTAATGCAATTAAAGTATCCCGTCCCCAATCATTAAACCAGTGATAACCAGCAATCACTGTTGGCCCATCTATTGAAGCACGATAGACGATAAACTGATCGCTTGCTCGTTGTAATTCCTCGCAAATTGAGGAGAGGGAAGTGGGGGAGAAAGTGGGGGATGAGGAAAAATTCTCCCCCTGCTCCCCTGCCCCCTGCCCCCTGCTCCCTTGCTCCCCTGCTCCTTCTCTTCCCCATCCAAAAATTTGCGAGAGCCTAATCCTCTCGAACTCAACGGCTTCTGCAAAGGTATCGCTAGTAAGTTCCGTTTCTAGTTCATTGGGAAAACCCACCCGTGCTTCTAGGGTGACTGTATCTCCAGGCACAAGAGGGATGCTTAGGTAACCAGGACTATATAAATCTTCGCGATCGCCTAATCCTCTTTGTGTTTCCTCTGGCAAGAGATAATTCCAGTACCAAAAACCTTCTGGTTGATAGTCTCCTTGCGTCCATCGTAAGTGCCAAGGTGTCCCAAACCGTCCCGAATCGATCGCTTGTAGAGAGATTTGTCTGGGTTCCAACAGTTGTGAAAAATATAATTCTTTTTCTGCTTGCTGCTGCTGGTGAAAATCGCGATCGCCTATTAGCAACCGCAGCTTTAAAATACCAATATCCTCGCCAAAGAAGCGATAGTGAATTAAAACGCGATCGCAGAATGGGGAGTGAGGAATTAGATTCTCGGGCTTACTCCAAGACAAACCATGAGGCATGATCAATTCCCGAGATAACTGCCATTTGTCTTCACCCCATATCCATTTCGGAACTGGGTTAATATCAAAAGAGCGCAGCAATTCATAGCCTGTTGGCTGAACTTGACCACTGCTCCAAAAATTAGTCCCCAGCGCCACAACCCTGTCTGGCAGCTCTAAGCTAGCTTCTAGATGGGAAAATAGCAGTTTCCGCCCAGAAGGTGGGCAATCTGCTGCAAACAACCACCCGTGATAAGTCCGAGTCCGAACATCTGAAACTGTACCGCTGGCAAAACTCCCCAAGCCATTAGTGAGCAACCATTCTCTGGGATCTAAATTTTTCATTGCTACTCAAAATCGTTATGACTATGATATATTCGTAACAGTTCGTAATTAAACAATCACGACGTGATGGGTGGGTTTTACTTGACCCGAATAACGATACTAGAACGATATAAGCTCAAGGAGAATTAGTATATGTCGAGTGCAGTAGAAGGATGCCTCCGTGTAGGTCAACAGGCTCCCGACTTCACAGCAACGGCTGTGGTGGATCAGGAATTTAAGACAATAAAACTTTCCGACTATCGTGGCAAGTATGTCGTCCTGTTTTTCTATCCACTAGACTTTACCTTTGTTTGTCCTACTGAGATTACAGCATTTAGCGATCGCCACGAAGAATTCAAAAAAGTTAACACCGAAATCCTTGGTGTTTCCGTTGACAGCGAATTCTCTCACTTGGCTTGGGTTCAAACCGATCGCAAGTCTGGTGGTATCGGCGATCTCAACTACCCCCTAGTTGCCGACATCAAGAAAGAAGTTAGTGCCGCTTACAACGTCCTCGATCCAGCCGCAGGTATTGCTTTGCGTGGGCTGTTCATCATTGACAAAGATGGTGTTGTGCAGCATGCGACGATCAACAACTTAGCGTTTGGCCGCAGTGTTGATGAAACTTTGCGGACATTGCAAGCACTTCAATACGTACAGTCTCACCCCGATGAAGTTTGCCCCGCAGGTTGGCAACCAGGTGATAAGACGATGAATCCCGATCCAGTGAAGTCTAAAGTTTACTTCTCTGCTGTTTAGGTTTTTTGTGCCTTTGTGGTTTATTTTTTTTTATTAACCACGAAGGCACGAAGAGACGAAGTTTATTAATTTATAATTAACATTATCAAGATAGTATGCTAACTTCAACTGATTTTAGCGGCTTATTTAATGAGCGCTTCTTCCGAAATTTTTTCCCGATTCCAGCTACAGATAAACGTCCATTGGGATTTCTTACTCCAGATTTTCAATTACCGGATATTACGAACGGGACTTTAGTAAAATTATCTGATTCTAGAGATAAGCAGCCAGTATTGCTTTTATTTACGCGGATTTTTACAGAAAAGCAATATTGTCCTTTTTGCTTTCCTCATATCAAAGCTATGAATGAAAATTACGAGCAATTTAAGAATCGTAATATAGAAGTTTTGATGATTGCTAGTACAGATGAACGGCAGAGCCAAATAGTTGTCAAAGATTTAGGTTTGAAAATGCCGTTATTGAGCGATCCCAGTTGCCGCATATTTCGGACATATCAAGTAGGGCAAGCATTAGGAGCGCCTTTACCAGCACAGTTTGTGTTAGATAAAGAAGGCAAGCTACGCTATAGACATTTATTTTCTTTTCTCGACTACAATGCCAGTGTAGAAAAATTGTTAGAACAGTATAATAGTGGCAACGGATAATTTTTTGGTGCTATTACGGTTAATGAGTCTGCCACATCCTTTATTTAGCTGCTTTACACAGAATTGGTATAATGGCTTACGAATAAGAGCGATCGCTTAATTGAGAGGTTTTCCCATGCTAAAGCTTTATCAGACTCCGATTTCTCCAAACTCCCGGCGTGTTTGGGTTGTGCTACTAGAGAAAAACCTGGAATTTGAGTTGGTGGAAATTAAACTCGATGGTGACCAAATGCAACCAGAGTATTTGGCGCTTAATCCCTTTCACCACATTCCAGTTTTGGTGGATGATGGTTTTACAATTGTCGAATCCTTAGCGATTCTGGATTATTTGGAAGCGAAATATCCCACACCTGCGATGTTGCCTGCTGATGTGAAAGATTTGGCAACTGTGCGGATGATAGAAATGGTAGCAGTAAACGAATTATTGCCTGCCCTTAATGCATTTTTTCCTATATTTCTAGGCTTGTCTGCTGGAGAACCAGAAAAAATTGAGCAGTCAAAGCAGAAAATATCAGTAGTGCTGAAATTTTTGGAAAGTTTATTAGGCGATCGCCCCTATTTTGGCAGTGAAAGTCTAACTCTAGCTGAGGCTGTCGCTGGAACTATAGTACCCGTGTTGCCAAGAGTTGGCGTTTCCTTGAGTGAATATCCAAAATTGAGTGCTTGGTGCGATCGCTTAATCGAACGTCCAGCGTGGCAAACTAGCGAACCTACCCCGGAGAACATCGAAGCTTTTAAAACTATCGTGCTGGCTAGGATGGCTAGATAGTTGTTAGTGGTTAGTGGGTAGTGGTTAGTGGTTAGTGGTTAGTGGATAGTAGTAAAAATCTAACAACCAACAACCAACAACTAACAACCAACAACCAACAACCAACAACCAACAACTAACAACCAACAACTAACAACCAACAACCAACAACCAACAACCAACAACCAACAACCAACAACCAACAACTAAAGTTTCACCTGGGGCAAATGACTGCGGGGATTGTAGGTGCGGATAGCACGGATTTTTTCATAATATTCGCGCTCTTGTGGTGTCAGGTCTTTTGGTGGGACGATCGCGACTTTCACAAATTGGTCACCACGTCCACCTTTGGGTTGATGCCAACCTTTACCACGCAGACGCAAGGATTGACCGGAACGTACTCCGGCAGGAAGTTTGACATTAACCATCCCATCAGGGGTGGGCACGTCTATAGAAGCTCCTAGAGTGGCTTCATCTGGAGTAATTGGGACTTCGCACACCAAATTATCACCTTCAAATTGAAAGAAGGGATGCTGAGTCAGTTCTACTTTTAAATATAAATCACCACGTTGTTGGTTGAAAGGGTTTATCGGTCCTTTGCCTCGTATACGCAAGCGACTACCAGATTTAGCGCCGGCGGGGATGCGGACATCAATTACTTCGTTACCCAGCCGGAGAGACTTCTGCACCCCATGAAACGCTTCGGCAAAAGTCAGATTAATTGCAGCTTCGCTATCCTGAGCGGGACTTGTACTTCCATCTTGAAAACCAAAACCACTAGGTGTACCAGTAGAAGTACGGTAAGAGTAAGCTTGTTGACCACCACGAGGAGGGCTACCAAAGCGTCCTAGTAACTCATTGACAAATTCATCAAAACTGCCGTATTGACTGAAGTCAAAGCCGTTCATATCAACGCCACCGCCAGCCGCACCTCCAGGGAAACCTTGACCAGCCTGTTTCCAGTATTGCCCAAATTGGTCGTATTTTTTACGTTTGTCTGGATCTGATAAAACTTCGTAGGCTTCGTTAATTTCTTTAAACTTTGCCTCTGCCTGTTTGTTGCCGGGGTTAACATCCGGGTGAAACTTCCGGGCTAGTTTGCGAAATGCTTGTTTGATTTCCTCTGGAGTGGCAGTCTTACTAACTCCCAAAATTGCGTAATAGTCTTTAAAATCGGTTGCAGCCATCTACCAGCCTCCTATATAAATTTCCATTATGTTTTTTTGTAATTGGGAATCAAAAGTAGTTAGTCCATAATGGTTAACTGTTGAGTGTGAGCTCACAACCAACAATTAATTTCTACTCGATCGTATAAACTCTGATTTTAAATTAACAAATATTAAAGAAAATCAAGTGCGGTTACTGCTGCAAAGGGCGATCGCAATTTCCACACCTGCTTAACCTTTTAGTCTATCAACCCAAATTTTCCCTCATGGGACGGCTTTCTCGACTTGTTCGCAACAGATGTACCGCGATACCACGAAGTGGTAGACATACGGGCATCACGATGGCGGTAGAGACGAATGGCAGAACATCTCTACTTTGCGTTCGGTGAAAAAGCTTCATCCAGATTTGGTCAAATTGCAGTATTGACAAATTTACAGTGCGGATTGCTGTGGATATTGATTGATTCGAGATTTGGGGGAAGTTGTGGGCGATCGCTTCAACCGCTAGTTGAAAATAGTCTTCGTTGGCAGTAGGAAAGCGAACAAATCACGCTAGTTTCAGGTATCTGAATCCCTCATACCCAGAAAATTCCTATGACACCCGAATGTGATCGCACAAATCAAAAGGCATCAACTTCACAGATTCCTCATCTTTTTGAGCTTTTATTGTAAGTAGATTGGTGCGATGCTCCAAATGAGTCGCTATGCGATCGCACTTCCAAAATCGAAAACCTAAAATCGTCTAAACTCAAAGTGTCCGCTATCTGCAAACATCCCATGTCTCGCTGGTTCAACATTGCTGGTCCGTGTAAAGCAGACAAACACTATATGCTGCCACCTACCAGTCGGCTACCCGACTTGGAACTGCTTATCGAACAAGAGAGTTATTTTGTCGTTCATGCACCTCGCCAAACTGGTAAAACTACCGCAATGCTATCGCTAGCAAAACAACTTACTGCAAGTGGACGTTATGCAGCAGTAATGGTATCCGCAGAAGTAGGAAGTGCATTTAATCATGACCCAGGTGCAGCAGAATTGGCGATTCTAGAAACTTGGCGGGATACAATTGAGGATTCCTTACCCACAGAACTACAACCCCCAACTTGGGTTTATAATTCTCCTGGACAGAGAATTAGAGCGAGTTTAAGAGCCTGGACGCAAGCAATCAAGCGCCCACTAGTGCTATTTATCGATGAAATCGACTCTTTACAAGACGAAACCCTGATTTCGGTGTTGCGACAGTTACGAGATGGTTATCGCAGTCGTCCGGAAAACTTTCCCTCATCCGTGGGGTTGATTGGCTTGCGGGATGTGCGGGATTATAAGGTTGCATCTGGTGGTAGCGATCGCTTAAATACAGCCAGTCCTTTTAATATTAAAGTCACTTCCATTACCCTAAGAAACTTTAATCACGAGGAAGTTGCAGAGTTATACCAGCAACATACCGAAGAAACCGGACAAATTTTTACCTCTGAAGCAATATTCACAGCCTTTGATTTAACCCAAGGACAACCTTGGTTAGTAAATGCTCTTGCAAAACAAGTTGTGGAAAAAATGGTTAAGGATAGAAATATTACTATTAACAAAGAACATATTTTACAAGCCAAGGAAATATTAATTGCCCGTCAAGACACCCATCTCGATTCTCTAGCAGAAAAACTTCGAGAACAACGAGTCAAAGACATCATCGAACCGATGTTAGCAGGACAAGCATTAGGCGATACCCCAGCCGATGACCGACAATATTTAATCGATTTAGGATTATTGCGACGCGATCCTGCGGGGGGACTCGTTATTGCTAACCCGATTTATACCGAAGTCATTCCCCGTGTTTTAGTGCAAGGAACCCAAGACAGTTTACCTCACATTAGTCCCAGTTGGTTAACCCAGACAGGCGAATTAAACATAGATGCTTTACTAGAAGCGTTTATCAGATTTTGGCGGCAGCATGGGGAACCATTATTAGGCAGTACTGCTTACCATGAAATAGCGCCACATTTAGTATTAATGGCTTTCTTGCATCGTGTCGTCAATGGTGGTGGCACACTTGAACGTGAATATGCAATTGGGAGCGACCGCATGGATTTATGCTTGAGATATAGAAGTGTTACGTTAGGAATAGAATTAAAAGTATGGCGCGATAAAAAGCGTGACCCCCAAGCCGAAGGAATCGAGCAATTAGAATCATACTTAGCACGCTTAGGATTAGATTTTGGTTGGTTATTTGTGTTTGACCGACGTAAAAATGCACCACCAATCGAAGAACGTTTGTCAACGCAAATTGTCATCACAAAAAATAAACGTTCCATTACTGTCATACGTGCGTGAGTATGAGGTCAAAAGGGTTTGAAGTCTGGAAAATTGTGCGCGATCGCTTTGTAAAAGTAGAGATGCGATGTTCCTCACATCTCTACTTCTAACTCGGCACTTTTAAATCACAGTTCCATCCGGGATGATGGCATTTTTTAGTACAACGACAATACCGCTGCGGATATAGAAGCCTTGACTTTCACGTTCGGCTTCTTGTACGTCATCTTTGTTAATAATCTTGACATCGTGACCGATACGTGCATTCTTATCAACGATCGCCCGACGGATGATGCAACCTGGACCGATTCCTACAGGCATTTCACCATTTTCGACGATTTTTTGGCGTTCGACAGCGGTTTGATAAAAGTCGGCACCCATTATTAGTGAATCTTCGATGTTGGTGCCTGAGTCAATCCGAGTTCTGACTCCCAACACCGAATGTTCAATGCGGCAGGTTTTCAGGATGCAACCTTCGCCAATAATCGATTGTCTGATGTGGCAATCTAAGAGTTTGCTAGGGGGTAGGTAACGGGCACGGGTATAAATTGGGTATTTTTCGTCGTAGAAGCTAAAGGGGGGTAGGGGTTGCTGAGTTAGTGCCAAGTTGGCGTGATAGAAGGCTTCGATGGTTCCGATATCTTCCCAATAGTCATCATACAAGAAGGCTTGAACGTTGTGATCCTTGGCAGCGTCAGGAATAATTTCTTTACCAAAATCAGTCCGTTCTATGGATTCTCGCAGTAACTTAATCAAAATATCTTTCTTAAAAACATAAATCCCCATCGAAGCGATGTAGGGCTGTAGTTGGGCTTGTTCTGGTGTCAACCCCAGGATAGTTGTATCGACGCGCATATTCATTAAATCTTCGCCTTTGGGTTTTTCGCTAAAGTCGATTACCCTACCAGCATCGTCTATTTTCATTAAACCAAAATCTGAGGCGCGGCGATCGTCCATTGGGATGACCGAGAGAGTAATATCAGCCTTGGTTTCCCTGTGACGCTGTATAAACATCCGGTAATCCATGCGGTACAGGTGATCCCCAGAAAGAATGAGAAATTCTTCTACATCCCATTCTTGTAACATCCACAAATACTGACGAACTGCATCGGCTGTTCCTTGGAACCAGTTGGGGTTTTCTGGGGTTTGCTGTGCGGCTAACACTTCTACAAAACCTTCACTGAAGCCAGAAAAGTTATAGGTACGAGCGATGTGACGGTTTAGAGAAGCTGAGTTGAATTGTGTCAGAACGTAAATTTTGAATAGTTCAGAATTTATACAGTTACTAACAGGGATATCGATTAAACGGTATTTACCTGCCACTGGTACTGCTGGCTTCGCACGCATTTTGGTTAACGGGTAAAGTCGGGTGCCAGCACCACCGCCCAGAATAATTGCTAAAACTTTTTTCATAAGATGTCTTCCAACTGCCTTTCAACTCTCCCCTACAGTTTAGGACTGTATGCAGCACCTGGTAAGGGGGGATCGAAGATTATCCTGAGTTAAGTTTTTATTATGTTTTTGTTAAGCAATAATGCCCGATCGCTCAGAAATTCAACTCTTTGTACCAATTTACGCCTTTAATTATGATGCAAGCGCTACATTTAAGCTACTTACGGACTCGGAAAATCTCAGATTTTGTTTACAAATCGTAATTTAAACCAATGCGGCAAGATGTCGTTAAGCAAAAAGTGAGACAAGGCAAGAATGCGAGTCTACTTGCCTTGTCTTACTTTGTCCATAATGTCAACCTTTTGCGCTAGGATTATCGCTTCCCTTAGGAGCGCTAGGGCGTTTTTGGTTTCCAGAAGAGTTACCTTTACCTTTAGGGCTTGGATCGTGACTTCCCCTAGGGTTAATACCTTTAGGGCTTGGATCGTGACTTCCCCTGGGGGCACTACGTTTAGGGCTTAGATCGTGACTTCCCTTGGTGGCCATAAAAATATTGAGAGGTGATTCTATTTTTGTAATATCTTGGCTAGATTGGACATTTTCGGCTTGGTTAGAGATTTGCTCTACTGTCGATTTATCTTGATTGGCTTTTAAATTATCCATCATGTGTACTTTTTAAGAGTAGAATCTGTTGTTGGTAATTGATACATTATTTGTACGTCTGATTACTGAAAATTGTGAAATAGTTTATCCGCTTCCTTGTGGGGTTTAATACCCCGACAAGAAACAGGTCGCTCGTTTTGAGTTGGGGTATTAGGGAGCATCTCAAAACCTCCTCTGCTTCTTCCTTCTTCCTTCTTCCTTCTTCAATAACAGTTGCGTTCTGTGCAAACCTAGATTCCCGACTTCTTAAAGAAGTCGGGAATCTTCTTTCTCATCAATTTGCCTTGGGACAAATATTGTTAACATCATGATATTTATTGCGGGCTTTTTGATTATTGCGTATATAATCACCAACCCAGTTACATCCTTTCTTTAATAAATCTATAGTATTCATTTGTGAATTATTAGTCAGATGAGGTTCTAAACTCCAGATTCGGAGAGTTTCATCTTTGCTGACAGTTGTAATTGCTTTGCTATCGTTGCGGAAGCTTAAATCAAAAATTTGGTTTTTGTGCCCTTTTAGAGTAGTTACTTTTTCACCATTATCTGCATTCAAGATATTTATACTTCCATCTGTACTGCTACTCGCAATAAATCTGTAGTCGGGGCTAAATTTAACTACATAAGATTTATCACTCACTTTGCTAAATAGCTTCATCTGTGACGTTTTGGGGTCGTTTTGCCATTTCCAAATTAAGATTTGGTTATCTTCACCTACAGAAATGAGACTTTTACTATCTTGTCCAAAAGTTACATATCTGACTGCAGCAGTATGTCCTTCAAAATCAGTGATGAAAGTGCCATCTTTTTTGAAAATTTTGATGCCCTCATTTCCTGCAGTGGCAATTAGCTGACCATCAGGACTAAATTCTGCACTCCAGACTTTTTTATTATTCACTTTGATGATGGTGGGTGATTTAATTATAACTTTTGGGGAAAAACTTTCTATTTTCCAAAGTTTGACAGTCCCATTACTGCTAGTAGAAATAATGGTTTGACTATCAGGACTAAAATTGACGAAGTAAACTTCGGCTTCATCTCCTGGCAAAGTTGTGATTAAAGTCCCATCTTTCTGCCAAAGCTTTACTTTTTTATCAGCACTAGCTGAAGCGAAATATTCACCATTGGGACTAAAATTAACAGTATATACTTCATGATCGTGTTTCATCGGGGCAGGGGTTTTGACTTCTGTACCGTCAGATTTCCACATTTTTAAAGTCTTATCGGAACTTGCAGAAACAATTAAATCTTCTTTGGGGCTAAAACTGATACCATTAGTACTACTTTTATGTCCCTCTATACGGTTGCGTTCTTGTACGCTATCAATGACGTTTTTGAGACGATTCAGTGCAGCAAAATTTCCGGCACCGATATCTTGTAATTGTTTGAGAGATTCGACACTTGCAATTACAGCCTCCAACTGATTACCTGTTTCCAAAAGTATTTCTGGTCTAGAAATTAAGGCTCCAGATGCAATCGCTTTCCCTTGTTTCTCCTGTGCCGAGATATTTTGGGTCACCAATCCCAATCCCAGAGTAAATACTACCAATGTTGAAGCAGCGATCGCTAACTTAGTTCGCTGTCTTTGATATTTATATTTCGCTGCTTCCGCTCTTGCCATATCTTGGGCTGCGATCGCTTTCTCGATTTCGGCTCTACTTCTAGCTTCTGCTAATTCTCGCAGTTGACGCTCTTGTTCTAATTCTGCCTGAATTTCGCGATCGCGTTTTGCTAAACTTGCTCTTAAAAATTCTGCTTCTTGTGGTGTTAGTCGGGGTTGTTGTCTCTCCACCCACTCAGAAATCACCGCTAACTTAGCACCAACCAAGAGCGCATCATCAGATTTATGAAACCTTTGCTCCCATTCCTGACAATCTTCTTCTAAACTGCGGCTCAGACGAATATTTTCGCGATTTTCCGCAATCCAACTATTGAGTAATTTCCACTCAGATAACAGCGCTTCATGAGTCACTTCTACCGTTTTGCTATCGGTAATAATTAACCTTTGTTGGGAACCTGCGAGCAATCCCACAACTCGTTGTAATTGTTCTGGAGAATCTGCAATTGCTTGCAATTTCCCCCAGCTAGCACGTCGTCGGGTTACTTCTTTGGTTTCACTTAACTGTACCAACTCCATAAATAAGCACCGGGCAAAAACTTGGTCTTTGGGAGTTAAACTGTGATATAAAATTGTCGCACGTTTATCTAAAGCACCTTTTACCCCGCCAATTTTTTTATACCCTTTACAAGTTAATAGCGGTTCTTTTGCCGAGGCCTCTTCTATACAAATTCGCCATAATTCTTTCAGAGCATATTGTAATAAAGGTAATGCTCCTGGTTGTCCCCTCACATCTTGAGCAATTTCCGATACTAAACCATGTTCAAAAGTTACACCATGTAATTTTGCGGGTTTTTCAATTGCTTCCTCCAACTCAATTAACGACATTGGGGACACCATATAAGTTGTTGGAGGAGTCCGATTAATTAGATTGATAATTTCTCGATATTCTGTACATCTCTGCAAGAAATCTCCCCGTACTGTTACAATTATCCGCGTTTGGTGTTCGGGATTATTTAGTTGCTCAGTTGCTAAACGAATAAAAGCCTTGCGTTCATCATCATCTTCGCAGAGGGTGAATAATTCCTCAAATTGGTCGATAAACAACACCGAAGCTTTATTTTCTTGTTGTCGAGTCAAAATTTCGACTAACTTCCCCAATGGATGCTCACCAGGAGTAAAAGAAACGATTTCCCATTGACTGCTTCCAGGAAGGCGATCGCATTTTAATTGCGGTAACAATCCGGCTTTGACTAACGATGATTTGCCACTACCGGAATAGCCAATCACCGCCAAAAATTTGCTATCCACCAAACGGGAAATTAAACTGCGAACAGCTTCACTTCGTCCGCCAAAATACTCTGCTTGTGCTGTTTCAAATGCATCAAGTCCACGATAAGGATTTTCTGAATTGAAACTAACACTTTCTTCTATTATCGGAATCTGAGACTGGGGATAAGTCACCAAAGTAATCGAACGTCCCCAACCCATGCGCAGCGGCTCTTGTACAGAACCTTGCAATTCACCGCTCACAAAATCAAACAAGCGATCGCCACTAATTCGTCTGTGATTTCCGGCATTTTCCGCAGCTAAACCTTGAAGAACTGCACCTGTAAAAATGCTGTATTCGTCACTCTTAATTGCTCCGGCTCTTTCAAAACCACGACAAGCTGTAATTAAGTAATAATCTTTTTGCGAACTAAAAGCTGTCAGCGTTCTTTCTACCAAGTGTCTTTCTAAAAAATAACCACTATGACAACAATCAAGTAGCATTACCAAACTACTCAATTTGGAATCCCGAATTAATTCGTTGAGGCTATCCAAAGGAATCCCATACTTTTGTTCTACAATATCGTTCCCTTCAACTTCAATTTGAGTATCAGCAGTTGCTAAATACCCCTTTTCTTGCCCCAAATTATCCGAAATTGCAAAACCATGCCCACTAAAATAAATTAACGCTTCGTTATTAGTAGCTTGCTCTAAAAGAAAAGTTCTCAATTCTTGTCCCAGTTGAGCCGCAGTCACTTTCTGCGTTCCCATCTCATAACCATTTTTCTCCTTATTCCACCGTTGTGGTAGCCGTTTCACAGACTGAAAATCACCATACTCCTCTAGCAACCTCGCTACAGCTTCAGCATCGTTTGTAGTCTTAGACAAACGCGGTAAAGAAGGACTTTGATACTCAGTATTTCCAATCACAAGTGCATATCGTGCCATTTCACACACCCCAATAAACCAAAATGTAGGATAATTTGATAAACACCAACAATAGTTGTGTTATTAGAAACAAGACGATATCCCTGTCTTCCGCAAACAGTCTGAATGTTTTTTGACACGATACGCAAAATTTAACAGAGGCTTTCCATGTCATCAGAAGTGCAGCAACTATTTTTTGAAGCAGATGGAGAAATTGATCGAGTTGAAATTAGTACAACCGCAACCGAAATCAGTCCTGAGATAGAGGAGGATGAAGACGGTATAGAGTATAAAGATGCGCGAACAAATCCGATGGAACGAATGCAACAGGCCCGTCAAATGATTCGCGGTTATACTATGTATGCTTTGAGTGCCTTTAAAGACTTTAATACCGCTGAAATTGAAGAGGTGACGCTAAAATTTGGCATTAAAATGGGTGGTAAAGCAGGCATTCCTTATATCACAGAAGGTTCAGCAGAAAGCAATTTGGAAATTGAAGTGAAGTGTAAATTTCCAAAAGAAAAGTAGACAAAGGGAGCGATCGCAATGATATCGTGCGTTACGGTGCATAATTTTATATCGTCACGAAAATGAGCATTGTGCCGTAATATCATGTCCAGTTAATCAGTAATCATATCAAGGTGCTTTCGATTTATAGACTTTTTTGAAAGTAGTAGCCTAGTACTCCGACGCACTCGCTATGATGGTTAAATGATTTAACCGCCAAGTACGCCAAGTACGCCAAGTCCGAGGAAGAGAAGAAATATTGAGAAATTGATTCACCCACCATAGCGAGTGCGGTCGAGTACTAGTGGTCTGTTTCATTAGTTTTGACGTGTTGTAAGCGTCAGATCCCCGACTTCTCAAAGGATGCAGAAGAGCGAATGGTAGGTCTGACCCCTCAATGAGGATCGAAACAGTTCTCTCGCATACCCGACATAACGCCCACACCCTGGAAGGGTGGGGCTATCGATACAAAGCCCACCATTCTATGGTGACGGCGGGATTCCGGGTTTCGGAGGGGTAACACCCCTTATGCTAACGAAAAATTAACCCTTTCAGCAGGCGATCGCTATCCTATCGATACCCTCAAAACCCTATTAAATCCTTGGGTGAGGGGTTAGACCTACCATTCGCCAACGGTATCCTCAAAGAAGTCGGGGATCTATCAGCCCTCGGGAACTTTGAGCATATATTTTCGGAAATTAAAGCCCTTGTAAATCAATTATTTGCACTTAACGAGCATACTATTCGCTCTGAAAACCTTCAGGCTTGACTAGCGTGAGTCCATCGTTTAAACTAACGGTTTTAGCTGGGGTACTTAGCGTTGTTGTCTAAGAATCACGCACAACGGTAACAGAAAGAGACGTTGTTGCCCAATCTTCTAGCTCTTCTGTTTGAGCAGAAGAAGCAAAGCGCTTCCCAGAAAGGACACAATCCAAAAGTCGCTCTAAAGGGGAAGAAGAAGCTGCTCTCGTTCTTTGAGGGGGTGGAACGTTTAGCCCATTCTGCTCCAGCCACTTGAAATCGGTTGGGTTGGTAGTTGCGATGACCATTAAATAGTCCCGGCAAAAATCCCATCCAACAGGCAAGCTGAACTTTAGCCGCTCCTTCCGGCTGTCGAGACCGATGGAAAGATTTCCACCATTTGAGCTGATAGCATCTTGTTGACCCAATTGTGGATACTGAAGTTTTATACTGTAGTCAGGATTCAGGATTAAAAGGTGAGCATAAATTGGTAGCAAGGATTCGTTGGTGACCTCTAATACATAAGTATTAAATTCTTCTTGTTTAGGATCAAAGCTGAGAGTGATTTCCCCTCCAGTCCCAATAGATTCTGTTGAAAGTTCTTGAGCCTGAGAAGCATCTGAATCTTTCATGTAGCGAAGTAGACGGAGTTTGACCTTACCTACTAGTTCAGATTCCGGCTCTTTATTGACTAGGTTTTTGAGTGTGCGGTAGCGAACAATACTTTCCAGGGAATGGAGTACGGCTATCTCATCTTTGATGTCTTTTGCAACCATCAGCGGTTCGCCAGCACTGTTGAAAATATTTAACTTGCCTTCTTCAGCTTTAACTCGCAGTTCGGCTACTTGGTCAGGATTTTCTACTACTTTTAGGTAGGGTGAAGGCTCGCCGTCAGGATTTGCATGCTGTATGGCTTGACGTAAACGCTCGATCCCGTTTTGATTTTCTTCCCCTGAAACTGCCTCTAGAGCCACCGTCTGGTGCAGTCCGTCATAAATTTGTTTGGTAATTAAACCACGGGCAAAGACGGGAATAGAGCCAATAGACGCACCCTCCTTGATGGTTGCAATGGCTGTGGTCGCCGATACGCCAGTAACTTCGACTGTCCCCAAAAGCGCTGGCAAATCCTTCCTAGTACGCACTTCAGGCGGGTAGAGAGCCAGCTCAGTCCCTTTGTGCAGCCCATGTATCAAACCAGCCCCCAGAGTAACTTCATTTCCCTCTACCTTCTGCACAGTAATGAAGGGATCTCGCTCGACTCGCACCCCTCCAAACACCACTCGCTGGCGATCGCCCTCACACTGGGGCATCTGTGAAGGGTATTCACTATTCACCTTAACTGCTACTTGCTCATATATATCTGCATATGTGGTGTTTGGTGTCATTTGACGCAGAGCTTGCAAAGTGAAGTAGGTTAAAGCACCATGCATGACCTTATTTCCTTCATCACCACTGAGATACTCATTCGCTTCCTCTCGGTCTCGACAACCAGCTAAAAGCACGTGAGTAATCCCTTCAGTAGCCCAGCCACTGGCATTAGTCCCACGGCGAGGTGCATTGGCTACAATATCAACGTCCAAGTCAGGTGGTGGGATACGATTGTCGGCAGCTACAGTGCGGGTTTGAGCCAGATTTGGATCGCGAGTCACAGTGCCGGAATGGCAACTGTCGAAAATCACAGTAATATTGTTACCTTTGCTCTCTGCTAGTTTATCTAACAAAGCACCAATGGTCTTGTCAGGGATATCATAAACTTCTGGACCTCTACTGTCATGGGGAACTAAAGTCTCATTTTGTCCGTCAGGCTCTTTTGGGTTGGGCATCTGAGAACCATGACCGCTATAGTGGAAGAAAATTTGGCTTTCTGGTTGAATATCTGAATTGTCGATTAAAAATTCCTCAAAAGCTTGAAGAATATTAGCACGGGTCGCCGCTTCGTTAGTTAAGGTGCGGATTTGGTTTTCGGGAACACCAAGTTGATTCATGAGGTAGATGCGGATAGCCTCAACGTCATTGATACAACCACTTAGGTTTTTAATATGTAGGTACTCATCAATGCCAATAAGTAGTGCCCATATACTAGAACCGCTTGTCACATTAGGTTGTTGTGCCGTCATCAGATGGTCTCCTTACATTTGAGGGTTAACAGTAGGTATTATTTGTAGTTGTTCAGGACTTATGCAAGATGCCGGAAACTTGGCAGACACGGCTGTCAGTTTCCAAGGTTTTTCTCTTGAGCGGTCATTCACTCGGTTTTATAGCACTATCCGCTTCGCCAATTAGCGTAAAGGCAGCCCAGTTTACTGGATCGGGGTATTTTGACATCATCGTTAGCATGGCTTGGCGCAGTGCCTGGGCTTTGTCTAAGCCTCGCTGGAGATTTTGATAAAACTCAACCATGAAGGAGGCAGTGGGAGCATCTGGAACTGACCACAGTGATGCAATCACACTTGGAACCCCTCTAGAAATAAAGGAGCGAGATAACCCGATAACACCATCCCCGGTTAATCGTCCCTGTCCAGTGTTACAAGCACTCAGAACAACTAACTCAGCTTTTAGCATCTCTAAATTCATGATTTCTGTAGCCGTAAGCCAACCATCATCTGTTCCTGATGGTGCTAAAGCGATCGCCCCAGGCACCTTTAATTCCTCAGCATCATCAAGTAACCCGTGAGTTGCTAGATGAATAATTTGTGCTGTTGGCATCCGCAGGGTAACCTTAACCTTAGTGGCTTTATCACCTACAAGTGCTTCGGTATTTAAAAGCGGAGCAATGTCTCTAGCTTCCTTTTCTGCACCGTAAAGAGAACTTAATTTCCCAGTTTTTAAAGATGGCATGGTCGGATTGCCCACCACCAGTACATCCTGAAGCTTCACCTTTTGAACCCGTTGCTGATGTTGGCGGGTTAGCTCTAGAACTTGGATAGAAGGAGCAGTGAGGATGGTACATTGCTGAATTAGGTATTTACCAGAAGCATCTTGGAGAGCAGGGAATGGAACGAGAAACAGACTGTTTTGAGGGATAAAAATCACGCGCTCATTTGCATCTTTTGGCAGAAGGTCAGCGATCGGTTGGATCAAGATTTCATAAAGTAGCTGTAACGGTTTGTTGTCATCTTGAAGAACCTTGCGATCGCCATCGTCTAAATCCGAACTAACAAAGCGCATTCCCCTAACACCTATGGAATTACGGGCAATGGAAACTAGTTCTTCCACTGACGTATTTGCCTGCTGTAATAAGGATTGTAGATCAACTTGGCGAAAAGCAATTTCCCCAGTGGGTTTGATAACCCAAATTAATAAAGTTCTAGACCACAAAATTGAATATTCAATCAATGTGGCATTTTGCTCTTTAGCAATTTGTTGAATCTGCTGAAGAGTTGAAGAAGTGATTTCTCTTTCAGCCAATTGCCCCTGTAAACCCCTGCTCAATAACTCTACAAGCGCCCTAGCTCGACCGCGTTCAGCAATTTCCAAAGCTGCCAGGGGTTTCTCCTGGTCAATGAGAGCAGCTTGCAGTAGATGGTAGGTTCTGGCTTGCTGCTCAAAGATTGATACTTGGAAATCATCATGCTCACCCAATTTTCCCCGAACAGACTCCCATAGTTCAATCCCCAAGCGTAGCCTATTTTCTGCTTTCTCAATTTGATTTAAGCCAAGGTAAGCAACTCCTATATCAGTCAGAGTACTTGCTTTTCCAGAGGCGTTTTTGACTTCTTCCATGATTGTCAAACTCTGCTCAAAGTAACTCAGTGCTTCGGTATATTTGCCTTGCACAAGATAAATACTTCCCCGAAAGCCTATAGAGTTTCCTGTACCGATCTGATCTTGAAGTTCTTGCTTAATTTTCAAGCTCCGTTCGTTGTACTCCCATGCCAGAGCTAAGTTTCCTTGGGATAAGTATATCTCAGCCAGAGGTTGCAAAGCATTAGCTTGTCCCTGTAGAGTCCTTTCTTGAAGTTGGCGATCGTTTTTGTTCTTAGCAATGTCTAATATCTTCTCAGTAACATCAAAACTCTGTTTATAGCTCTCCAACGCCTTGGCTAATTCTCTCTTCCTCTTGTGATAGCTTCCCATACCTTGCAAACTACCTACCTTGATCTGACCTCCAACTTCAATATCTAATTCATTTGCGATGTTCAAACTCTCTTCGTAGCACTTTTTCGCTTCGGCTAATTGGTCTAAGGCTTGGTAATTAATCCCCAGTTGAAACAGAGCGCTAGCTTCTAAAGTGCGTATATTAAAACGTCGTGCAATATCCAATATCTCATTATTGGACTTTATCGCCGAGCCATAATTGCTTATATAATAATAAGAATCCTGCAAAGGCCACAGAGCATCCAATACCCCTTGAAGATTGTTTGTCTCCTGGAAGATCGCTTTAGCCTGCTCGTAGCACTTTATCGCCTCGGGAAAGTTCCTTTTCTGACCGGGATACCAAGAATAAGCTTTTCCTATGCATATTAAAGCAACGCCTTCTCCATGACGGTAGCCTATATCTTTAGCAATACCCAAACTTTTTTCGCAGACCTCTATTGCTTTGTCTAAGTTCCAGTCGTGCGGGGGATTGTGAGAGCTTCCTAAAGCATTGAGAATATCTACCTGTAGTAACTTGCTTGAGTTGGTATCTATTTTATTGGCGATATTCAAACTTTGCTCATACAACTCTCTAGCCTTGGAAAGATTCTTTTGATCTAATAACTTATTTCCAATAACAATTAACAAATGAACAGCAATATTTGTTAAATAATTAGAAGCATCTATGTTACCCTGAGCTTTCAGATTTTCTGTGACTTCTAACATAATTCGCACCAAATCAGAATCTACAATGGCTTGGTTACTATTTAAAATAGCTGAGACTTCTTCGCTATTTCTACATTTTAGCAAAGATTCAATCAGGTTTATATAAGTTTGATGGTGTTGTTCGTTCACAATTAAGTACCAATGAATGAAGGAAGAAGGAAGAAGGAAGAAGGAAGAAGGAAGAAGGAAGTTTTGAGTTGGGGTATTAACCCCCCGGCGAGGATAAATAATTCAGTATTAATCTGAATTTAATCTCTAATTTAAGCGTCGATTTCTGTGACTAAAATAGGCATTTTTTATCCGGGAGCAGGGGGTTTAATACCCCGACCTCTACAAGTTGCCCGTATTGAGTTGGGGTCTGAATCTCCAACTCAAAAACCTCTTCCTTCTTCCTTCTTCAAGAGATAAAGTTTCACTACAAAAGGCCCTCTCTAGCTATTTACTTCTCTTGATGATTTTTTGGCTGTTATCTTCCCTAAAAATGCTACTTCACCTTTTGTACATATACTAATACCTGATTTGGATATCCAAATGTAAGAACTGGATAGCTCTCCATAGTGATATAGTCTCCACGGTGGATTTGTTCATCTCCATGAAGAGAGATATGTACACGGATTGAATAACTTGCCCATTCATTTAAATTCTCACCTTTTAAAGCAAATTTAACCCGATTCTCAGTCCCTATTTCATGGGAAATATCAGCAATCACTTGTTTGACGACAATCCTAGAGGGAGCATCCAGAGAACTCACATCTTCAAGATATACATTCACGTTGGCTCCAGAGAATGAATCCAGCTTTTCAGAGAAAACGATTTCACCTATTACAAGTCGGGACACATTATTTGACATTTACGTTCATTAAAAAACAGAGTAGCTGTCTTCCATTAGAGTCTCAGTAGTCCTAAATTTAGCAGGATAAGTTTTGCCAGCTAATTTATTTAGGAAACTTTATTCTTCCGATGAGAGTTTTCGATTCCGGACTAAGTACACAATTTCATAAATTCGTAGCGAATCCTCTTAAAAAAACTCTGCGTACCTCTGCGTTTAAAAACGCTACGAATTAATGCAAAACTGTACTAAGTAGGTCGGCACAAATAAATAAAGGTTTGTAGCGTCTCTTCCCTTCGATGATTTGTGACAATATCGTAAGTCCTGTTAGGATACATCCTCAAGTTAAGGAAGGTAGACTACCTGACCCACTTGCAAATTATTAGCCTCCTGTTCTGTAAAAGAGCCGCCATTAGATGTTTTCATGATTTCACGCCAACGGTTACCATCACCTAACTCTCGTTCAGCAATTAAAAACAATGTATCTCCCTGTTTTATGGTGTACGGACGTAACTGAGGAGTTGTCCCTGGATAGAGAAATCGGATAGTAGCTATATCACCATTGCTAAGACCATTTCTTTGCCCGATGGGTCTTCCAGATGAAACGGTTGTAATTGTTGGTTGACCGTTTTTAGAAAAAGCTGTCGATCCGTAATGCATGATCGAGTCATAATCGTAAGAACCGTGGTCATCACCGTCATTGATGTGTTGGTTAAAGTTATGCTGATGGTCAGACTCAATGTTCTGCCAATGAATTTGAATGTGTCTATCTCTATCTTCTCGACTTTGCTCGTGCCAAAGCCCCAATGCATGACCAATTTCGTGGATTGTAGAACCCAAGCCGCAACCATTGGCTAGACCAATATCTTGCTTGCCCCCTCGCATACCGATAAGAGACCAGCAGCCATCGGCAGGTCGGAAGCGAATGTAGTTCGGATATTGATTGGCATTGTTGCTTGTTCGATTCACGAACCTGATGTGAGTCTTTTGTTCCCAGTGAGCGATCGCATCCGTAACGCGCTTCTGATTGGGGAGATTAGGATCGATTTCATAGGGCACAATACCATTTGTCCAGCGATACTGCTGTCCTGGGATGAATAGACCGCGTGTAGGAGGGTTCTCTTCAATATCTTGTCCGGCTCGGATAGCAGCTGTTTTCTTCTCCATTTCTTCAACGGTGCCAAGACAGATGCAGCCTTCAAAAATGGCTAGCCCATCGACGACTGAGTACTGAATTGCCTTATTCTTAAAAGTAGCTCCAGATATGAAACCTGTGCAAATATCGCCACTCTTCAATAATCCATCAAAGTTTGTTGTGTCTTCATTGTTAGTCATGATTTTCTCCTTCTTTGAAGTTGAGTTTTATTGCTAAGTAAAAGATGACCGCTTTAAGTTTTGGAAGATGAGATGCTTGGTTATTCTGTACGAATTATTGGCTTAAGAAAGTGGCAGATCGCAATTGCCTAGAGATAATTGTTGACAGATTTCTTTGGCAATCATCTGAGCGCTTGGATTGTTATCACTAGGCGTTCCATTTGGCTGTTTTTGAATGCTCCACAGCATCATCCCTGCTGCATTTTTTTCACGAACTGCATTTACCAGATTACGAACTTCGGGTATGGTGTAAATATGCCCCCCCCATCCTTCTGGTGGGACTTCAACGCCCATGACAATTTTTCCCTTGAAATAGTTTTGATATGCTACTAAAGCTTCTTGTGGTTTGTATTCGGGACTGGCATCATAGGACATGACATTGAGTAGGTCAATCTTGTTAGCATCAGACGACTGAAGCAAATTTAAGAGTAAACCGGTCAGCGCACCTTGAGGCTTAGAATTTGTCCACTCCCCCTCACCATAGGCACCGATGCTCCAAGCGGCAAGCGTAACCAGATAGGGCCTTGGAAGTGCTTGGCGAATTTCGTTTACAATCCGACGATACTCAGTATCAGACGTGCAGGATATCTTACCGTTTGTAGATGAGCACTGAGCAGTATTAAACGGCTCGTAGTCAATATCTACACCGTCAAATCCAAAGTCTTTCACAACAGAAGCGATCGCACCGACATTCAGACCAGCAAAATTATGGTAAGTAGCTCCACCGACAGCTACCAGCACTTTTGTATTGGGATTTCTTTGCTTGAGCAATGCGATCGCACCTTTTACCACTGAACCATCTGCACTAAAATCAAGCCCTGTACCCGCCAAACTTAGGTTACCTCCGTAGGTAGCGTCTGGCTTCATAAAAGACACAATCACCATGTTGACATAAGACGGTAAATTAGCCAGTTGTAGTTGATTGGGTTCGCTACCCCATTTCTCAGACCAACTCTGGAAGTAGCCAACAAATAGTTTGCCTTCATTGGGAGACGGTGTAGGAGGTGTGGGAGGTGTGGTATTAGTTTGAGGGATGCAGACCTCCTGACCCAGTTGCAAATTACTAGCCTCTTCTTCTGTAAATGAAGTACCGCTTGATTTTAGAATTTCACGCCAACGGTTACCATCACCTAACTCATTTTGAGCAATGATATAAAGCGTATCTCCCACTTTTATGGTGTATGAACGACCAGATTGACACGTCATAATTGACCTCCAAAGACAACTGAAAAAGGTAATTGCTTGTTGCCACGACTTGGAACCTCATGCTCATCTAACAACAAACAATTAGGTATTTTTTTGTTACTCTCCTGCACTCGTTGAAAGGCTAATACTGCTGATTAACTTTTCAAGCAGAAGGCTTGTTTATAAAGCATCTTGATCTGAGACCATTAACGTCCTACTGAACAAAGCGTCACATCAAAGCTCTTCTGCGTTGGACAATTGTGCAACCCGGCTTCATCGTCGTAAGCATAGCCATAAGCAGTAGGACATGTTTTATGTACAGTCTGGACAAACTTTGTTTGTACGACAGGTCCCCTGCGACACCGCTCGACATCGTTGTACGGACAACATAAATCGATACCAGGTGCTTCGGTTTCAGGCTTTCCTAGACCGAAAGGAGCGGGATAGTTCCATTTCTTACACGGAGACAGGCATTGTACGGCTTTCCCAGCATTGAAGACTCGAAGATCCCCTAAACCCTGTGTTTCATCTTGAGGACAGCTATTAAGAGAAAGATTACAATTCGTTGTTATACATGAACCTGACTCTCCTTCTCTAGGTTTAATCTCCACAGGAAGGCTATACCCGTCTACGAGGCTGATATTATACCAAGCATTATCCCTTGAAGAGAGGTTGGGAAAGTTAATTTCAACTTTGGTGTCGGCTGGGGGTTGACAACCTGTTGCAGGACATGGTGGTACTGCTTCTCCTGCGGTGCAGTTCATGCCATTGGAATCACACCCGCTTTTGGGCCAGAATCTTCCAGCCCAGCCGCTATTGGGTATGGAGTAATCATGTGATTGACCCTTGGATAGTTTAACAGTACCATCCGACAAAGGAGTTATATTGGCGTTAGGTATTGTTGCCATCCACACGGGAAAGTCACACTGGTTAGTAACTGACAAGCGAGTCGTATGGCTTGTGGCTCTTGACTCCTGCGCCATCGCACCTTGGGGATTGACAAACAGGATCAAGAGTGAAAGTGATACCATCAAAAGCGTGATAGAAGCTCTGGACAGGGCTGATGAAAATTTTCTACTTTTAGTCATGATTACGGAATAGTCTGTCTCAATTTTGTCATTCATAATTCCAATCGGCTGCTATAGTCTCAGGGGCTTGTCTTGTCTGTATACTTTCCTTGGTCGTTGAGATACCACAGACCGTAGTTTCCCTCAGCACCGTTTGATCCAGACCAAGGATTTTCTGGAGGAACTTGGGCAAGGTAGCTACAATTCATATAGCGGAGCTTCCCGCAGGGTATTGTAGCTACAGAGGATTTCGGGCAATGGATAATTCTCTTTACCAGGTGTTCCTTAGGCAGATATTTAGCACACCAGCAAAAAAACTTTTTTACAGCTATTTTCGGGTAAATAAACCACATTTTTGACCTCTCTCCATAGCTTGCTTCCCCGTTCACGCAGTGGTCTTTCCAGTGCTAGGGATACCTCTCAAGAAGAAGAGAGGCTTTGATATTCCCCCTTCTTGAACATCCGGAGGGGGATTAGGTTTGGGATTGTGGTACAAAGGGAGTGAAAATTGCTGTAAGACCGTTTCTTTGTGAAGCTGCATATATTACCCCCCGGCTACGCCGTCCCCCCTTGGCAAGGGGGGACTACAGGGGGGTCTTGATTATGTGCATCTTCATACAGAATTGCTGTAAGACCTTAGCGGTAGGGACCCATGCGATCGCAGTAGAGGTTATCGCCCGCGTTCACACCCAACAATTGGGTGAAATGATTGTAAAAGCCAACCCTATCCGTCACGGCAGGAGGGGTGCCCATGCCACATTCAAGACCACCGTTGATAATATTAATGGTCATGCCAAAACCAGGCGCACGTCCCTTGCTCGCATCATCGCCAGAAGGTGTCCATTTACCAGTCATCACCGCATGACAAGAAGGCTTGGGTTGCTGGGGGGTCATCCAGAACCACAAGGCAGTTTGGAAGGCGATCGCACTATCGGACTTCACCAGGTCAGGGTTGGAGAGCAGATCGAGGCCCAAAGCTTGACCCACTTGACCATAGTTGTAGTTCCACGAAAGTTGGATAGGGCCGCGACCGTGATAGGATTTGCCGGGTTTGCAGGGATAGGTACTATTCGACGAATCGCAGTATATGCCTTGGGGTTTCTGCTCTTCAATAAAGTGCAGACCCCAAGCATAACGTCCACCAGGAGCAGCATCCCAACCACCAGTGGTTTCGTGGGCAATGTTTGCTAAAAAAGCAGCTGCTTCACGCTTGCGTTGCACGTCAGATCCTTCATTGCAGAAGCTTGGGTATTTTTGTGTTGCGGCCACTAGACCGTCGTAGGTGTACAGACCGTTACGGTTTGGGAACATGGCTTCGTAGCTTTGGCGTGACACAATACTCGCGAAACCATTGCCCGTTGGGGGAGGGGGAGTGGACCCGTTCGGAATGCAGATTTCCTGACCTACCTGTAAATTCGCGGCATCTGCATCTGTGTAGGGAGTACCATCTGTTTTTTTGATTTCACGCCAACGGTTACCATCACCTAATTGTTGTTGGGCAATGATAAAAAGCGTGTCTCCCGACTTGACAATGTATGAATTACCAACTGTACAAGACATAAATCAACTCCAAAAAATGAAATTACTGAACAAGGCAAAAGTAAAAAGTAAGAAGCGCAAAGTAGGCGGTGTCGGTTTCCGTCCCGCCTAACTTTGTAAGAAGGTAAAAGAAAGAAGAAATAAAAAGGGTTAAAAGCCCCTAAATTTATGGGGATTTACTTTTTACAAAATTGCTGTAACAGGCTGTACACCTAAATTGATCGCTTCTTGAACGGTATCAACGAAGATATCAATCTTCTTACCTAGAATTGCCGTACCTATATCTAAGGCTGCTGCGGGAACTTGCCTACCATCCCAAAGCATCAAGGTAAAATTTGTTAACAGAGGAATAACATTTGGGTCTACTGCACACTGCAAACGTCCAACGCTTTGACCTTGACATTGTGACTGCCATTGACCTGCAAGCGCTGCCCGCAAGGTCACTCCATGTACACCAGAGGCTGGTGTGTGACACCTTGTTTCTTCCATGCTATAAAATCTGGCTTCTAGCTTGATTTGGTTCCCGGAGGGAGGAGGTGGAGAAATAGACCCAGGAATGCAAATTTCCTGACCAACAAGCAAATTAGAAGCGTCTTGGTCTGTAAATGAAGTGCCATCTGGTTTTTTGATTTCACGCCAACGGTTACCATCACCTAATTGTTGTTGGGCAATGATAAAAAGCGTATCTCCCGACTTGACAATGTATGAATTACCGACTGTACAAGACATAAATGAACTCCAAAAAATGAAATTCTAGAATTGCCGTGACAATGCAAATTACAAAGGTGTACCAAAAACTTGTGTCCAGTAGTGTTTGTAATTAACGTCGCCCGTATCATTACCTAGAAAATAATAACCAACCCCAATTTCCTTATAATCTGGAGTCAGAATGTTTTTGCGATGTCCTTGGCTGTTCATCCATCCCTTGACGGAATCTTCTGGGGTAGAGTTGCCTGCTGAAATGTTTTCTGCTGCACGGGAGTATCGATAGCCTGTAGCTTTAATACGGTCAAATGGGGATGAACCATCTTCTCCTTTGTGATTGAAAAAGTCGCGCATTGCCATGTCTACACTGTGCTTTTGAGCGGCTACAGCTAACCGACCATTGAATTTCAGTGGTGGTAAACCTGCTCTCTGACGTTCGACGTTAGTGAGTTCTACAACACGATTGATAAATTCTTGGCTCATGGTAATAACCTCTAAAATGTAGAAAAGGGGTGATTTGGTTAAATTCAACTAAATTCTTTGATTAGGGTTTGCCAAAGCATTGTGTCCAGTAATGGTTGTAATTAACATTACCCGTATCGTTCCCTAGAAAATAGTAACCAACTCCAATGTCTTGATAATTTGGACTCAGGATGTTATTACGATGTCCTTCACTCTTCATCCATCCTTCAAAAGCATTTTCTGGGGTGGAACCACCTGCATAGATGTTTTCACCGACATATGTTGATGGATATCCTTCAGCTTGGGCACGATCCGAAGGCTTGCTTCCATTTGGGCTTTTATGATTGAAAAAATCCTCCAATGCCATGTCTGCACTATGTTTCTGTGCCGCTGCTGCTAACACAGGGTTAAATCTTAGGTCTGGCAAACCGACCTGACGACGTTGAGCATTAGTCAGTTCTACAATGCGATAGATAAAGTTACGATTCATCGTTGAAAACCTTTTAAGTTGAGAAATTCTAGAAGCGATTAAGCTAGCAATTAGTCTGAAAACTAGTGGACGACCATATTAGTTATGCGCTCTTTCCCGACTCGGAAGCCCCCCTGCCCCAATTCTGGGGGAGGATAAAATTCAAAGTTGAACATAGTACCCCCAACATAGGGGTCACGGGGGATTTAGTTCTGTTGTCTTTACCTCTCAAAATTAATGTGGTAGAATATTAGGTAATCAAAAGGAAAAAAATTCAACATCTCCAAAAATTGGCAATACGTCTCCACTACTGGTTTCCCGGATTCTAAAATCAGCCAGTCTGACAGAAAAGCTAGAATTTGAGCTATTCTTTTGAGCAGAACGAGAAGCTTAAGATAATTGCTTGTTTTTCCTGCTTCTACTTATAAATAGTTTCAAGTCGAATAGACTTATGCACTTTATGTGGGTTGTGTTAGCTAAATTTTTTACGTGAGGCTGGACATTGAGGTCTACTAAAGCTAGCTAAGACAGAGGTTTCAGCTCATTTAAAATTACATCTTGCATTAATTCCAACAAGCCCAGAAATAAATGATGCTGTGGGTCAATTAACTCAGGGGTGACACCCGTGATTGTCTCAAATCCTTGTACTGAGTCCGTTTTAACTCCTAACTAACACATTCCACAATCCATATATAGCAAGGGTTACAAAAAAAATGTGTTATTTTCATATTTTACGCTCCGCGATCGCCGCGCCCGCTACTAGGCTGATATCTTGCACCAATTTCAGGGCTCAACAAGAGTGCCATTCGACTCAAAGTGTATAAGTTCACAAAACCAAACACTATATATATGTAGCTCTCCAGAACATTGAGAAAAAATGGTTTCTGGTGAAATAGGTTCGCTGTTGATGTCATGTCTGATGAGAAGCGAGGTAATTTTAAAACCTATGGTAGCATCGTCAAGATACTGGATAATGTGGATAATTGATTCTCCTAGGGTGGTAGACAATAAGCTAAAAGATGGCTACAAATCCAGGACAATCCGCCTAGCACAGGAGTTCTTCAGTATACAATTCCCCCAGCTAGCCAGCCAACCCACACTATCGTCAGAAGAAAACAGGCATATTCAAGCTGTTGTGTGGAAGATTTTTTGTTCAGCTTCCGATATGCGTGATCGTGCTTCTGCTGGACTTTGTTTGAGATGCTATGTATCTCAGACGATTCTCATTAGCTGCAAAAAAATTCCTCACACCTGTAAAAAAGAAATTGAGAACCCTTTTAGCTATATTGATTTGCTTCCATTCGTTTTAAATGATGATGGTAAAGAACAGATACTGTTGGATAGTGAAGGTCAAACTCAACTTATCTTGAATCAAGATGATACAACTCGACCAATACCTAAAGGAGGAGAGTTTTTTAGCGTTGAAATTTTAAGAAAATTTAATCCAACCTTAAGTTCCAATGAAAGCTTGGATAATTGGACTTGGAGACTAACTCAACAGAATCAAAATTTAAGGTTATTTCTATGGGAATTGGGGGTACGGACTCCCAGTGACTGGGCCTTACTATGTGGACATATTCCCCGTTCCTTGGAATCGCATCTTGAAAAAGGAGACAGGGAAATTTTAGAGGTATTTCATGCAGTCTATCGTCGAGACAGACGCAAATCAGATGAAAAAGGACGTTGTTCTGAACCTACGCTAAACCAATTACAGGAAATGCATGATTTGTTGCAACAACGAAATATCATGAGTTCTCATATAAAACTAATTTATCATCTCAAAAGAATTGCAGAAGTCTTACGTCAGGATACGCTTTCGAGGAGAACAGGTAGTCCCAAAACTATACCTATAGAAGTGTATGACAACTCCACTAATGATTATATTCCCAATCGAGAATTAGATTATTATGTTGACACCGATTTAGAGGAGATTGAATTAAACCAATTAAAAGAGGATTGTCATGACTTATTTGAAGAGGTTTTATATCAAGCAATATCAGAAGTTACTTACCAAAAAATTGAAGGATTGAAAAAAAGTAAAGGTTACAAAAGTTTTGCCCAACAATTTCATGAAGGTTTGCAACTTTTATATCAAAAGAATATGTCTTTAGGGGAGATTGGTAAATTATGGGGGATACCTTGGTGTAAAGTTAGACGAATATTTCAATTAGAAAATTTTCTCGATCGGGTTCAGTATCGCACAGAAGAAAAATTTATTGACAAAATTTGTAAATCGCCGACACAATATCGAGTAACTACAATTTCTAGTAACCCAGACTATCTAAAAAATGTTGCTGATGAAATTAGAAGTTATGCTTTGAAGAAAGCATTCAACGATGCACACGCAGAAATCCTAAGCGGGAAAAAACAGCAAAAAAATAGCTTATTTGCCAAAATGACACGTCGCTATCTTAATGATTTAATCAAAAAGGCAGCATGAACAAATTATTTTCTCGCAACGTTCTATAGAACCATGAGCTAAGATATGACTAATACCTCTGTTTATTCAAGATACTGGAGACAAGAATTGTCAGCAAAAGTTATTTGGCTGGAATCGGAGCATTTTGAAGAAGCTAAAAAAATTAGCGACCGAAACTTAAGCGAAACAAACCAGTGGACAATTTATTTAAATGCACTAGCGCTACTTGGTTTTGAAGAATGGCTAAGAGAAAGAATTCCAGATGTGAAAATTAATCGAGATAACTGCTCGATATTTGAATCTGATAGCGCTAATGCGATGAATGTTGTTTGGAATCTAAGTGTCGGTGGATTCAGCCTTTGCTTAATTAGTGTTGACAACCTAATTGATGATTTTGTGACTGTACCAAAAGAAGTCATCAACTCTCCAAAAATGATTGCTCATTTTTATGTATTGCTTGAGGTATTAGAAGAGGAAGAAAAATTAAACATCCACGGTTTTTTACGTTACGATAAATTAATTGAATATTGCCAATCAATTAACTTGGAAGCTAAATCTGATAGTTGTTATCAGCTACCACTTTCTTGGTTTGATTCTGAGGTGAATAACCTATTGCTGTACTCGTCTTTTTTGTCACCAGATGCTATTCCTTTACCATCGGTAGTTGGGGTTGATCGTACAGATATACAAACTCTAAGCCAGAGTACAAGCATCGTTAATAAAGCGTTAGTCAACGTGAGCAGTTGGTGCCTTGGAGTTTTTGAAGAAGGTTGGCAATCCACTAAGGATATGCTGAAGACGCTTGATAGTAACTATGCTTGGGGTGTTGTAAGAAGTAAGTCAATTGATTATCATTGTGGGGTCAAAAAGTTAGATTTTGGACTATTACTAAATGGTCAAAAATTAGCTTTAGTTATCAATGTAAAACGGTTGGAAGATAATGAAGTTGATGTGCTTGTACAGGTTATTCCTTATAATGAGGAATATCTACCGTCTGCGTTGAAGTTGAAAGTGACTCTTAATCCTAATACTTCTGAGTCAGAAAGTCAGGAAGTTATTACGAGGAAAGCTGATAATCTCATTCAGTTAGAATTTAGTGAGATTGTAGGGAAGCAATTTCAGGTTGAAGTCGGCTTTCAGGGTGCTGTGATTGTTGAGGAATTTTTGTTGTAATTTTTTTTATGGTGTTTAGTCTAGAGTAGACTTTTGCCAGTACTTACAGCTTGAATAACAATAAACAGCGATGGTAGAGCAACTCAGCAGTGACTCCTCAAACAGAACAGACACAAAAGAATAAACAATCAGAAAATCAAGCTGATTGAAAGGTTGATTATTTTGGTTTTTTATTCCCTTTTGTCGCATTTACTGCATAAGTATATCTTTCTCATCCAGATATTTTATCCTCGACAAGTTTTTGCAACACAAATTTTATCTTGGCATCATAGAAGTGTATAAGTCAATTAGACTTGAACCTATATAAAAGTAGAAGCAGGAAAAACAAGCAATTACCTTCTGAACAATCTCAATATAATTTCTTGCTTTCTCCTGTTTAGGAACACATATTCCTAAGCAAAATTTTGCTTAGGAATATGTGTACATTTTGGTTCCAACTACTCCGTCTGGTGGTATTCCATTTTTACGCAAGTATTCAATCTCTCTATACCTATTGGTTAAAGATGTAACTATATGACTATTCAGAGTTTATATTTTGGCAAAGATGACGCTGAAACAGATTTTAAAGGTAGCGGACTTTTGCAAGGTAGTTTTTTAAAAACAACAATATACGAGGATATCAAATCGCGTAAGAAATCATTAGTTATTGGCAGAAAAGGGTCAGGTAAAAGTGCTTTATGTTTAATGCTAAAAAAAGAATTAAGTTTAGAAGAAAAAACTTATGTATGCCTTGTTACACCTGATGCTATTTCTGCTGATGAAATCAGACAATTTCAAATGAGTGGCGTTAATGAACAACAGTCAAAAAAATTGATTTGGAAATATATTTTTTTAGTACAAATTTGTAAATTTTTACTTGAAGTAGCAAGAAATCACAATGATTGGGAATCAAGCTCAGATAATTCTGATTGGTCAGTCGAAAATGATTTATCTCATACACTAAACAAAATACGAAGTTTTCTTGTAGAAAATAATGAAGTTGATGATCTCAATTTTCAAGAAAAGTTCTGGAGTATAATAAATAGAATTCAAACAAAAATTACGCTCAAAGCTTTTGACCAATCAGCAGAAATAGAAACTAATCATGAAACTAATGAAGGTAAAAATTTTGATTATAAACTAGATTTTTTAGAAAAGTATCTTGAAAAACTTTTAAAATTTTTTCAGAAATATAAATTTTATATTTTAGTAGATAAAGTAGATGAAATTTGGGATAATGATACTTCATCTGACAAAACGGTCATAGGCTTACTTATGGCCTCGAAGCAGATAAACGAGATTTATGATAATGCTTTTTGTACTGTATTTCTCAGAGCAGACATTTATGAACAATTACAGTTTTTTGATAAGGACAAACTACGCGGTGATGAAGTAAGCGTTACTTGGACTTCTGAAAAACTGCCTGAAATTATATTAGAGAGAGCCAAAGCTTCTACAAAAAATAGGGATCTAACATCTGATAGTTTTTGGTCAGAATACTTTCCTCAGCAAATAAATACTGAAACAACGTCTGATTTTATTTTATCTTACACTCTAATGCGACCAAGGGAGATTATTCAACTGTGTAATTTATGTGTAGATACAGCTCGACGTGAAGGTAGTATAACCGTTGAGTGTAAACATATCACACAAGCAATTGATTCTTATTCAAACTGGAAACTTAATGATTTAATAGGCGAATACATAATTAATTATCCCTTCTTAAATGATTTACTAATTTTGTTTAGTAATACAAGTTATGTGGTTCCAAGGCAGTGCTTTGAGATTGTGTTTGAACGTGTAATTCCAGCATTAGAAGAACGATATAGTAATTATAAAAATTATTTGAATATTGACACTGTACTTAATATATTATACGGAATAGGTTTTCTTGGCGTTGAACGTGTAGATAAAAGTGTATTTTATTATCAGAATGCGAAAACTGTTGAAGAAACAGATAAGGTTTTTATTGTTCATCCGGCTTTTAGAAATGCCCTAAAGTGTACATCCAGTATCGACATTGAGGGTTATTCAGCAACAGATGGCATAGGTAATTTTAAACGTTATTTCTCTGAAATTCAGCGTGGTCGGTCTGCAACTAGAGTTACAGGTGAAATTCTTAGAAGTCAACCAGATCGTGATGGAGGTATTTCTTATCTGCGTAAAATGCTTGATGCTTTCAGAACAATAGTTATTAAAGAAGAAATTCCTGTGGAGGTAAAAAATGAAATTAGTCGAAATCTCAGTGTAATGATTAAACAAATTGATGAGTTTACAGAGAATTCTGATTATCCAGATATGCAAGGCGAAATTATTCGTATAAATATAATCACATATTTGAGTAAGTTAAAAGAAAAACTTTCTGCAACTGGTTTTGTATCTGAAAAATCATCTATGAGTCGAGAGTTAGACAAATTACTTACTACTTAAAGAGCTAAACAGACCATAATACAAGAGACGGCGATTGTAAAAACACATTGTTAATAATCTAGCAAGGAAAGAAGCCAAATGATAGAGAATAACTCTTTAGTTGGGAAAACACTTAAGGAACGCTATCGTATTGAAGAACTCTTGGGAAATGGTGGGTTTGGGATTACTTATCGTGCTATCGATAAAGATTTGAGCTCAGAACGCCCTTGTGTCGTTAAACATTTAAAACCTCAAGACAGCGATCCTAAAGTTTTGGAGATTGCAAAAAAGCTTTTTGATAGAGAAGCAAAAAGTTTACAGAATTTAGGGAAACAACACGATCAAATTCCTGAGCTTTTTGCCTACTTTGAAGAAAATGGAGAATTCTACTTAGTTCAAGAATTTATTGAAGGGCATGACTTGACTGAAGAACTTATTCCAGGCAAGCAGATGGATGAGCAAGCAGTTGTTGAACTGTTAAAGAATATTTTGGAAGTCTTGGCATTTGTTCACGACAACAACATTATCCACCGAGATATTAAACCGCAGAATTTAATGCGGCGTAAACAAGATGGCAAGATTGTTGTGATTGACTTTGGTGCAGTTAAGCAAATTAGTATTTTGACATCCGATGCAAAAGGGCAACCTAGCGTATCAGCTGTAGTTGGTACTCCTGATTATATGCCAATTGAACAAATCATGGGTCAGGCAAACTATTGCAGCGATATTTATGCAGTAGGAATGATTGGGATTCAAGCCTTAACCGGCAGAGATATTATTAATATACCAATAGACTCTACAACAGGAGAACTCATTTGGCGAAAAAATATAAATATTAGCAAGAGTTTGACTAAAATAAATATTAACGAGGGTTTGACTAAAATAAATATTACCGAGAGTTTGACTGATATAAATATTGGCGAGGGTTTGACTGATATAAATGTTAGCGATGAGTTGGCTTATATTATAGACAAAATGGTATATCACGACTTCAGGAAACGCTATCATTCAATAGATAAAGTACTGAAAGCCTTCAAAAGTCCACGACTAAATCCTCACTTATTAGATGAAAAATACACAGTATTGTTGGCGTGTCTCAAAGTTAAAGATTGGAAGGGTGCAGATCGTGAAACCGTAAATCTTATGCTTGAGCAGGCAGGGCGAGTGAAACAAGGTTACCTGGACATCGAAAGCCTCAAAAATTTTCCGTGCGAAATCTTACTCACAATTGATGATTTGTGGGTGAAATACAGTAACGGACGCTTCGGCTTTAGTATCCAGAATCGTATTTGGAAGGAAATTGTTGGCGGAAACCCTAACCCTAACTGGGAAATGTATGAACAGTTTGCAGAGCGTGTTGGCTGGCACAAAAAGTATGAAATAATATGGTACGGAAAAAACCTCATATTCGATATTGATCAGGCTCCTCGTGGACACCTACCAGTAGGGCGTTTCGGAAATATTTTCTTGTTGAAAAAAATCGTAGGAAGTTTTGGCGGGTTTGGATTGAATAGGATAGAAGCGCTCTCTTTAAAATTGAGTCAGTGCGAATCTGAATAACTCTGTTAATGTTCAAGTCCTAAAATTTTTGGGGCTAACAATCAAATAAACATTCTGATGAAATTAAAACCTTACATTGCATCAAATATCATGACTCAATTGCTCAAAACAAAATCCTTGAAACGAAAAATTAATAAACTTTCTGCTGTTGGACTAGTGGCGTGTTCACTTTTAACAATATCATTTTTACCACCCGAATCTAGCTACGCTAGTAGTATCTTCAACAAAAGCGATGATACCGCACAAACAAAGCAGAAATCTGGAGTTAGGGGAAGTTACAAAGACTTTTTTACAGCACTTGCACGCAGGGAAACAGGACAACAAAATCCACCTACTAACATTGAGAACCAGCTGGGTTTTATAGGCAAGTATCAATTCGGAGAAGCCTTGCTAAAAGACCTTGGCTATTACGATACACCTAATCCCTATATCGGTGGAGGAAATGGTGTAGATAGGAATTATTGGCGCGGTACATGGAGAGGAAAAAATGGGATCAATAGCAAGCAAGATTTCCTGAACAATAAGAACAATGTGCAAGAAATAGCTATTCAAGAAGCTATGCAATACAAGTGGGGTTTGATCAAAAATCAACTCAATGGACGCTCAATAAAAGAATTTATTGGGCAAAAACGAGGAGGAGTAGTCGTCACTCCATCCGGAATTCTGGCAGCGGCGCATCTGCGTGGCGAAAGAGGGGTTGCCAATCTGCTGCTGAGTAACCAGGGTTCTACAGATGAAAATGGCACTTCTATTCTCGCCTACTTAAGGGAATTTGCTGGATTCAAAACTCCTTTTGACTAGGGAAAACACTGTCAGCATTATTAGAATTCTTTTGTGCTTTTAGTCGTTCACTTTTGAATTCCAATTCCCTGACACAAAGTGCGATCGCTCTCACTCACCTGGGGATTATTCTTCAGATAGTCACCTACCCAATTGCAACCATCAATCAGTAGTTGATTTGAGTCTAATCCCAAATCCCAGATAATAATTTTTCCGGCTTTATCGGCTGAGATCAGGTGATTCCCATCACGGCTGAAATTAAGGCTCATGACAGAATCACCATGTCCTTTGTAGGTTTTCAGTTCTTTACCGTCAAGACTCCAGAGTTTTACAGTCTTATCTAAACTGCCAGTAGCAATTGTTTTGCTATCTGGACTAAATTTGACACGGAAGACTCCAGCTTCATGGCCTTTGAGAGTTGTGATTAATTTACCTTCAAGCGTCCAAAGTTTAACAGTTCTATCCTCACTGGCACTAGCAATCATCTTGCCGTTGGGACTGAAACTGACACTATGAACCCCATCTTGATGCTGTCTAAGGGTTTTGATTAGTTTACCTTCTCTTGTCCAAAGTTTGACTGTTTTGTCCCAACCAGCGGTGGCGATAATTTTGCCATCAGGACTAAAACTGACGCTATTAGCCCCTTCCCCATCTTCATTTTTACCTTTTGTATGTGCCTTAATACTTTGGATTAGCTTACCATCTAAGTTCCAGAATTTGACAATGCCGTCATGACCGGCAGTGGCAAGAGTGTTGCCATCAGGGCTAAAACTCACTTGCCATATCCATTTTTTATTGTGCCCTTGGAAAGTTTTTATTTTCTCTCCTTGACGATTCCAAAGTATGACAGTGCCATCTTGAGTAGCGGTAGCAATTCTTTGTCCATTAGGGCTAAAACTGATGTGAGTAAACCATGTATCATTGCTACTGTTATCTAATTTAAGGGTTTTAATTAATTCACCTGAGCGCTTCCAAAGTTTGACAGTTTTGTCCTTACTAGCGGTGGCATATTCCTTTTCATCAGGGCTAAAACTTACGCAATAAATCGCAACATTATGCGCCTGCTGAATGTAATGTTTTTTCCCTTTCAATTGCCAGAGTTTTGCAGTTCCATCCTTGCTAGCAGTGGCCATCATCTTTCCGTCAGGACTGAAACTGACGCTCCAGATCCAATCTTTATGTCCGCTCATCAGGGTTTGGAGCTTCTGGCCAGATTCGTCCCAGATTTTAATAGTTTGGTCAGCACCGACAGTAACAATTTGCTTTCCATCAGGACTAAAACTAACGCTAGTGACCGAATTTTTATCATCCTTTAGGGTTTTTATCTCTTTTCCCTCAATGCTCCAGAGCTTCCCAGTTTCATCCCTACTAGCGGTAGCAATTTTTTGACTATCAGGGCTGAAACTAACGCTCCAAACCCAATCTTTATGTCCAGTCAAGGTTCGCAGTAGTTTCTCATTCCGGCTCCAGAGTTTGACAGTTTTATCCTGACTGGCAGTGGCAAGAGTATTACCATCAGGACTGAAACTCAGGCTCAAGACAGGCTGGTCATGTGCCTTGAAAGTTTTGATGAATTTACCTTCCAAAGTCCAGACTTTTACATATCCTTTGGCATCAGCGCTAGCAATTGTCTTTCCGTCAGGGCTAAAGCTCACACTATAAACCTTTGTATTATGCCCTGTTAGAGTAGTCATTAATTTACCTTCTGTTGTCCAAAGTTTGACAGTTCCATCCCAACTAGCTGTGGCAATTGTTTTCCCTGTGGAGCTAAAACGGACACTACGCACCCAATCTTTATGACCTTTGAGTGTTTGTATCTGAGCCCCATCCAAACTCCAGAGTTTGACAGTTTTGTCTTTACTTGCAGTGGCAATTATCTTACCGTCGGGGCTGAAACTAACGTCTGTAACCTCATCTTTATGCTTTTCTAGTCGATTGCGTTCCGTAACTTTATAGAGTGCATTTTGTAATAAAATATCAATCTGCTTTTGGATATCAGCCTTTTCCTGAAATCTATGAAATATCAGAACAGATGGTGTTTCTTTCAGTTTTCTAGATGCCCTTAAACTTTCTATCAGCGCTTCAAAATCTTGCTCCAAGGTTAAAAGCGCTTTACTTGATACACTAATAGCTTTGATTTCGTTCAATTGGGCATTCTGCGATTGCCACCAAGCGGCCCCAGCTAGCATCAAAGCTACCAGCGAAACACCAGTAAGCCCAAAAGTAGTTAGCTGTCGTCTGTGCCTCTGTTTTTGCTGCTCTTGTTTCCGCCATGTAATGCTAGCAGTAATAAAATCTCGCGCTCGTGGTGTTAATTCATCTCCTCTGTGATTATACCAATCTTCTGCTACAGCTAGGCGCGTTCCTTGCAATAATGCTTCTGGGTTTTGATTACTATTTTCCCAGTCACGCACATCTTCCTTGAACCTTTCTTGCCAAATGCGAAACTCACGGTTAGCTGTTATCCACTCTCGCAGAGTTCCCCATTCTCGAATCAACGCTTCATGGACAATTTCTACTGTTTCTATTTCATTAACTTCATCCCACCCAGTCACCACCAAACGCTCATCAGCCAAATGTTTGACTAAACCCCAATTTTCTTCCCTCACCTCGTTGCGAGTCGCAACACGTCTGGTATCCTCCGTCCCTTCCCCTGGACGCACTAACTGAATAAACACCCTTTCTGCTTGTTGTTCTTTCACGGCAGATAGCAGCTTTAAGACTTCCGAAGCATGTTTTGCTAAAGCTTTTTCTAAACCGCCAATTTCTTCATAAGCTTGATGCGTCAAATACCAATTTTTCTGTTTCGACCACAGTTGAGTTAAGGCAAACTCCAAAAGAGGTAAACGACCAGGGCGATCGCCTACATCATTAATTAGTTTACTTGTTAACCCCTCCTCCAGTTCCACCTTCATCTTTAACGCTGGTTTTTCGATCGCATCTCGCAATTCCTCCCTATCCATCGCAGTCAGTAACAATGGGGGGTATTGTTGCAAAGCCTTTCCCATTGATTGCTCGTCAAGCACAATTCCCAAAAAATCTGCTCGCAATGTTAGCACCAGCGTAAACGACCGAGCATATGTTACAGCCAAAAGCAGCGATCTTAAAAAACTGTGACGTTCTTCCTGAGCAGCAAGAGTGTAAAGTTCTTCAAACTGATCTGCTACTAACACCAAACGCTGATATCCTAAAGAATTAACAATATTTTCAATCAAACGGCATAATACTGTCTCATCATGTCGCAAGTTGACCTCAAATTCTAGTACCGCAGACTGGCAATATTTGCTCAATGCCACTGCCATTGCATCAAACGGATTTTTCCCCGGTCGAAAATTGATTATCTCTGCATTCTCAGTAGCTTGTAAACGGGGAATCAACCCGGCAAACACTACAGACGACTTTCCACTCCCAGATGCACCAATGACAGGCACTAACGGGTTGCTGTTGGCTGCTTCTACTAACTTAGCAATAAACTTCTCCCTACCAAAAAAGTAATCTGCATTTTCCTTTTGAAACGCAGATAAACCCTGGTAGGGACTAAGAGGAAGTTCACCAGAAAGCCCTCCTAAATCTTCCCAACTCGGTGCAAGCTCAGTTGTATTTTTACAGATAATTGGCAACCAACTTACCCCCGGTAGCCGCTTCTCAATATCTTTGTCGTTTGCAAGTTCTTTCAGCTTATCTCTTGCTTGTCGGACTGAATTAAATAAAGATTCACCCTTGGAAAAAGAACTTAAAAAATATTGGAGAAACTTTTGTGCTAATTTATCTGGTACAACTTCCCGCCAAACAATAATATAAGGTAAGTTTAAATCTGCTAATTGCTTTGCTAAACCTAGACCATCGCAGGAATTGAAAATTGCTAATTTTAAACCTTTATTAATTGCTGCCTTCAATGTTCTTTTGATTTCTGCTAAACTTAAACTATCATTGGGATTAATATTTATTATGCCTGTTTGACCCTCACCTTTTGTTTCGCTATGACCGGCAAAAAATAGGATATCGCAGGCTTCTTCCCAGAGCATATTAAAATCAGAACGAGTTGGTTCTGTCAGAATGATGAGTTCTGCCGACCGTTTCTTCAATTTTTCAAGTAATTTTTTATCTCCACTGATATCAATATCTGTACTGTCTCCAAAAATACTGATAATCCTAGCTCTTCTAATTTTACCAGAAGTCGATAATTTTTTCGATGTCGCAGTACTTGCAACAAAAGAGTGAAAACAAACAGCCGCTTCGCAGAAAAACTTTTGAGCGAAAAAACCCCATTCTTGCCAAGGTAGTCGATGTAAGATGTCTTTGGTGGTGAGGCAGGTAATTTTCTCTGTGTGGATAAATAAACGAATTTCTGGTTGAGAGTCTTGTGAGAGTGCTTGTTCTAATTGTGACTGAATAGGGTGAAGCCACTGATGAAGATGACGGCATAAACCCTGAGCAGAACTATGACAATCTATTTTGGATATATGAGTAACTTGGTTATTTTTAAAACCACCTCTGGAATGGTTTAGTAAGGAATAGTATTGCTCTTTCCAACGTTGATAGGAATCTGAAATTTCTGTATTTGGAGGTAGTTGGACTTCTTGTTGTGTGATATTCTCCTGTCCATTTGCTACCGTTACGTTAAGATTGATTTTAGCAAATCCGCATTCAAAGTTCCCGTCACCAAACTCCAAATTTATCCATATTTCCATAAATTAACACCCTAGTAGAATAAGGCAAAAGTGAAAAGGCAAAAGTAACAAGAAAGAAGAATTATATAGTAAGGTTTCGGTGCTATTTATGATGGTCGGTTTATTTCCGTCGAACTTAGTACTCCACCACATTAATTATGACGACTTGTGAGGGTCAGATCCCCTACTTCTTAAAGGATACAGAAGAGCGAATGGTAGGTCTAACCCCTCAATATTGATTCAAGCAGTTCTCTCATATACCCAACAACCGCCCGTAGGCTAGAAGCCTGGGGCTATTGATACAAAGCCCACAGTAAGGTGGGCTAAATTCTTTATTTAGCCCACCTTACTGTGGGCTTTGTTCAATTAGCCGCACCATTATATGGTGACGGTGGGATTACGGGTTTCGGAGGGGTCTTACCCCTGATTCACCAGCGGTATTCTTTAAGAAGTCGGGGATCTTGCACCTCTTCGAGTGTAATTGAAATGACAGAAGTTAAGCTTGCTTGCAACTTCCTCCTATACTCAATAGGTGTAAGCAAAATCAACTTATGCACTCCTATGACGACAAGTATGCAACCAAGCAAGCTTTCTACGGTTGTTTCACCTTATTTACTTATCACTTAAACTTGGAATTGCTTGTTGTACTGAAATTCTGGCTGCTTCTCGCAAAGCTTGCGCGATCGCGTAGCGGTTCCCCTTGGGAACATCGCATTTGCCTGCATACATAAACCCAAACTTAGCAATCCTATACCTGCAACAAACAAACAGAGAGCTTGAACTGTAGATTTTGGCTTATTTTTCTTCCCTTTCTCTGCAACAGGTTCCTTTAGTTCTGCGATAATTTGTTTTTCAATTGTCGGACTCCAATTAGCTTGAATATCCCACAAAAAACTTCAGTCTTATCTCAGGCATCAAGTGAGACTGAAAAATGCTCAACCTCTGGATTAAATATAAAATGGGCGGACTAGAGAGCCTCACCCCACAATATTCATATCACTCTTGTGGAGTTGGTATCCTGCCCGCCCTATCAACAAAATTTTACTTTAAGTTTATTTATGTCAATCTACCTACTTATCAACGAAGCACTTGATTAAGGAAACGTAATTTTTGCGACAATTTTATATACTGTACCCAAGGTTCCTCCGACAACTGAGAAATAGCATTAACCGACAATGTAGCAGTAAAGATATCATTTGCACTACTGACACCATTAACGCCCAAATTTTCTAGCAAAGCGATCGCATCTGCATCTGGGGCTTCTTTAGTATGAATAAATACTATCAAACTAGGTTCTTCAGGGTCTTGAACATCATTCAACGCCATAGCAAGGGCGGTATCTAGCTTTTGATAATTCATAACCATTCCTTGAATAAAAAGCACTTATAGGTCATCAGTCAATAAACTGGCAAAAGAGCAGGCTTTTTTGTACCTCCTCTTCTACCAAATTATCAGATTTCTCGCTTTTTATTGCCTACCCTTGTATAGATGCAATATATAACTCCTTCCGTCTAATTACATATTTTCAATGTTAATCAATCCATAACCCCACTTATTGTCATAGGTTCCTGCTGGTTGTTTGGGAATAGAACTATTTTTACGCAGCAATTCCTTTACTTTCGCAGGGTCAAGTTTGGGATCTCGCTGCAACAGTAATGCCACCAAACCTGTGACAAACGGGGCCGCCATACTGGTACCAGCCATCACCACAAACTTGGAATTAACCATCACTGAGCGATCGAATTTTGCACCCGAGGATTGTGTCGAAACAATCATCGCTCCTGGTGCCGCAATGTCGGGTTTCTGAGCCTTATTCCGTAGGGGGCCTTCACTGCTGAAATCAGAAATATCATCCAACTCCAAGCCTACTTCTCGATCCTTATTGTCAATATCCGTGTATTTCACCATTGTGGTGTAAGAAGCAACTGTTACCGCACTGGTAGCAGCCCCAGGTGAGCCAATTTTCATGGTATCTTGGGCGCTCTTACCCGTAAAAAACACGGATGACTGGTCATCTAATGTCCACACATCCAAACGTGCTTCAGTTGAGGAAGTATTGCGGACTCGCAATTGCCAAACACCACCACTTACTGGCATCGGACCTGTACCGCGAATTTGAACAAAGAAATTATGGTCACCATTGGCTGGATCTGGACCTGGTGTCACGATTTGCACCCGTGAATCTAGCAAGGTGTATTCCTGTGTAGGATTGCCCTTAACTACAATCTTTTGGAATGGGGTGACGAAACCATTAGGACTCCGCAGAGATATTTCCATCTGGTTGTTGCCAGAATACCAGCCGTTTAACCATACGATGCTTGTTTGCATCAAAGGAACGCTAAAGCGCATAAAAGCTGACTTGCCACGGGGTACGATCGCCTGACCGTGAATATTGTCGTTGCCTTCGTTACCGGCCGCACAGCAAATAATCCGCCCTGGTCCAGATTCCGAGTCAATAATTTTTGATAGCGAGTCGCTGCCATCGTGAGCATCGGCATGTCCACCCAAACTGAGATTTACTACTGCTGGACGTCCCAATTCACTAGCTACCCGGAAAGCGTAGCGGATACCATCGGCAATGTGAGCATCCTGCATATCTGTTTTGACGATGACCAATTCTGATAAAGGTGCGACACCGCCATAGTTACTGTCAGCACCTGAGGCAATACCTGCAACGTGGGTACCGTGACCGACAGTATCATTGGAAACTGTCAGTTGCGCTCCGGTAAATTCTGCGCCATAACCGCCTTCTTTAACACCAGGACCGGGAAGTGTCTGATCCCAAATGCGTAAAATTCTGCCGGCAAATGCGGGGTGTTTCGGATCGATTCCGCTATCTACAATGCCAATTACAACTCCCTTGCCTGTTAGTCCAGTTTTGTTCTTAAATTCTGGTAATTTAACTTTCCCTGGTGCTATGTCCATTCGCTGGTACATTTTGCGAGAGGGCTTGATGCGCTGCACCTCTGGGTCTTCTGATAAGGCATCCAAAGCATCAATGGGTAGGTAAGCAGTCCGTACATGTCCTGTATCCTGGTTGATCTCGATACCGTACTGCTCCAAATGGCTCAAGTCCGCTTGTTCGTCACAGTAGATAAAAACGACAGTGCGGGCTGGTTTGATTGTGTTTAGTGGTGCAATAATACCAAGCGATCGCTTTTGTGTGATTAATCCTTCCTCTCCTTCGCGTTGATAGTCTTCAAACGCTAAGAGCAATCCGGGGGAAAGTTTTTCGTGTCTCATTTGTACCTCAGTCTCAGTTGATTTGCTGCTTTGAAAACATTGATTTTAGCAGCTACAGTCCCCAAGTTCTATTTCGTTAAGGTTATTTTTTACCTTTGATTCCTAGGTGCGACTATAGTTATTAAAAAGTCAGGAGCTATATGAGGTTGGCTTAGTTGACTAGACACCATATTAGCGGTTTATCCCCGACTGATAACAGCTACAGTCTTGTAGAAAATCATTTCGGAAAAATTTGAGTAGAAAAAATAAATCGATACTATATAAATATCTTGTACTGAAGACAATTAATACTAGCCAGGGAAGCCAATTATCCGCTGTATCCGTTAATTGACATTCCGCACATAGTATAAGTAAATACACAAAAAACTAAGTACTTACAGATTTCTTAACTGTGGTTCTGTCCGCCATTCTCCTTTAACTCCCTGTCTCATAGCCGAAGTCCTCGCTCATCGGACTATTAACAAATGTTATTTCGCAATGTCACATAAAGTACTATTGAAATGGGGAATTAGTGATTTTTACGTATAGACGCAAGAGATGAATTAAAACAGTCCTTACCGATTTCTCGATTTAAGTCAAGAAAAACTGACAATGTAAAGTTATATTAAGAAAATTTGTTGCACTAGAACTACTCGGGGCGAATTTGGGCAGAAAAGATAAAAGGTAAAAGGTAAAAGGATGAATTTATCCTTTTTCCTTTTCCTTCATCTAAACCTGATGCTTATTTAATATTAGCTCTAGCATCCCTAACAGCTGCAAAGAAAAATAATCCTGTCAGAGGAATACTCAAAGCCAGGATAATCGCAGTGATTTGGGTACCGAACTTCGGTTCACCAGAAGTGAGTTCAAAAACGGAACCGACTGCGGCGATCGCTGTTACACAGCAAACAGCGAGGAAAAGACCGCTTTTTGGGGTCATTACATTCATGTTTCAGGGCACCTTAAGCTACAGGTTTTACAGATTGATGGGAGAATCCATGTTTAGATAGCTCCTCCGCCAAAGCTAGAGAGTTTTCCACTCTGTCTACAAATACTACGCCGTTAAGGTGATCCATCTCATGCTGAATGCAACGTCCGAGTAAGTCGTTAGCTTTTAAAGTCCGGGGCCGTCCGTACTCATCTTTGTATAACACTTCCACAACTTCAGGACGTTTGACATCCAGATAAACATTGGGAATGCTCAAACATCCTTCTTGAGCAACGCAGATATCTCCACTAAAGTTTTTGATTGTGGGGTTAATCAACACCAATGGGGGATAATCTGGGTTTTCTGGTTCACAGTCAATGACGATTAGTTGTTTGTTAACCCCCACTTGGGGAGCAGCCAAACCAATGCCATCGTTGCTGTACATAGTTTGCAACATTTGCCGCACTAGTTTGCGGAGTTCGTCATCGATTTTAGTAATCCGTTTAGCGGGTTGACGCAGGACGCGATCGCCCAGGTAATGGAGTTGCAAGGGCGGATTTTTTAACTTTTTCTTTTCAACAGCAATGGACGAAGGCATGGTTTTTAACTCACTCTCTCAACAACTAGGTTGAACTGTGCTACTGCTTTAATTCTATCAATCTAAACTAGGCACACAGAGTTAAGAGCAAGAATCGATAAGAAGAGCTATTCTTTTGGGCAACCGTTCATGCGTTACATCCATCTGCCCATCTCAAAACACAGGAATTCCTTCTTCCTTCTTCAAATCCGTTGTCGGTTTTTGTTTCAACACCACCAAAGTAATATCATCAAAAACCTTCTGTTCTCCAATGTGGTGTCGCACATCACTAAGTACAGCGTGTCTAATTTGATGTGCAGAGCGTCGGGAATTTTCCTTGATTAATTCAGTCAATCGCTCCAATCCGTACTGCACACCACCAAGATTTTCGGCTTCCGTAATGCCGTCAGTATACAGCACTACGACATCACCTGAATATAACTTCACATCTGTATAAGCGATAAAATCAGTAATATCTTCTTCTAACCCGATGGGAAAACCCAAATCCATCGTGTCAATTCGTTCTACCTCTTTTCCCTGACGGATGACAATCATCTCTTCATGTTGTCCACTTACCCGTAGCATTCCATCCTCATAATCTAGCAAGCAAAGTGTAAGACTTTTATCTGACTGCATCCGCTGCACATTTTGATAAATTGTGCGATTCAAAATACTGAGGAATTTCTTCGGATCGGTTTCATGACTTTCCAACAAAGTCCGGACAGCGGTTTGCACCATAATCATCAATACACCACTTTCTAAGCCGTGTCCGGTGACATCACCGATGCCAATTTTTACACGTCCACCTTGCTGAAGAACATCGTAATAATCACCACCAATTTCCGAAGCTGGCTTCATAAAACCTGCAATATCTAAACCAGGAATATTCTTCAGTTCCTCCTCTCTTGGTAAAATCATTCGCTGGAGTTTGCTGGTTATTTCTAACTCTGCACCCATCCGGGTATTTTCATTTTCAAGACGTTGATTCAAAACACTAATTTTCTGGTTGGTTTGAACAAGAGCTAAAGCAATATTATTAAATGAGTGGACAACTTCTCCTAATTCATCACGGTTATCTAGGCTAATACTCTCAATTATACTGCCAGCAATCATCTGTTTGGATGCTGTACTTAAGGTAGAAACTGTCCGGATTACACCTAGATAAAATCCGACAAAAAGATATAAGACAATGGCTAAAATCGTCAGTACAAAAATAGATATTAATATCTGTTTTCTGGCAAAACCGTCAATTCTATACTGTAAAAGTAAGTCTTGCTCTTGAATCGCTTTATCCCATAAATTAAAACTTTTATTTAAGCTTTTCTCGGCTTCTAGAAAATAAATTACAGGGTCTTTTATTACTTCTGTACCAACAAGTAACTCTACCTGCTTGGTTAGTAAATCAATTTGCTTGGTGAAATCGTTTAACGAATTTGTCAGGTTGGGACGTAAGTTGCCAGCAGGATTATTGCTAAAGGCCACTTCCATATTCCTCTTTAATTCCTCGTTATAATCTTGCAAGTTACCGAGGAGGATAATTAGCTCCGTGCGTTCTGTTGGAGTTGCTTGATAACCCCTAATCCCTCGTTTGGCTAATGACTGGATATCGACTAATGTTTTTTGTATTTGTGGTAATTTTAACAGAGTTGCATCCATTAAATAATAAGTATCTAAATCTGGGTCGAGAATCAAGTTTGATTTGTCGCCAACATGAACTATTAATTCATTAATTTGCTGTCTGATAAGCTTGTCTTCTGGATTTTTGCCTTCAAAAATGCTATTGTCTTGATTTTTTTGTAACTTTTGCCAAGTTTGTTTAAGAGCGTTAAATTTATCTGTCGTCAGTAATGTTTGCCCTAGTTTTCCATCAACAGCTTCCAGCGATTCAATTTTGGTATTAATTTGAGATTTAATCTGCTTTATTTCGTCTTGAGTTGAGGTGCCATAGCTGGTAAGTTTCAGTCGGGTAATATCTGCCCACAATTGACGCACTGGACGAAGGTAGATGTTGCCAGATATCTCTTTTGCTGCAAAGTCATTTCGTGATTGAATTTCTGAGATTAGTAAATACATTACCAAGCCCAATGGTAATATAAAAACGCAACTAATCAAAGAAAATTTTTGTGGATATTTAAGGCGATTCATCACAGCGATCGCAGGTCTAAATATTTTCTTCATATTTTTTAAAGCAAAGTTTTTTGAGGGGAAATTACTGGCGATCGCTAAATAAAATAATTCAATCGCGATATTTACAGTTATTTAATAGCATGATGTCAAATGAAGAAATAGCCTATAATTGCGATTATATTTTGGGATCACAATCTTTCTCAGAAGATATTTATTACTGCAATTCTAATATCAAGCTAGGCATCAACCGCTGCAAGTTTTTTAATGATTTTCCTTGCCAAGGTATTAAGGTAGAACCTAGTATGCTTATCTGTATATTTTGTCTTTTCCGCATCTCAATGACAAACTTTGACAGCATACTTATACCCGAACTATTCAGGAATTCTAAATGCTGAATATTGAGAATAATGGTTGCTGGATTGCTCTCTGCCAGACTATTCATCAACTGCAAAATAGAAGCATATTCTTCCATCCCACTGAGTCGAAGTGAACCAGTAAAATTTACTATTGTAGTGTTTGCTTCACACCAAACATTATAATTTTCGCCTTTAATTTGCATTGTTATAAGTCCTTTTTATCTTCTAACAAGTAAATATTTCAAAACTTTTAGACTGTCAATTGAACCATTGTAGTTACAGCAATTAAATCTGGCTCGTGCTGAACAATCTGAAATTTCCAACCAATTTTGGCACAATAATCATTCACTATAGTTAAAAAGCCCAATCCAGAACCATCGTTATTCTCATCTTCAGCATTTTTTTCTAGCTGACGGAGATAAAACTCATCTGGATTTGAATCACTTAACTCCTTAATAAAACTTTTAAATTTTTCTACCCCGGAAGCAGTGACACTATTGTTTATAAAAATTCTTACTTCATTACTTTGTAATTCTAGGTGCAGAGTTATGGGATATTCCACATTTGCATCACAATATTTTATTGCATTTTCTAGCAACTCGTTAGCAATATAACTTACGGCACTTTTTATTTCAGACTTTGTATTAGTCTTGCTATCTTCATGAGTATCTCTGGGGAAAAAAGTAGTTAAATATTCAGCGATAAAATCAGCTGATAAACCATTATTTCGCCACCGTTTTTTTAGGGCAATGCGTGAAGGTGAAAAACCTAATGTCAAATGTTCATCTTTTAACGGTTCTTCGACAAAATATCCAAATATTTGCGTATTATTGAGCCTGTCATCTTTAGCAAAAAATCTCTCTAAAATATTATTAATAATTGGAATCATCATGCCACCCTATTGAAAATTTTTACTGTCGGGAACCCTACAACTATCAACTTAATTGTTGCTATCAGTAATTAGTAGCCTGAACTAATTAATGTAGATGGTTACTCTACTTTATGTTGCACAAAGTTCGCATATTCGACTTCCGTGATTATACTTATAAATTGCTTTTTGGTCATCTTATACCAATTCTCTGTGATGTTGTGCCCAATTCCTCTATTAAGCAAAAGTTAAATTAGGCAAAAATGAATAGAGCATTGTGGAAACAGTTAATGCTTGCGACTTTTCGAGATATTTATGGATTTTTGTAACTGATTACAGCAAGTTTAAGGAATCACGGGAACACTAAATGTAGTTATACATTAGACAATTAATTGCCCAGAGGGGCAAATTATATGAAAAGCTGTCAATACTCTCGGAGTTCAGGTAAGTTAAATCAAGTACTTCGGTTTGGAGCATCATTAATAGCAACTTTGGCCTTGGCGGGTGGAATTGATTCAGCCAACGCAAATCCCATAAAATCAGTTACAGCAAAGCAAATTTCCTCCGCATCAATTCAGGCTACTCAGCCAAAAACGGTAACAATTGCTCAGATACCAGCGCAGCTACAGCCGTTGGGAATTATCCCCATAGTCGTTGTGGGAGGTTTTGCGATCTTCTTCCCCTTGTTTTTTGGCGGATTGGTTGTTATCGGGGAACGAGAAGTTGGGATTGTGGTGAAAAAATTTGCCATTTCCGGACGTGGATTACCCCCAGGAAGGTTGATTGCCCTGAACGGTGAGTCTGGTTTGCAAGCTGATACTCTCGCTCCTGGTTGGCACTGGGGTTATTTCCCCTGGCAATATGCAGTGAAAAAAGAGGCAGTGGTCGTTGTTCCCCAAGGAGAAATCGCGCTCATCGTCGCAGCAGATGGGGCATCCAACCCACCAGAACGCATTTTGGGTAAGGTAGTAGATAGCGATAATTTCCAAGATGCGCGAAAATTCCTCACCCAAGGAGGGGAAAAAGGTCGGCAGATTGGCTTTCTCACAGCGGGTACATACCGCATCAATACTGCCTTATTTAAAGTGATTACGGCCGCAAATGCCAGTCAACAGGGCATGAGTCCGGAACAGTTGCGAGTGTATAGCCTTCCCGCAGATAAAGTTGGCATTGTTACTACCCTCGATGGTATTCCGATTCCGGCAGGTGAGATGGCAGGCCCGGTGATTGGGGGACACGACAACTTCCAAAGCGGTCAAAAATTCGTTGATGGTGGTGGACGACGGGGTTTGCAAGAGCAGACTCTACTTTCTGGTTCTTGGAACTTGAATCCTTGGTTGGTACAGGTTGAGCCAGTACCAATGACGGAAATTCCCATCGGGTATGTGGGTGTGGTGATTTCTTACGTAGGCAAAGCACATCAAGATGTTAGCGGTGCAGCATTCACCCACGGTAATTTGGTAAATTCCGGACATAAGGGTGTGTGGGTGGAACCGTTATATCCCGGCAAACACCCGATTAATAGCCGGATCATGAAAATTGAACTGGTGCCGACAACCAATATAGTTTTAAACTGGTCTGGTCGTACCGAACGCCACAGTTATGATACGAAACTTGCTTCTCTGACAGTCCGTTCTAGAGACGGGTTTGCTTTTGATTTGGAAGTAGCGCAAATTATCCATGTCGGTGCTTTGGATGCTCCGAAGGTGATTTCTCGGGTTGGTTCGATGCAGAACTTAGTAGACCATGTGTTAGAGCCTACCATTGGTAACTATTTCCGCAACTCGGCGCAAGATTGTACAGTCCTCGACTTTCTCAGTGCCCGCAGCGACCGACAAACCGAGGCTGCTGAGTTTATTAAAGTAGCATTACGCAGTTATGACGTGCAGGCAATAGACACCCTCATCGGTGATATTCAACCGCCAGCGACATTAATGCAAACACAAACTGACCGTAAGATTGCGGAGGAGCAACGTAAGACTTATGAAGTGCAGCAAATGGCGCAAACCCAACGTCAGCAATTAGTACGGGAAACTGCACTAGCTGAGATTCAGCAGGAGATGGTGAAATCTGAGCAAAGCGTGCAAATTGCTGATTTGAAAGCGCAAGCGCAAATTAAGCAAGCCACAGGTGAGGCTGAATCGATAAAACTCAACGCAATCGGTGAAGCTGAAGGAATTCGTGCCATAGGTAACGCCAAAGCTGAAACCTACAGCGCTGGTGTGGAAGCCTTGGGATCGCAAGGTTATACAGCGATGCAGTTGATGCAAATTATCGGCGATCGCAATGTCCGTTTGATTCCAGATGTCTTAGTTGGTGCGAACGGAGGTGCGAACGGTTTGGTGGATGGTTTGCTATCAATGATTTTATGGAATCAAACAGCGAAGCCTGGTGAAGTCATGGTACCGTCGATGCAAGGGAAAATTCCAGTTGTGAAACCACCAACTAACACCCAAAATGGTTTTCCATCGGCAACTGTTGATTTTCCTTTGGAGAAGTAAAATTAAGGCAAGCCCCCTAAATCGAACATAATTGGGGGACTTTGAATTTAATTTTCTTTTCCCCCAGAATTGGGGGCAGGGGGATAAAGGCAAGCCCCCTAAATCGAACATAATTGGGGGACTTTGAATTGAACTTTCTTTTCCCCCAGAATTGGGGGCAGGGGGATAAAGGCGTTCTATAAATCAAAGTTTCTAGCAAGTCCTATGTTATTACAACAGCGTTACCGATTACTCAAACAGATTGGTAAAGGGGGATTTGCTAAAACCTTCCTCGCTGTAGATGAAGGTGAATTCCCTGCAATTCCTTGTGTCGTCCAACAATTCAAAAATAAAAATTTTACGTCAGAAGTTTTTGAGCAAAAAGTACAGCAACTTCTGGAGTTAGGAAAACATCCACAAATTCCAAATTTATTGGCATACTTTCAGCAAGAAAATGACTTTTATTTAGTGCAGGAGTTTATTGAGGGTAGTAATTTAGCTACCTTAGTAGAAGAATTAGGAGCCTTTAGTGAGACTCAGATATGGCACCTTTTAGAGAATTTGTTGCCAATTCTTAAGTTTATCCACGAGCATAATCTTATCCATTGCGATATTAAACCAGAGAATATTATTCTTACATCCCGAACGGCAGACCAAGGGAAGGATCTAATCTTGGTGGATTTTAGCGCAGTTCAACTGGTGACACAAATTAGCCGACTGCAAACACCTGCGAAAATCGGCAGTCCAGAATATGCCGCACCAGAGCAAATTCAGTCTAAACCTGTATTTGCAAGTGACCTTTATAGCTTGGGTGTAATTTGTATTTATTTACTTACTCAAATTCCGCCCTTTGATTTGTTTGATGTCGCAAATGATTGTTGGGTTTGGCGGCATTATCTCAGTAACAAGTTGAGCGAACGTCTGGGCAAAATCCTTGACAAGCTTCTAGAATATTCCACAAATCAACGCTATCAATCTGCTGATGAAGTGATGCAAGCTCTTGGCATTCAATCCCCAATCTTAAATGTACAATCTCAAATTACAAATCCGTTGTGGGAATGCGTACATACTTTTACGACACACTTAAGTACTTCTTTTGCCGTAAATTCAATTGCTATCAGTTGTGACGGTAATACTTTAGCCAGTGGTAGTGACGACAAAACAATTAGATTGTGGGATTTAAACTCCAAACAACTAGTAGCTACCCTCACTGGACATTCTCAAGCGGTGAAATCAGTTGCTTTTAGTCCAGATGGAGAAATGTTGGCATCAGCTAGCGATGATAAAACCATCAAATTGTGGAATCTCAACACACATCAAGAAATCAACACCCTCATCGGACACTCAAGAGGTGTTAAATCAATCGTTTTTTATCCTGGGAATGCGGGAATTTTAGCTAGTGGTAGCTGGGATAAAACAATCAAGCTCTGGAATGTCAGTATTGGTACAGAAATTTCTACCCTGGCAGGACATCAATTACAAGTGAGTGCAGTTGCGTTTAGTCCAATCTCCCCTTATTTAGCCAGCGCTAGTTTTGACAGAACTATTCGCTTGTGGAAACTCCCTGTAGATTTTGCCTCCAAAAAAAAATTTGAAAACTGCCCTTGTTACACCCTTTCAGGTCATACATGGGCAGTTCTAACACTCGCATTCAGTCCCGACGGTAAAATTTTGGCTACGGGTAGCGACGATAACACCATTAACTTGTGGGATGCAAACAACGGTCAACTGATTCACACGCTCTTAGGTCATTCATGGTCGGTGGTGGCACTGACTTTTAGTACTAATGGGGAAACATTGATTAGTGGAAGTTGCGATCGCACAATCAAACTTTGGAGCGTAAGTACAGCAGAAGAAATAGCCACTTTCCCCGGTCATGTAAACTCAGTGTCTGCCGTTGCTGTTAGCCCTGTTGCACAACTGATTGCTAGCGGCAGCAGGGACAAAACTATTAAGCTCTGGCAGCTTGTATAACCCTATGCGCTACCTGTGAAGGCAACTTCAGGGAACTTAGACTGAGCCTCAACCATCGGACGGTTTCTACCTTCCTCTTGCCAGTAGTTAATCACTTCTGTTGCTTTGTTAAGCAACTCGACGCGATCCACATCGGTGATCCAATGTTTTGACTCTAGCTCTTTTTTCAGTTCTTCCCAGGCATCATTCCTGGGCCAGAAAAAGTACTTAGTCAAAGGACTGGTGCCTTTGCCTACAACTTGATCCACTGCTAAAGCGACGTTTTCGTCCAACCAAAGAATTTTCAGAATAAACTTGGTCAATCACACCTCCGGGAAATACCGGGCAATACTTATCTATCTTTGCAATCGCTTATTTTAACCTAATAGTTACATTTTGAGCAAAGAATCATTTGGGAGGGGGGAGGTGGGAAGATGGGAAATGGGGAAAAATTTCTATTTTTACAACTTATACCAATTCTCTATGAGGTTGCGCTTTATTCACCCACAGGCAGCAAGCCTGGACGCCAGGTGCTTCTCAATAAGGAGACGCTACGCGAACAAGTCGGCCAAGCCGCCCAACGCACTGGCAAAGGCTATACAAACATAGGCGCTTCGCCTTCCGTAGGTAGCCCACGCAGGTGGGCTAATTAGGCGCATCTTTATAAAGAAACGGTATTATCAATCTAAAATTTAAAAATCCAAAATCTAAAATCTCATGACTGAATCCTCAACAAGTGCTATTGTGATTTTCGATATTGATGGTGTAGTACGCGATGTATCAGGTTCCTATCGGCGTGCGATCGCAGATACTGTAGAACATTTTACTGGGGATACGTATCGTCCGACACCAGGAGATATTGACAAACTCAAGTCTGAAGGCATCTGGAATAACGATTGGGAAGCCTCACAAGAATTTATTTATCGCCATTTTGAAACTCAAGGGCAGTCACGCGAAAGCAAAAAACTGGATTACAACACTATTGTCGCTTTTTTTCAATCTCGTTACCGTGGTACTGACCCGGACAACTGGAATGGGTACATATGTGACGAGCCTTTATTATTACAGCCCAGTTATTTAGAACAATTGACATTAGCTGAAATTCCTTGGGGCTTTTTCAGCGGTGCGACTCGCTTGAGTGCAACCTATATTTTGGAAAAACGCCTCGATTTAAAGTCACCAGTATTGATTGCAATGGAAGATGCCCCCAGTAAACCAGACCCTACCGGACTTTTCGCTACGCTGCAACTGCTAGAAAATGAAGAGCAGGAAAATACACCTGTAGTTTACGTAGGAGATACGGTAGCGGATATGTACACAGTGGAGAAAGCACGAAAACTCCATCCGAACCGCACTTGGATTGCTGTAGGTGTTTTACCACCCCATGTGCAGCAGACTGTAGAGGTTCGTGATGCATATACTCAGATACTATTAAAAGCGGGAGCGGCGATCGTTTTAGGGAATGTGCAGGAATTGAGTCCTAAAAAAATTCAGGAACTACTGGCAATGGATATAAAACGGATGTAAATCATATCTTGCCCCTTGCGTATAAACCACATATTTTTAATTTTAGGAGGAGTTAGGAGTTAGGAGTTAGGAGTTAGGACATTTTTAGCCCTGAAATAAATTATCCCTTCGGGACGCTGCGCGAACGGGCTTAAAGCTTTAACCCATTTTAATGGGTTAAAAACTTATTTAGTAAGATGACCGCTTACTTAAGCTAAAAGCTGTGTAGCTTGCTTCTCGCGGAGCGAGTAATTTATTTCAGGGCTGAATTCTGGGCTTCCTGACATTGGTGCAAGATGTGAGTTACATCCGTTACAACAGGAGTTGCCGCATAAGTTGATTGAAATTACAACTATTAAACTCATAGTCCCATCCCTGTCCTAAAATGAATCAAGCCAAACGTGCATGATTTATCAGCTGATTTCAGTCTTACTTCATTTATAGTGAGAAAAAAATGCCTGCACATCAACTACCTAATGGTCCCAAGACTCACCCGTGGGTACAAACATTCCAGTGGCTGACTAACCCCTTGGAATATATGGAAACCTGTGCTAAACATTATGGTGACATCTTCACCCTGCGGATTGGTCCAGTATTTGCTCCTCAAGTATTCATTAGCAACCCCAAAGCAATTGGGCAGATTTTTTCCACCGATCCAAAACAGTTGGACTCTGGTGAAGCAGCAGGTATTAAATCGCCTTTGCTAGGGCAGCAATCAATGTTGGCGCTATCCGGCAAGCCCCACCAACGGCAGCGCAAGCTCTTAACACCCCCTTTGCATGGGGAACGGATGCTGGCTTACAGTGAGGCGATCGCCGACATCACGGAGCAAGTGACTAGTCAATGGAAGGTTGGCGAACCTTTCAAAGTCCTTCCTTCAATGCAAGCAATCTCCTTCCAGGTTATTTTGAGTGCCGTATTTGGTCTAGAGTCAGGACTGCGTTACGAAAAACTCAAAGCACTTCTACTTGAAATCTTGAATCCCCAGCAACCGTTCTTTTTGGCAATGGCAATTGTTTTTCCATCACTGCAAACTGATTTAGGTGCGTGGAGTCCTTGGGGAAAGTTCCTGCGTTTGAAGGAGCAAATGGACGAACTGATATACGCCGAGATTCAGGAACGCAAAGAGCAACCAGACCCTTCTCGCAGTGATATCCTGTCTTTGATGATGGCTGCTCGCGACGAAGAGGGGCAGCCGATGACGGATGTAGAGCTACGTGATGAATTAATCACTCTGTTGGTCGCAGGTCACGAAACCACTGCAACTTCATTAGCTTGGGCATTGTACTGGATTCACCATTTGCCTCTTGTGCGAGAGAAACTGGTACAAGAGTTGGATAGCTTGGGTGAAAAACCCGATCCAAATACTATTTTGCGATTGCCTTATTTAAATGCTGTCTGTTCTGAAACATTACGCCTTTATCCGGTGGCAATGTTGGCATTAAATCGCGTGGTCAAATCACCACTAGAAATTATGGACTACCAATTGCAGCCCGGAACTTTGGTAATTCCTTGTATTTATCTCACCCATCATCAAGAAGATTTATATCCCGATTCCAAGCAGTTTAAGCCAGAACGTTTTCTAGAACGTCAATTTACTCCCTCTGAGTATTTGCCATTTGGTGGTGGAAATCGGCGCTGTATTGGCATGGCATTTGCTTTACTTGAGATGAAACTCGTTTTGGCGACAGTTCTATCTAATTGGCAGATGGCGCTTGCGGATACCAAAGCAGTGCAGCCAACACGTAAAGGCGCTCTGTTGGGGCCATCAGGAGGTGTGCCAATGGTGGTAACGGGGAAACGTCCTCAAAATCAGCGGATTTTGGAGAGTCGTGTAAAAATAAGTTGAACAATTTGATATTTGTAGTGCGAGCAAGATGTTTGGCCTACGGACACGCTACGCTAACGCACTACTTATTTTTACTTGATGCCTAAGGTTAGGGCAGATAGCGATGAAAAATTTCGAGTGCCTTTGCCACACCATCTTCTGAGCGAATTTTTTCCCCTAAAGCATGAGCGCGAGCTTTCATCGACTCGTCGCTTGTGACGGTCTTAATCGCAGATGCTAATACCTCTACCGTCAAGTCTGTTTGCGGTATAAGCGCAGAACCCACACCCAAGTCAGCTACTCGCTGTCCCCAAAAAGGCTGTTCGGCACCAAAGGGGATGATCACAGAGGGTATACCAGCACGCAGACCAGCTGCCGTTGTACCAGCGCCACCATGATGAACCACTGCGGCCATTTGAGGAAACAACCAATCATGGGGAGCCGATGCAATTTTAAGCACATTATCAGGTAAATCGGCATTACTCAAACCACCCCACCCGGTTAGCAATATACCCCTCTGTCCAGTCCTAACTAGAACTTCCAGTACTAACTCTGTCAATGCTTCTGGTTTAAGACCACTCATGCTGCCGAAACCTATATACACTGGCGGCGGGCCAGCAGCTAGAAAATCAACCAAATCTGTTGGTGGTTGCCAGTCTGACGGGCAATCTAAGAACCAGTAACCTGTCAGATGTACCCAATCAGGCCAATCAAGCGGCTTTGGAACTACAGCAGAGCTATAGCAATAGAGAATGGGGATCTGCTGCTTTTGCTGCCGACGATAAAGACCAATCGGAGGAATTGAAGGTAGCTTAAGGGTTTCCTCTCGCCACTGATTGATTATTTTTTTAGTAAATTGCCACCATACTTGTTCTTCAAAGATGTAAGTCAACCAGTTGAAGGTACCACCCAAATGAAAATCGAATTTATTGAGTGGGTGAGGGAAAGTACGAGTGCGGGTAAAAGGGTGTGTATAGGCTGCATACCCAGGTATTCCCAACTTCTCAGCAATATGATAACCGGGTAACGCTAGCTGGGAATAGATTATAGCTTCTGCGTCCTGACATGCATCCCAGGAATCAGCTATGAGACGTTCAAGCCCTGAGCAGAAAATTCGCCAAAATTGCGCCTTCAATTGCAATTTTTTTGGTAATAATGTTTTATTGCTCTTGCTGGCTTCAGTCTTCAACCGCTTGATAATTTCTTGGGGATTACCTCCCACCGGAGCGAAGTCCAGCCCGTGACTGATGACGAACTCATGAAACAGAGCATTTGTTGCTAGTCGCACTTTGTGACCAGCAGCTTGTAAACCCAGCCCCAGAGCAATGTAAGGTTGGACATCACCGCGTGTTCCAACTGTTAAAATTGTAATTCGCATATTTTTTCTCTTGGGGCTGATTAATCCTTTGAAAAAGCAACTTCATTTTCATTTAACTTACTCAATGTAAAAGATTCAGACATACATGCTTTCTGGATATTGACCATAACAGAATCTGCTAATAACTCTGCTGTCTTAGTACTTACTAGAGGAACGATATGGGCAAAAGTACAAAATAGCTGTTCGTGAAAAGTTACTACACCTAACCAAAAAGAACCACCAACCAAATGCTGTCCCGTAGCAAAATATAACTCTTTCAGTTTTAATTCACCATATTTTTTAGCAACATTGAATTTGCCACGATTTGATAACTCTATTGTATTTTTTCGTCCCATTTGATGCTTAGAAATTTCAAGAATCATATCCTGATTTACATATTGCAATTTAGCGTCACAAATACGATTAATTGGAATTCCTAAACTAATAGAATGACTAATTTTGGATTTACATTCCCGTGCCAAATCCCAAAATTTAGTATTTTCTTCTAAGGTATGAATTTCTTCTACAATAGATATAAAGCAACCTATATAGTTAGTAGCCACTTCAGGTTGACAAGATTGTCGTAAATTTACGTTTGAACCACAGGATAAATTTATAGTTCCAGTAAAAGCATTTTCTGCTACTGCCGATAACATTGCCGCACATAAGGCTCCATGAACCGTTGTTTCCTCTTGCTTGCAACGGTTTATCAGCATAATAGTCATTTCTTTATTGAGGATTCGGGGTACAAGACAAGTGCGGCGATCGCTTATAGGTGCTTCTTCTTCAATAATTAACTGGGGTGTAGGGATTACCTCCTTGGTTTGCTCTTCGACAATGTTATTTTTACTAGTAAGGCTGCTGTCAATCAAGTTCTCTAGTGCCGGAAGTAGTTGCATTGTCACAAATAAGGGTATATCCTCATCAGCAGCGATTTTTTGACAGTAGGACAATAGTTCATCAATAAACAACATACATGAAATTCCATCAGTTATCGCGTGATGAAATGTTGCAATTATTTCACTAATACTGTTTTCTGCAGAACTTAGCAAAGTCACCCGACAAAGAGGACTAGTATCGTTAGGAAATTTTTCGTGTAACTCATCTTCAGCAATTTGCAGCCATTGATTCTCATTTTGCTTATCTATGACACGTAGAGGTATTTTTGTTGTACCTTTTGATTGAAAATAAGCTCCATCTTCCAACTTAACAATATGAAATTGAAGCATTGGATGACGCTTTTGTAATAAATCGAGAGCCTGTTGCAGAATTACAGGTGTTATTGACCCTTCTATGCGAGCAACATTGACATCAATCATGCCGCCTAAATCATGAATAATATCGAACAAGTTCTCAATTAAACCAAGTTTTCTATTGGGGTAGTTCATAATTAGTGTTGTAGAAAGCAGTTGATTTTTTCCGAGTTAGGCGCTTTGTATAATCGCCTTTCCTGTAGATATCGCATTTTCCACAATATCAATAGCGCGACTCACCCCCCCAGCAGAGGCAATAGCTTCTTGCAACCTAACTGCATTTTGTTTATAAGACTCTTGCGTCAGCACCCTAGAAATAGCATCTCGCAATTTAGGAACACTCAATTTGTCGAGGGGCACAAGTTCTCCCGCACCAGTCCAAGCTATCCGTGCAGCTACTCCCGGTTGGTCGTTGGTAACGGGTATTGCAACCATCGGCACAGCATTCTTCAGTGATTCTAAGGTGGTATTCAGTCCGGCGTGAGTGATAACAAGGCTAGCTTTTTGCAGTAATTCTAGTTGCGGTGCATATTTCACTACCAAAGGTTCACCGGATAATTTCAGCCCCTCGGGTTCGAGTGCGCCACCAAGAGAAATTACCAATTGAGCATCCAAACCCACACAAGCTTCGGCGATGGTTTGAAAAACAGATTGCAAACGATTTTGTAGGGTTCCCATTGAAGCGTAGATTAGGGGTTTCCCGTTCAGCTTTTCAAAGGGGAAATCAACCCCTGGCCGTCCTGTTGAGTCGTGATATGGGCCTGTAAAGTGGAAGTATGGGGGCAAATTGCGCCGGGGAAATTCAAACTCCGCTGGCTGTTGGCTGATAATTGCTAGTTTAGAGTAAGCATCGCTGCGATTCGAGTGTTGTGGCAAATTCCAGCGTTGGCGATACTCGATTATCGGTTCTTGAATCGGTTTGGCAATCCGATTCATTGCCGAGTGACTAATTTGGTTGCGTACACGTGCCCACCATCCGGGGTTATAACTCCATACCTTAAACCAAGGGGGAACGCCATCTTCTTGATTCATGACCACAGCACTGCACACGGTTATGAAGGGTATACCTAAATATTCGGCAACAGTCCCACCCGCAGGGCAAAGTTGATCCACCAACAGCGCTTCGATACCCACTTGTTTGATTGCATCCGGAGCATCCCGTAAGATTGCCACGCTAGCATTTTTCAGCGCTCCGACAGTAAAACGGATGGCAGCCGAACCACTTAGTTCCCCTATCTTTGCAAAGATTTTTTCCATCGACCCCAAAGGAGAATCAGATTCTGCGATCGCCTGAAATTCTAATCCTGCTGCGATCGCTTTCGCTTGGAGATCAAGAATTCCCAATAATGTAACGCAATGACCGCGCCTTTGCAGTTCCCTTCCTAAAGGAAACATCGTATTGAGGTGACCTGTAGATGCTGGACAGATAATACCAAAATGAGTCATAGCAACCTGACTTATCCCTTGGGTTTCTGATGAGAGTGATTACTCTGACATATATATTACTACTCAATAGTGGGATGTACACAAAGTATCTTGGTACTGACCAAAAACATAGATAAATTATCTAAAAACTGCTGCCAAACTTAGATAATTTATGGTGCCAATTTAGCGATAAAATAAACATTGAATAATCAGTAAATTTTAGGATAGTTGAGTGAGACGCGACTCTATTTATTACCAAATTTTTAAGCGTTTTCCTGGGTTGCTTTTTGAATTCGTTGATGACCGTCCCCAACAGGCACAAAACTATCGATTTGAATCAGTTGAGGTAAAAGAAACCGCTTTCCGGATTGATGGAGTATTTTTACCTCCAGAGGGTACAACACCCAGAATCATTTTTTTCGCAGAAGTTCAATTCCAGAAAGATGAAGCTCTACACCATCGATTGTTTACTGAGTCAATGATGTATTTAAACCGGAATCAGTCTCAATATGATGACTGGTACTGTGTCGTAATTTTTCCATCCCGCAATTTGGAACCAAGCGATAAAAAAACTCATCGAATATTTTTGAACAGTAACCAAGTACAGCGCATTTACTTAGATGAGTTGGGCACTCCCAATACCCTACCAGTAGCCATAAATTTAATGCAGTTGACAATTGCCTCAGAGAAAGCAATGGCGGAGCAAGCTCGTCTGTTAATTGAGCGGGTATAATTAGAAGAAACAGACACACTGCCGAAAAGCGAAATAATAGATATTATTACAACAATCGCCGTTTATAAATTTTCGTTTTTGAGTAGAGAGGAAGTGGAAGCTATGCTGGGACTAACTTTAGAGCAAACAAGGTTTTATCAAGAAGCGAAAGCTGACGGCAGGGAAGAAATATTGAGAGCAACTGTGCCTCTGTTACTAAAAGCAGGGATGAGCGTGGAGCAGATTGCTCAACAGCTTAATGTTGATGTAGAAGCTGTCCAGTCTGCCGCACAGCAGAGTACATAGAATGAATATTGAAGAACACGAATTTACTAAGACTTAGAACGCCAAACCTTTCTTAAAAGCAGCAGTATGCCTAATTAACATGGGCTACAGCATCTCCGAAGTGCCTTCGTCTGTTGATTTATCGGTTGGGGAAGTTACAAAACTAGCTTCAAAATTAACCTTCAGTTACCCGATGGTTTGCAGGTTGCGGCGGCTTTGACGGCTCGCTGCAAAGCGTTTTTAATCAATGATGAGGCTTTGAGGTGGGTGACGGAGTTGAGGATTTTGGTAGTGGGTGAGTTAGTGTTACAGGGGGTAATTCATAAAATCAGCGTTTTTCATCGAGTATGGCGCTTTACGTGTGGAATGGCATCTAAAATGGTTAAGTTTTGTGATCAAGATAGTCTTGATAACCTTACAAGCGAAGTCTCTACACACAGCCAAAATCTACTAATCCTCGGTTGTTCGCAACGTAAGCGCTCCCAATCAGAATTGTTAAGAGCGATCGCTAGATATGATGATTAATGCAAATTGTTGCTGGTATCAGTCTGAAGGGAATCAAACCTCGCGTGTGGGATAAAAACTCTCCTTATTATCTTCCACAATTGCGAGCAGTTATGGTTTCCTACGCCGAATTTCATCAAAGACCCGTGCTTCGACGTAAAGTTATGAAACAAGGTCTTAGAGAATATCTTGGCATCCCGGAAGAAGTAAAGCTTTACCTTGACAATGGAGCGTTCTACTTTATTAGTCGTGGTGGGGAAATAACAACAAACGACTATGAAGAATTTATTCAAGGTGCTAAACCTGACTGGTGCCCAATTCCTCGTCAAGACGAGTTAAAACACTTAGAAAAATGTCAATGTCCAGCTTGTAAAATTTATGGTGTTGCTGGTCTTCAAGAAAATGGAAGTGTAGGCTTTTGGAATCGAGCCACCCACAACTTGTGGACACTTTTGGAAGAAGCACGGTTGATTGAAGAAAATTTAGTTGCTGGTACTTATAAAGACTGGTATGTGACGCATTTGGATATCAAAGCTTTCGCTTTTAGCTTACTGAATAAGCTTTTTAACCCATTTTAATGGGTTTAGGCTTAAAGCTGTGAAATTTATTTCCGGGCTTATTGGGATTGGTGGAAGATATCCGTCACATCCGTATATCCGTTATTTTCCTCTTCTTTATCGGTTCTGCAGGATTCCCGGCATAAACTGTCATCGGTTCTAAGGAACGTCCAGTCACTCCACCGAGAGTCAGCACTGCTCCTCGACCAATTGTCACACCAGGCCCAATTATCGATTTAGCTGCAATCCAACTACTTTCTTGAATGTAGATTGGGGCGGGAATCAGTTTAAAATCGGGATGATTCCAGTCATGATTGCCAGTACAGAGATAAACGCCTTGAGATATGCAAGCATGACTTTCGATGGTAACATCAGCAAGGTTATCAATCCAAGCATCTTCGCCGATCCATACATGATTGCCGACAGTTAACCGCCAAGGAAACTTGACCCGCACTCCGTTTTTAATCCGGACTCCTTGACCAATTTTAGCGCCAAAACTCCGGAGTAAGGAAACTTTGAAATTGTTCAAAGGAAGCCAGTAACTTTCAACCAAAGGCGACCCGATAAAGTACCATAAAAGTTGCTTCCAGTAGGGTGCGCCCGGAGTGTAAGTGCCAAGGTTATAGTTATCTAAACGCATAGGATTTTGGATTTTAGATTTTTTGGCTCATATTATGTCCGTAGTTCATATTAAACGGTCTTGAAGCTGGCTCCAGTTCTACCTGTAACAATCCACAACAGGGAGCGAGCGCTATCACGGAGAATGTGCAGCAAAGTTTCTTTGGGTTGGTTGGTTGGAATAGAAATGGAAGTAAAAATAATACCTTGACTACCGAGGACGAAAGTCGCGATCGCTTTGGCTCGGGGCATATGAAAGTCAGCGGTAATTAAGAATAAGTGATGAATTTGGCGTTGTTTAAATTCGGAAACCAAACTGGTAAAATTGGTCACTGTATCAACAGCACGATAATCTAAATGTATGCGCTGACTGGGTATATCTGCAGCTTGAAACATTGGCAAAGCTTGGTCTGGGGGAATGCCAGTAGAAACCCAAATATCTAAATTGGGATAAGATTTCGCAAATTCAGCAGTAAATCTTTCCCTCTCCATACCTCCACCAAGAGTCAGAATAGCTTGGGGATGAGGAGCTTGATAGGAAGCGATGAAAACACGCAGCGGAATTATACTTAACAGGAAAATAATCAAACCTGTTAGGAAGAAAATTCCATATTTTTTGAATCGGGGTAACATTTTGGATTTGAGATTTGAGATTTTGGATACCCTATAGGAATTGCCCCCTGACCCCCAATTCTGGGGGGAGAAGGAAATTCACAGTTGAACATACTTGGGGAGCCACTGCGTTTCTTGGCTCTGCCGACTTGTAGCATGTGGCGTGGATTTAGTTCTGTTGTCTTTACCCTCTTACAAAAAGTTAAATGTATACTTTATTCAATTGCATTTAAGTCTTTATACTCAATCATCCGAATTGATAATAGGATTTCGGCTAGCATTCGTTGAAAGGCATAGTACCAACCACGCCAACCATCGAGAATACCACCTTTGAGGATGAGGCAGTAGACTAAGATAATGAAAGGAGCCAGAATTTTTTGTTTGCGGATGCGATCGCCTAAGCTTAATTCCGAAACTGGTGTTTCTAATAACTTCTTTATCTCGATCGTCATGTAACGATCTTGTGCCCACAACCAACGGCTCAGAGGTTTGCGATCGTCATGATGGATATGGGCCAAAAGCATTTTTGAGTTACCTGTGACGCAAACTCGATGGGCATGTCCATCATCTTGATATGTTGCTTTTTCTCGTCTGTAAAGTACTTTGCGTGGTGGTAGGAGGGTACCACGTAAAGGTTTGCCAAAGACGCAGTAATTAAATCTAACACTGTAACAATTGATATCTGCTTCTGATTTTAAGGCTTGGATTTCTTCAATTAATTCATCGGTTAAGACATAATCAGCATCTAGAGAAAGTACCCATTCCGATGTAATTTTTGTCAATCCGTAGTTACATTGAGTAGCAAAAGAATCAAACTTTCTTTGGAAAACTTGAACTTGAGGGTAGGAATATAAAATATCCAAAGTTTCATCTGTACTAAAACTGTCGATGACAACAATTGTCTTTGCCCATGTCAAACGTTCGAGAGTGCGTTTGATATTAGGAGCTTCATTGAATGTTAAGATTAAGGGTGTTATTTCTGGTAACATGGGGATGAAGATATAAATATATGGACAACCAAACAGATTTATTCCGAGTCCGTACTGCGCCAACTTAATTTCAAGTTGATCCAAAAATTCCAGAAAGTTATCAAGCCGATTGCGAGTAGATTTGCTAGGTAACGATTGATGCCTAAAGTATTGAATAATAAGTTCAGCAGTAGGACATTCAGAACTAACCCTACAGAGCAAACCACATTAAATTTCAAAAACCGTTTAAAGCGTTTTTTCCATCCTTTCTGGTGGTGACTGATTTCTCTAAATGTCCAAAAGTCATTCCACAGAAAATTATTCGCGATCGCTAATTCCGCTGAGATGATTTTGCTGCGTGTTAGTCCCCAATGTAGTGTTGATGGGTCACTCAGTAAGTAAAAGATTGCCATGTCTACAAATACACCACTCAGCCCGACTAAGGCAAATCGGAGAAATTGAGCTAATGGGAAACGCTGTTGCAACCAGCCAATTTTTCCTCTTGAAAGCCGCAGTCTGATTAGGTGTTGTAAATATTCTACATACTGTTTGTGAGTAACTTTACTCTCTCCGTCTTCCCGTTCTTGAAATACATAACCTACCTCAGCAATCTTTTGGATGTCCCCACGACCTAATACTTCAATCAGAATTTTGTAGCCAAGAGGATGTAGGGTTTTTGCGGCAATTGCGCTGCGACGCACTAGAAAATAGCCACTCATTGGATCTGTGACACGACCAATCACTTGAGGTAAGATAATCAACCCTAAAGTCTGCGCTCCTCTAGATAATATGCGTCTGGGAAGACTCCAATTGCTGACTCCACCACCAGTGATATGACGACTGGCAACCGCTAAATCAGTTCCCTGTCTGACAGCGTTAAACAGTTGTAATAATACTTCCGGTGGGTGTTGTAAATCAGCGTCGATTACCCCCAAAATTTCACCTGTAGATGCTTGCCAACCTCGCACAACAGCAGATGATAAACCCCGTTCATTTTGTCGTCGGATTACCTTTAATTGTGGGTATTCTGCCGTGATTTCCTGTGCTACCTTCCAGGTTTCATCGGGACTATTATCATCCACCACAATCAATTCATATTCACCGGGAATTGCCGGCTCAAGTAGATTGGTTAGCAGTCGGACTATCTTGTGAATATTTAATTTTTCGTTGTAGGTGGGAATTACTAATGACAACTTAAAAGTTTTAGAGACTGATTTTGATGTCCCCTTCGGTAGATCGGGTTCCTTTGGAATTTGGAACTCTTTGTAGAGCGGGTTGGAATATATCCGAGTTTGACGAACTTTCATCTAAATAATCTCCTCGTACAATGAGAGGTTGGCAATATAAAACTCAAATCCTAAAAATTTCACTCAAAAGGTTCGTTATTGTCTTCCTTCGTGTCCTTCGTGTCTTCGTGGTTAAAAAAGAATATTATGTTTTTAACCGCGAAGAAACGAAGTCACGAAGGAAGAATTTTTACGACTTGTATATACACCCCTGACCTGGGGTATGCTTATGACTCACGCTTATTTTTACTGATTAAAATCTCAACTTTATTCCCATTTGTATGGGCTGCATTCTGAGAAGATAATTCAATTTTTGAATATCTATTATTCAGGTCATCAAGCTCTTTTTCTGACAACCAATTAACCGGAGTATCATTAGGTAATTCCAGAATGGCCCCAGCGACTTCGGAAGTAAACAAAAGTTTTGCTGCCTGGTTAATCTTCATATCTGTATTCCAGTAGTAATATATATATTTTGTCAGTGGAAGTCGTCCGCTCATATAGTTGAGACGAGCCGCATTTTCAGACAACACGAGAACGGGTTCGTAAGGGTTTAGATGTTGATTCAGAATATTTCTCACCTCATGCATTTGTGCCAAATCGTATCCGATTCGATTTTCTTTTGTCATTAAAAATGAACCCCAAGAAATACCAATTAGGTAGGGAATGAATAACAAGCTCCACACTAAAATCAACTTTTTTTGGATATTTTTCTTTATTTTTGAAAAATATATAGTTTTCGAGTTACAAAGTTGACTAATAATTACCGATTCGGCAATACTCAATGCCAAAATTGCCGTACCACTGTAATGGGTATTACTATTTACCTTGAGAGTGGGTAACAGCGATAAACATCCAGTTACTACAAGTATCAATATTTCTGGAAAATTCTTGGAGTTGATAATACTTGTACGCAGATTTTTATTAATTATAAATATAACTGCCAAAGGTATTACTAGCAACGTGGCCGGAACTCTCAGCCATAGTTTGAGAATATCGATAAAATTTATTTCGTTTCCTGCGAAGGGAACAACTCCCAAAAAAACATCCTTATAAAAATTACTCCAGAAGCCATTAACAAAAAGCCATGTGAAGGGAATCGCTATGAATAGGCAGAAACCTATTAGTAAAAATACACATCGACGAATGGCTATAGTGAAACTGATGGTTTTGATTAAAGCTAGAAATAATTCACAAAGGATAAAGGCCATTAGATAAAGGATGGCAACTTGTTTAAATATAAATGCCATACCCACAAAACAGCCTGTTAACATCCAATTAGTTATTCGTTCTGAGCTTCTTTGAGAGACAAGATAAATGGCTGCAAAACCTAAAGCTGTACAAAATTGTTCTGTGTGAAAGCTATAGCCTTGGGTAATAATATATGAGGTTCCAAATATCAATGCTGCAAAATATGCCGAGAGATTCCCCCAGATGGATTTGGTATATCTAATTACGCTAAATCCGAGAATGACAGCAAATATAAATAAGAATATCCTATTTGTTAGCCAGTGATTTTGACCTATCCATGCTATCAGTGCGGATAAATAATATATCCCAGGGGGCTTATTGTCAAAAACATCTCTGTAAGGATATAAATCCTGATTAATTAATTCGCCAATTTTTAAATAGACTGAATCATCAAATATTCCAATACCTCGTAAAAAAAATAGTGGTGATGATATTCCGAGAATAAATCCAAAAACTGTGTAAGGTGACCAGATAAAATTCCATCTTTTATTTATCACTACGATTCTCCCTTTTGAGCAGAGTAGTTGTTTGGCAGAATGTCTTGGTAAACTTGCTGCATTTGAGAAGCAATCTGCGTCCAGGTATACTTTTCATTTAGGAGTTGACGAGCGCGATCGCCCATATTTTTTGCTTGTTGGGGATTCTCTAGAACCTGCCTTAGCTTGGATGCGATCGCATCTACATTTAGTTGGGTAACATAGCCAACGTCTTGCTGTTCAACCATCTTGGCTAGAGCAACACCAGGAGTTAAAAGAGCCGGAATACCTGCAGCTAGAGCTTCTAGAACCGAAACTCCAAAGTTTTCTGAGTGGGAAGTTAGAGCAAATAAGTCTGCTCCTTGAAGCAATAAATCTTTGTTTTCTCCTTTGACAAATCCCACAAGATGGGTACGTTGCCGAATTCCATGAGTGACTAAAAGAGATTCCACTTCCGCTTCATAATCTGGAGAACCGCTACCTGCCAAGACAAAGGTGAAGCGTTTATCTGATAATTTTCCTAAAGCTGGAATTAGATAATCCAGACCTTTTTTATGATGGAAGCGAGACAAAAATAAAATTATCGGTTCATCGGCTGGAACTTCTAGATATTCCCGCAGACGTTGACGAGCATTGTTGATGGTAGGAGAGATGGATAAACCCAGAGGGATGACTAAGTTGGGGCAACTCAGATTTAAGCGGGAAGTTTCTTTCTGTTCTTGCTGGGTAGTAAACTGAATATACTTACTGTGATTCAGATTCGCTTGTTCAAAGAGCTTAAAAAAAAGTTCCTTTCTGCCGGTGCTTTGCTGTAAAGACCACTCGCAGAGTAAACCGTGGGGTTGAGCGATATACGGAACTTTTTTCCTCCGTGCGATCGCCATTGCGACTGTAGAAGGGTAGGAAAAAATCGCATGGACATGGAGCAAATCGTATTGGTGAATCTCTTGCCACAGCCAAGCGGTAAACTTAAAAGAAAAAGCGAATTCTCTTACAGGGTGCAGTGAAGGAGAAAAACGGGGAAAAAACCAAACTGGGACTTGTTGGTACTCTGTAGGCTTAAGGAGAGTTACATCCAGCAGATTTGGCCCATTATCATTGGTAGTCGCAATCGACGCATCAATACCGCAGTCTCTCTGTGCCTTAACCATCTCCAACACAGCTTGACTGGGGCCACCACGCACTGGTGCAATTGAGGCAATCACATGTAGAACTTTCATGATTTCACCCCCATCTTTTTCAACTGAAAATGTCCATCTAACTGTGTAGCCAATGTTTTTTGAAACCGCTCAAATCCATAGGTATCAATCACTTCATAGCGTAACCTCTCAGGCTCATACATCAAACGGTGGGGATAAACACCTTGGAGAATTTGAATCAACGTCTGAGCGATCGCTTGAGTATCATCCGGGTTAACCAGTGCCCCTAATTCACCATGACAAAGAGCATCAATTGCCCCATCTTGGTTGCCACCTAATACAGGTTTGCCGCAAGCTAATGCTTCCAAATAGACGATACCAAAGCCTTCCCCTTTGCTAGGCATAGCGAAGACATCGCAGAGATTGTAGTAATCGCACAACTGTTCATCAGCCACAAACCCGGCTAAAGTCACGTTATGTTCCATACCTAATTCAGCAATCAGCTGTTCAATTCTGGGACGGTCATCTCCTTTGCCGACAATGATGTAACGAACATCAGGAATATACTGACGAATCGCAGGAAGAGCTTTGATAATTTGGTCATACCCCTTATACTGTTCAGCCTTTGACAGTCGAGCAACAGTTAATATTACTGGTTGCTCCCGTTTGAGTCCGTGTTTCTGGAGTAAATAATCTGGCTTTGGTGCAGGGTGAAAACGACTGCGATCGAAAGTATTGGGTAAAATATCAACCTTTTTGGGTTCAAAGTTTTGTTCTTTGACAAAGCGATCGCGTGTATAACCACTCACAGCCAGAATGCGATCGGCATTGTCCAAGGCATTTTTTAGGGTCGGGTTTGTAATATCCCAAGCATCAACACCATGAGCAACAGCCCAGTAAGGGATACCAAAAATACGCTTGAGTGTCGAAGCTACAACCGTAAAATTAATATGGCTAGAAATAATTAAATTAGGTCGCTTTTGAATGCCACTCAGCATCAATTTGGTTGCAAAAGCCGCACTGCGGAAAGCTAGTGGAATCTGGCCTGTAAAGTGAAATTTAGTCTCAGGTAAACACGGGTAATTTTCTGGCAGACTCACATCATGTTTCAAAAAAACTTCATACTTAGCTTTCGGGTAAATATTTTGTATTGCCTCCAACAAAAAGGCTGAATATACCTGAATACCTCCCTTAAACCCAAACATATTAGGCAGCCATAAATGGATAGTTTTTTCTGTTAATTGCATATCTTGCATATTTTTAGGTTTTCAAGCATTAGGTAGAAGGCAGATAGAAAAATGGGAAAATTATGGGTTTAAAAACACATAAATATCTTATTTAGAAATAAATTTAAAAATCAAGTATAAAGCCACAGAAAGATTCATAATATTGCCAGCTATCAAAGAAAAATTTGCTTCTTGGTAAACAAGTCCAAATAAACAAGTAGCACCAAATACAAACTCCACAGCATTCATAGCAGGATGATTCATTTTCTGTTCCAAAAAAGCTAACAATAACCCAAGCAAAGACATACCCCCAACAACACCTACCCTGCCAAAATTGGCATACATTTCCACAATCCAAGGAAGATTATAAGAAGTAACATCGTCATCACTTTGTAAGTAGTTATAGCGACGACCAAATTCATTTCCTACCGTCTCCGCAGGCTTATCCGGCCAAACAAGACGTGGAATATATTTTGTAAATACAGGCAAGTATGTTACACCATTCCAGTAAGGAACTCTGTCTGGAGTATCTTCAACGACTGCAGATAAAGTAATAATGTGTGCCGACCGACTAACTAGTTTATCTTTATCTTTTTTCTTTTGCTTTTCATTAATACTGTTATTTGATTCGGAACCAAAAGTGTTTTTCTGATGATAATCAACTGCTAAGTCAACAAATACTTGCAATTTTTCTATAGGATTACCAGATGATGCTGGATTATTTTTGTTCCAGGTTAATTTGCGATAGTCTTCTTTGACTGGAGCAAATGTTAAATATACAATTCCTAATATAGTGAGAACAACTATGGGAATTCTTTTGCGTGTATACCAAACAACGTTAAACATGAATAAAAAGAAAACCATTATCTCGGCTAAAAGTCCACTAGCCAGACGGGGAATTAATTCAATTGGTAGGAATACAAATAACAGCAATCCAGCCTGAAATTGTGGCAAAAATCCGCCGTGTGAAAGAATATAAAATAAACCGTAGGTGACGTAGCCTAATGGGTCTAGTAGTTGACCTATAGATGGAATGTTTTTGATAGCAGGTATATAAAGATAAGAAATATGAGCGAGAAGTAATATCCAAAGAAAGTTTATTAATTTTTTGACGGGGTATGTGTCAGCTAATTTAATTGGAGTAACATTTTTTAATAGCCACGACTTCGAGAGGATGTAGGCTATATTCATACCTGCTAATGCGATTAATGTCAATTCTAAAGATTCAGTGGTGACATTATTTAGTGTTAAACGACCTGTACCTACATTGTCGGCATTAAAGTTAGGTAAGCCAAAACTTGTGGCGTAAAATAGCCCTACTAGGGGGAAGAAGGGCATCGGTGGTCGATTGCGATTGTATAGATAAAGTATCATTGGTAGGAAGCCTAGCCATGTGATACCTAGGGCTAAAAGGGCATTTTCTAAGGGGAGTCTTTCTGGACGAGTATCCATTAGGTGAATGCTGTGTAATATGAGTCCTAAGAGGAATATTTGACGTAGGAGTTTTATGTAACGGTAAGATGCTTTTTCGGATTTTAGATGGTTTTGAATTTGTTGCCAGTATGTTTGAATGTCTGTGGAACTGTACATATTTTTTCGGAGGTTTGGAAATTAGATTGATGCACTGGTTAGGGGATTTTTTATTGGTGGTGAGGGCTTTTTTTTGATTAACCGCAAAGCGCCTATTGCGTCTTCGTGGTTAATTCATACAGCACTTTGCAAGTAAATGAAGTACACCCCCTCCCCTTGGCAAGGGGAGGGTTGGGGAGGGGTATTTCTGTACCTCACAAAGTTGAAATTTGCTGTAGATACTCTTCTGCAAATAAGAGAATAGGAGGGAATTTTTCAATTTCATCGGTTTAACCTTTTGTTTATCAAAGCAACTACATTTTTTTGCAGAGAAAGTTTTTCGTTTTTTGTGAAAACTAGCAATATAACTACAACAGCATTAATTGAGGAAAATAGAATTGAGATAAATAAAGTAAGTATTGTTGGCAAATTTAAGGAGATTGTTCCATAAACTATGCCAAACATTAAAGCGCTCCAGAGTGAAAGAACCCAAAAGTTTTCTTTGAGGGTTTTTTCTAAGTTTCGCCAAAGTCCAGTGACGATGGCTAATAGTTGAACTACATAACCGATAAAGAGTGAAATAACGAAACCGATGCCACCAGCTAAGGGAATTAACCAGAATGTTAGACCAATAAAGGCAACTTTTTGGAGAATGGAACCAATGGCAATTAAACCTGTGTTTCCAGCAGTGAGGCTGTACAGATTGAGGTTTTCTACAATCACAACCATTAGTGATACCCAACCCATGCCAATTACTAGAGGAACGGCTGCTTGATAAGCATCGCCAAATAGCAACTGAATGAGTGGACGGCTGGTTATACTGAGAAAGACAACAAGGGTTAAGGCTAGAAGCCAATTACCACGGAGATGAAGCGATCGCAATCGACGAAATTCTCGATCGTCGCTTTCTGTGGTGTAAGTTTCTGACAAAACTGAGATGGCAACAGGTGCGATCGCTCCGGGTAAAAAGTTGACTATTTGGCTTAGGGATTGAGCTATTCGCATTTGTCCCAAGGTTGCGACTCCGGCTACACGTCCAATTTCTCCCATAATCGGTATTGTCAACAAGGCAATCAAAGCGTTACCAGCCCAGAAAGGCATGCCAAACTGGAAAATTTCGCGGCTTTCTTTCCAAAATCCTTTGCAACTCAAGTGAATGCCATACTGCTTTTTGGTGCGAGAGAAGATGATCCAAGCTGTTATGCATTGCAAAAAAGATGCCAGAGTTAAGCCGAGTAATGCTCCGGCTAACCCGTAGTTTAATGCGAGGAGGGGAGAGAGCAGTAACCTTCCGAATGCTCCTGCGGCTGTGGCTAAGGAGTGTTCCCGGAAGCGATGCAAACTCAAGAGCAAAGTCATGCCAATCAAACCAATGCCTTCGAGGAGCAACATCACTGCGGCAAAACCAAACCACCGTGCAGCAGATACATTGACAATCCAATGCTCTGCTAAAGGTAGTCTCCAAATCCACAAGGAGAGAGCAAGAGTTGTGAAACTTGTCCCCATCAGTAGTGTCCCGGTTCCCAGCAAGCGACCGGTAGCAATGGGATCGGTTTGATAAAGTTTTGCCCCATTGCGATGCATTGCAACATCGACTCCTAACATACCTACAGATGTGCTGCATTGCACCATCCAAAACACCAGACTGTAGATTCCTAACTGTTCTGCTCCTAGCATTCGTGCCAATGGAATCAGCACTAACATCCCTGACAAGCGCACAACCACGCTCGCAATGCTTAAAAGTACACTTCCTTTTACAAATTTGGTGAGACTTGACAACGATTTTCTCCATTTTTTGAGACTTGTCCTAAAACACCTTCATAAGCAGCGATCGCTTTTTCACCGTAGTCATCCCACGATAAAGATTTGCGAGCTTGTTCTAATGCATTCTGCCCCATTTGTGCCCGTTGTTCGGGATTTTTATAACAGAATAAAATCTTTTCTTTGAGTGCTTCCACATCCCGGATAGGCACGCAAAAACCATCGATTCCAGGTCGCACAATATCCTCACCACCGGTGTTTGTGGTGTGAATTACAGGTAAACCACAAGCCATTGCTTGGGGAATCACCATCCCAAAACCATCTTCAATTGAAGCTATGCAAAATACCGAACACTGGGAATAGAAGTACCGGAGTTGATTTTGAGGATGCTTGCCTTTTAAGATAATGCGATCGCTTTGATATTTTGTTAAGAATGGCTCGATTTCTGGGTCAACTGTACCGACTAACCATAGCTCGGCATCGGGTAAATTTAATTCATAAAAAGCTTGGAGAAGATACTGCACTCCTTTGCGGAGAGAGATACTACCGCAGTGAATTACCCGAAAAATGTTGTCTTCTTTTGGAACCGGGTAAAATTCTTTTAAAGAAGTACCGTAGGGTACGTGAATTAACTTAGATTCTGGTATACCTTGTTCCAAAAAAGTACGCTTGGCAAATAGGCTTGGAATCGCAATTTTATCAGCTTGGGCATACTCCTGTAATTCCCGTTCGTAAATTCCTGGATGAGTGGCAGTAAACTTTAATCCCCAACGCTCATATTCTGATTCCAAAATTTCCGTTTGATAGGTCATGTGACTGCTACCACGTTCTACTATTGTTGAAACTCCCAATTTCTGAGCTTGCTGCAATGAGTCGAGCGACATACCCGACCAACCAACAAACAAGTCAGAATTAGGTTGAATATAGTGCTTTGCGGCTTCGTCAAACTGTTGAGAAAACCACAATTGGAGATTGCGATCGCCTTTAATTTTACTTGGGGTTTTCTGCCAAACCCGTGACAATAACTCTAAATGCCAAATAGAGCGAACCAAAGCCGAATCAACGCCAAATTTCTTCGCTGCAAATTTCGGATAACTAGTAATTAAACTCTGAAGATATCCTCTCTGCTGCAACTGCTGTGCGAGGTTAAAGGCATGAAATCGACCCAAAACTGAAACTGTTACTTTCATGATTTCAAGGGTTGGAAGAAAGGAAACAGCCTATATTAGACAATAGTCCAAAAGTGTTTTTCATCTGCGTCCATCCGTGTTCATCTGCGGTTAATTATTTATTTCTTGTCACTTTTATAAGAAATCTATAGAGCCTGCAAAGGTAGACTAGCTAAGTTCTTGTAGCTCCGGCAATTTTTTCATTTTTGTATACAGGTTAAAAATTTCTACAATTCGCTGATTAATTGTGTAACTTAGTGCCTTTTTGTAACCAGCTTCAGCAATAGATTTCGCCAAAGTTTCATTTTGCAAAACAAACTCTACTTTCTGCTTCAACTCCTCTGGACTGGAAAAGTAAACAGCTTCTTTGTCTTCTATAAATAGATTCAGCAATTCTTGACTCCGTTCGCTCATCGTCACAACTCCACAAGCCGGAATCTCAAAAGTTCTGATATTGTGACCTATTTCATTCTGAGGACGCAGAATATTTAAGCCCATTTTCGCAGAACCCAAAATTTCAGGTATTTCGCTATAACTACAAGTTCCCTTGCATAAGCTGTGGAGGGAAGTTTCTGTACAGCGAGTCACCCAATAATCTGTCCCCCAAATTGCCAAACGATAATCAGCGATCGCTTTGAGATATTTCTCTCGTTTGTAGCTGGGGTCCCAGTTACCAATAAAGGCTACATCATAAAGTGGGTTACTTTGTTTTTTGGGATAATGGTATTGAACATCGCTGCAGAAAGGATGAAAGAAGGCATTTTTAACGCCATTTTCAGTTAACTTATCTACAAGTTCGTGGCTCCAAATAAAGGCTGCATCAATCAGAGAAAAGCCACTTCTAACCCAAGCATTACTATGAGTATGATGCAAATCAAAGGGATTATCTGTATAAAAGATAAACACTAAACCGTATTTTTTCAGAGCTTGGATGCTCTTAGGTCGAACTAAATTGGGTGCAATGATTAAAGTTAAATCAGGCTGAAACTGCTTTGCTGTCTGCAATAATTTTTGATTTGCTGACCTTGCTAGCATCTGCCATCCTAGCCGCCAAGCCAACTTATCTTTGAAAGAACGAGCAAAAAAACTCGGGTCGGCTTCTGTCCAATTAAAATGCTTGACTTCGCAGCCAAAATCTGCAAAACCTCGCCCGTAAACTTCTTCTGTACGACCTAATTCTAAGACTTCTCCAACAATTAAAACTTTCTGCATTTAATCCACCATTGCCTTTATCTTCACTTGATTCAAAGCTGTTTTTAGCCTGCACAAATCTTCTTCAAAGCTCCAATTTTGGATGTGCTTTCGGCTCACTTCTCCGGCCTCAATGCGATTGCAAATTCCCCATTGCATTGCCAGAGCCAGAGCTTTGATATCTCCAACAGGGAAAATCCGACCATTTTGTCCTTCTAATACCAAATCGGGAGCGCAGCCAACTTGGTCGCTGACAACAACAGCTTTGCCTGCATTCATCACTTCATTGATTGCCAACCCCCAAGGTTCAAAACTGGAAGGCAAGACAAACACATCACACAAGTCATACATTGCAGGTATTTCTGACTGATTTCTGAAACCCAAAAATCTAATTGAGTTCCAGCCTGTTGCTTTTGCTTTCTCTTCTAACTCTGGTCTTAATGCTCCGTCACCTACAAACAATAGATAAGGTTCTGGTTCTTGCACTCCATCTGGTGAGAGCAATTGATATGCAGCCAGCAAATCCTGCGGTCGCTTCACTTCAATCAGTTTGGCTGCATACAAAATGATTGGTCTGCCCGGTTCTAAGTTTAATGACTGACGCAGTTTTTGTTGATTGGCACGGGAATCCGCTGCTTGCTGCCCAAAGTAGTCATTATCAACGGCGTAGGGTACGTGAAACAGACGCTCTTCGTTAATGCCATAGCTTTGGTAGAACTGCCGATTCATAGTTCCGATGTAGAGAAACCCGGCAATTTTTGGAAATAACCAGTTTAAGAATGTCTGCTTTGCGATTTTCTTGGCTGGATGAGCAGTTTCCTTGACACCATTAGACTCACCACGCAGCAAAATCGGAATTCCTAAATTTTCTGCTGCCAGTATTGCTTGTAGACTGCAAAGCCACGACCAGCCATGTACCCAAACGGCATCAAACTGCCCTTGTTTCAGATACTTGCGGATGTCTTTGGCAATCGGTTGTTGATACCAACTACGCTGTTGCTTGCTACCCCAACAGTCTAGAAATTGGTGTCCGTAACCCTCTGTGAGTGGTACATCCCACTTAATTGACTTGCCAAAACCAGGGTCTTTGTATGCTTTTAAGGAAAAATCACTGTAAAAAGAGACTTCTAGGTCAATATCTGGATCTGCTGCAATCCGACGCAACAGAGGAGCCTGATACTGAATCGGGTGGGAAACAAAATAAGCCAAGCGCACCATAAAATTAATTTTCCGGGATACACACTTTTGTTTTCGTGACTTCGTTCGGAATAACCAAAAATCCGGGTTTCTGACATTAATCCACCAGCTAAAAAATGGACTTACGCAGAACGTCTAAGTATTGTTTGGCGATAATCTGAGGCGTAAAATTTGACTGCAAATATCTCCGCCCCGCCTTACCCATACTCTCTGCTAGTTTGCGATCGCAACTGAGATGGTAAATAAATTTAGCCAGAGCAGAAGCGTCTTTGTTCTCAAAGGTGCCTCCACATTTGGCATCTGCAATCACATCTCTAAGATATGAATCTTTTGAACAAATCACGGCCACTGCTCGTTCGGCGGCTAAAGCTGGGTAAAGTTTGCTCGGAGCTACTAAACCTTCCATCCCAGCATCTACACTTACTAAAGACAAATCGCAGGCTGTCATCGAATAAGGTAGCACTTGTTTGTCTTGGTACGGTAGAAATACGAAGTTCTCTAATCCTAATTGCTTCACTTCCGAGATTAAATCTTTCCGCTTTGCTCCACTGCCAATGCAGACAAATTGAATTGGCTCGTCTCTTAGTAGTTTGGCAGCTTCCAGGATGGTGTCTATGTCATGACACCGCCCCATATTCCCTGAATAAAGTACGGTAAATTTTTTAACTAAGTGATGCTTCCAAGCAAACCAGTTTTCCTGCTTGGCAATGGGTAGGATTGCTTCTGGATCTGCCCAACTGTGAATCACCGCAATCTTATCTTCAATCTCCGGACATATGGACGCTATCCGCTGTTTCATATTCGGGCTGAGAACCACTATTGATCGCGCTCTTCGCCAAACCATCATATTGATGTTCTGCCAAAATATTGCCAACCAGTGATGCTTGGGAATCACATCTAAAGCGATCGCAATATCCGGGTAAAGGTCGTAAAGCAAACAAACATAAGGCATTTTGAAACAGACATTAGCTAAATAACCCAGAATCGGCAAAAATGGGGGGGCTGTGGTGACTAACAATACATCGTGCTGCCGATGAGCCTTGATAATATGTAAGACAGCACGCAGGGTGAACAAAACACCATTCATCGCTTTGCCCCGGACTCGTCCCGGCCAAAGTTGTGAAGCACGCGATCGCCTAATTTTGACTCGTTCCGCTTTTTCTACCGCAGGGGCATAGCTAGCCTGAAACGCATAACCGGGCTGACCTGTAAACACTTCAACATCTACTCCCTGTTTCCCCAAATGTCTGACTAATTCATCAAGTAGTTGACCTGTTGCGGCAAAATCTGGGGCAAAAAACTGGGTGACAACCGACAATTTAATCGCTTGCCGAGTTCCGATCAACTGCTGATTGTCAGCTTCGGAGTTTGTAGGGTGAGGAAAAAACTCTGGTTTGTTCCCATTATTGGAGATTCTTGGCTTTTTATCTTTTATCCTTTGTGAATTGTTTTCTGAGCGATCGGTTCGGGGAAAGAAGCTTTTTTTAACTCGTTTGTTGGATGTCATCGGCTATGTTGTCCTGCTCAAATGTTTTCACAATGCTCTAGAACTTCCCAAGGCATTATCTAAATTGGATTTACTTCGGTTGAGAGTTAAATTGCATTCGCAGCCATCGATACTAAACTTCTAATCGGTATTAGCTATGTAGATTAGTCAAAAGTGGTCTACGTAACACCGCCGAGTTAACAAGAGTACAGCAGGCAAGCCAAAACTGATGGAGTTGAAATCTCCATTTCCCATAATTTCGGCTTGATTTTAGTTGTGGTAGATAAATCCCAGGTGGCTACCTACAGAAAAAGCAGCCACAGTTAGAGCAGCGAACCCGACTTTGAACAGACTTAACTTTTAGCCATCTTTTTTCGAGAGTGAAATTGTCTGACTATCAGTACTAACAAAGTAATAGTTCTGACTCAATTTAACTTATGCAATGTCTCCATCAATAAAAGAGGTTTCACCCACAAGATGTTTCAAAGGACACAATAAAGGCAAGGAAAATAATTGTTTAGTTTAAACTCCAATTAGATGAGTTATGCTAAATATCTATATTTCAATCCTGTTACAGAGGCACAATTTTATACTGCTAAACGTTTTCCATTCTGGTAATCGTGTCTGAATATAGATAAATCCCTTACGTACATACTGTACGAAAATCACTCTGACTTTAATAGTACCCGCGAAGGTACCCGCTGTGTAATTAAGATGTAAATACCTCAGTAATAAATCAGAATGTTGATCGCGCAGTTGTTTTACGATAACCTTCTCAAAGCATCTATCAAATAGGAGGTTGAGTCAGTAGGTAAAATAGACACCCAGGCTTTCTGTCGTAATCTAAACTCTAAATTACATAATGTGTGCGTAGATTGATACAGGAATGTATAAACTTTACGATATCTTTACTTAAGATACGTAAAATTTAAAATATTGACAAAATTTTATCTTCATCTAAATAACACAAACTTAAAAGTTTCATAAATAAGCCTTAACTTGAAAGAGTAAATAAAAGTTTATGTTTTATGCTAAATTTACATACGAGAACATAAAAAGCCGTAAATATATCTACGAGGGTAAACGTCACCTATAATACTAGTGGCTTTTACCTTCTGGGTCATCAGGTGCAGAATACCAGCCGCAAATAACAAGAGTCAGCAGAATCCAGTCATAGTGAATTAGTCTGAACCCATAACAGACTTTGGCACAGCAGGCATCAAGCTAATTTCAGCCAGGGTATATATCTAGAAGTGAATCCTATGCTTGACAAAAGTAATGTAATTATTGTTTGTCAGCAACCGCAAGCAGCTAAAACTTCAGTGAATCGCTGAAAAAGCTGTTGAAATCCCGATTCAAGTTGCAGTCATCCCTTGGATTCCTGTTCTGGTTGAAAGCAGTTTGAAACAAGCTGTTATATAAATCCTGGCTGTATTATCACCGAGCATAAATCAATGATTGAGAATTCTTCTAATGGAATTTCAAGTTCCGATCGAAACGGGAAACTTGTATTTCCATCACCATCGCTGCCATCTCAACCTTTTTCTTTATCTCAAGGTGAAGGTGATGATTGGAATTTACGTGATTTCGTGGGAGTTTTAAAACGGCGAGCATTCGTTATTACAGGGATAACTGCTGCTCTGATGGCTGTTGTTGTAAACGTGACGCTGAAGCAAAAACCAGAATATGAAGGTAGTTTTCAACTCTTAGTAGAACCGATTAGCGACGAAAACACTTTGTCAACCCTCACGCCAGATAAAGAGCGTAATGTAACTCAGACTGCTTTGGATTACGATACTCAAATTCGGGTGCTAAAGAGTCCTAAATTGATGAAGGGCATTGTGAATAAATTACAAGTCAATCATCCAACAATAGACGATGATTCACTGGCAAAATCTCTAAATATCAAACGTCTAGGCGAAACAAAAATTATAGAAGTTAGTTATAAGAGTAATAGCCAAAATGACGTTAAAGTAGTATTGGATGAAGTTGCTGAGGCTTTCTTAAAGTACAGTCGTGAAGAGAGGCAAAGCCGGGTTCGTCAGGGAGCTAAATTTGTAGAAAAGCAACAACAACCTTTACAAAATAAAGTCGATTCTCTTCAAAAATCTTTACAATTCTTCCGACAAAAATCTGAATTTATCGATCCCACAGTTCAGGCAGATCAAATTATCAATCAAGTTCGGCTTTTGTCAGATCGAAGATTAGGAGTTAATCAAGAGTTGGCTAAAGCTCATGCTAATTTGACCAGCTTAGAGGGAGAGCAGGGAAAACTCGCAGCTTTACAAGACGCACCTGTGTATCAACAGTTAATTATTCAGTTGCGTCAATTAGAAACTCAGATTTCTGGAGAATTAGCTCGTTTTAATGAAGACAGCCCAAATATCCAAAGCTTAAAGGATAAACGAGAAAATTTGTTGCCTTTGCTACAACAAGAGGCACAACGAGTTGTAGGGGTGAAATATGCTGAGGTGGCGACTCAAGTTCAAACTTTAGAGGTACAGAGTTCTGAACTGTCGAAAGCCGAAGAGCAACTCAAACAAAAAGTTGAGCAATTACCAAAACTGGCACGAAAATATAATGAATTACAGCGGGACTTACAGGCAGCAACTGAGAGTTTAAATCGTTTTAAAACTACCCGCGAAATTTTGGAAATTCAAGGAGCGCAGACAGAAATCCGCTGGGAATTATTTCAGCCACCAGTAAAACCGGGAGCGCCTATATCTCCGAATATACCACGTAATTTGATTATGGGATTTGTTGCCAGTTCAGTTTTAGGAGTTGGCGTTGCTTTACTCATTGAAAAGCAAGATAGTACTTACCATAGTCTTGATGCTCTCAAAGCAGAAATTTCACTGCCGCTGTTAGGAATTATTCCATTACAAAAGCGAATCAAAAAAAGTCAATACCCTTATAAAGCTGGAAAATTTGTAGAGTCGCTGCGAGTATTGCATACAAATATTCAACTAGTCGGTGACGATCGCCCGATTCGCTCTTTGGTGGTGAGTTCACCTGTAGCTGGAGAAGGTAAATCTACTATTGCTTATCACTTAGCTCAAATCGCTACATCTATGGGTTTACGAGTATTACTTGTAGATGCAGATTTGCGCCGTCCCCGGATTCACTCGCTATGTAATTTGGATAACGAGCGGGGATTAAGTAATTTGATTTCTACAGAAATGCCACTCGATCAGGCAATCCAGCAATTACCTCAGATGAGTAAATTATCTGCAATCCCTGCAGGACCAATACCAGCAGATCCCACTTATTTGCTCTCATCAAGTAACATGAAATATTTGATGGAGGAGTTCCAGAAAGCGTTCGATTTGGTGATTTATGACGCTCCTCCAATGGTGGGATTAGCTGATACTAGCTTGCTTGCACCATACACTGATGGTGTAGTGCTGGTAACTAGAATACATAAAACAAAGAGTTCGTCATTGGTGCAAGCTTTAGATAGCTTGAAAATTGGACGGATGAATATTTTAGGAATGGTTGTGAATGCAAATTAGTCTACTTGTCTTGAAAATATAAAATATCCCTCCCAGCCTAGAGAGGGATATGTCTTCAACACGATCAACCAATTAATTATCTTTCTTGTTGATTCAACCAAGCTTCTAAGTCAGCAACATTAGAAAATTCTAATAAGACCTCTCCTAAGTTCTCTAATTGTTCAAGAGATAATTCTCTAATTCGCTCAGTCAATGATGCATCAATCTCACCTAAACGGCGATTTAGCTGACGGATAATTAGACGCTGCTCTCCATCAATTATTCCTTCTTGTCTTCCCTCAAGCCTTCCTTCAAGTTTGGCTCGTTCGCGGTCTTGTTGATAAAGTGGTTCTAATCGCATAATCAACTCCCTATCATCGTCTTCTAATTCTTGATTCACTCTCAAATT